>Ga0075425_100002451_pt1 | contig 18608 bp, 18 predicted proteins | sample SoiMethybrSBSTD4_FD_75300 | JGI IMG/M metagenome (GOLD analysis project Ga0075425, IMG submission 75300) | Bulk soil microbial communities from a Populus tree surrounding site in Tennessee, USA - Soil MetaG P. TD hybrid SBSTD4 | ecosystem: Environmental > Terrestrial > Soil > Tree plantation... | reverse complement strand
GACAAATTTTGGGCAATAGTGGAAAAACACGGGGCAACGATTCTATATACAACACCAACGGCGCTACGCATGTACATGAAATACGATTCTTCCATACCAAACGCATTTGACTTATCTAGCATAAGATTATTGGGTACGGTAGGAGAGCCAATCAATCCTGAAGTTTGGATGTGGTATTTCAAAACCATAGGAAAGGAACATTGTCCTATTATTGATACATGGTGGCAAACCGAAACTGGTGGTATAATGATTAGTCAATGTCTAGGCGTAGATTCAATACCCATGAAACCCGGATCCGCAACGTTTCCCGTCCCAGGAATTGATATTTCAATCCTAGATGAAAGTGGAACACCTGTAGATAAAAATGTTAAAGGATATCTAGTCGTAAAGAAACCCTGGCCTGGCATGCTTATGACATTATGGAATGATAACGAGAAGTATCAAAATACATATTGGAATAGATTTCCTGGCTTTTATTACGCTGGAGATTTTGCTTTATCTGACACAGATGACTATATTTGGCTCCTAGGAAGATCAGATGATGTACTTAAAGTTGCAGGACATAGATTGGGTACAATGGAGCTCGAAAGTGCATTTGTTTCTTTTACTGCAGTCGCTGAAGCTGCGATAACAAGCAAGCCTGACGAGAAGAAAGGAGATTCTATTATTGCATTCTTGGTACTAAAGAGTGGTTATGATGGTACAGAAGAACTTAGGCGAGATCTGATAAATCATATAAGGAATACTGTCGGACCCATAGCCACCCCAGACGAAATTCATTTTGTTTCTAGACTCCCAAAAACTAGAAGTGGGAAGATAATGCGCCGATTATTGAAGTCTATAGCATCTGATACAGAAATAGTTGGTGATATAAGTACCATTGAAGATGAGGCGTCGGTCGAAGAGGTAAAACAAACATACTTGGAGCTTCACAAAAAATCAAAATCAAGATCGAACTGAATTACATACACATACACACAATTTGAGAAAAAATCATATTACTAGATCCAACAAAAATTTATGCAGATTAAATAGAGATTATTTTGAAACTTGAATGAATAGTAATATTGTAGTGGTCCACGAACCCAGCAGTAGCAGCAAGGATATATTTCGCAGGTCTTGTATTTTTGTATGTACATTGAGCAGCATCTAATGGTGTTTTGCATGGAGATGCGTTCTTAACAATGTATACAACGTTACCTTTTTCGTCGAGCCAAAGTAAATCAACATTGAATTGTATATTCAGTAACCATAACGAGTACAAATCTGGTTTATTATATACCAAAATAAGGGCACTATCTAATGGAAGCTTGTCATCCCTAAATGTCAACCATCTCTGTCTTGCTGCAGGAGTATCAGCAACTTCAGCTAGAATTGTATTATTGTCTATACGCAGAGTTCCTTTCGGAAAATCTATGGTTGTATTTTTGATTGATGACGGGATAAATAATAAACCTAAAATCCCCAGTATAACTACAGCAATAATTGTTGGTAATAAGACAGTAGTCTTACGAACCACAAATCAATTTCTAATTTGAAACATTTGTATTTTTCCTTAATTTCCAAAGATAAACAAGAGGCTTTTATATCAGTGTTATACGAGTTACATAGTGTTTAAATAGTTTCAGCATGGATTGGTTTTTAGTGAATTAAATGCCTGTAGCAATACTTCCAGATATTAGCGAACAACACTGCATTGGCTGTGCACTATGTGTAGAGATTTGTACAGCTCTTGGTCCAGATGTATTAAGAGTAAAGCCGGTCGAAGGGTGGAAGAGAGGCAAAGCGTTCGTCTTCTATCCAGAAAGATGTATTTCGGATGGTGCCTGTATTGGCGTCTGTCCAACGAAGGCAATATTCTGGATGAGACCAATGGACTATACACCTGGTCAACCAATTCCATTAAAGAAGAATGGCCTTTTCGCAAAGGGCTGGGAAGAAGGTTAACCTCACAACTTCTTAACCTCATTTTTTTAACCAACTATTTTTAGATTAAAAGCTTAAAGTCCTAATTTTACCCTGACTATGAAAATATGTTATAGTTAATAGCTATAGATAATGAGCATATATTCTATCATATTGTTATATTGTTTTGCATCAATATATTAAAATAAATAATTTCATTGTATTTTAAATGTGAAATACAGAAGCAGAACAGAAATAGTGGCAATGATCCTAGAAGCTGCAAATGGTGGGGCAACAAAAACAAAAATCATGTACAAGGCATTTCTTAGCTATGCTCAACTGAGAGAATATCTCTCCGTGCTTATTGAAAATAACCTTCTAGAGTACTTGGAAGGTTCACAGACCTATAAAACCACCGAGAAAGGCCTAAACTTCCTTAAAATGCATAATGAGATAGGCGAACTTCTTCAAACCGCGGCTAAAGAAGAAAATTAAGCAAAATTTAACACTTATTTTTATTTATCTCAATTTTCTTTTTATTTATTGATCTGTTTTGATCCATTTTATGACTTCTACATACCTATAGCTAGCGAATTAAATAACTAAAAATCGTTGCTTACAAATTGAATTGTAAGCTTTGGGAATCCTCTTGCTAAAAGTGTTATTGGTTTATTGGTCGTCTTTCATTTCGTTAGCAATGACTTCGTTTAGCCAGTTAACCTCATTTCCATCATCGCCACCAACAACTAAAGCAGGTTTTTGATCGTTAGTATTCTTCTTTCCTGCGTCTGCCGAAACAATTTGCCCATTCCCATTTTCTAACTCGATATCGTTAGATTTGTTAATGGGAATAGAATCCTCCGAACTAGCATCATGTACATCATCCGTCCTGCCAACATCAACACTCCCCTCATCAGCTGCTATTTCCGGGTTATCGACTGTTTGCTGCGAAATTCTTGTTAGGAAATTATTTATTTCCTCTTTTTCTAAATTGATATGTTCTAATAATTCATTCACATTTGTGTTTACTTGTTGATACGTTTCCTCAATCATATCATTACTTCTAAATTGTAATTTTGCATCAAAAAGTACAGTCTTAATACTAGTTGCTTGAGAGCTTAATTCCTCTAACCTAGATTTAAGGGTCTGTATAACTTCATGTTCTTCCCCTTCCAAATCCCTTAATCGATTCTCGTATTTTAGATAAACGGTTTCGGCATCGCCCTTCATGAGGTCATTGTTTGACACCAGATCACGGAGCGCCTTGATTCGTTTCAGTGTTAGACTTTTCTGTCTAACCAATTTTTGTGCATCCATTCTCCACCTTGGAATGTAAATTACATAGTCTCCTTGAACTAATAGTTGCTCATAAGGTAGTTGCTTTAAGCCCACAGAGCCACAATCTACGCCAATTGATTCAATGGAGCCATCAATGTCAGTTACTAAGCCTACAACCTTTCCAATGTGAGTTCCATACATGTCTTTTACTAACTTACCTACAAACTCGAGCTTAAGTTCGCTCATGAGAACAGATTAGAAACAGGATATAATGATGACATTGTCAAAAATTGTAAATAACTTAGTAAGATGTTTTGGTATTTATTTAACTACAACGCTAATCAACATTGTGTTAATACATATTTAGGTTGTTTTAATGTAATTTCTATAAAATTATGTCCACCGGACTACCTTATCAAAGTATGGATGATTTCTCATCTGCGGAAACTTCTATCCTAAAAAAACACTTCTCAAATGTGGATAAACCTGTTTTTGGTCTGACTACACCACGACAAGTTGACAGAGGAGCTTTGATGTCAAGATATTCCAGATCAGATAAAACCATGAGACGCATTTTCCTTGACGAATTTATTAACAACCCTACTAGAGGAGAGGAATTTTACCATAGAGTATTACAAGAATACGGAGATGACTCTGTTGCAGAATTGGGAGAAGCACAGATCGGTATTGAATGGATATCAAATATAGCCGCTAAAAAAATCGAAGATCAAAGAATCGGACTATCTTATCTTGAAAAATCTTCAAGATACGTCGCTTTTGATAAAAAAATTCATAATATGTATAAGTATTACCGAGATATTAATATCGCTAATTCAGGATATGCAGATATTTATACCGAAGCTTGTGATAACGCTTTTGAGACCTATGCCAGAAACAAGCCACTGATGGAAAAATATATTTCTGAAATACAACCAATTAATAATTTTACCTATTATGATTCAAAGTCAAAAACTGAAAGAAGATTTGACGAACTTACTGACTCTGTAGATATAGAATCTGCAAAAAAGATTTACACCAATACGATTAAAGCAAAATCACTAGATGTTCTTCGTGCATTACTTCCTGCTTCTACCCTTACTAATCTAGGGATCACTGGTAATGGAAGATCATTCGAATACTTGCTAATTAAATTATATTCGTCTCCCCTCCATGAAGTCAGAGTCTTAGCAACAGCACTACAGAAAGAACTTGATAATGTAATATCGTCTTTTGTAAGACGAGCTAACGATTATCATGGAATTTCTATGCAAAATTACTTAACAGATACTGATAATACCATAGCCAAACTAGCAAAAAAATATCTAAAAAATATCAAATATGGTAAAACAAGCAAGATGAGTTCTATTCAATTAATAGATTACATAGACAATTTGAAAGCCGAAACAATTGTAGCATCGGCAATATTGTATCAACATGGAGAGGGAAAATCTCTAAATAGCATTATGAAGGGAGTAAAAGGTTTTTCCCAGAAGAGAAGACATGAGATTATTGGGGCTTATACAAAACATCGGAAAAATAGGCGCCATAGGCCAGGAAGAGCATATGAAATGGTAGAATACATATTTGATATGCTTACGAACTTTGGAATGTTCCGGGATCTCCATAGACATAGATTACTTACCATTGAGAGACAACTTCTATCAACCAAACACGGCTATGATATCCCAAAAGAGATCATAAGTGTAGGATTAGAGAAAGATTACAGAGATTGTATGTATCTATGTAAAAGTCTCTATGAGAAGATTGCCAATAAAATGCCATATGAAGCTCAATATGTAGTCAATTTCGCCTACAGATACCCGTATTTTGTTAAGATAAACCTGCGCGAAGCCTGTCACATGATTGAATTACGTACTACTGCCCAAGGGCATCCAGATTATCGCTATGCATGTCAAAAAATGTATAATGATATAAAAAAGGTACACCCTGTTCTGGCTAATGGCATTCAATTCGTAGATCTGAATGAATACAATCTAGGCCGATTTGATTCGGAAAAAAAAGCCGATAGACGAAAAAGAATGCTGTAATAGAAATATTTTTGCTTATCTCAATCCTCAAAACCATTGTTCAAGTGATTGATTTCTGCTATCAATCGAAGCCTTGAGTTTCTCCAATGCCCCATTAACACGATCTAAGGAGAAATTCATTCTGTCACACAGAAGTCCTACCACTTTATCATAATTCACAGCGGTAAACTCCAGATCAGGAAGTGTAGATATCTCTGATTGTAAAAATAGGTCCCTGATTTCTCCATAAGGAATTCGGGCCAATTCTTTTTCAATGCTTTTTATTTCTTCCAATTTTGAATATTTTTGAATTAACTTAAGAGCAGTTTTTGGTCCTATTCCACGGATCCCGCCAGGATTAAAATCAGTGCCAATTAAAATACCAACGTCAATAAGCTGGGCTTTGGTAAGTTTCATTTGAGAAAGAATATCTTCAAAAAGGAACATTTCTGGTACAATATCGACATATGCGTTTTTATTGGGTACCTTTCTTTTACCACTTATAGTAAGATTTCTGGCGAGTCTTTTTGCACCAAATAATATTGAATCATAATCTTGACTGGCACAGGCATAAACTTGGTCAGTATTAGTTAAATATGCAGCTGTTGCCTCCCCCTCAGAAATTGCTTGAATAGTGGGAATGCCTAAATATGATAGAAGCGTTTTAGATTCTTCCACCATTTTTTCAGTGAGAACCGATGTTGCCTGGCCAAACTTTCTTGCATCTTCAAATCTCCCTTTTTCTAACGCATCTTTAAATTTTTCAGTGGCAGCCTCTTTTGCTTGTTGTCTTCTTTCTATTTCACGGAACTTCAAATAGCTCGGCTTTCCATCAAATACATAAACCAGTTTAATATTGTCAGATAACAGATTAACATTACGATAAAAAAGACCACTCAGATGACTTGACACCTCGCCTTTAGAATTGCTTAGCAGTTCTCCTGTGGGGCCTCTGATTGTCGCAAGAAACTGGTAAATTGTATTAAAAGCATCTACAGCAATTACCCTATTTGATAGATCACGTAGTTTGATAAAAGACGGATTTATGAGTGGTTTTAGATCAAGACCCATACCACAGACTAGATGTAATCACTTTTTTACTTTTTCCGCACGAAAAAATAGACATCTACGCATCGCATTTTCCACCCCTAAAGTAAAAGATCTGAAATATGTGATAGCAGGCCAAACCAGAATCAGACTAGAAATTAAGTCAGGGATATAAAGAAAAATAGTAAATTAACTATGTGTAATTCAAATGAAGTAAACCCTAATCAAAACTATGACGCATCTTTGCCATCCGTAGGTGCAATCAATTCGATTGATACAAGCGCTACTTCAATTTTTCGCAATTTATATATTATTCCTACAAAAGCTTGCTGAAAACTGTATTTTTTGTTTATTAATGAAATAATTTCTTTATGTTCAACGTCATCTCCTTTTTCAATCTTGGCTTTACCTCCAATCCAAGGGCCATTTATCCTTCCTCGAATGTCACATGGCGCAATTCTTACATTTTGATTATTCACTAAGCGTTTAATCTTTCCCGAATTCGCATCTGTTCTAACATAGATCTTGCCTTTGAAGTCTATGAACCAAACCGGAGTATTGACAGGGCGACCATCTTTCCTACATGTCTCAAGACTAATGTATTTTATACCAGCCAACTGTGAAATCATATTATTTGGCAACTGTGGTTGTTTCGCAATAATCCCTTCGTATGGTATTATATTAATGTTGAAAATGGCTACAGTACTCAATTAGACTATGTTAATCCATAATCCACAATTGGGTGATGGACGGATTTATTTAGTATGACCAACAATTAACCACATGGGCATTGATGAAGTATCAAGTGCCATTGATACTGAAGAAACAAACGAAGGAGATGGTGATACTGATGGATCGGAATTGTCAGAAGTTTCTGGTTTGAATGGTCATGCAGGTAAAGACACGGAAACAACTGAAACTCCTGAACCACAATTACATCCCTTACCTGACGAATTAAATCGCACAATAGAGCCACCGCTAGGCATTGAAGGAGATAAAATGGTTAAAAACCAAGAAGAGCCAAAGTCTAAATCAGCGAGAAAAAAGGAATCAAACCAAGAACAATTGATACACAAATTATACAACCAGTTAATTGAGAAACTGCGAAGTGACAATACACATGACGAAATGAAGCAAATTCAGAAAAGATTAGCCCAAGTTGAAAAGAACACTACCAACATCAAACTTCAGCAACAGCTTGGAAAAGAATTACTAGCTCAAGTCAAAATAATGCAAAGACGGTTGGAAAGAATTGACAATGCTATCAGCCGTTCGAAGACTAAGGGAAGTATTAAGAAAGAAAAAATTCGAGCTCCAGCAACAAAAGTTATCAGAGCTAAGAAGAGATCTAAATAATCATGAGTGCTGTTTAACTATTGAAGTAAATGAGGTACCTCTATTCAGGTCAACCATTTTTGATAGTGTAAAGATAGAAATCGCAACTCTAACAGACGTAATACAGACAATCAAAATCGGAAGCATATAGTCATTATGTATCGTAGCAGCGTGGGCATTCAATCTCATTTTCTATAGTTCTCCTCACCGGGTTTTGGAATTTCAATGCTGTGTTTCTAGACTTTGAGTAATAGATTTCGAATCTTTTCTCACAATTACAATATATCTTGCATGATATCTTAAAACTAGATTAGGTAGACTCCAATTTCGACTCCGCTTCCGTCAGTATGTTATTGAATCTTCCTCATTTTTCATACGATAGGAATAAACACATTCAATTAGTTCTCATACACTACCTAAAAATATTGGCCGCCTACGGATATTGTGAACCTAAAATTTCTATCCTTTTACAGGTAACTAACTTTGACTAGTACTTATATAATATGATTGGTATATTGCATAAGTAATCGTGGTAAAAGATCGAAGTCAAGACACGCACAATAATTCTAACGACCCAGGTAGGAGAGAATTTTCACATAATTTAGAAAATATTCACGCATATAGAGAGAAGCGAACTATTGCTCTAGCATCTGTATCAGCTTCTGCAGGTTTAGCTATAATAAAACTTGTAATCGGTTATTCCACTAATAGTCTTGGAATTTTATCAGAAGCATTGCACTCAGGCCTTGATGTCATTGCAGCATTGATGACCCTTTATGCCATAAGAATTGTAATACGGCCTCCAGATGTGAAATTTACATACGGTTATGCCAAATTTGAAAGTCTTTCTAGCCTTATCGAGATAATACTCCTTTTCACAGTTGCTGGTTGGATTTTTTATGAAGGCTTAGATAGAATACTTTTCCGGAGTATTCAACCAGAGATTACAATATTCTCGTTTGCAATAATGATTGTTTCAATTTTTGTAGATTTATGGCGTTCAAGAGTACTTTATAGAGCGGCGAGAAGATACGGAAGCCAAGCATTAGAAGCAGATGCACTACATTTTAAGGCAGATATGTTTTCTTCCGGGATAATCATTGTAGGGTTAATTTTTGTATCAGTTTTTCATGTACCTAATGCTGATGCTTTCGCCGCCATCATAATAGCTGCTATGATCATTTACACGAGTTTAGGACTTGGAAGAAGAACCATTGATGTCTTACTCGATAAGGCTCCAAAGGGAATGAATCATCTTCTCTTAGAATCAATATCAGGATTAGATGGAGTTTCCAAAGCACATGATATTCGTATTAGGAACATGGGATCTATAATGTCTGTAGATTTACACATAGAGGTTCCAAGAACCTCCACTCACGATAAAGCTCACAGAATTGCAACCAATGTTGAAAATAGAATTAGAGAAGTCATGCCAAATTGTGATGTATTGGTACATGTAGATGCAATAGAAACATCGGCAGAGACACTTACTGACAGAATTAGATTAATTGCAGCAGAAACAGATGGCATAAAGAATGTCCATTCCATATTTCTCTCAAAGATTGTAGGATTAGAAAAAAGATCTAAAGGCCACTCAACTAATAGGGATCTCAATACGCATGATCTCAATACACGTGAATTAGGACGGGGACCAACAGAATCAGATCCAGCGACTCATAATGAATTTGATTCAAAAGGAACGTCGTATCACCTTCATCTTTACCTTGACCTTCAAGTCAACAGACATTTGGATCTGAAATCTGCACATGATATCACAGAGTCATTCGAACAAAGAATTAAAGCTGAGATACCTCAAGTGAAAGAGATTACAACTCATATAGAGATCGAAAGCACAGACGATACTGACATAATAGGAGTTGAGAAAAAGGCGAGCCGATCGTATACAGAAAAGATTCGTAATCTATGTTTGCAAGTGAGTGGAGTGGTGGATTGTAAGGATATAGGGATTGTTGAGGTAAATAATGAGCAACATGTAACACTCACAATAATCATTAATGCCATAAAAGGAGAAGACCTTACTTCAATAGAAGAAGCTCATAATATTTCTACCGCTGTTCAGGAAATTATAATAAAAGAAACTGGAGCTTCACGGGTCGTTGTTCATTCAGAACCTCTTTAATATTCAACCGTTACAGCAGATGATATGATATGTTATGATAGGAAATTAGGCTATAACTAAACCTTAGTTTAGTGTACAAGTAAGGATTCAAATCTATCTATCATCATTTAATCCCCAGCTATGAAGTTCTTATCACTACAGTAGTCCCCAAGATAGTGGAATTAGGGGCAATTATAATATCACCCTGTTCATTTCTAAGTCTACTGTTTTGCAGGCCAATATCGAATACAATTCCAGTGTTACCAAAAATCGTAATTTTATCCCCTACTTTAAATGGTCTGGTAATAGCAAGATATAACCCTGCTATAGTGTTTCCCAAAATATTTTGACTTGCAAATCCCACGACAATAGCACTAACGGTTCCTATAGAAGCAGCGACGAGAGGATCGCGGCTTAAAAAAGAGATAATTATGGCTATAATGATCACCGCCCCCATTATTCTTATAAGTATCCTTCCTGCTTCTGCATTTTTGTCTAATGAGTCAAATGTGTATTTATAAAAAAGATTACTAATTGAATTAATTGCAAAGTATCCAATGACCGCGACCTCGCCAATTCTTAAAAACGTTTTATAGCGATCTTGAAGTTGATGTTCAATAACTAACTCTATAACGATAATAACAGCAATAACGATTACAAGTGCAATAAAGAACTTTAAAAAAGAAACCTTTCTTCTTGATGTTTTTAATGCTTCATGTGAATTAGCATGAGTCTTTCGCCCAATTTCATTGTTCGAGCTATCGTCAGCTGAGCCCATTATGATATCAATTGGACATACTATACTATTTTAAATTTTATAATGTACCGCACAAAACTTAAGAAAACTCTTCCCCATGCAAATGCTGTTATATATTCAGTATAAACATAAATGACAAGCGCTGGTTATAAGAGAAAAGTCACAATATGTATACTAATCCACAGCATCGAAATCCATTAGATCGCATAGATCGGCAGTATATTATCTTAATGTTATGTTACCTCAATGGTTCTTTTCTATCAAAAATTATTGTAAGTCCTCTTTTATCATCATGTTGTAAATAACATACTTCATCAATATTCATAGGGATCAAAGACACCTTACTCTGGCAAACTGGGCAGGCTTTTAAGACACCCTTATGACTAATACACTGTAACGACCAACTGCAGTTATCACATAGTTCTAATATTACCTCAGGAAACTTTTCTCCACTGATCCTTAATTGGATAGCGTTCATATCCTCAGTTGGAATTATTCTGCTCTCTGGTGATTCCATCTCCATTTCTTATATACTCAATAAAGATAAAGAAGGTTTAGGATTATCATAAATACTCAAGGTCGATTCCAAAATTCCAGTGAGATTGTCCCCTTTCATACAGCTCTTGCATGCCAGACAATTTTCAACATGGGCTTTAGATTTTCAGATATTTCCTTATCACACTTGTACTGTGACGTTTGTTTTGAGTGTAAATATTTGAATTACTTTTATAACCGAAACCTTAGGAATTAAAAAGACTTTTACTCTCGGTCAAGGTAAGAGCATCAATAAAAATAGAAGAACAAATTATTTAGAATGAAACATAATGTATGAAGTATGTAACATCAACGATCTTGAAATAATAGTTCAGAAATTATGTTCTCTAGGACTGAAACAATCAGCCTGGATCCAAAGAGAATTTAGTATTATACAAATGACGTAATAATCTACTAATATTCCCAAAATAAAGTTTCCAATTTAGATTTGAGCTAAACCTCAATTTCAAAAATATAACATATTACAAGTAATTTTTTCTCTAAAAACGAATTGGTTAAATAGTCATAATAAGTACCATAGAATATGGCTGCAGTACACGACATGAATATTGCAACCGGATTGAAAGACGCTTTGTTAAATGCTGGAATGAGCATAGAAAAAATAGTAAATTCCAATCCAAGCATTATCTCAAACGTTTTAGGTGTAGATCAATATGTTGCAAAGTTAATTTATGAGGAAGCCAAAAAAGCTCTCACGTTTGAAAGTGTTTTACTAGATGCCTAACCTGTAACTAATTGAGCGCTTAAGAGATGACGTATCTATCTATGGCATTTGGTACCAACCATTAGAAAATACCAAGCTTCTAGTGGTAGATCAGATTTTGGTTATCATTCGTATAGAATTTAGTGAAGTGTAATTATGATTTATGATTATGATTATGATTATTTTGACCATTTTTTCTCTTTATTCATATCTTTTGAATATGCTTCAATTATTTGATTTTTTACTAGTTAGAATTAATACTGCTTTTGACCAAAATATTACTGACAAGTTCTGTTTTTCCCATATTCAGTCATAAAACGTTTTTATCTACATGTAGTTTCATGTATTAGCTTTTATTGAAGTAACATAGTTTATTGTTTATGGCAAATTGTCCTTATTGCAATAACGATATATCTATTACAGGCTGGAAAATAGAAGAAATAGATATCGGTTATAAGACCCTAAAAGGGATTGTAATATCATGTAAGCAATGTAATAAGGTGCTTGCTATTTTTCAAGAATAATATTTCAGTATGAAGCATTACGACTATAGATTTTAGGGAACACCACTACTACCACTCGCCCCATGTTTAGTTGTAAGTCAGCCTTTATTGAGACCGCATGGGAACAATTGGGGCAGTTCGAAAAATACAATTACAAGTATCTAGAATATCAAGTATAAATCAGGAAGACAGCTGCAAACACTGGGCTTGCAATGCTCATACTAAGAGATGTGTTGGTTGTGGCGTCAAAGTCTGTCCTAATTGTCTTAAAGAACCTACAGACTGTAAATGTAAAAATAATGATATTTGTTGCAGTTAGTGCATAAGGATTAAAAATCAAACCCTAAGAGATATTGCTGCTTTACTAGGACCAATAAAATCAGTCTAATCGAAACTATAACTAATTGCTACCGTCTACAATGTATCTTGATTACATTAACTAATTCATTTTATGACTAGAACTGGGCATGTAGCATAACTCACCACTCCGGTGACAACGCTCCCAAGCAACATTTTCTTAAGTTCAGACATTCCACTAGTACCGATGACTATCAGATCCGCCTTATACTCTTCGGCATAATTAACTATCGCCCCGTCAACAGACATATGAGTCTCAATAATATTTTCCTTACATACAATGTTCTTTTTTTGAGCTTCTTGTTCTATCTGATGAAAGAGATCTTCTATCTTGATCCTTTCATTTTTATGCCATTCTTCTTGCTTGCCTGCATGACCCAATCCAACTGCCGTATGTATAATCGATAAAAGAGTCAACTCAGCACCATCCTTTTGGGCCAAAGATATTGCAAACCTTGCTGCATTTAAAGATGATACAGAGCCATCAATCGCTGCTACTATATTAGAAAATTTTGTATTTTCCGCACTCAAATCTGTGTCCGATTTGACGTATTTAACTTAAAAATGTTACAAAGATAACATTATTTTGTTCAACTCTAATTTGAGACAATTATTTATTCAAGGAAAGACAGTTTTCTTCTCCAACTTACTGTAGATTAGTTAATAAAATTGAAGCATTCAAAATGCAATTCAAATCAAAATCAAATAAAGTAGCTATCAAAATGAAGAGGCTCTGCTTCGCTCTTGCCTGTGTTTCATTTTATTTGTGATGTTTCTATGAGCTTCATTCCAATGCACTAAGAATGCAGAAATTAGAGGTCTAAAATCATCTGATACACCATCCTTATTCTCTGCCATTTTACCTATTTGCTTCCCATATTTTATACAAGTCCAACATCCTACAAGCGGAATTAGAGGGGCGATGTAGTAACCTGCTTGCTTTCCGGTAAACCCCCAAGCTTCACCAACGAGACAATTCTTAGAATCATTAGCAAGGACGTATCTTTCTCTTGAACTAAGTCCTCTCCTAAGTTTCTGGGACCAAATAGGACAGACTTCTTCAAATGTAAGCTCTTTGTCCAAACCAACTAAGACGCTGTGACTGTTGAATTTATCCAAATTTGCCCGATTCACAGTAGTAATATAGTCCACATACCTTATTTCTTTTTCATTCGTTTTAGAAGTTCATCTATGCATACTCCAATACGTACACGTTTATGCAAACACAAAAAGGTGCATTAAACCGACAAAAGTTTAGTGGTGACACAAGGTGCTTGTTACTATGTTTAGGAGCAAATTTCACATATCATAATTTTATACGTTTCAATTAGTTATTAATTACTGGTAGTTTTATATACAATCACCTGGTTCTGACATTGACCCTGAAAATCTTTTCCCTCTTGGTAACCGTTTTTAGTGTGTGATATTATTTCTAATTTATTATTTCTTCTGATGGATAATTTAGCGTAGTCCAGAAATATTATGTATAAATTTTCTTAAATAAGTGAAAAGATGCTAAATTCCTCCAAAGAATATTTACAATTGTATGAATAACATAATTAAGCTATTATTTATGCAGCAAAAGGTCGTCCCTTTCGTAGCCGAGAACGTATTCTCTCTGCTTGCAGATAATCTATCGGTTGAAATTCTTACTGCTGCATATACTGGATTGCAGTCAACATCAAGGGGTCTCACAAGTCAATCGAAAAAGCAGTACTACGTGAGGTTAAAACGCCTTGTAGACATGGGATTTATTGAGAAACATCAATCACTATACAAATTAACAACTTTTGGTTCGATTGTGTATGAAAATCATTTCAAGACAATGGATAAGATAGTGCCAAACTATTGGCAGATTAAGAGTATCGATGTTTTGAGAACAAGAAATGATTTTCCACTTGAGCAGAAAGAAAACATTATTAATGAATACGTAGGTACTACCAATTTAACCGGTGTAATTAATCCAACTCAATTAACAAGCTACAATGTTGTAAAAGGATTTGAAAGCCTAATACCGGAAGTTCTTAAGGTTTTAGATAACGCGGAAAATGAAGTTTATTTTGCTACTAGATATTATGATCCACACGTTTCTAACATGGTGTTCCAAAAATTCAGTAAAGGGATTACGATACACATACTTGATGGCAATCCAAATCAGATAAGTGTAGAGAACAGACTCGCTGCTATTATTAGAACCCCGCCAAACAGAGAAACGGCTGAGATGGTAAAGAAGGTTTTAAAATCGTCGAGATTTGACCTGAAAAGGCTGTCTAATTTACCACTTAGCTTTATTGTCGTAGACAAAATTCAAGTAGTCTATGAAACTATCAACTTCATTAATCCAGAGCAGTTTACCATTGCCGTATCAAAATATGATGACGCCTATTTTGCCCAGAGATTTATTGAATATTTTAAGATGCTATCAAAGAATGCTACTATACCAGATCTCTTTATAAATTCCAGAAATAGATAAGACAATCGTACGTCATAGGGTCCACGATTTTTGAAAATGATTGGATCATAAATCCTAGAATTTCAAATGATGTGTTGAATCAATTAACTTACAGATACAGATACTTTTTGTCAATCATAATAAAGTCAAAGTCATGTCGTCGGTGACGGCGAGGTAGAGATTACCTCAATCAATTTAGATAAATCAGCTCTATAATAATCGAGTTTATCAGGATCGTATTTTTGCACCATTTCAATTGATTCCCCATTATTTATTCTCCTTGTTATTACATCTCTGTGAACATAACTACTAATGTAATTATACCCATGATCCCTAGCTTCTTTCATAAAACCGGTTCTAAGAATGTGACCACCATTTTCGCCCCAATATTCAGGTTTAATTCGTATCCATTCCATGTAAATTGTGTTTCCTCTTCCAAAATTCTCATCGTATGTTCCCTTTCGAAGTTTATATTTTTCAAGCGGACCACCCTTTACATATCCAACTATGGTTTCCTCCTGTTCATTAGTTCTTAGGGTTACCAAGATGGTCGTACCTAAGTAGAGGGATTTTTCGAAATCTTTTTCATTTAAAGATATTGGTATCGGTTCGTGAACTTCTTTGCGAATTTCCTTTATAGACGTAATTAAATTAACATCAAATTCGTTACCAGTTATTTCTGTCTTTGTTACCAGATTTAATTCCTTTCGACGTAGCTTGGCACGAATTTCCACCTCACCTTCCCATAATCGTCTGAACCCAGCAACGTTATCATAAAAATTCCTCTTATATTCTTCTGGAATTGCACAAAGTACTCTATCTAGCATACTCTTCTCATTCTTCATATCTGTAAAGTATTTTACAGATCCTTCATTTATGACCGAGGGATGCCATCCCATTGAATGAGCATTTAGTCTAGCTAACTCTTGTGAATATTCAAAATTACCTAAGCAATAACCAGCAAGTCGATCACACATAGATAAGTACCAACCAAGCTCCACATAATGATTTCTAGTTTTGATATCACTTTCAGGAATACCAGCATCATTGAATAAATTGTTCATTCTTTTCTGTGCATATTCAGCAATACGCCCTTCGAAAGGATATGCGGTCCGATGGATAAGTGCAATTACAATATCTAGGTCAATTTTAAAAGGTTGTATTAGCCTTCTTATTTTGTTATCATTTCTGATAAATGATTCTACATCGTCTTCATGGGGTTTATCAAAACGTTTTAGCGGATCATAATCGTGAAAGAGTGCAGCAACAAAGAGTAATTTAATATCACTTTGGCTAAGTACGTCTTTGGTCCTGTCCTGTCCTGTTGCAGCAAGTAATGTAAAATAAGTGACCTCAAGCTCATGATTAATGTTATGATAACCATAGTAATCCGAACCAAGACCATTCTTAGAAAATTCTGAAACAGCGTGTCGAATAACTCTCTTGGCATGTCCATTATCTAGCCCCAAATCCTTGCCAAGTTCTACTATCTTTTCCTTCAGGATGGATTCTCTGGTAATCCCAACGTTATATCGAACCCACCATGGAAACAACTTCAATCTTTTATAGAGAGGATTTCGAACACTTGCCATCTTATCAGGAGCGATTAAGTCATTTGCATAGCCCTGATCTTTGTTGTCAGCAGAATATGGCAATGTCGTTTTTTTATAAACAGTTCAGTATAAATGGTTTATTTCGAACCTTCACCATATTATTATAGATTTTACTAGAAATGTTAATTTTCTTAGTAAATTTTTTAATCCTGGTAATTAATAGATTGCATAAATCGGACGATGTTTTCAAGTTAAATGAAGCACTGAATTTCTAATTCTAATAAATTACCTGCCAGATGGAATCAAAATGATCTTATAAGATAAAGATCAAAGTTACACCATATAACTAGAATTTTAGATTCAGTATAGGAGGAATTCGAAAACTAGCTAGAAAGTAATAGTTAGGAAAATAATATAAAGTCAAAATGATGATAACTGTTTCCATAGGTAGGACAGGAATGGGAATAGAATAGTAGTCTGCGCTTCATCTTGTAATGCCATTAAAACCATCATTTTCCAAGCACATTGATCAATCTATTGATTAATCTTACTGTTACTAAAATAAAAATCATTTAAAAACCATTGACATATTGATTGATGAAATGATGCTAGTAGCAGTACTTCTAAGTAAGTCGATATGTAATTGATGAAAACGAATATTGAAAATGAATTCGCAAACTATCAGAATTCAAAATATATACGCATCAAATTTTCTAATAATCCTGCAACATCCACCTTAACCAAGATTAAATAGATCTTCTCATAATTCTAATACAGAAGGTATGACAGACGAAGGTGACGAGAAAAATGAGGTAAAAAAGCCGCCTAAATCCGAGCCTATTTCAAACGATGAAATTTTCAAAACACATATTGAAGACAACTCAGTCTATCAGAAGAATAAAGAAAATTCAAAGTCAAGAATTAGAGCTGAGCCAAAGCATAAGATAGAAGACTATGATATGATAGTGGGTAGACTAAAAGACGCAGCTTCTTCTTTTAAAGAGGGATTTGTCTCGATAGGCAAAAAGGCACAAGAGATTAAAGATAAAGCTGGCGAAACATTTACGGTAGGAGCTAAGAGAGACGCTCGCGAAATTCGGGCATTGGGAATATATGCAGATAATGTAATCAAAGGTTATGAAAATACTATGACCGAAATAAATAAGAAAGATTATGCCGATCAGGAAAGGCTCTTGAAAGGTTACAAGAAATTGTTAGAAGAGCAAATAAATTTGATAAACGCCAGAATTGAATTAGTAAAGAGACTTAAATCACCTGACAAGTAAGGGGCAATGTATGCCTACCTGTATGCCAGTTGTGGTGTGTTCACATTTTATTAGCTGGCTTGTATTCTGAGTCCAGTCTATTACTTTGTTACTCTCATGATTACTTCAAAAACTGCAAGACTACTCACGTACTTACTAATACCTAAAAAATGCAATTCACAATGTAAATATTTTTTCTTCAATGAAAGAATAAACAACTAGATTTATTTTTTTGCAATGTCAACCAAGCAGATTGTATACATTGGAGAATTCGATAAATACGACAACAAAGGTAATACAATGTGCAGAAACACTGGATGTTTTAAACCTATTAAACATCCTTTTAAAAAATATTGCTCAAGGGAATGTAATAGAGAATTTGAGAAATGGTACTATCATAATTTCTATTGGGAGAGAGTTAGATCTGATATTTTCAAACGAGATGACTATACTTGTCAACTATGTAAAATAAAATACAAGTACACGTACAGGAGAAAATTCGCAAGATCAAAAATATTAGAATGTGATCACATAGTTCCAAAATCACAATTTAAGCAACTCGGATATAAATTTGACACTTTAGAAGAAAAAATTAGAACAGTGACGGAATTTTTTCACAGTCACGACAATTTAAGAACTCTTTGCAAAATCTGTCATAAGCAGGTTACAAAAGACTATTTGAAAAAAAGAAAAATGCAATTGGTTGGATTAGAAGATGCGGGTGGCTAGTAATCCTGATTTGGTTGACTGTG
>Ga0075425_100002450_pt1 | contig 18617 bp, 9 predicted proteins | sample SoiMethybrSBSTD4_FD_75300 | JGI IMG/M metagenome (GOLD analysis project Ga0075425, IMG submission 75300) | Bulk soil microbial communities from a Populus tree surrounding site in Tennessee, USA - Soil MetaG P. TD hybrid SBSTD4 | ecosystem: Environmental > Terrestrial > Soil > Tree plantation... | reverse complement strand
GTCTTCGGCAACATCCGCCGCACCCTCAACCTCGTCAACGAGCTGCCGCTCGAGGAGTACCTGCGCGGCGTCGTCCCGAACGAGCTCAGTCCCGTGACTTTCGCGCAGATCGAGGCGCTCAAGGCGCAGGCGGTCGCGGCGCGCACCTACATCCAGCGCAACCTCGGGCAGTTCAAGGACGAAGGCTACGACGTGTGCGCGACGGACGCCTGCCAGGTCTACTTCGGCGCGCGCACGGAGGATCCGCTGGCGACGCAGGCCGTCACCGACACGCGCGGCGTCATTGCCACCTACGACGGCAAGCCGATCAACGCGCTCTACAGCTCCACCTGCGGCGGGCGCACCGAGGACGCGCAGAACATCTTCCAGGAGAAGGTCCCGTATCTGGTGTCCACGCTCTGCGAATACAAGCACCCCAAGCCGCTGCCGTTCGCCTCGTCGCGATCGACGGCGAACTGGAAGGCCGCCGTCCTCGCCGTGGCGCGCGTGGCGACGTTTGCGGACGCGGCGCGGTTCATGGGGCTGCCCGATCGCGGCGAGCCCTCGTCACCCGAGCCGGCCGCGCTCGCGACGTTCGTGCGGCAGACGTTCTACCCCGGCGTCGCGACCGTGTCCGACCTGTCGTTTCTCAACGACCAGGGGATCCTGCCGGTGACCGGCACGCTGCCGGCCGACGAACTGCTGTTCCGGCTGATCGATCGGAAAGGGGCGTTCGAGTGGCAGCAGGGTGTGCTGACCGGCTGGGACGGGCAGAAGCTGAAGCTGATCGTCAACAGCCAGCCGAAGGAATTCACGCTCGGCCCGGACGCGCTCATCTACCAGCGCATCGGCGACGAGCGGCTGCCGATGAAAGACGGGGCGTGGATCGGCGGCGAGCTGATCGACTTCCGCGCCGAGGGGGACACCATCCCGATGCTGGTCTATCGGATCAACTTCGCCAACCCCGCTGCGGACCGGTATTCACGGCTCGCGGTCTGGCAGGTCCACAAGACGAAGGCGGAGCTGGATGCCGCCTTCCGATCGCTGGCGATCGGCGAGTTCACCGACATGCGGGTGGTCGAGCGCGGGCCGTCGGAGCGTCCCATCAATACGGAGGTCATCGGTTCAGCCGGCCGGCGGACCGTGCCGGCGCTGCGGCTGCGGACGCTGCTGGGGTTGCGCGACAGCCTGTTCACCTACGACATCGAACGGAACGCCGCGGGAACGGTGCTGGGGATGATGCTGTTCGGGCGGGGGTGGGGACACGGGGTCGGGATGTGCCAGGTCGGGGCCTACGGAATGGCTTTGGACGGTGCGACTTACGAGGAGATTCTCAAGAAGTATTACAAGGGGATCGAGCTGAGAAAGTTGTACTGAACCCGCGCCGGCCGGTGTAATTTGTTGCCTGAGGCGGAGGAGGCATGCACAGGCTGGCGGCGGTCCTGGTCGTCACCGGCGTCTTTTTCAGCGGCCTGACCCTGCGGGTCGGACTGGCCGGCGGGCCCGCGCCTGCCCCACCGTCGCCACGGGCCGCGGCCATCGCGGCGCCTTCGCCCGCGCACACTCCTGATTTCGCCGCCTTCATCGACAAGTACTGCCTCGAGTGCCACGACGACAAGCCGAAGAAGGGGGGCCTGACGCTCGCCAGCTTCGACGTGGCGAAGGCCGATCAGCATCCCGAGATCGGCGAGAAGATGATCCGCAAGCTGCGCGCGGGGCTGATGCCGCCCAAGCGCGCGCCGCAGCCGGACCAGGCCAGCCGGATGGCGCTGGTCACCGCGCTCGAAACCACCCTCGATCGCGCCGCGGCGGCGAACCCCAACCCGGGTCACCGCGTCTTCCAGCGGCTGAATCGCGCGGAGTACGCGGCCGCGGTGAAGGCGATCTTCGGGCTCGACATCGACGTCAACGGCTACCTGCCGGCCGACACCATCAGCGCCAGCTTCGACAACATCGCCGACGTGCAGACGCCGTCGGCGACGGTGCTGCAGGGATACATCCGCGCCGCCGCGCACGTCAGCCGCGTCGCGGTCGGCGATCCGTCCGTGGACGCGACCTCGACGCAGTACGAAGTGCCGCGCACGCAGTCGCAGAAGGATCGGGTCGAAGGGGCGCCGTTCGGCACGCGCGGCGGCACCGTGGTCACGCACAACTTCCCCGCCGACGGGAAGTACAGGTTCCAGCTGCTGCTGCACGGCGAGCCGGCCGGGCTGCTCTTCGGCCGCACCGTGCGCGACATCCAGATGGAAGTGGCGATCGACGGCGAGCGCGTGGCGCTGATGAAGGTGGACCGCTGGATCTCCGAGTCCGATCCGACCGGCCTCACCGTGTCCACGCCGCCGGTGCAGGTGCGCGCCGGCGCGCACCGCGTCGCCGCCACGTTCATCCGCGAGTTCGAGGGATCCGAGGACGACCTGATCAAGCCGATCGACCACACGCTGGCCGACACGCAGATCGGCGTCGGCTACGGCGTCACCACCCTGCCGCACCTGCGCAACCTGGCCATCGTCGGGCCGTTCGAAGTCACCGGCGTCTCGGATACGGCGGCGCGCCGCGCCATCTTCCTGTGCCGGCCGGTCGCGCCGGAGGAAGCGGCGCCGTGCGCGCGGCGGATCGTCGAGCGGCTCGGGATGCAGGCCTACCGCCGCCCGCTGACCGCGCGCGACGTCGACGAGCTGATGCCCTTCTACCAGCGCGGCGCGAAAGCCGGCGGGTTCGAGTCGGGCGTGCGGACCGCGATCCAGGCGATGCTCTCGAGCGCGCACTTCCTGTTCCGCGCGGAAGAGACGCCGGTGTCGGCCCGCGGCGCCACGGCCTACCGGATCAGCGATCTGGATCTCGCGTCGCGGCTCTCGTTCTTCATCTGGGGCACGATCCCCGACCAGGAACTGATCGACGCGGCGCGCCGCGGCGAGCTCTCGCGCCCGGCGGTGTTCGAGCGGCAGATCCGCCGCCTGCTGAACGATCGCCGGTCGGAAGCGCTGGCCACCCGCTTCGCCTCGCAGTGGCTGCGGCTGCAGGACCTGCACAAGGTCGAGCCCGACGCGCTGACGTTCCCGTACTTCGACGAGACGCTCGCCGAGGCGATGGCGCGCGAGACCGAGATCTTCTTCGATCACCTGGTGCGCGCCGACCGGCCGCTCACCGAGCTGCTCACGGCCGACTACACGTTCGTCAACGAGCGGCTGGCGCGGCACTACGGGATCGCGGGGATCAGCGGTCCTGACTTCCGCCAGGTGTCGTATCCCGACGACACGCGGCGCGGCGTGCTCGGGCACGGCAGCATCCTGACGCTGACGTCGCACGGCAACCGCACCTCGCCCGTCCTCCGCGGCAAGTGGGTGCTCGAAGTGCTGCTCGGCAACCCTCCGCCGCCGCCGCCGGGCGTCGTTCCGGATCTCGAGGAGACCAGCAGCGTGAAGGACGGCCGCTTCCGCTCGGTGGCCGAACAGCTCGCGCTGCACCGCGAGAGCATGGCCTGCAGCTCGTGCCACGTCGTCATCGACCCGATCGGGCTGGCGCTCGACAACTTCGACGTCACCGGGGCGTGGCGCATCAAGGATCGCGGCGTCGCGATCGACACCACGGGTGAGCTCTACGACGGCACGCCGATGAAGGGGGCCGCGGATCTGCGCGCCGCCCTCCTCTCGCGCTCCGACATCGTCATCTCGCACTTCACCGAGATGCTGATGGCCTACGCGCTGGGGCGCCGCGTCGAGTACTACGACATGCCGGCGATCCGCCGGATCGTGCGCGAGGCGAAAACCAACGACTACCGGCTGTCATCGCTGATCCTGGGCGTCGCGCGCAGCGCGGCGTTCCAGATGGCCGGCGCCGAGCCGGTGGAGACGAACCAGAGCGGACCCGCCTCCGCTAAGGCTACGGCGGGGCAAGCCCGGAACCGGTAACCGGTAACGGGCAACGGGTAACTGGCTACGGGTAACGGGCAACTGGTAACTGGCTACGGGCAACCGGAGGCTTCATGTTCCTGACGCGGAAACACATCTCGCGCCGCACGGCGCTGAAGGGGCTCGGCGCCACGATCGCGCTGCCCCTGCTCGACTCGATGATTCCGGTGCGCACCGCGTTCGCGCAGTCGTCGGCGGGCCGCGCCGCCAGCCGGGCACGCCTGGTCTGCATCGAGCAGGTGCACGGGGCCGCCGGCTGCAGCGAGTACGGCATGACGCAGAACTTCTGGAGCCCGGCGGTCACCGGGCGGAAGTTCGATCTGGGCAAAGGCAGCCTCAGCTCGCTCGAGCCCTTCCGAAAGCACCTGACCATCGTCAGCAACACCGACACCCGGATGGCCGAGGCCTCGCAGCCCGCGGAAGTGGGCGGCGATCACTTCCGCTCGAGCGCGGTGATGTACACCCACGTGCGGCCGAAGCTGACGGAAGGATCGGACGTCCACGTCGGCACGTCGATGGACCAGTTGTACGTGCAGAAGTTCGGGCAGGACACGCCGATCCCGTCGATGCAGCTCAGCATCGAGCCGGTCGATCAGTCGGGCGGCTGCGCCTACGGCTACGCCTGCGTCTACACCGACACGATCAGCTGGGCGGCGCCCGACGAACCGCTGCCGATGATCCGCGATCCGCGCATGGTGTTCGAGCAGCTGTTCGGCGCGGGGGGCACGCCGGAGCAGCGCGCCGAGCGGCGCGCGACCGACCGCAGCATCCTCGACATGCTGACCGTGCAGATGGCCGACCTGCGCCGCGCCCTCGGCCCCGCGGATCGCCAGCGGCTGGACCAGTACACCACCGACCTGCGGCAGATCGAGCAGCGCATCGCCCGCGTCGAGGCGCGCAACATGAGCGGCGAGCCGCGCGAGCTGCCGGGCGCGCCGGCCGGCGTCCCCGACTCGTTCGACGAGCACGTCAAGCTGATGTTCGACCTGCAGGTGCTGGCCTTCATGTCGGACACGACGCGCGTGTTCTCGTTCAAGTTCGGGCGCGACGCCTCCGGCCGCGTCTATCCGCTGAGCGGCGTCGACAGCGGGTTCCACAACGCCTCGCACCACGGCGCCGCCGAAGAGCGCATCCGGCAGTTCAGCGAGATCAACAAGTACCACGTCTCGCTGCTGCCCTATTTCCTCGAGAAGCTGCAGGGCGTCACCGAAGGGGACAGCAACCTGCTCGAGAAGACGCTGGTCGTCTACGGCTCGCCGATGGCCAACGGCAACCTGCACAACCATCGCAACTGCCCGCTGCTGCTGCTCGGGCACGGCGCCGGGCTGACGGGGAACCTGCACGTGCGGCCGACGGAGTCGACGCCGATGGCCAACGTGATGCTGACGCTGCTGCACCGGCTGGGCGTGGACGACCAGAAAACGTTCGGCGACAGCACCGCCGAGTTCTCGTTCGAGCCGAATGAACTTCCGTAGCTTCCGCCTTCGGGCGGGAAGATCGACTTCCGGCTGAAGCCGGAAGCCACAGGAAGGACTCGTAGCTTCCGCCTTCGGGCGGAAGATCGGAACTTCCGGCTAAAGCCGGAAGCCACATGATCCGTGGCTTCCGCCTTCAGGCGGAAGATCGGGCTTCCGGCTGAAGCCGGAAGCTACAGGAAAGACTCGTAGCTTCCGCCTTCAGGCGGAAGATCGGACTTCCGGCTGAAGCCGGAAGCCACATGCGACGGAGGGAGAAACATGCGGTCTCTCAGGATGAGGGTCGCCGCCCTGGCGATGCTGGGCATCGTAGGGGCTGCCGCGCCCGGCGCGCCGCGTCTGCTGGCCGTCACGGTCGCCGAGTCGCCGGTCGCCGACGCCGCCATGCGCGGCGAGGCCGATCGCGTGCGCACGCTGCTGCGCGACGGCGCCGACGTCAACGCGGCGCAGGGCGACGGCATGACCGCGCTCCACTGGACCGCGCTGAACGGCGACCTCGAGACGACGAACGTGCTGCTCGTCGCCGGCGCGACGGTCGAGGCGCTGACGCGGGTCGGCCGCTACACGCCGCTCCACCTGGCCAGCTCGCGCGGACATGCCTCGGTCGTGTCGCGCCTGCTCGACGCCGGCAGCAAGCCGAACGCGACCACCGAAACCGGCGTTCAGCCGCTGCATCTCGCCGCGCAGGCGGGGGACGCCGCAACCGTCACGGCGCTTCTCGGCCACGGGGCCAGCGTCAACGCGCGCGACGAGACGCACGGCCGCACCCCGCTCGTCTTCGCCGCGTCGCAGAACCGCCTCGAGGCGGTCAGGATCCTGCTCGCGAAGGGAGCGGATCCCCGGCTGACGACCAAGGTCATCGACTATCGCGAGCGGGCCGCCGCCGACAACGAAGCCCGCATCGCGCGCGATCGCATCGTCACGGCCACGACCGGCAAGGCCACGAACTCGAACATCAACCTCAACGATCCGCCCCCGCCCGGCCAGGGCGGCGCAGCCAGTCCCGCAGGACGGGGAGGCGGTGGCGTCGGCGGGCAGGCGATCGATCCCAACGATCCGCCGCCCGGAGGCGGCAGGCGCGGCGGCGGCGTTCCCGGCGGTCCGCGATCGCCGTCCGACATCGAGCAGATCGGTACGCAGGGGGGCTTCACCGCGCTCCACTACGCGGCGCGCGAAGGCTACCAGGACGTGGCGAAAGCGCTGCTCGACTGCGGCCTCGACGTCAACGCGCCCACGGCCGGCGACGGCTCCACGCCGATGCTGATCGCGATCATCAACGGGCAGTACGATCTCGCCCTGACGTTCCTCGCGCGCGGCGCCAACCCGAATTTGGCGAGCGACGATGGCGTGGCGCCGCTGTTTGCCACGTTGAACAACGAATGGGCGCTGCGCACGTGGTATCCGCAGCCGACCGCGGCGGCGCAGCAGCGCGCCTCGCACCTGCAGCTGCTCGAAGCGCTGCTCAAGGCCGGCGCCGATCCGAACGCGCGGACGCGCTCGCACATCTGGTACGCCGCCTACAACACCGGGCGCATGGGGGTGGAGTTCACCGGCGCGACGCCGTTCTGGCGCGCCGCCTACGCACTCGACGTGGACGCGATGCGCCTGCTCACCAGGTACGGCGCCGACCCGAACATCCCGACGATCTCCTACGGCAACGTGCGGCGCCCGAACGATCCGTCGGGGATGCCGCCGACACCGCCGGGCGGGCCGCACGTGCCGCCGTTCCACGCCGCCAGCGGCGTCGGCTACGGCACCTCACGCGTGGCGCAGCAGCACCGCCACGTGCCGGACGGCTGGATGCCGGCCGCGAAGTATTTCCTCGAAGAGCTGCACGTGGACGTCAACGAGCGCGACGCCGACGGCTTCACCGCGCTGCACCACGCCGCGGCGCGCGGCGACAACGAGATGATCAAGTACCTCCTGTCGCGCGGCGCCAACGTCATGGCGGTGAACCGCGCCGGCCAGACCACGGTCGACATGGCCAACAGCCCGGAGCAGCGCACGCAGCCGTTCCCCGACACGATCGCCCTGCTCGAGGGCCTGGGCGCGAAGAACAACCACAATTGCCGCGCCTGCAAGTAGCCGCAGGCGCGGCCGTCTCCATTTAGAACACGTACTTCACGCCGAACTGGATCTGGCGCGGCGTCGTCGCCAGCGTCGTGATCCGGCCCGAGCCCGATACGTAGGTGCCGTCGGTGTTGAACACTGTCGGGTTGCCCGGCGGGTTGAAGTTGGCGCGGTTGAAGACGTTGAAGACCTCGACGCGCAGCTGCAGCAGCTTGCCGAACAGCCCCTGGTTCTTGAACACCGAGAAGTCGACCGTGCGCAGGTTCGGCCCGCGCAGCGCGTTGCGGCTCACGTTGCCGAACGTTCCGGCGGCGGGCAGCACGAACGCCTGCGGGTTGAACCACTGGTTGACGTCGCCGGTGATCGCGTTCGAGGCGTTGAAGCCCGGCGCCCAGCTCGGGCGCTGCATGTCGGTGTCGCTCTGGCGATCGCCGGCGCGGTCGAAGCCGATGATCGGGTGGAACGGCAGCCCGCTCGACAGCTGCGCGATGCCCGAGACCTGCCAGCCGTTGACCAGCGCCCCCTTGATGCCGCCCAGCCCGCCGTTCATCGGCAGCTGGTAGACCGCGTTGAACACGAAGTTGTGCGGCACGTCGAACGACGAGCGCCCCTTCTCGAACCCGATGTCCCACCAGTCGACGGCGCTGCCGGCGCCGGTGAGGAAGTCGCTGCTGCCCTGCAGTCCGCCCGACCACGTGTCGATCGAGCGTGAGTAGGTGTAGTTGCCCTGGAACTGCAGCCCGTTGGACAGCTTGCGCTCGAGGCCGAGCGTCATGCCGTGGTACTGCGACCACGCGCCGGTGGTGCGCGTGCGGATGCGCCCCCAGCTCGGGTAGCGCAGCGTCGCGCCGGGCACGATCACCTTGGTGCCGTCGGCCAGGTACATCGACGGCGTTGTGTTCGGGTCGCCGTAGTACGGCAGGTCGACGCCGCGCGAGCCCATGTAGCCGACCTCGACGACGAACTTGCCGGCCAGCTGGTGCTGCGAGTTGACGTACCACTGCACGTTGTACGGCTGATCGGTCTCGTAGGAGATGAACTCCGACCGCTTTTGCACGTTGGCGCTGCCGACGCCGCTCGCCAGCACGTCCTGGATGCCCGGGCCGAACACCGTCGGCTGCCGGATGTCGACGCCCGCGAAGTACGGATACAGCCGGAACGTGGTGCCGCGATAGAACGACACGGTCAGCGGCTGGTAGAAGATCCCGCCGCCGCCGCGGATCGTCGTCCTGGTGTTGGGCGTCCAGGCGAGGCCGACGCGCGGCGCGAGTCCCTTGGCCATCGACGGGTTGTCGAACAGCGGCGCCCCCGGCGTGATCCCCTGCGGGCCCGACTCGAGATCGTCGAGGCTGAGCAGCCCCGCGACCTTGCCGTCGAGCTCGTGCGGCGTGGTCACGAACTCGTAGCGCAGTCCTACGCTGAGCGTCAGCGCGTTCTTCACGCGGAAGTCGTCGTGGACGAACATCGACACGTAGCTCTGACGCATGTGGCGATCGGTGTCGGTGCCGGGCAGGTTGCCGGTGTAGCGGTCGGCCTGCGCGGTGGCGCTGCGGCGCAGGGTGAGGAATTCTTCCAGCGAGCGGAAGCGGTAGTTGCCGCCCAGCCGCGAGTTCGAGAAGCCGTCGAAGTGGTAGCGCTGGAAATCACCGCCCGCCTTCACCGTGTGGCGCCCCTTCTGCCAGGTCAGCGTGTCCGAGACCTGATACAGGTTCTGCGCGTACTTGGCGGAGTCGTCGACGTTGCCGGCCGAGGTGATCGGCGCCCCCGAGAACTCGATGTAGCCGAAGTAGGGTTCGTTGACCCAGAAGAGCCCGGACGGAATGTCGACCAGCGGCGACGGCAGCAGCTCGCGCGCGGTGCGGTTGTCGGCGGCGCGGAACTCGTTGAGCAGTGACGCCGAAAAGATCCGCTGCCACTGCGCCATCACGTAGCGCGCGTCGGTGGTCGTCCGATCGGTGAAGAGCGGGTGGTTGTTGGCCCAGCTCTGGTTGTTCGAGGCGTCGTTCGACACGCGCACGGAGAAGTTGTTGTTCTTGTCGAGGTTCCAGTCGACCTTGCCGACGACGTAGTTCTCGTTGGTCGGCTCGGTGTTGGCGAAGGAGTACTCGGCCGTCCCGTCGCCGAAATCGCGGCCGTTCGGCAGCGGATACAGCAGGTCGAGGTACGGCTTGACGTTGGGGTGGACGGCGACCTGGCGCAGGCCGCCGGCGCCGTCGGGAATCAGGCCGTTGTGCGCCGCGGCATTCGGCAGCCGCGACAGGCGCGTCGTCGCCAGCCGCTCGCGCAGCCCTTCGTAGCTGCCGAAGAAGAACAGGTTGTTCTTGACGATCGGCCCGCCGAGGGTGCCGCCGAACTGGTTGCGGGTGAACGGCGGCGGATCGTTGCCTTCGTCGAAGTAGCCCTTGGCGTCGAAGCTGCTGTCGCGGAGGAACTCGAATGCCGTGCCGCTGAACTTGTTGGTGCCCGACTTGGTGACCGCGCTGATGATGCCGCCGGCGGCGCGCCCGAACTCGGCGCTGTAGCCGTGCGTCTGCACGCTGAATTCCTTGACCGTGTCGACGCCGAGCATCACGCCGGCCACGCTGGAGGGCGCCTTGTCCGCGATGTCGGAGACGTTGGTCCCTTCGAGCAGGTAGCCGGTCTGCTCGGGGCGCGCGCCGGCGATCGAGATCTGGGTGCTGCCGAAGCCGCCGGTGAAGTCGCGCTCGGTCGTGCGGCTCACCGACACGCCGGGCTGGAGCGTGGCGAGCTGCATGAAGCTGCGGCCGTTGAGCGGCAGCTCCGCGATCTGCTTGGTCGAGACCACGCCGCCGACCACCGCCGAGCCGAGATCGAGCAGCTTGGCTTCGCCGGTCACGACCACCGACTCGGTCAGCTGGCCGACCGTCATGGTGAGATCGACGGTCACGTCGCGGCCGATCTGGACGACGATGTCGTTGACCTGTGCCTTGCTGAAGCCGGAGAGCTCGCCGATCACGGTGTATCGCCCCGGCGCGAGGTTGAGCGCGCGATAGCGGCCCTCGACGTCGGTGACGATGGAACGGGTTGCGCCCGTCTCGAGGTTGCGCACCTCGACGGTCACGCCGGGCAGCACCGCGCGCGACTCGTCGCGGGCGGTGCCGGAGATGTCGCCGGTGGTCGACTGCGCCGACGCCGACGCCGTGATCGCGAGCAGCAGGAGCACGAAAACGGACTGGTAGACTCTGGACATCAGCTGCGCCTCCCTCCAAGGCAGCGAGCAATCGGTCGGGGAATGGACTAACCTTTAAATGGTGCCGGTAACTGTGCCGGGAAATCGCCCGGGTGTCAAGCTGATCGCCGCCGTGCTGGCCGGGCTGGTGTGCGCGGCCGTGTGCGGCATCGCGGGCGCCGCGCAGACGGCGGCCCCGCCGGCGTACATCTGCCCCATGCATCCCGACGTCGTGTCGCGCACGCCGGGCGCCTGCCCGCGCTGCGGCATGACGCTCGCGCCCGCCGATCCCTTCGACACCCGCGAGTTCATCGTCGACCTCGCCGTCGATCCGGCCGCGCCGGTGCCCGGCCGTCCCGCCCGGCTGCGCCTGATCGTCCGCGAGCCGCGCACGCGCGCCGTGGTGCGCGAGTTCGTCGAGGTCCACGAGAAGCCCTTCCACCTCTTCGTGATCTCACAGGACCTCGAGGACTATCAGCACGTCCATCCGGTCCAGCAGGCCGACGGGTCGTACCTGGTCGATGTCGTCCTGCCGCGCGCCGGCTACTACAAGCTGTATTCCGATTTCCTTCCGCTTGGCGGCACGCCGCAGGTGATCCCGGGTGTGCTCGTCAGCGCCGGCGCCGGCGGCGATCTCGCCTCGCGATCGGCGCACCTGGTCCCCGACACCGGGTTCACCCGCGCGGCGGGCGACCTGCGCGTGACGCTCGGGCTGCCGGCGGGCGGTCTTGCGGCGGGCCGAGACGAAAAGCTGCGCTACCACGTGGTGGACGCGCGCAGCGGCGAGCCGGTCACCGATCTCGAGCCGTACCTCGCCGCCTTCGGCCACACGCTCGTGCTCAGCGAGGACACGCTGCACTACGTCCACGCGCATCCGGTGGAGCTGCTGCCGGAGGGGCCAGGGCCGGTGCGCGGCGGACCCGATCTGACGTTCCGGGCGCTGCTGCCGCGCCCGGGGCGCTATCGCGTCTGGACGCAGGTGAAGCGCCACGGCGTCGTCTCCACCGTCGCGTTCACCGTCGACGCGGCGTCCCCCTCCGCGAACCGATGAGCGTGACCCGACGGCTCGTCGTGCCCGCCGTCACGCTCGCCGCGGCGCTCGCCGTGTCCGGCGCCCGCGTCCGGACGGACGATCCCGTCTCGAGCAGCGTGCGCTTCACCGGCGAGATCGTCCGCATTCTCGATCGCCGCTGCCTCGCCTGCCACGACGCCCGCAGCCTGTCGATGCCGCTGACCAGCTACCGCGACGTGCGCGCGTGGGGACGCGCGATCCGCGAGGAGATCGTCGAGCAGCGGATGCCGCCCTGGTCGGCGGCGCGCGGCTACGGCCGCTTCCGCAACGATCTGTCGCTGACGGCGCGGGAGATGGCCACGGTGCTGTCCTGGATCGACGGCGGGATGCCGCGCGGCGACGATCGCGATCTGCCGGCGGCGCCGGCGCCGGCCTCAGCCGCCGCGCCGGATCTGCGGGTGGCGCTGCCGCCGCAGCGCGTCCCGGCGCTCGAGGCGCAGCTCGTTCGCCGCGTGACGGTGACGATCCCGATCGATCCCGATCGGCCGATCGCGCGCGTCGTGCTCGTGCCGGGCGCGCGTGAAGTCCTGCTGGGTGCGCAGATCTACGACGCCGCCGACCGGTGGGTCGGCGCCTGGCTGCCGTGGCAGCGCGAGGCCGCGCCCCCTTCGCCGCACGCGGTCCGCCTCGGGCGAGATCCGCGGGTCACCGTCGAACTGCACTATCGCGGCGGCGACGCGGAGGTCAGCGACGAATCGGCACTCGAGGTGTATTACGCGCCGAAGGCGGCGCCGCCCGTGGACGAAGTCTCGGTCGACGGCCGCTCACGCGCGCCGCTTTCCCGGAACGCCACACTGTGGGCGATCGTGCCGTCGAGCGACGGCGACGTCCGGTCGCTTGAACTGAAGGCGCGGCGTCCCGACGGGTCCACCGACGTGCTGCTCTGGATCCCGCAGGTGCATCCTGAATGGCCGCAGGCGTTCGTCCTCGACACGCCGCTCGCGCTGCCAGCCGGCACGACCTTCTCACTTGTCGTACAGCCGCCCGGGAGCAGCGCCCGCGCGCGCCTTGGCCTGCTGCGGTGAATGAAGGCTTCAGCGAGCGAGCGGGCCCTCCATCGGACGCGCGTCGTAGGGGCGGCCGGCGCGCTGGCACCAGTACTCCCAGGCGCGCTCGAAGGTGAACGAGCTGCGCGTCTTCAGCACCGCCGCGACTTCGCCGTCGCTGAGGAACGTGATCGCGCCGAGCCCCGCCGCCCGCAGCTGCAGCTCCGCGTTCAGCTGCAGGTAGATCGCGTTGAAGACGACCTCGCGCAGCGAGCCGCCGGCGACGACGCAGCCGTGGCCGCGCATGAGGGCGACGGAGCGCGGTCCCAGCGCCGCCGCCAGGTCGCGCGCCATCGGCATCGCGGTGACGAGCAGGTTGGTGTCGCCGAAGTGCGTGCGCGAGTCCCACACCGGCACCTCCGTCCCCATCGACGCGCACATGTGCATGACGGGGCGGAGCGGGACGGCGGTAATCCCGAACGGAATCACGGCCGGGCTGTGATTGTGGACGACCGCCCGGACCTCGGGCCGCGCCTCGTAAATCGCGGCGTGGATGAAGCGCTCGGCGTAGGGCTTGCGGCCGCCGGGGTCGATCGCCGTCCCGTCCAGCGCGAACTGCATGATGTCGTCCGCCTCGATGCACTCGGGGGCGCGGGCGCGCGACAGGCAGAAGCGGTCGGGATGGGACGGGTGGCGGATGCTGACATGGCCGAACGCGTCGACCACCCCCTCGCGGGCCAGGATCCGGTTGGCGGTGACCAGCTCGTCGAACGGCGGTGAATCCATCGCGGCATTATCACGGATTCTGCTCTAGAATACGTGCGGCCCGGATCTTTGGTCCGACCATTGCCACGGACCCTGCGGATGGAAGGCCACCGATAGACACGGATAAAGGCCACGGACAAACACGGATAAACACTGATCAGGTTTTGCTTTTCCGTGTTTTTCCGTGTTCATCCGTGGCGTTTTTCCGGGTTCATCCGTGGCGGCCCAACGCGGGGTTCGGCTACTGGGGGAGTCGGCGTGAATCAGTACCCACGGAACTGGCGTCGTGACGGGCGTGCCCTGAACGCGGTGGCCGCTGCGCTGCTGCTGCTGGCGGCGGCCGGCTGCGACAGCGCCGCGCAGGCCAACAAGAAGGCCGACGCCGGCGAGGGGGTGGCGGTCAAGGTCACCCGCGTCGAGCGCATCGAGCTGCGCCGCGAGGTCGAGGCCGTCGGCACGCTCGCCGCCAAGGACCAGGCCGTCGTCAGCGCCGAAGTCGCCGGCCGCGTCGCGCGGCTGGCCGCCGACATGGGGGATCGCGTGCGCGAAGGGGCGCCGCTGGTCTACCTCGACGCCGAGAAGCTGAAGTACCGCCTCGACGAGCAGCAGGCGACGCTGGAACAGACGCGCGCCCGGCTCGGCGCGCACGGCGCCGAGCTGCCGGCGCCGGGACAGACGCCGGAGGTGCTCAGCGCCGCGGCGCGGCGCAGCGAGGCCGAGCAGCAGCTCGAGCGCGCGCGGCGCCTCGCCGAGCGCAACCTCGTCTCGAAGGAGGATCTCGAGCGCGCCGACACGCAGCTGCAGACCGCGCGCGCGGCGCACGAGGCGGCGATTGCCGCCGAGCGCCAGCTGCGCGCCGAGATCGCCGCCCGCGAAGCGGCGCTCCGCGGCGCCTCGCGCGAGCTGCAGGACGCGGTGATCCGCGCGCCGTTCGACGGCGTGGTCGCCGAGCGCATGGTCTCGCAGGGACAGTTCGTCGCGGTGCAGGCGCCGGTGATGCGCCTGGTCCGCCTCCATCCGCTGCGGCTGACCGCGGAGATCCCGGAGAAGTTCGCCCCCGGCATCCGCGTCGGCCAGCTGATCACGCTGCGCACCGAGGCCTTTCCCGACGCGCCGGTCGAGGGGCGCGTGACGCGCATCAGCCCCGACGTCAACCTGAAGTCGCGCGCCTTCAGCATCGAGGCGGACGTGCCCAACGCCGACGGCGCGCTGAAGCCCGGCACGTTCGCGCGCGTCAAGGTGGCCACCAGCCAGGTGGATCGCGCGCTGGTGGTGCCGTTCACCGCCGTCCAGACCCGCTACGGCACCAGCCTGGTGTTCACGGTGCGCGACGACAAGCTCACCGGCGCCGAGGTCAAGCTCGGCGATCGCCTCGGGACACGCGTCGAGATCGTCGACGGGCTCGAGGCCGGCGCCACCATCGTCGCCGAAGGCGTCGAGGGGCTCACCGCGGGAACGAAGGTGGTGCCGCGGCCGATGACCGACGCGGCGCCGGCGCGGACCGACGGGGCGCGGCGATGAGCCTCGCCGAATTCTGCGTCCGCCGCCCGGCCTTCACCACCGTGCTGGTACTGTCGCTGGTGGTGACCGGCATCTTCTCGTTCCGCGATCTGGCCGTCGACCTGCTGCCGAAGGCCGATCCGGCGACCGTCACCGTGAACGTGCGCCTGCCGGGCGCGAGCCCCGACGAGATGAGCACGTCGATCGCCGAGCCGCTGGAGCAGGCGCTCAGCGGCGTCGCCGGCGTCGACGAGATCGAGTCGCGCCTCGGCGTCGGCACCGCGCGCATCACGGTGAAGTTCGTCCTCGAGCGCGACATCAACGAAGCCGCCCAGGACGTGCGCGAGAAGGTCGCGGGCGCGCTCGGCAGCCTGCCGCCGCAGGTGCTGCCGCCGGTCATCGCCAAGGTCGATCCCGACGCGCAGCCGATCTACAGCGTCGCCGTCGCCGGCCCCTATCCGCTGCGCACGATCACCGAGGTCGCCGACAAGCAGATCCGCCGCGCCCTTGAGGCGGTGGACGGCGTCGGCGAGGTGTCGATCGCCGGCGGCCGCGCCCGCGAGATCCACGTCGAGCTCGATCTCGAGAAGCTCACCGCGCACGGGTTGAGCGTCGGCCAGGTGCGCGACGCCATCCAGTCGGACAACGTCGAGGTGCCGGGCGGCCGCATCGACCAGGGGGACGCCGAGGTGATGCTGCGGACGCCGGGCCGCTTCGATCGCCTCGACCAGTTCGGCCAGATCGTCGTCGCCCACCAGGGGGGCGCGCCGGTGCGGGTCGCCGACGTGGCGCGCGTCGAAGACAGCGAGGAAGACGCGCGGACCTCGGCCTTCGTAGAGGGGCAGCGCGCCATCGTCATCGACGTGCGCCGCCAGTCGGGCCAGAACACCATCGCGGTGATTGCCGGAGTCAAGCAGGCGCTGAAGGAGGTCGAGCCGCTGCTGCCGCCTGGCCTCAAGCTGATTCCCTCGCGCGACGACTCGCGCTTCATCTACGCCTCGATCGCGTCGCTGCAGGAGCACCTGATCCTCGGCAGCATCCTCGCCAGCCTGATCGTCCTGCTGTTCATCCGCAACGTGCCGGCGATGATCATCAGCGCGCTGGCCATCCCCGCGTCGCTCATCGCCAGCTTCACCTTCATGCGCGTCCTCGGGTTCACGCTGAACACGATGACGCTGCTCGGCCTGACCCTCGCCGTCGGCATCGTCATCGACGATGCGATCGTGGTGCTGGAGAACATCTTCCGGAAGATCGAGGAGGAAGGGCTGCCGCCGTTCCGCGCCGCCGTCGAGGGCACGAGCGAGGTGCTGCTGGCGGTGGCGGCGACGTCGCTCTCGCTGGTGGTGATCTTCCTGCCGGTCGCGTTCATGACCGGCTACGCGCAGCGCTTCATCTATCCGTTCGGCATCACGATGGCGTCGGCGATCATGGTGTCGTTCCTCATCGCGGTGACGCTGACGCCGATGCTGGGCGCGCGGATGCTGCGGGCCACCGGCGGCCACCGCGCGCGCGACGAGCGCGCCTACCGCTGGCTCGACGGCGTCTACACCCGCAGCGTCCGCTGGTCGCTCGCGCACCGCGCGGTCATCGTCACGATCGCCGTGCTGGTGTTCGCGTCGACGTTTCCGATCGCCCGCGTCGTCGGCCGGTCGTTCCTGCCCAACGAGGACCAGGGGGAATTCGAGATCACGGTGGACGCGCCCGAAGGCACGTCGCTCGCGGGCATGGAGAAGATCGTCGTCGGGATGGCGAAGCAGCTCGAGACCGTCCCCGGCATCGCGCACGTGGTCCCGACGATCTTCGAGCGCGTCAACCACTGCCACCTGCTGGTGCAGCTGCTGCCGATCGACGAACGGAAGCAGTCGCAGGAGCAGATCGCGATGGCGGCGCGGAAGACGATGGCCGGCTTCGCCGCCTATCGTCCCACGGTGGTGTTCAAGACGCCGATCGGCGGCGGCGAGAGCAACGCCTGGCCGATCCTGGTGAACCTGTACGGGCCGGATCTGCGGACGCTGAGCGGCTACGCGCTGCGGCTGAACGAGCGGCTCTCGTCGCTGCCGCAGTTCATCGACGTCAAGGCGCGGGTGAATCTCGGCAACCCGGAACTGCGCGTGGACGTCGACCGCCAGCGCGCGGCGGATCTGGGCGTGCGCGTGGCCAGCCTGGCGAGCGCGCTGCGCCTGATGGTCAGCGGCGAGGACGAGATCACCAGCTACCGCGAGGACGGCGAGCGCTATCCGGTGAAGATGCGCGTCCGCGAAGACCAGCGCAATGATGTCCAGTCGGTCGGCGGCCTGATGGTGGGGTCGAGCTCCGGCGGGCTGGTCCGGATCGACAACGTCGCGCGGCTCGAGCGCGGCGAGGGGCCGACGTCGATCACGCGGCTGGATCGGCAGTTCGCGATGGGCGTCTCCGGCGATCTGCGCCCCGGCACGGCGCTCGACGCCGCCGTCCCGATCGTCCGCGCCGAGATCAAGAAGCTGAAGCTGCCGGCCGGCTACCGCGCCAAGTTCGCCGGGCAGTCGAAGGTGCTCGACGAGACCGCGACGAACATGATCATCGCCATCTCGCTGGCGAGCATCTTCGTCTACCTGGTGCTGGTGGCGCAGTTCGAGAGCTTCGTGCAGCCGCTGATCATCATGACCGCGCTGCCGCTGTCGGTGCCGTTCGCGCTGGTGACGCTGGCGATCACCCACCGGCCGCTGAACCTGTGGAGCACGCTGGGCGTGCTGCTGCTGCTCGGCATCGTCAAGAAGAACTCGATCCTGCAGGTCGACTACACCAACGTGCTCCGCCGGCGCGGCCTGCCGCTGCACGACGCGCTGATCGAAGCGTCGCGCACGCGGCTGCGGCCGATCCTGATGACCACGGCGGCGATCATCGTCGGGCTGATTCCCACGGCGCTCGGCTCGGGCGCCGGGGCGCGGCAGCGCGGCGACATCGCGGTCACCATCATCGGCGGGCAGACGCTGTGCCTGTTCCTGACGCTGCTGCTGGTGCCGGTCGCCTACTCGCTGACGGAAGAGGCGCGCGAACGGCTGCAGTCGTCGCGGATCCGCGCGCGGCTGGCCCGCACCTTCGGCCGCGTCCTCGGCCGTCCCGCATCGGAACCCGTCGCCTGACACAGCCATGCCGACACCTGCCTGCAAGACCGCGCTGGTCACCTATCCGCACACCCAGGCGCTGAAGGACGGCACCGTCGTGCCGCGCACCTTCACCTTCGACTTCGAAGAGGTGCCGGCGATCATCAAGGCCTTCCGCCGGATGGTGCGCGGCCTCGAGTTCGACATCTCGGAGATGGCGATCACGACCTATCTCACCGCGAAGGCGCACGGCAAGCGGTTCACCGCCGTCCCGGTGTTCCCGATGCGCGCGTTCCACCACGGCGCGATCCTCTACAACACGAAGTCGGACGTGCGCACGCCGAAGGATCTCGAGGGGCGGAGGGTCGGCGTCAACCGCGGCTACACGGTAACCACCGGCCTGTGGGCGCGCAGCATCCTGCAGCACGAGTACGGCGTCGACCTGAAGAAGATTACGTGGGTGCTCTCAGGCGACGAGCATGTCGCCGAGTACCGGCCGCCGGCCAACGTGGTGCCGATCGAGGAAGGGCGCACGCTCGAGGAGATGCTGCTGTCCGGCGAGCTCGCGGCGGCCAACGGCGTGCAGATG
>Ga0075425_100002449_pt1 | contig 18622 bp, 25 predicted proteins | sample SoiMethybrSBSTD4_FD_75300 | JGI IMG/M metagenome (GOLD analysis project Ga0075425, IMG submission 75300) | Bulk soil microbial communities from a Populus tree surrounding site in Tennessee, USA - Soil MetaG P. TD hybrid SBSTD4 | ecosystem: Environmental > Terrestrial > Soil > Tree plantation... | reverse complement strand
GAAGGCCTCGAGGTGCAGCACTACTTCATCTCGACGCACGGCGCGCGCAAGGGCCTCGCCGATACGGCGCTCAAGACCGCCGATTCGGGCTACCTGACGCGCCGTCTCGTCGACGTCGCCCAGGACGTGATCATCCACGAGATCGATTGCGGCACGGTCGACGGCATCGAAGCGCGGGCGATCGTCGAATCGGGTGAAGTGATCGAGCCGCTGCGCGACCGCATCATCGGCCGCACGACGCTCGAGAAGATCACCGACCCGTTCACCGGCGAGACGATCGTCGACGTCAACGAGATCATGGACGAGGAGCTCTCGTCCGCAATCCAGGACGCCGGCATCGAGAAGGTGAAGATCCGTTCGGTGCTCACCTGCACGTCGCGGCGCGGCGTCTGCGCGAAGTGCTACGGCCGCGACCTCGCGACCGGGCGGCTGGTCGAACTCGGCCAGGCGGTCGGCGTCATCGCCGCGCAGTCGATCGGCGAGCCGGGCACGCAGTTGACGATGCGGACCTTCCACATCGGCGGCACGGCCTCGCGGGTCAGCGAACAGTCGACGCTCGAGGCGCGCAACGCCGGCACCGTCCGTTTCCACGGCATGACCGTCGTCGAAGCGAAGGACGGCGGGCTGGTGGTGATGAACCGCAGCGGTTCGCTGGTCGTGCAGGATCAGAAAGGGCGCGACCGCGAGCGTTATCCGATCGTCTACGGCGCGCGGCTGAAGGTGAAGGAAGGGCAACACGTCGAGCAGGGCCAGGTCCTGGTCGAGTGGGACCCGTACACCTTCTCGATCCTCACCGAGGAGCCGGGACAGATTCGCTTCAAGGACATCCTCGAAGGCATCACGGTGCACGAGGAAGTCGACGAGGTGACCGGCCTCTCGCGCCTGATCATCGTCGACTCGCCGGACGAGAAGAAGCAGCCGGCGGTCGAGATCAAGGGCAAGGACGGCAAGGTCAACCGCAAGTACCACATGCCGTCGCACGCGCACCTGATGGTGCAGGACGGCGAGACGGTCTCGGCCGGCGACGTGCTCGCGAAGATTCCGCGCGAGACCACCAAGACCAAGGACATCACCGGCGGTCTGCCGCGCGTCGTCGAGCTGTTCGAGGCGCGCAAGCCGCGCGAGACGGCGATCATCTCCGAGATCGACGGCATCGTGAAGCACGGCGGCATCGTCAAGGGTCAGCGGAAGATCATCATCATCCCGGACGAGCCGGGGGCGGAGCCGCGCGAATACGGATTGCCGCGCGGCGTCCACGTCAACGTGCAGGAAGGCGAGCGGGTGCGCGCCGGCGAGCCGTTGATGGATGGTCCGAGCAACCCGCACGACATCCTCAACGTGCTTGGGGAGAAGGCGCTGCAGTCGTACCTGGTGAACGAAATCCAGGAGGTCTACCGGCTGCAGGGCGTGAACATCAACGACAAGCACATCGAGACCATCGCCCGGCAGATGATGCGGTGGGTGAAGATCGAGGACGTCGGCGACACCGAGTTCCTGGTCGACGAGCAGGTGGACAAGTTCCGGTTCCTCGAAGAGAACGAGCGGGTCATTGGCGAGGGTGGCCGTCCGGCGCAGGGCCGGCCGCTGCTGCTCGGCATTACCAAGGCGTCGCTCTCGACCGACTCGTTCATCTCGGCGGCGTCGTTCCAGGAAACGACGCGCGTCCTCACCGAAGCGTCGATCTCCGGCAAGGTCGATCACCTGCGCGGCCTGAAGGAGAACGTCACGATGGGCCGGCTGATTCCGGCCGGGACCGGGTTCGAGTACTACCGGAACGTGCGGATCCCGGCGGACGAACCGCCGCCGCCGCCGGCGCCGCCGCAGCCGAGCGACGACGAACTCGAGTTGGAGCGTGACATGGAGTACTTCGTCGAGCCGGAGGAAGCGCTCGGTCCGCGGACGGGAGACTTGGGAGAGTAAGCGAAGTCTCAAGCCTCAAGCCTCAAGCCTCAAGCGCTCAAGCCGGGAGCGCGAGCCTTTCAGGCGAGCGTCAGAGCCAAGGGCGGCGATCGAGAGATCGCCGCCCTTTTTTTGTCATTCTGCCGGACATGCTAGTGTTCGCGCACCGGCCGATCGGCGATCACCTCATCGATGTACGCCTTGTCGACCGTCTCTTCTTGCCATGTCAGGCGCAGTACGGCCACCGCGATCTGCTGTCGCCGGACGGCCGCGCGATCGCGGACGGGAGACTTGCGAGAGAAGGAAGCGTCAAGCCTCAAGCGTGGAAGCGCCTTTCAGGCAAGCGTCAGCAGAGCGGCGATCGAGAAGATCGCCGCTCTTTTTTTCGTGCACGCGAGTTTGTCGTAAATCGCTGCGATCCACCGTGTTGCATTCTCTCGACGCGATCTGATCCTTATCTTCCCTTCGAGATCACGATCGCTGCGCCGCTATAATCGCGATCGGCGATGGTGCGCGACCTCTCCGAATCACGTGCAGTACCGCTGTGGGCGCGTATCGTCGACGTCCTGTGCGTACTGTTCTTCGGTCTCGGGCTGGTCGTCGCCATCTCGGGCGGCTTCCGTCAATCGATTGGCGCGATTCGGTTCTCGGTCACGTCGCCGCTTCCGCTGCTGCTGTGGGCCGTCGGCCTCGCGATCGTACGGCACGTCGCGGCGCCTCAACACGCGGTCTACCGCGAATTTCCGGCCGCAGCCGTTCGCTGGCTGCGCCACTCGCAGGTCCGCGCCGCCGCCACGACGGTTGTCACCACGCGCCTCGCGATACTCCTCGTCGGCTGTTTCGCCGTGTACACGTTCGGCTACGCCACGGCTGACGTGCCGCTGCGCCTGTTCGACAACGAGGTCCTGAACCTGCCGATTCGATGGGACGCCGGCTGGTACCTGCAGATCGTCACCGACGGCTACCGGTTTGCGGCCGACGCACCAGACACCCAGCAGAACATCGTCTTCTTTCCCGCCTACCCCATGCTGGTCCGCCTCGTGGGCCGGCTGTTCGGCGGGCACACGCCCGGGTATGTCGCGGCCGGCATGGCCGTCTCGCTGGCCTCCTTTTTTGGTGCGCTCCTGTATCTCTACGCCCTCGCCCGGGATTTCGTGGGCGACGAGAGGGCGCGGTATGCGCTATGGCTGATCGCCGCGTACCCGTTCGCGGTGTTTTTCGGAATGATCTATACCGAGTCGCTGTTCCTGCTCGCCGCCGTGGCCGCGTTCTACCACATGACCAAGGCGCAGTTCGGCCGCGCGATGGTATGGGGGCTGCTTGTCGGCCTCACGAAGACAAACGGCGCAGCGCTGTCCATCCCGCTGGCGATGCTCGCGATGTCGCCGCGCCTGCACGTGGCCGACGCGCACCTGATCCGCCGGTTCGATCCGGCTGTCGACTCACCGCCGCGATCGACGGTTGGCCGGACTGGCCGGGCAATCGTCGCCGCGGCGATGCCCGGAGCGGGGCTGCTGATTTTCGCGATCTTCGTCTGGCGGCTGACGGGCGATCCGCTGGCCTGGGCGCGCGGGCAGGCCGCATGGGGCCGGACCTACGAGCCGATCACCCACGTGGTCGGCCGGCAGTACTCGTTCATCACCCACGGCGGCCTGAACGCGTACATGGCCGTCGGCGCCTACGACGTGTTGAACATGCTCGCCGCGGTGTTCGCGCTCGCGGCGGTCTGGCCCGTGGCGCGCCGGCTCGGCGCCGCGTATGCGGTGCTGATTCTCGTCGTCATGGTGCCGCCGATTGCGACCGGCGGCTGGCTGTCGGTCGGACGATTCTCGTCGGTCTTGTTTCCCGTCTTCGTCTGGCTCGCCGCGTCGATACCGGAATCGCAACGGGCCGTGTGGATCGTCGGGTTCACGGCGCTCCAGGCACTGAACGCGGCGTTGTTCTTCACCTGGCGGCCGCTCATCTAGCGCAGAGAGCAAGAGCCACGTTTTGTTTCGGAATTCGCTGTTCGGCGCCACGATCGCGTTGATCGTGCTGACGGTGATCGTCACCTGGCCACAGGCGCTGCATCTGGCCTCGGCGGTACCCGACCACGACGATCCGTTCTTCAGCATGTGGCGGCTGGCGTGGATCGCGCACGCGCTGCCGCGAGATCCGTCCCACCTGTTCGATGGCAACATCTTCTATCCGCACCTCCGCACGCTGGCCTACTCCGACGCGACGCTCTTCGAAGGCCTGCTTGCGGCGCCGTGGCTGTGGGCGCACGTCAATCTGGTGCTGGTCTACAACGTATGCGTGCTCGCCGGTATCGTCTCGTCCGGCGTCGGCATGTTCGTGCTGGTTCGTCATCTCACCAACGATCCGGACGCGGCCCTGGTCGCGGCGGCGATTTTTGCGCTCGCGCCGTACCGGATCGAGCATGTCATGCACCTCGAGCTGCAGTGGACGGTGTGGATGCCGCTGGCGTTCTATGCCGTGCACCGGCTGTTCGACCAGCCATCGGCACGCGGCGGCGTGATCCTCGGTGCGGCGCTGGCGTTGCAGCTGCTCGCGTCGGTGTACTACGGCGTGTTCCTCAGCCTGCTGGTGGCCGCTTTCAGCGTCATGCTCCTGGCCTCGCGCGCTCGGCAGGCGCGAACCGTGCTGCTGCCCTTGTGTGTCGCGGCCGTGACTGTCGGGGCCGTTGCCGCGGCCTACGCGCTGCCGTACATCGATGCGGCGCGCGAAGTCGGCACGCGTGCGGCAGGCGAGACAGCCTCGTTCAGTGCGCAGCTGGGGAGCTACCTGAGCGCACCTGAGCAGAACTGGATATGGGGGTGGACGTCGTCGCGCTTCGAGGGCAACGAGCTGCGGCTGTTTCCTGGCCTGGTCGCCGTGCTCATCGCGGTCACGGGTGTTGCCGGCAACTACCGTGAGCGCCTCGTGTGGATCTATCTGGCGACCCTGATGCTCGCGATCGAGCTGTCGCTGGGGATGAACGGCACCGTCTACGCGTGGCTCTACTCCCACGTCAGCCCGTTGCGCGGCTTCCGCGCGCCGGCGCGCTTCGGGATCCTGGCCGTCTGTGCACTGGCTGTCCTGGCCGGTTTCGGATTTCGTTTCCTTCGGCGGCAGCTTGCCGCACCGCGCGCGCTCCTGGTTGCTGCGCTGGTGGCGATTGGAGTCGAGAGCGGTTCGGCGCCGCTGAAACTGACCGAAGTTCAGCGCTCGCCGCCGGACGTGTACACCGTGCTCGACAAGTTTCTCAAACCGGAGCGCACCACGGCAGTGATCGAGCTCCCGATGGCGTCGGGCTTCAATGTCGTCTACATGTTCTGGTCCTCCCGGCATTGGCGTCCGCTCGTCAACGGATACAGCGGCTACGCGCCGCCTGACTTCCAGGAAACCGTGAAGTGTATGGATAAGTTCCCCGACGCAGCATCGATTGCGCGCTTACGAGGGTTGAACGTCGGCCACGTCCTGCTGCACGGCTACTACTACTCCGAGCGCGAGCGAACCGCCGTGGTACTGGCGGCGGCGCGCAGTCCCGACCTGATCCCGGTGGGCAGGTACCGCGACTGGATCGGGATCACCGACGTCTTCGCGCTGGCGCCAGCGACGCAACACCGCGAAGCGCGGTTGCTCGACCAGCACACCGGCTGTGGAGACTGAGCGACTGGAACGGTTCGGCAAAGGTCGCGCTGCTGTCGATCGAACGCTCACACCTCGCCTGGCAGACGATCGCCGGCGCGACCAACGATCCGGATGCGAGAATGTTCGCCGAGCAGCTCGAGGCGCTTCGCAGTCTGGTGCGTGGTGAGTTTCCGCGTGCGATGGAATTCGTCAGGCCCGGATTCGACGAGCCGCAGCAGGCGAAGCAATGACGCGAGCCAGACATCCGAGCCCAGCCGATCGTTTTCGTCGTATCGCGCTCGGGATGGACGGTGCGGTTGAAGGCGCGCACATGGGCCATCCCGACTTCCGCGCCAACGGCAGAATCTTCGCGACGCTGCATCCCGATCTGCAGACCGGCATGGTGAAGCTGACGCCGCAGCAGCAGGAGGCGTTCGTACGCGAGCATCCGGCCGCGTTCGCGCCCGAGAATGGCGCCTGGGGACGCCAGGGCTGTACCGCAGTGCGCATCGGCGCCGTCGACAACGAACTGCTCGGCGAGGCGATCACGTTGGCCTGGCGAAATCTTGCCGCCGCGCCGCTCCGCGCACGCAGCCCGCGAAAGCGCCGATGAACTCTCGCCGACCCGATAAATCAGCAACCAGCAATCAGCAATTGCCCTATCCGCGCTGCGCGGGCCGTTCGCGGATGATCATCCAGTTGATCCCGAACCGATCGCGCAGCTGGGCGAATTGCGTGGCGAAGAACGTCTCCTGCAGCGGCATGAACACCTCGCCGCCGTCGGCGAGCGCTGCGAACATGCGTTGCGCGTCTGCATCGCTGTCGACGCCGAGGGTCAGGTACGCGCTCCGCATCGGCTGTGCGTTCGGGATGTCCGCACCCGACAGCTCGACGCCGCCAATGGTGATCCGCGCATGAAGAACCTGGTCCTTCATTTCCGGCGGAACTCGACTCGGACCGGGCGTCTGCCCGTGCGTCATCAACATCCCAATCTTCCCGCCCAGGTGCTTTTCGTAGTACCGGAAGGCCTCGGCGCACGTCCCGGCGTAGTTCACGTATGTCGTCATGTTCATCGGCAGAATCCTCTTCTTCGTAGTCGAACGGGGCCGCCGGGGATCGACATCGGCCGTCCGGCAGCGGCTGGACGTCAACGCGAAGCGGGTCGGGTGATGTGCCGGACGCGCCGACGCTCGACCGTCACTCCGCGGCGAGGTTCTCCTGGATGAACCGCGGGCTGAGGTGGACGTCGAGCTGCACGAGCGGGCTGTCGCCGATGCAGCGAAAGCTGTGCACCTCGCCGGCCTTGATCACCAGGATGTCGCCGGCGCCGGCTTCGAACGCTCGCCCGTCGACGACCCACTCGCCACGGCCCTGCTGGATGAATTGGATCTCGTCGTAGGGATGACGATGCGGCCCAGGACCGGCGCCGGGTTGTCCGTTGAAGAGAAACACCGACACGTTGACGCCGCCCTGATCGGCGCCGACGAAATTGTGCGAGCTGCCGCGCAGCGGCAGGTCCTGCTGACGAATGCGGAACACGGCGGCCTCCGCGACGCGCACCGCTTTTGCGCACGCGCCGCGTGAGGATACCATTTAGTCACGCACATGAACGACGTCTCGAACCATTACAGCCGCGGCGACCTGCTGTCGCGCCTCAACGCCGCGCTCGCCGCCGATGGCGCGGATCCGGACCATCCCACCGCCGACACGCTGGCGCCGTACGAACACCTCCACGGTCGCGGCCTGGAGGCGACCATCGAGCTCGCTGATCTGATGCCGGCGCGCGCCGGCGACCACCTGCTCGACATCGGCAGCGGCATCGGCGGACCGGCGCGCTACGTGGCGACCCGGTTTGGCTGCCGCGTGACCGGCATCGACCTCACAGCCGAATTCTGCGACGTCGCGCGCCACCTCACGCAGCACGCCGGCCTCGCCGACCGCGTTCGCTTCGAAGCGGGCGACGCGCTCGCGATGCCGTTTGCCGACGGCACGTTCAACGGCGCCTACTCGATCAACGTCGCCATGAACATCGCCGACAAGGCGGCGTTCTACCGCGAGATCCGCCGCGTGCTGGTGCCGGGCGGCTGGCTGGTGCTCGCGGAAATCGCCACGGGCGACGGCCGGCCGCTCGACTTCCCGACGCCGTGGGCACGCACCGCGGCAACGAGCTTCCTCGCCACCGCCGACCAGACGCGCGCCGGACTGCTCGATGCCGGGTTCGACGTGCTGCAGATGCGCGACAGCGTCGAGGCGGCGCGCGCATTCGGCGCCCGGTCGCGCGCGCTGGTCGAGCGCGGCGAAAAACCGCCCCACCGATCGGTGATGCTCGTGCACGGCGAGGACGCGCGCGACGCGATGGCGAACTCGGCGCGGGCGCTGCAGGATGGCCGCTCGATGCCGATCGAGATCCTGGCGCGGACACGCACGTAAGGCAGCCGGGACTTCACATCGTGTCGAAAGTCTGCGTCCGAAGCTTTGCTGTGTCGATCGACGGGTACGGCGCCGGGGCGAGCCAGGATCTCGAACACCCGCTTGGCGTCAACGGCACTGAGTTGATGGAATGGTTCGTCCACACGCGCGTGTGGCGGAAAATGCACCGCGAGCGCGGCGGCGAAACCGGCATCGACAACGAGGTCGCCGAACTCGGCTTCGCGAATTTCGGGGCCTGGATTCTTGGCCGCAACATGTTCGGTCCAGTCCGCGGACCATGGCCGGACTACGACTGGAAGGGCTGGTGGGGTGACGAGCCGCCCTATCACACGCCGGTGTTCGTGCTCACCCATCACCAGCGGCCGCCGCTGCGGATGACCGGCGGCACGGAGTTCCGGTTCGTCACTGAGGGGATCCACGCGGCGCTCGAGCAGGCGAAGGCCGCAGCCGGTGCCGGCGATGTGCGTATTGGCGGCGGTGTGGCGACGATCCGCGAGTACCTTCTGGCCGGGCTCATCGACGACATCCACCTGGCGATACGTCCCGTGCTGCTCGGCGCAGGCGAGCCGTTGCTCGGTGGCATCGACCTGCGCGCGCTGGGCTACGAGTGCGCGCACTACATCGCCGGCGAGCGCGCTATGCACGTGTTCCTGCGCAGGCGTCCCTGAGCGCGTCTCTTCACGTGTTAGCATCCAGCCGATGATTCGGAAGCTGGCTTCGGGGAAATACCGGTTGTATTCGCGCAAGAAGGATGCGAAGACCGGCAAGCGGCGCAACCTCGGAACCTTCAGCTCACGGGCGGCGGCCGAGAAGCATGAACGAGCCGTTCAGTACTTCAAGCGGCGGTGACGTGGATGTTGTGAATCACCGGGCGTCCGCGTCGCAGACCGCTTCGGATGAAGCTGATCGTTCTGCCGGAGGAGTTTGCGGTGGCCCGCCTCGGTCCGTCCGACGCGATTCCGGCGTGGGCGGCGCAGGCGATCTTCTCGGCCACGCGGACGCCTGACGAACTATCGATCGTGTGCGCTGCGTCGCACGTTCCGCCCCAGGTTCGTGCGGAACGCGGATGGCGCTGCCTGCGCGTCGCCGGGACCATCGACTTCGCCGTGACCGGCGTCCTCGCGTCGATCGCCGGCCCGCTCGCCAAAGCCGCCGTCAGCATCTTTGCGATCTCGACCTACGACACCGACTACGTCCTCGTGCGCGAGCACGCGCTGCCTGCGGCGATCGCCGCCTTGACCGCCGCCGGCCACGACGTCGACGCCGCATCCGTCGCGGATTGATCGATCAGTAGCTGCGCACCGCGGACGGTCAGCCTTGATAGCCGTGTGGGCCGAGTTGAATGCGGCAGTTGTCGGGCCCGTTGAAATACAGCTGATCGCCGCCGCTCGTGCGGTTCGCCGGGTTGCGGTCGATCGTCGCCGTGACACCCATGCCCTTGAGCCGCGCGGCAATCCGCTCCGGGTCGTAGTCCGCGACGCCGATGCAGATGTGGTTCACCGTGCCGGGGTTTGCCAGCTTGTAGACGCCGAGAAATCCGTCGCCGAGCCCGAGGTTGATGCCGCCGTTGCCCGGCCGGCTCACCACGTTCACGTCCAGCAGGCGCTGGTAGAAGTCCGCTGCCGCCGCGACATCGGAGACGGCGAGCGACGCGTGATTCAGCGAGCGGCCTTGCGCGACCGGAGCGATCGCCGGCGTTTGCCGAACGGCTGCGGCGGCAACGCCAGGCACCGCAACGCCGGCGAGCGCAGCGATGAGTTCGCGGCGCGACAGTCTTCGAGCGTCGTAGGCATCGACAAGCGCTTCGATGTGTTCCATCAGGACCTCACCTGTGCCGCCACGGTACCACGGCGCCGCGCGTGTTAACATCCGCGCCCTCGTGAAGCACACCTGCGCGATGATCGTCGTAGCGCTCGTCCTCCTGTGCGCGTCCGCGTCGACGCAGGCGCCTTCGGCCGCGGCCGAGACGATCGCGTCTCGGCTCGACGCCTTCGCACTGATCCAGGCGCTGAGCGCCGAGATTCTTCGCAGCCAGAGCGCGACAGCAACGCTCGAGAATTGGTGCCGCGATCACCGCCTCGCCGACCCGCCTCGGATCGTCGCTCTCGTCGTCTCAGGCACGCATCGAACGCCCTCGCGCGATCAACTCCGCCGCCTGGATGTCGGCGCGGAGCGCGACGTGACCTACCGGAGAGTTCGGTTGCAGTGCGGGACCCACATCCTGTCCGAGGCCGACAACTGGTACGTTCCGGCGCGGCTCACGGCCGACATGAACCGATCGCTCGAGACCAGCGACACGCCGTTCGGAAGAGTGGTCGCCCCGCTACAGCCGTATCGGCGGACATTCGCCGTCAAAGTGTTGTGGTCCGATGCCACGCGGCCGATTCCTGAGGCGCTGTTCGAGCACGACGCAGTGCTCTACACACGCGACTCGAAGCCATTCTCGGAAGTGTCGGAGGTGTACCGCCACGACCTGCTCGATTTCGCGCCGGCCCGCGACACGGGCGCAGTCGAGCGAGAGCTTCGCGCGGCGCGCGTCGCGCAGAACACGGCAATCGCGGCCGGCGATCTGGATGCCGCCGCGGCGTTCTGGACCGACGACGTGACGGTGCGGCGCGCACTCGGGCAGCCGCTGAGCGGGCGCGCCGAGGCGCGCCGGGCGCTCGAACCGGCCGCGCCGCCGGCACCGCGGATCGTCTACCAGCGGCTGACGCGCGACGTTGCCGTCAGCGCGCAATGGCCGCTGGCCTTTGAGACCGGCGTGTGGGAAGGCCATCTGCAATCGGCAACTGGCGCGACCGTGATCGGTGGCCGCTTCTCGGCGCAGTGGGTGAAGCGCGACAACCGGTGGCTGATTCGCTCGGAGGTGTTCGTCGCGCTGACCTGCTCGGGGATCGGCTGCCAATCCGCCGCGGTACCCTGAGCCGAATGAGCGAACAAGGCCCGCGCGGCGCGTCCGCAACCACGCTGCTTCAGCCTGCCTCGCCCGAGCAATGGGCAGCCGCGCGAGCGCTGGTGGAGGAATACGCTGCGTCCCTGCAGCTCGATCTCGATTTCCAGCACTTCGACGACGAGATCGCGTCCCTGCCTCGCGAGTATGGTTCGCCCGACGGCTGCTTCGTTCTGGCGTCGCAGGACGACCGGTTCGTCGGCTGCGGCGGCGTTCGGCGTCGCGACGCATCGACCTGCGAGATGAAACGGCTGTACGTCGTTCCTGCGGCTCGCGGCGGCGGCATCGCGCGGCTGATTGTCGCGCGGCTGATCGCGCACGCGCGCGCCCGTGGCTACCGTTCGATGCTCCTCGACACGCTGCCGACGATGGCGGGGGCGCAGGCGCTGTATCGGTCGCTTGGGTTTGCGCCGACCGATCCGTATCGGTTCAATCCCGTGCCCGGCGCGACGTTTTGGAAGCTGGGGTTGTGAAGGGATCACGGTCCGGCTGACCGCCTCCGCCAAGGCTACGGCGGTCCGCCGAAGCGTTCCGCGAAGGCGGAAGCCGGACACTACCGGATAATCGCGGGAACCACGCGTTTGAAGCCCGCACGGCGTCAGCGTTAGACTGCACCCCGCTTCTTCAACAGGAGACACCATGAACGCACGGCGATGGTACGTGTTCGCGACGATTCCGCTCCTGACGGTCGCGCTCTCCGCGCAAACGCCGGGACAGCGCGGCGGCGGTGGGCAGCGCGCCGGCGGCGCGCCGGCCGCGCCGGCGATGACGCTCACCGTATCCGGCTTCAACGACGGCGGCCAGATCCCGGTGAAGTTCAGCCAGGCGGCAGAGGGCGCCGCACCTGGCGAGGGGACGTCACCGGCGATCAGCTGGGCGAACGTGCCGGCGGGGACGCAGTCCTTCGTGCTGAACATGCGCGACATGGACGTCGCGCGGAACAAAACCACCGACGATCAAGCGCACTGGGTGATGTGGAACATCCCGGCGTCGGCCACCAGTCTGCCGGAAGGCGTGCCGAAAGGATCGCAGCGGCCCGACGGCAGCTATCAGATCAGCGCCACCGGACCGATGTATCGCGGCCCCGGCGCACCGGCGAACGGCCCCCAGCATCACTACATGTTCGAGATCTACGCGCTCGACACGAAGCTCGACGTGACGCCGGCATCCGACGCCTTCGAAACCCGCGCGAACGTGATGAAGGCGATGCAAGGTCACGTGCTCGGCAAGGCGGTCTACGGCGGGTTGTTCAAGCGCCCGCAGTAGCACGCCGCCGCACCGTCCGGACTGGAGGCTGTATGACGCTGCCGACGCTCGAGCCACTGACCGGCGCCGACGCCGCCGCGCTGCGCGCGGTTCACGACCGGTTCTCCGCCGCCTTGCTCCGCCAGGATTTCGACGCGGTCGCCGCGCTCTATGCCGACGACGCGGTGCTGCTGCCGCCGCAGGAACCGGCCGTTCACGGCCGCGCGGCGATCAGGAAGTGGACGGCAGCTGTGCCAAAGGTCACGCGCATCGTCCTGCAGGTGGACGATCTCGACGGCCGCGCCGACGTCGCCTACATGCGCGGCACCTTTGCCATGACGCTGGAGCCGGAGGGTGCCGCGGCGGTGTCGGTGGTTGGCAAGTACGTCGAGATTCTCAAGAAGCAGCCCGACGGCGGCTGGCGATTCGCCGTCGACATCTTCAATTCCGATGCGCCATGACGCCGCCGCGCAGGTGGCATTCATCGCGGTGATCGCCATGCACGGTGTGACGGCCGTGGCGGCGGCCGTGCAACCGCCGCCGCCCGATCTGGCGGCGCTTGCTTCGAAGGCGCACGCGAGCGAAACCATCGCGGCGTGGTGCCGCGGCGAATTTCGCGTCGGACGTCGTGGCGCTTTTGCGGCGGCGCTCGCCTCCGGTTCCGGCGGCGGCAGGTACGTAGTCTTCGAGTCCGATGGAACAATTGAGGCGTTGGCGCCGTTCGGCCGCGGCGCCGACCTGTCGTGCTACACGCGAGTGGAGGCGAACAGGCTCGCTGAGACGATTCGCCGTTCAGACACCATCCACGGGCACCTCTCCCCGGGCTGGAACACGACCATCGTCTGCGGCTTCGTCGACGATACGAACGCCGTCTGCTGGCAATATTCCCCGGAGGATCGCAGGTTCGTGAAGATTGGCGAATGGATAACGTGACGTCACGGCGTCATGCGCGCTCCGCGGCCCGGCAGGCGGGCGTCAGAATAGCGGTTTGAGCGCCGCGCGCACGGCTGTCCGCGCCGTGACAGCCGCGTCCGACGGTTGCGGCTCGTTCGACAGCAGCACCTCGAGTTTCGCCAGCAGGTTCTTCCAGTTCTGTGCCGCGCGCAACTGCGCGACGGTCGGGTGCTCGGGTACTCCCGGCTTCGTGCGCTGCAACCAGGCGCCAAACTGCGCCGCGTCGAAGTCCGGGCGCGCGACCAGCGACAGCACGGCGCGCGCGAAGCGCTCGTCCTCGCCGTGCGTGAACACGATGGATGCGCTGGTGAGCTTGGTCGCGATCGCGTCGAGATACCGCCGCTGGCCTGACGCATCGACATACCGGCTGCGGGCGAGAAACTTCAGCAAGTCGGCCGTATGCGCCGCTGAATGCATCCAGCCGGTATCAGGGTCGTAACCGCGCAGGTCCTGCTCGGCTGAGAGGTACGCGAAGGCCGCTGATTCGATCGTCCGCCACGACGCGGCGTCAAGAACCGGATCGACATTGTCGCGCGCGATCACCACCGACAGAACAAGCGCCGAGAACGAGCGGCCGAATACCGTGTTGGCGTCGCGCTCGCCGACGCCTCGCGTCAGGTTCGCGAGCAGACGGCCGACGATCGGGCGAAGCGCCGCCGCGTCGAGGAGCTTCTGCTGATAGATCCAGCTCGCGAGCGTGGAATAGGCGATGTCGTCGCGCTGCTCCGGATCGGACGAGGCGAGCATGCCGACCAGTTCGTCGGCCAGGGCCGCAGCCGTTGTGTTCGCGGGCGGCGTGTAACGGTCGCGCGCAACCGCGCGCCAGAAGGCGACGTCGTGGGCGGTCGCCGCCGCGGCGGCCGCCGCCGCCAACCACGCGAGGGCGAGCGCGAACGAAATACGCCTGGCAATCACTGCGCGATTTCACGCTACGATCCGTCCAGTCGTCAAGCAGCGATCATGGTTGCCGAGTCGCCAGGGGAGATCGCGGATGTTTGCCGCCAGCAGGCAGGCGCCGCAGCCGGCGCGTCGCTGCTGCGCCTGCTGAAGAACGACCTCGCGTCGCGCCGCGTTGCCACCGAGATCGCCGATCTCGAACGCGACGATGAAGTGCAGGGCGTCCGCTGCCCGCTGTGCGCGTGGCGGCCGACTGCGGCGAGCCGCTGGTCTTGCTGGTGGGGCGACGGACCGGAGCCGTATTTCGCGGCGTGCGGCGCGGAGTGGAACACCTTCACGACGCGCGGCCGCTGCCCCGGCTGCCAGCATCAGTGGCAATGGACCTCGTGCCTGCGCTGCGGCGAATGGTCGCCGCACGAGGATTGGTACGAAGAGACGGAGCAGTAGTGGCGAAAACGAACGTCGCGGCGCAGGTGCGATCGTACCTGGCGTCGCTCACGCCGGACGCCCGAAAGGCGCTGCGCACGGTGCGCGCTGCGATCCGCGCCGCCGCGCCCGACGCAGTCGACGCCTTCAGCTACGGCATTCCCGGCTTCAGGCTCGACGGCCGCGTGCTGGTGTGGTGCGGCGCGTGGACCCATCACGTCGCCCTGTATCCGATCACGCCGGCGCTGCTGCGCGCGCACCGCATCGACGTCAGCGCCTACGACACGTCGAAAGGGACGATCCGATTTCCGCTTGGCGAGCCGATTCCGTTGCGGCTGATCAAACGGCTCGTGAACGCCCGCGTCGCCGAGGTGCGGCGCGAGTCGCGCTGACGAGCCGCCACGCACCCGTGAGCAGATCCTGCATCGCCGCGCGGCTGACTTTGGACAGCCGGACCAGGACGCAGGGATATCCTTCGTAATGTTCCTTCAGGTAGTAGGTCTCCGGATCGTCCTCGATCAGGGCGTCCCGCTGCGCGAAATCGATCCACACCACGAGCGTGTTCGGCTCCGCCGCCTTGTTCGAGGCGATACAGGCGAACATCTTCCCGTTCACCTTCAGGGCCGGCGCGCCGTACATCGTCGATACTTCGGCGCCCGGCAGCTTCAGCCCGATCGCGCGCACGGTTTGAAACGTCATCGGTCCATCTGACCATACACCGATTCAGCAGTACACTGCGACTGGTGTGACGAGGTTCACCGATGGAGTTCCGATTCGACGACGGCCTGACTGTCCTTCGCCGCACGCCGGCAGTATTTCGCACGCTGCTGGCCGACGCGCCGGAGTCGTGGACGGCGGCCACGGAGGGGCCCGGCACGTGGAGTCCGTACGACGTTGTCGGCCATCTCATTCATGGTGAGCGGACCGACTGGGTGCCGCGAATCGAGCATCTGTTGCAGCATGGCGACGCGGTTCCGTTTCCGCCGTTCGACCGCGAAGCGATGTTCACGGCGTCGCAAGGCCGATCGCTCACCGAACTCCTCGATACCTTCGACCGCCTGCGGGCCGACAGTCTCGCGCGCCTCCAGACTCTTCGGATCAGCGACGCGGACCTTGCGAAGCGCGGTCGTCATCCCGAATTCGGCGTCGTCACGCTCGGGCAGCATTGTGCGACGTGGGTCGCGCACGATTTGTCGCATATCAGCCAGGTGGTTCGGGTGATGGCGCGGCAATACACCGGCGCCGTCGGCCCGTGGCGCGCGTACCTGTCGATTCTGCGGACATGATCGAGGTCGCGATCCGGCCGGAACACACCGGCGACATCATTGCCGTGCGACAGGTCAACGAGCGCGCGTTCGGCGGGCCGACCGAACGAGACCTCGTCGACGCGCTGCGCGGCAGCGACGGCAGCATTTCGCTCGTCGCGACGATGGCCGGACGGGTCATCGGCCACATCATGTTCACACCCGTGACCCTGGACGAAGCGGCCGATCTTCGCGTCGCAGGGCTGGCGCCGATGGCCGTGCTGCCCGAGCATCAGCGCGCCGGCGTCGGCGGCCATCTGATCCGCGCCGGTCTCGCGGCGTGCCGCGAACAGGGCTATGCCGCGGTCGTCGTCGTCGGCCATGCGACCTACTATCCGCGATTCGGCTTCGTGCCCGCGCACGGATACGGGCTGCAGTGTGAATTCCCGGTGCCGCCGGAGGCGTTCATGGTCGCCGTGCTCGATGCGCAGGTATTGCCGCACCTCGCCGGGGTAGCGCGGTATCGACCTGAATTCGCCGCGGTTTGAGGCGTGAGGCTGAGGCGTGAGGTCTGAGGCTTGAGGTTTACGGCTTCCCTGCGAACGGCCACCTCGAACGGATGCGCCTGACGCAGAGCAGATGCCGCGCATGGTGTGGGAACTCGCGGTGATTCGCGGGTGGCTCGTGTTCCCGGAGGTGTGATGATGATGCGAAGACTCGGTGTCCTGACACTGGTGGTTGGCGCGCTTGCCGCAGGCACCGCGCTGGCGCTCCAGCAGCCGGCAAAGAAGGCCTACATCGTCGTGCAGGTGGAGGTCACCAATCCGCAGCAGTACGGCGAATACACCAAGCTGTCGCCGGCGATCATCGAGAAGTTCGGCGGGCACTTCCTCGCCCGCGGTGGGCGCGTCGCCACGCTGGAAGGGCCGCCGGCGCGCAGCCGGGTCGTCGTCATCGAGTTCCCGAGCTTCGAGCGCGCGAAGCAGTTCTACGACTCGCCCGAGTACGTCGCGGCGAGGAAAGTGCGTGCCGGCGCTGCCGACGCGCAATTCGTCCTCGTCGAAGGTCAGTAGGTGATCTGCGATGGCTCAATCGATTCGCCGGCAGCTTCGCTGCCTGCAGATGTCGCTGGCGATCATGGTTTTGTTCGTGGTTGCGCTCGCGGCGTCGGCGTTCACGCAGGCGGCGAAGCCACAGAACCTTGGCGAAATCACCGTCGAGCGCATCAACGTCGTCGACGCCGACGGAACGCTGCGGCTGGTGATCTCGAACAAAGATCGGATGCATCCGGGCGTCATTGCCGGCCGGACGCTGCAGCGGCCGCGACCGTATGCCGGCATTCTCTTCTTCAACAACCAGGGTGACGAAGCGGGCGGCGTCACGCTCGCCGGCCGCGACGGCGACGGGCGCCGCGGCGCGGAAGCCGGCCTGATGTTCGACCAGCTCGGGCAGGACCAGACGATCGGCTTCGAGTACACCGAAGAGAACGGTCAGCGGACCGCGGCGTTCAAGGTGTGGGATCGCCCCGAGACGTCGCTCGGCGAGCTCGTCGATCAGCTCAATGCGGCCAACGCGACTACCGATCCGGTCGAGCGCGCGACCGCCGTGGCGCGCGTCCGCGCCGCCGCGCCGAAGGCGGCACAGCGGGTCTTTGTCGGCAAGACGCGCGATCGTGTCGCGCGCGTGGTCCTCGCGGATGCGCAGGGCCGCGACCGGCTGGCGCTCAGCGTCGCGCCCGACGGCAACCCCAGCATCGAATTCCTCGATGCCACCGGCAAGGTGATTCGGCGGCTCGCGCCGCCGCGGTAGGAGCGACCGGTGCCATTCAAGAGCCAGGCGCAGCGGCGGAAGTTCGCGCAGCTGCTCGTCGAAGGGAAGATCTCGGCGGAGACGTTCGAAGAATGGAATCGCGAGACCGGTGCACGGAAGCTGCCCGAGCATGCCGCCAGGAAAACGGCGCGCACGCGCAAGAGCGTGCCGCGCAAGCGTAAGAGCGCCGTGCCATCGCGGAAGACGAAGCGGACGCGCCGTAAATGAAGCGCGTCGCCGTTGCGATGGTGGCCGCGGTGATCGTGACGGCGGCGACGTCGCGCTACGCGCGTCCATGGATCGACCGCGCCATGCTGGTATACGGGCTCGCGACGGAGGCGCCGCCTGCGCATGTGCTGGTGCCTGTAAAAGACGTGGCGGCGCGGCGTCTCGCCAACTCCTGGGGCAACCCGCGATCGGGCGGCCGTCGGCATGAGGGGATCGATATCTTCGCGGCGACCGGAACGCCGGTGCTCAGCGCTACGCGCGGCCTCGTCACGAGCGTCGGCACCAACACGCTTGGCGGCCAGGTCGTGTGGGTACTCGGTCCCGGTCTCGAGTGGCACTACTACGCGCACCTCGATCGCTACGGTGAATTCCGCCCCGGCGACGTCGTGCATGCCGGCGACGTGATCGGCTACGTCGGCACCACTGGCAACGCACGCGGCGCGCCGCCGCATCTCCATTACGGGATCTACCGCCGCGGCCACGCAGAGAATCCATATCTGCGGCTTGGCTCGATGACGCGTGCAGGCGTCTAATCCCACGTGCGTCGCCGTGGACACACCCCAACGAAACGCGGAGCCCCCACGTTCCGCCTGAAGGCGGACACTACGGGAGAAGGTAGCTAGCCTCAGCCCCCAGCCCCAGCCCCGACTGCCGGCGTCTACGGCGCGCCAAACACGATGAACGTATCGATGTCGGTCCGCGTGCCCGTTGCGGCCGTCGTTTTCGTGGCGAGTACTTTCACCTGGATCGTGTGGACGCCGGCCGGCAGGGCGCGCACGAACATGACGCGGCGGGGCAGCGAGCCGGTATTGTAGTTGTCGATCAGTGGCGTGGCGACGCCGTCAATCGACACGACGGCCTGGCCGTGCGTCGGATCTTTCTCGGTGACCCACGCGACGTAACTGCCGGTGAAGGTATAGGTCGCGGT
>Ga0075425_100002446_pt1 | contig 18641 bp, 16 predicted proteins | sample SoiMethybrSBSTD4_FD_75300 | JGI IMG/M metagenome (GOLD analysis project Ga0075425, IMG submission 75300) | Bulk soil microbial communities from a Populus tree surrounding site in Tennessee, USA - Soil MetaG P. TD hybrid SBSTD4 | ecosystem: Environmental > Terrestrial > Soil > Tree plantation... | reverse complement strand
CCCGCTGCGACCGCGTCGCGCGCGCGCTCGCCGCTGAGGTCGAGATGCGAGGGGGCGCCGTCGATCTCCAGGGCCGTTCCGGACGCCGCGGCGGCGGCGTAGATGGCGGCGTAGTCCATGTCGTAGCCGGCGCGCCGGCCGACGAGCTGGTTGGCCGGATGGGTGATCACCGAGACCAGCGGATGCTCGATGGCGGCGAGACACCGCCGCGTCAGGGCGCGGCGATCGTGTCCGGCGGCGTCGTGCAGCGAGGCCAGCACGATGTCGAGCGAGGCGAGGATCTCGTCGGGGCAGTCGAGGCTGCCGTCGGGCATGATGTCGACTTCGATCCCGTGCAGGATCGCCAGGCGCGGCAGCTCGTGGCGCAGCTGCGCGATCTCGGCGCGCTGCCGCTCGAGCAGCTCGAGGGTGAGCGTCCGTGAGGCGCCGGCGTGCTCGGAGTGATCGGTGATCGCGATGTACTCGTAGCCCAGCGCGAGCGCGCCGTGCACCATGCGCCGCAGCGGCTCGCGTCCGTCGCTGTAGGTCGTGTGCATGTGGAGATCGCCGCGGATGTCCTCGCGTTCGACCAGGCGCGGCACCGATCCCTGGCGCGCGCGCTCCATGACGTCCGCCGAGTCGCGTGTCTCCGGCGGAAGCCAGGGGAGGCCCGCCTGCGCGTAGACGTCGGACTCCGACGCGATCAGCCGCGGCGGGCGCCGCTTGAGCACTTCGGCGACGTGGCGCGCGGGGCCGGTCGTCGTGAAGAGCACGCTGCCGTATTCGTCGGGAGTGGCGACGCGGACGTCGAGCTCCTGGCCCTCGACCAGCGTCAGGATGCGCCTTGCGGTGCGGTGGAGCACCGTGGCGCCGGGCATCCGCGAGACCGCATCGATCGCGCGCGCGGGGTCGGCGGTCCGGGCGACGACGACGAGACCCGTGAGCAGCGGCTCGGATCGGCGGACCGCACCGGATGGCTCGATGTCCAGCAGGTCCGGGCACGCGGCCGCCAGCGCCGGGAGGAAATGCTCGAGGACGTCCCAGGCGCGCCCGAGACCGATGGGACGCGGGTCGGCGGCAATCGCCGCCGCGGCGTCAGCAAGCGCCCCGGCGTCGGCCGACGGGCGCCCATCGGCGATCGCCAGCTCGAGGTCGGCGAGAGTGACGATGCCGTCGCGCAGCAGCGCCTGTTCGCGCGCCGCGTCCGCGGCTCCCAGTTCACGAAGACGGCGAAGCAGGTAAGGCTCGGCGGTCACTCTGCAGCAGGATGGTGAACGGCCATCCGGCTGATTGTACCTCCGTCGCCTACTTGTTGAAGTCCACCGAGACGTTGGCCGTGGCGGTGGTGGTCACCGTCACGACGACCTTGCGGTCGGGGAACTGCGGGTTCCTGAAGACGATCTCCCGCACGCCGAGGCGGATCGCGATGTTGGCGAGCGGCGTTTCGCCGACCTTCTCGCCGTCGACGAAGACCTCCGCCCACGGCGCGGCGTTGATGTTGGCGGTGCCGCGCGGATCGACGTTGACGTGGGTCGTCTCGCCGGCCTGGATCTCGATCGGCTGGGTCACGGCGTAGCCGAGCTCCTTGTTGGCGAGGCGCAGATCGTGGCGTCCCGGGCTCAGGATGACCGCCTCGGCGCTGGTGCCGAGCACCTTGCCGTTCTCGGAGATCTCCAGCAGGATCGGCGACGAGATCGCGGCGAACCCGGAGAAGAGCTCCATGTCGATCGCCATCGCCTTGCCGGCCTCGACGCGCAGCGTCCGCTTCGCGGTGATGTTGTCGCCGATCATCGTGAAGGTGTGACGTCCGGGCGGCACGGGCTCGAGCGTCAGCGGCGACTCGCCCGCGGCCTTGCCGTCGATCAGCACCCGCGCCCCCGGCGGGTTGGTCGTGATGGTCACGCGCCCGGCGTTTTTCGGCACGGGCTTCACGGGTGGGTCCACCGGCGCCGGCGCCGGCGCGGACTTGACCACCTTGTTGATCAGCGGCTGAACCGGCGACGACTTGAAGGTCTTCGCCACGCCGACCACGCCGATGACCAGCACGACGCCGGCGGCGACGAGTTTCCAGGGGATGGTCCGCGCGGTGTCGCGGCCGGTGTCCGGGGCGTACGGCTCGATCGGCGCGAGCGGTTCGGGCTCGCGCTCCCGGCGGGTCTCGACGCGCGGCGCGGCCGGCGCGATGGAGATCGGCTTGCTGTCCTTGAGCCGGATCGGCGCCGGCGCGACGGAGATCGACGGCGGCGGCGCGGGGGGCGCCAGCGGCACCGGCGTCGGCTTGACCGCGGCCACGGGCGCGATCTCGACGGCGGGCGGCTCGGGCGGCAGCGCCGCCGTCCACGCGCCGGGCTCCGCCGGCGGGTGGTAGATCGGATAGGCGCGCGGCGCGTTCGAGCGCTGCGCCTGCGCGTCGGGTGCGACCGGCTCGAACGAGTTGGCGCGGTCGGGCGGGACGAGCCAGCCGCTCGAGCTCGGCGTCTCCGCGGCGGCCACGCGCTCGCGCTCGCGACGCTCGGCCTCCTGCCGCTCACGCTCCTTGCGCTCGGCTTCGAGCCGCTCCCGCTCCTTGCGTTCGGCCTCCTTGCGCTCGGCCTCCTGACGCTCGCGTTCCTTGCGCTCGGCTTCGAGGCGCTCCTGCTCGCGCCGTTCCGCCTCGACGCGCTCGCGCTCCTTGCGCTCGGCTTCTTCGCGCTTCTTGAGCTCGGCCTGGCGCTCGCGCTCCTGGCGTTCGGCTTCGAGCCGCTCCTGTTCGCGCCGCTCGGCTTCCTCGCGCTTCTTGCGCTCGGCTTCGAGGCGTTCACGCTCCTTGCGCTCGGCCTCTTCGCGCTTTTTGCGCTCGGCTTCCTGACGTTCGCGCTCCTTGCGCTCGGCCTCCTCGCGCTTCTTGCGCTCGGCTTCCTGACGCTCGCGCTCCTTGCGCTCGGCCTCTTCGCGCTTCTTGCGCTCCGCTTCCTGACGCTCGCGCTCCTTCTTCTCGGCTTCCAGGCGCTCGCGTTCCTTGCGCTCGGCCTCGAGGCGCTCCCGCTCCTTGCGCTCCGCTTCGAGGCGTTCGCGCTCCTTGCGCTCCGCTTCTTCGCGCTTCTTGCGCTCGGCTTCCTGGCGCTCGCGTTCCTTGCGTTCGGCCTCGAGGCGTTCCCGCTCCTTGCGTTCCGCTTCGAGGCGCTCGCGTTCTTTGCGCTCGGCCTCTTCGCGCTTCTTGCGCTCGGCTTCCAGGCGCTCGCGCTCCTTGCGCTCGGCCTCGAGGCGCTCGCGCTCCTTGCGCTCGGCTTCGAGGCGTTCGCGCTCCAGCCGCTCGCGCTCCTTGCGTTCGGCCTCGATCCGCTCCCGCTCGCGGCGCTCCGCTTCGAGGCGCTCGCGCTCCCGCCGCTGGGCTTCCTGGCGCTCGCGTTCGAGGCGCTCGCGCTCCTTGCGTTCCGCTTCGAGCCGCTCCCGTTCGCGACGCTCGGCGGCAAGCCGCTCGGCCTCGCGTCGCTCGGCCTCGGCCCGCTCGCGTTCCTTGCGCTCGGCTTCGACGCGTTCCCGCTCCTTGCGTTCCGCCTCGGCGCGCTCGCGTTCGACGCGCTCCCGCTCCTTGCGCTCCGCTTCGGCGCGCGCCTGTTCCTTGCGCTCGGCCTCGAGCCGTTCGCGCTCGCGGCGTTCCGCCTCGGCCCGCTCGCGCTCGATCCGCTCCGCCTCGACGCGCTCGCGCTCGCGCCGCTCGGCTTCGAGGCGTGCCTGCTCGCGACGTTCCGCCTCGACGCGCTCGCGCTCGATCCGTTCCGCCTCGATCCGCGCCTGCTCGGCGCGTTCGCGTTCGGCGCGCTCGCGCTCGGTCTGCTCCGCGGCGTGACGCTCGACCGCCACCCGCTTCGCCTCCGCCTCGGCGGCGGCGCGCTCGCCGTCGGCGGTCTCGACCTGGCTGATGAAGTCGAGCAGGGCGGCGCGGCAGGTCGTGATGCCGAGCTCCTTGCGAATCAGCTTACGGAGGTCGATCGCCGCTTCGTCGGCGGATGCCCGCGCCGTGCGGCGGCCGGCCAGCGGCAGCAGCGAGGCGAAGAACGTGTCGACCGCCTCCGCGAACGACTTCGATCCGCGGATGCTGGCGATCTCGAGGATCTCCTGGCGCAGCGTCGGCAGTCCTTCGGGGTATTCCTCGTCGCGCAGCGGCCGTCCGACCGTGAGCGAGGCGGCGATCATCGCCGCGTGCGTCAGGTCGGCGCTCTTGTCGAAGCGGGCGATGCCGGCGGTCGGCGGGAAGGCGAGGCGGAACTCTGACCAGAGTCGGCGGCGGGTCAGCTGCAGCCGTTCCAGCGCTTCGCCGTAAATGGCGTCGAGAAGGACGACTTGACCGGCAGGGGTGACGATCACGCGCCCGGGGGCGAGCGTGCCGTGCATGATGCCGGCGTCGTGGAGGCGCGATAGCGCCGGCAGCAGTTCGAGCAGCAGGCCGAGCCCGGCGTCGAGCCCGGCGACAATGCCGTGGTCGCCGGCCGACTCGATGAGATCGGCCAGCCGCCGGCCGCCGACACACTCCGACACGACGATGAGCCGGTCGTCGCCGTCGCGCTCGATCGCGCGCGGCACGGTGAAGCGCTCGTCCTCGAGCGAGGCCACGACCGCCATGCGGTCGCGCAGCGCGCGCTCGAATGCCGCCATTTCCGGACGCAGGACGAGCCTCTCCAGCATGCCGCCGGTCTCGCGGTCGAAGGCGAGAGCGCGGCGGCCGAGACCGTCCTCGTAGCCGGAGGAGGATTCGGACGATTCGGAATCGACAGCTTCGGCGGACATGTGCACGAAGCCAGACAAGTTTGCAACCGCCGGTCCACCCTGCCATTCCTGTACTAGTGGGTTAAACCCTCCAAATCCGGCCTTTTGCGGCCGCTCGGCCCTCGTCGTGAGCGCGTTCGGATCACAGTTTTGGGGGGCGGCTGTCCCATCATGTAACTGCGATAAAGTGGCCGTCCATGGCGGATCTGACGGAAATCGAAGCCCTGAAGGCGTCGTTGCGCGGCGCCCGGCGCGCGTCCGACGCGCTGACCGACGTCGCCACCCGGGTGGACATGGCTGACTCGCATCAGGACGTCCCGGAGAAGGATCTCGACGAGCTGCAGCGTCTCACCCTGGCCAATGCCGTCGCCGCGCAGGCGCTCCGCGGGCTCGTGGAGACGATGCTCAAGCGGCGCGGAAAGCTGGCGGCGGTGGTGGCCGACGGCGAAGGCGGCCTCGAGGAGTGACTATCTCCAGGCACGAGTCGCGCGTCGCGCACCTGGTGGGCGGTCGCTATCGGGTTTCGGTGATCGGCGGCCCTGCGTCCGCCGGCGGATGACGCGCGATCAGCCAGAGGCCGACGGCGGCAATCACCAGCATGGGCGTCCACGCGTAAACCTGCGGTGGCACCGAGGGGAATCGTTCGAGACTCGCGGTCGTCGCTTCGCTGATCTCGAAGAGCCACGGCAGGTAGAGCACCAGCGCCACGACGCCGGCCACGACCGGTCGCCGTCGTCCGGCGGGCGATCCCGTCACGCCGAGCGCGAGCAACCCGAGAGCAATCGGCGCGGAGACCAGCGCGACACGGACGTGATACGCGTATTCCAACCGCCGCGACATATTCCTGGCCTCGGGCGTCATCCGGTCCTCGGACGTCAGGTTCAAGACATCGATCTGCTCGCGCAGCGTGACGAATCCCCACTCGTTGGGTCCACGAGGCAGACTCGCGTTGCCGCTGGCGAGCACGCGGTAGGACTGGTTCGCCTCGGGCATCCAGAGCATCACGACGAGGGTCGCCGCGACGCAGCAGATCGAGACGGCTACCGTGCGTCGTGCCAGTGTTCGCGTGAGCGCATGGTTGCGAAGGGCGACCGGCACGGCCAGCAGCAGTGCGGCCGGCAGCGTCAACACGAGCGCCTGCGGCAGCAGCAGCACCACAAGGCGGACCAGCGGAACCGACTTCATCGGGAACGGCCCAAAGGTCAGCGGCAGCGCGGTCAGTGCCACCGCGGCGACCAGCGCGCTCGCAAGCACGAGCCCGGCGATCCTGGGCACGGCATGTTCGTCATCGCGCCAGGCGCGACCGAGTGCGTCCGGGATCGACAGCGTCGAGTGCATCGCGAGAGCCTTCAGCAGTGCGAGGTAGCCGAGCCACGACGGCCGGTCGCGCTCCCAGCGCATGTCGGCAAGAATCGGATCGACGATGCGGGTGAGCGTCGCCTCAGAACAGATGCGCGCGAGGACGCGGCGGATGCGCTCCGCGGTCATCGCGCATGCTCCGGCGAGAGGTGCTGGAGCAGCGTGGACCACGCGTTCATCACGCGGATCCCGTACGGCGTGGCGGAATACATCCGGCGGGGAAGGCCGCCGGCGCCTTCCGGCGACGGCTCCGATCGGGCGCTGACGTAGCCCTTCTGCTCCATGCGCCCGAGCGTGACGTAGACGGTGCCGCGCTTGAGGCGCCCGCGCGAGGCGGCGACGAGCTCGAGCCCGTAGGCCTCGTCGCCGCGAACGAGGAGATCGAGAATGAGCGCTTCCTTCGCCGAAAGCCGCGGCGCGGCAGGGTGCAAGCTTCGCATGGCCCGACTATCTTACACGTTGTAAGACTGCATCGCCAGTGCGTCTGATCGATTGAAAACTATCACTGCGTTGTCATGGTGAGCCGACGAGGGCTGCAGTTCGAGCTGCCCCGCGACATGGGCTGTCGGGATCCATCGCGGTATCCGACGCGCGATTGACGTTGAACGTGCGAGTGACGTTGAAGACGACGAGGAATGAGCAGGACACCAGCGCAAATGCCGCTGCTTCGTCCCGTCGTTTTTTACAGGGGGCTGTTGGTGGACGCGGCGAGGATCGAACTCGCGACCTCCGCATTGCGAACGCGGCGCTCTCCCAGCTGAGCTACGCGCCCCCATGACGATAAGCATCAAAGAACAGGTTCCGACTCGTTGATGCGAACCCCAAGTGTAGCATCCCTGACTGCGGGTTCGCAATCATCGGAGACGCAAGGCCGCCCCGCGTCCAGCACCCGATATACTCGTTCGGATGTCTGTGCCTCAGAAGGTCCGCCGGATCGGTGTGCTCACCGGTGGCGGCGACGCCCCCGGTCTCAACGCCGTCATCCGCGCCGTCGTCAAGGCCGGCGCCAACTGCAACTGTGAAGTCATCGGCCTCGAGGACAGCTTCGACGGCTTGATCGAGCCCGATCGCTGGCGCCGCCTCGTGCCGAAGGACGTGACCGGCATCCTGCGCGTCGGCGGTACGATTCTCGGCACGACCAACCGCGGCAACCCGTTCCTCTACCCGATCGACACGTCGGCCGGCACGCGGGACTACTCGGCGCGCTGCGTCGAGATGTTCCACCAGCTGAAGCTCGACGCGCTCGTCGTCATCGGCGGCGACGGCACGCTGGCGATCGCGCACCAGTTCTCGCAGCGGGGCCTGCCGCTCGTCGGCGTTCCGAAGACGATCGACAACGACATCGTCGGGACGACGAACACGTTCGGCTTCGACACCGCCGTCAGCTTCGCCACCGACGCGATCGATCGCCTGCACGTGACGGCCGAGGCGCATCACCGCGTCATCGTCGTCGAAGTGATGGGACGCTACGCCGGCTGGATCGCCCTCTACTCGGGCGTGGCCGGCGGCGCCGACGTCATCCTGATTCCCGAGATCCCCTACGACCTGGAGAAAGTCGCGCGACGCATCCGCGATCGCGATCACATGGGGGCGCGCTTCAGCATCGTCGTCGCGGCGGAAGGGGCGAAGCCGATCGGCGGGACGCACTCGGTGCTCAAGCAGGCGGAAGGCGCCTTCGTCGAACGGCTGGGCGGCGTCGCCGCGCTGGTCGCGGCGGAATTGGAGAAGCTCACCGGGAAGGAAACACGCAGCGTCGTGCTCGGCCACCTGCAGCGGGGCGGCGCGCCCACCAGCTTCGACCGCATCCTGGCGACGCGATTCGGCGCGCGGGCCGTCGAACTGCTGATGGAGGGCACGTTCGATTGCATGGTGGCGTTCCATCCGCCCGACATCGTCGCCGTGCCCCTGGAGCAGATCGTCGGCCGCACGCGCACCGTGCCGCCGGATTTCGACGTCATCCGAACCGCCCGCGCGATGGGTATTTCGATGGGTGACTGATCGCTCTTGTCGGGTCTACACGTCGCACAACGCGACGGCCTGGCGCAGCGACGTCAGCGGATCCCGCGTCGGCACGAACTCGTGCGCCATGTAGCCGGGGAAGCCGAGATCGGCGAGCGCGGTGGCGACGGCGCGCCAGTTCACCTCCTGCGTCTCGTCGAGTTCGTGGCGTCCCGGCACGCCGCCGGTGTGCACGTGCGCGATGTAGTCCTTGTTGGTGCGAATCGTGCGGATCAGATCCCCTTCCATGATCTGCATGTGGTAGGCGTCGTAGAGCAGCTTCACGCGCGGCGAGTTGACGGCCTTCACGACTTCCACGCCGAAGAGCGTGCGGTCCCCCTGATAACCCTTGTGATCGACCTTGCTGTTCAGCAGTTCCACGCAGATCGTGACGCCGGCATCCTCGCCAATCTTCTTGACCCGATTCAGGCCCTCGACGCAGTTGGCGATGGCCTCGGCGTCACTCAATCCTTCACGGCGGTTCCCGAAGAACGTGATCACGTTGGGCACCTTCATCTTCGCGGCGCGCGGGATCTTCTCCTCGAAGTTCTTGACGATGGCGTCGTGGTTGGCGCGGACGTTGAGCCCGTCGGGAATCTTGCCGCCGCCGGCATACCCCATCGAACAGATCAGCCCGTGGTCGGCGACGACGGCCCAGTCGGGCTCTTCCAGGAGATCGATCGCCGTGAGTCCCATCGCTTTCACGGCCTCGCAGAACTCCGGCATCGGGATTTTCGAGTAACACCAGCGGGAGACCGACTGCTTGAGCCGTCCCTTGACCACGGCCGGCGTGGCCGGTTGCGCGGCGAGGCTCTGCAGTGGCAGCACGGCGGCGGCCGCCGCGGCGGTCAGGGCTTCGCGTCGAGTCAGAGCACGCATGGCGCCTCCTTCATGGCGGCGGCCAGTATAATCGCCCCGCATGCCTGCTGACGCGACCACCCGCTGGAGCCTCACCGTCGCGGCGACGCTGCTGGCCGTCTCGACCGCGGCCGCCGTCAACGCCGTCCAGACGCCGCAGACGCCAACACGCCGTCCGCCGGCCCGTCCGGCGCCGGCGCGAACCGTGCCGGCCGACGCCGAGGCCGTCACCAAGCGGGTCTGCGGCACCACGTGCCACCCGATCGAGCACGCGACCTCGATCCGCCGTACGCGGAGCCAGTGGGAAGCGACGGTCGAGAACATGGTCGGGCGCGGCGCGAAGGGAACGAGCACCGAGCTCGCGACGATCGTCGAATACCTGTCGGCCAACTTCGGCCTGACGGCCTCTCCGGTACGCGGCGCCGCAGGGCCCGACGACAAGCCGATGGTGGACCCGAAGGCATCGGAGATGGGGAAGCCGCTGTTTGCCTCGGACTGCCAGGCCTGCCACGGCCCCGACGCGCGCGGCACGTCGCAGGGCGCGAACCTGGTGCGCTCGCCGATCGTGCTCAAGGATCGCTACGGCAGCGTGCTCGGCCCGTACCTCCGCGGATCGCATCCGCCGGGGCCGGGAGCGCTCAAGATGTCGGACCTCACCGAAACGCAGGTGCTGATCCTCGCGCACTTCCTCCGCGATCGCGTCAACGACACGCTGCGCGGCGCGCCGGGCTTCAAGCCCGGAGACGTCCTGACCGGCGACGCCAGAGCCGGTGAGGCGTACTTCAACGGCGACGGGGGCTGCGCGCTGTGCCATTCGGCGACCGGAGATCTGGCGGCCATCGGCCGGCGCATGGATCCGGTCACCATCCAGCAGCGTTTCCTCTTCCCGTCGAACGCCGGGTCGCGGCGGCGCGCGACGCCGGCGCCGGTGGTGACGGTCGCCGTGACGACGGAAGCAGGGGAAACGCTGAACGGCGAGCTGGTGCACATGGACGACTTCACCGTCGCGCTGCGCGATTCTTCCGGCGCGTATCGCAGCGTGAAGCGGACGGCCGGCGTGCGCGTGACGAAGAACGATCCCTACGCCGCGCACGTCGAGCTGCTGTCGAAGATCACCGACAAGGCGATCCACGACGTGGTCGCATATCTCGAGACGCTGAAATGATCAGAGTGACGCTCGTCCTTGCGCTGCTGGCGTCGTTCGCGCTGCAGTCGCCGCCGCCGGCGGGCGACGGCTGGCCGTCGTACAACGGCGACTACACCGGCCGCCGCTTCAGCCCGCTGACGAAGATCACCGACAAGAACGTCAAGCAGCTGAGCCTGGCGTGGAGCTATCGCATCCCGCAGTCGGCGGCGCCGATCAAGGGCACCCCGCTGGTGGTCAACGGCACGGTCTACGTGACCGCACCGGATCACGTGTGGGCGGTGGACGCACGCACCGGCCGGGAGATCTGGCACTTCGAGAACAAGTCGACCGGCGGCATTCACATCGGCAACCGCGGCGTCGGCATCAAGGGAGACTGGCTCTACGTCACCACGCCCGACTGCCACCTGGTCTCGCTCGCGATCAAGGACGGCAAGGAGCGCTGGCGCCAGAAGATCTGCGATCTCGACCAGTTCTACTACTCGTCGGTCGCGCCGATCGTCATCAACAACCACGTCATCGTCGGGGTCAGCGGCGACGACCTCGACGTTCCGGGCTACGTCGAGTCACACGATCCGGTCAGCGGTGAGCGGCAGTGGCGCTGGTTCGTGGTGCCGCAGAACGCGAACGATCCCGGCATCGAGTCGTGGCCCAGCCTGGAGGCGGCGCGGCACGGCGGCGGCATGACCTGGCAGCCGGTGACCTACGATCCCGACCTGAACCTGATCTACGTCACCACCGGCAACCCGCAGCCGGTCGTCGCGCACGTCAACCGCGCCGGCGACAACCTGTTCACCGCGAGCATCGTCGCGCTCAACCCGGACGACGGGAAGATGAAGTGGTACTTCCAGTCGTCGCCGCACGACACGCACGACTGGGACGCGACGCAGACGCCGGTGCTCTTCGACGCGGAGTTCGACGGGCAGCCGCGCAAGCTGCTCGGGCAGGCGTCGCGCAACGGCAAGTTCTTCGTGCTCGATCGCAGCAGCGGCAAGGCCCTCGTCTCCTCCGACTTCGTGCCGACGAACTGGTCGCTCGGCTTCGATCCAAAGGGGCAGCCGATCCCCAACCCCGCCAAGCATCCGCAGATCGACGGCGCGCTGGTCACGCCCAATCAGGGCGGCGCGACCAACTGGCCGCCGCCGTCGTTCAGCCCGGCCACCGGCCTCTTCTACGTGAGCGCGGCGCGCGCCTACAGCGTCTGGTACATCTACGATCCGGGCAAGAACCCGCAGGGCTGGGGCGGCACCGATCGCGGCGGCTGGTCGGAGTTCATGCTGCAGGCGATCGACTACAAGACCGGCAAGGTTCGCTGGAGCCACAAGTGGGAGGGGAGCGGCCTCTCGGGGCTGCTCAGCACCGCGGGCAATCTCCTGTTCTCAGGGGACGGCTCGAGCGGCAACTTCGTCGCGCTCGACGCCACGTCCGGCACGCCGCTCTGGCACGCCGGCGTCCGCACGTCCGTCAGCAACGGGCCGATCACGTACCTGCTGGATGGCCAGCAGCACGTCATGGTCGGCGCGGGGGATACGCTGTGGGACTTCGTGATGAACGAGTGACTTCCGCCTGAAGGCGGAAGCCACAAAGTCTCGCGACTTCACCTGAAGGCGGAAGCTACAGAGTCTCGCGACTTCCGCCTGAAGGCGGAAGCTACAGAGTCTCGTGGCTTCCGCCTTTAGGCGGAAGGTCCCAGGACGTCGAGATACTTCAATGCACCCCCGGTGTTGAAGACGACGACGGTGTCGGAGGGCTTGACGTCGCCGCGCTGCAGCAGGACACGCAGCGCGCGGAGCGCGGCGCCTCCTTCAGGCGCGGCGCTGATCCCTTCCTTCGAGCCGAGCGCGCGCATGTCGGCGACCATGTCGGCGTCGGAGACGGCGATGGCGGTGCCGCCGCTCTCGCGCACCGCGCGCAGGACGAGGAAGTCGCCGATCGCCTTCGGCACGCGCAGGCCGTCGGCGACGGTGCGCGCGTTGGGGAACATCTCGGATCGCTCTGCGCCCTGCTCGAAGGCGCGGACGATCGGCGCGCAGTGCTCGGCCTGGACCGAGACCATCTTCGGCCGGCGTCCCGGCGCCTTCCAGCCGATCGCCTCGAGCTCCTCGAAGGCCTTCCACATCCCGACCATGCCGGTGCCGCCGCCGGTCGGATAGATGATCCAGTCGGGGAACTGCCAGTCGAGCTGCTCGCCGAGCTCGTAGGCCATCGTCTTCTTGCCCTCGATCCGGTACGGCTCCTTCAACGTGGACACGTCGTACCAGCCGAGCGGCTTGCCGGTCTCGGCGGCGATGCGGCCGGCGTCGGTGATCAGCCCGTCGACGAGGGTCACGTCGGCGCCGTAGAGCTCGCACTCGCGGATGAACGGGACCTTCACGTCCTTGGGCATGAAGACCTTCGCGGCGATCCCCGCGGCCGCGGCGTACGCCGCCATCGCGTTGGCGGCGTTGCCGGCCGACGGCACCGAGAGCGTCTTCGCGCCGAGGTGCGACGCCTTCGTCACCGCCGCGGCGAGGCCGCGCGCCTTGAACGAGTTGGTGGGATTGAGCGATTCGTCCTTGACGAAGAGACGTTCGAGCCCGAGCTCGGCGCCGAGCCGCGTGGCGTGAATCAGCGGCGTCCAGCCTTCACCAAGCGTGATCGGCTGCTCGCCGTCGAAGAGCGGCATCAGCTCGCGGTACCGCCACATGTTCGGCACGCGCGCCGCGAGCGAGTCCTTCTTCCACGCGCGCGCCGCTTTCAGGTCGTAGCGCGCCAGCAGCGGCATGCCGCAGGCGGGGCAGAGGTGCTGTTCGACGCGCGCGTCGTAGTGCTCCGCGCTGCACGGGACGCTGCATTCCAGATGGGTGAAGAATGTCATTGGTGATTGGGGATTGCCGAGTGAGGATTGCACGGATTGTCGATTGTCGAGTGTCGATTGGGACGGATTGCCGAGTGTCGATTGAGAGTTCGGACTGCTGATGACCAATCCTCAAATCCTCAGTCCCAATCGTCAATCCCCAATCCGTTCAATCTCCAATCCGCAATCGACAATCTGCAATCGACTGCGGACCTGCTCACTTTCCGAGCAGGTCCGTGTCCTTTTTCTTCTGCACGTCGTCGATCAGGGCGATGTGCGCGTCGGTGGACTTCTGCACGTCCTCGAGGGCGCGGCGCTCGTCGTCTTCCGAGATCTTGTGCTCCTTGAGCAGCTTCTTCAGCTTCTCGTTGGCGTCGCGGCGGACCTGGCGGATGCCGTTGCGCCCTTCCTCGGCGTACTTGTGCACCAGCTTCGAGAGCTCCTTGCGGCGCTCCTCGGTCAGCGCGGGGATCGGGATGCGCACCACCTTGCCGTCGTTGGCCGGGTTGAGCCCGAGGTTGGCGGCGCGGATCGCCTTCTCGACCGCGCCCATCAGCGACGGATCGAACGGCTGCGCCACGATCAGCGACGGCTCGGGGATCGACAGCGACGCCACCTGGTTGAGCGGCATCTGCGAGCCATAGGCCTCGACGTGCACCGAGTCGAGGATGTTCACCGAGGCGCGGCCGGTGCGCACGCCGGCGAGTTCGCGGCGGACGTGGTCGATATGGCCGTCCATGCGCTTCTTGACTTCGGCCTGCAGCCCTTTGACATCACTGACGTCCATACGATCCTCGCTACGCTGTCACGGTCGTGCCGACCGCCTCGCCCATCACGACGCGCCGCAGGTTGCCGGCGGTGCGCAGGTTGAAGACGACGATCGGCAGCTTGTTGTCCATGCACAGGGAGATGGCGGTCGCGTCCATGACCTTGAGCCCCTGCTCCAGGACCTTGATGTAGGAAATGTGCTCGAACTTGGTTGCGGTGGGGTGGAGCATCGGATCCGCGGTGTAGATGCCGTCGACCTTGGTCCCCTTGAGGATGACGTCGGCCTTCATCTCCATCGCGCGGAGCGCCGCGGCGGTGTCGGTGGTGAAGTAGGGGTTGCCGGTGCCGGCGGCGAAGACGACGACGCGCCCCTTCTCGAGGTGGCGGACGGCGCGGCGGCGGATGAAGGGCTCGGCGACGGCGCGCATCTCGATGGCGGTGGCGACGCGGGTGTTGATGCCGGCCTTCTCCAGCGCGTCCTGCAGGGCGAGCCCGTTGATGACCGTGGCCAGCATGCCCATGTAGTCGGCGGTGGCGCGGTCCATCCCCTTGGCGCTGGCGGCCAGGCCCCGGAACAGGTTGCCGCCGCCGATGACGATGGCGATCTGGATGCCGAGCGAGTTGATCTCGGCGATCTCGCGGGCGATCTGCGTCGTCACGGCGGGATCGATCCCGAAGGCCGACTCGCCCATGAGGGCTTCACCGGAAAGCTTCAGGAGGACCCGACCGTAACGAGCGGACATATCCGCCAATTATATTGAAGATTGCAGATTGGCGAGTGGCGATTGACGGATTGCCGATTGGGGATTGTCGAGTGGGGTTGCCGATTGCCGATTGGGACGGGCGATTCCCCCAATCGTCAATCCCAATCGTCAATCGTCAATCGCCAATCCGTTCAATCTGCAATCCGCAATCGCCAATCAGCAATGTCTACGCCGATTCGCCCACCTTCATGCGCGTGAAGCGCGAGACGGTGATGTTCTCGCCGAGGATGCGGATGGCGTCCTGCACCAGCTGCGTGATGGTGACGTTGGGGTCGCGCACCGAGGCCTGCTCCATGAGGCAGAACTGCTGGTAGAAGCTGTTCAACTTGCCCTCGACGATCTTGTCGATGACCTGGGCCGGCTTGTCCTTGACCTGGTCCTTGTAGATCTCCTTCTCGCGGCCGACGACGTCCTCGGGGACGTCCTCGCGGCGGACGTAGGTCGGGTTGGCGGCCGCGATGTGCATCGCGATCTCCTTGGTCAGCTCCTGGAACTTGTCGGTGCGGGCGACGAAGTCGGATTCGCAGTTGACCTCGACGAGCACGCCGATCTTGCCGCCCATGTGGATGTAGTGGCCGATCAGCCCTTCCGAGGTGGTGCGGCCGGCCTTCTTGGCGGCGGTCGCGAGGCCGCGCTTGCGGAGCAGCGTGGTCGCCGCCTCCAGGTCGCCGTTGGCCTCGCTCAGGGCCGCCTTGCACTCCATCATCCCCGCGCCGGTTGCGTCGCGGAGCTTCTTCACCATCGCCGCCGTGATGTCCATAACAGCCATTGTCTCCTCGCGTACGTAAAAACGCCGGCCCATCCTTCAGGCCGGCGTCAAGGTCTCTCGGGCCTTCTGCTTACACCGACGCCGGGGTAACGGCCTGCTCGCGCGGCGCCGGACGGTTAGGGCGCGAACGCCGCCCGCGATCGTCTCCCTCGGCGCCGCCGTCCTCGGCCTGCGCCGATTCGCGGACGCCGCGGCCGGCGACCACCGCGTCGGCGATCTTCGAGGCGAAGAGCCGGATGGCGCGCAGCGCGTCGTCGTTGCCGGGAATCACGAAGTCGACTTCGTCGGGATCGCAGTTGGTGTCGACCACGCCGATCACCGGAATCTTCAGCTTGCGCGCCTCGTCGACGGCGATCTTTTCCTTGCGGGTGTCGACGACGAAGATGGCGTCGGGCAGGCGGCTCATGTTGCGGATGCCTTCGAGGTTCTTCTGGAGCTTCCGCTTCTCCTTCTCGACCTGCGCGATTTCCTTCTTGGTGATCGTCTCGTAGCGGCCGTCGGTCTCCATCGCTTCGAGGTCGCGGAGACGGGCCAGGCTGCGCTGGATCGTCGAGAAGTTCGTCAGCAGGCCGCCCAGCCAGCGCTGGTTGACGAAGAACATGCCCGAGCGCTGCGCCTCTTCGGCAATCGCGTCCTGCGCCTGCCGCTTCGTGCCGACGAAGAGGATCGTGCGCCCGTCGGCGGCCAGGTTGTGGACGAATTCCTCGGCGCTGCGGAACAGCTTCGCTGTCTTGGCCAGGTCGATGATGTAGATCCCGTTGCGCTCGCCGAAGATGAACTGCTTCATCTTGGGGTTCCAGCGCTTCGTCTGGTGGCCGAAGTGGACGCCGGCCTCGAGTAGATCCTTCAACGCGATCCCGTTCAAAGTTCCTCCATTATTCACAGCCATCGGGTACTCACAGCCATCGCGACATTACCGTTTGCTGAACTGGAAGCGCTTGCGCGCGCCCTTCTGCCCGTACTTCTTGCGTTCCTTGATGCGCGCGTCGCGCGTCAGGAAGCCTTCCTTCTTGAGCTGCGGCCGCAGCTCGAGGTTGTACTCGACCAGGGCGCGGGCGATGCCGAGGCGCAGCGCGCCGGCCTGGCCGGCGATGCCGCCGCCGGCAATCGTCGCGAGCACGTCGAACTTATCGGCCGTTTCCGTCACCGCCAGCGGCCGCTTGATCTGCGTGCGCAGCGCCTCGGTGGGGAAGGCCTGTTCGAGAGGCTTGTGATTGATGGTCAGGGTCCCGTTGCCGGGTCTCAGGAAAACGCGGGCCGTCGAAGTCTTGCGCCGGCCGGTGCCGTAGTACTGGATTGCTGCTGCTGCCACGAGTTACGCAACCTCACTCTTGAGCTTTTTGGGCTTTTGGGACGCATGCGGGTGGTCGGCACCCGCGTAGACCTTCAACTTGCGCCACATCGCCTCGCCCATCTTGGTCTTCGGCAGCATGCCGCGCACGGCTTCCTCCACGATCCGGGTCGGCTGCTTGGCGCGCACTTCCTTGACGCGCTCTTCGCGGACGCCCCCTTCGTAGCCGGAGTGGTAGCGGTACAGTTTCTGTTCTTCCTTGCGGCCCGTCAGGCGGACCTTGGCCGCGTTGACGATGACCACGTGATCACCGGTGTCGATGTACGGCGTATAGACCGCCTTGTGCTTGCCCTGCAGGAGCCGGGCAGCTTCGGTCGCAATACGCCCGAGGACCTGGCCCTCGGCATCGATGACGTGCCACTGCCGCTCCACACTGCCGGCAGTGGGAACAAACGAACGCATGAGACCCCTCTCGTTACCTTTCAAAGGACGGCAAACCAAGAGGATACCGGCAATTAGCGCGATTGTCAAGATTACGATCTCGTGCTTTTGGTTGAATTTCGTAACGCCAGAGCACCTCAGCAGATCTCAGTTTTGCGCAGTTCTGCCGATTTTGAAGGCAACTCCTCCATGGCACCTCACTTGCCGAAGAGGTGGTGCCGATAAATCCATCGCATGCCGTCTGGAGTGATCTGTGTTTCGTAGGGCCAAGGCCCTTGTGGGCCTCGACATCGGCTCGAGCGCTGTCAAAGCGGTCGAGCTCAAAGCGTCTGGAAAGACGTACAAAGTGACCGGCTTCGGAACCGAGAACCTTCCGCCGGACAGCATCGTCGACGGCGCCATCATCGATGGCGCGGCCGTCGCCGATGCCATCCGGCGGCTGTTCGACGGCCGCGCGATCAAGACCAAGGACGTCGCTGCGTCGCTCTCGGGCAACGCCGTGATCGTCAAGAAGATCACGCTGCCGATCATGTCCGACGCCGAGCTCGCCGAGTCCATCTACTGGGAGGCGGAGCAGTACATCCCCTTCGACATCCAGGACGTCAACCTCGACTACCAGATCCTCGACCGCGGCGACGCCAGCGGCGGCAAGGGGACCATGGAAGTGCTGCTGGTCGCGGCGAAGAAGGAGAAGATCGCCGACTACACCGGCGTCATCGCCCAGGCGGGACGCTCGGCGGTGGTCGTCGACGTCGACGCCTTCGCGCTGCAGAACGCCTACGAGGTCAACTACGGCATCGATCCCAACGCGGTGGTCGTGCTGCTCAACGCCGGCGCGAGCGCGACCAACATCAACATCCTGCAGGGGGACCAGTCGGTCTTCACCCGCGACATCTCGATGGGGGGCAACGCCTACACCGAGGCGCTGCAGCGCGAGCTGAACCTTCCCTACGAGAGCGCCGACGCGCTCAAGCGCGGCGAGCCGATCGAGGGGACGACCTATGACGAGGCGCGGCCGGTGCTGCGCGCGGTGACCGAGAACGTGATGCTGGAAATCCAGAAGACGTTCGACTTCTTCAAGGCCACCGCCGCCTCCGACAAGATCGACCGGATCGTGCTGAGCGGCGGCGCCTCGCGCGCCGAGGGCTTCACCGAGATGCTCACCGAGCGCTTCGAGGCGCCGGTCGAGAGCTTCGACCCCTTCCGCAAGGTCGCCTTCGACAACAAGAAGTTCAAGACCGAAGCCGCGGAGATCGCCCCGACCGTGGCGGTGGCGGTCGGCCTGGCGCTGCGACGGGCGGGCGATCGATGATTCGCATCAACCTGCTCGCCGTCGAGCGCGGCCCGGTCGCCAAGAAGAAGGCGACCCCGGCGGTCACCGCCGCGCAGCGCGTGACCATCGGCGCGGCCCTGATTCTGCTCTCCACCATCGTCGGCGTCGGCTGGTGGTACTGGTCGCTGCACACCGAGGGCGTGCGCCTCGACGAGGACATCGCCCGCGCCGAGACCGAGGCCAACCAGCTGCGATCGGTGCTGGCGCAGGTGCAGAAGTTCGAGGCGCGGAAGGCGCAGCTGCAGCAGCGCGTCTCCCTGATCGAGCAGCTGCGCCGGGGACAGACCGCGCCCGTGCACGTGCTCGACGAAGTGAGCCGGGCGCTGCCGGATCGGCTGTGGCTGGTGTCGATGGG
>Ga0075425_100002445_pt1 | contig 18642 bp, 13 predicted proteins | sample SoiMethybrSBSTD4_FD_75300 | JGI IMG/M metagenome (GOLD analysis project Ga0075425, IMG submission 75300) | Bulk soil microbial communities from a Populus tree surrounding site in Tennessee, USA - Soil MetaG P. TD hybrid SBSTD4 | ecosystem: Environmental > Terrestrial > Soil > Tree plantation... | reverse complement strand
CTGCCCATCTGCGGTTCCCTTCTGAAAGCGGACTATCGCGGCATCTGCTGGTAGGGGATAATCGGCCGCATGAGTCCCCGTGATTTCTCTGCGGCGTTAGCGTCCTTCGCGGTCTTTGCGTCCGTGGCGTACGCGCAGGAATCCCCGACGGAACGTGAAGCCGCACGCGACGTCCTCAAGAAGATGGCGGCGCTCGAGACGTCGCTCAACGTCCCGAGCTTCGTCGCCCGCGTCCACGCCGCGAATTCGGATCGCGATCAAGTGGTCGCGCGCGTCAAGGCGCTGATGGACAAGGAGCTGCTCGCGTTGGCCGACGACATCGCGACGCACCCGGAGATTGGCTTCGAGGAGCGGCGGTCGATCGGCAAGCTGACCGACTATCTGCGTCAGCACAACTTCAGCATCGAAACCGGCAGCGGCGGGCTGGCGACGGCGTTCGTCGCCAAGTATCGCAGCGCGAGCGGGCCGCCGAACCTCGGCATCATCGTCGAGTACGACGCGCTGCGCGGCACCAAGGGCGCCTTCCACGGCGACCAGCACAGCGCGCAGGGTCCCGTCGGGCTTGCCGTTGCCGTCGCGATCGGCGAGTGGCTCGCGCGCACGAAGACGCCGGGCAGCGTCACCGTGTTCGGGACGCCCGGCGAGGAGATGATGCCGCCGAACGCGAAGACCGTCATGCACGAAGCGCACGCCTTCGACGGGATGGACGTCATCGTTCGGAGTCACGCGTCGAGCGTGACGTCGCGGCCGGCGCACGGATTCGGCACGTGCTGTCTGAACATCGACGGCGTGAAGTACACCTTCAGCGGCGCGCCGGCGCATCAGCTCACGTCGTGGAACGGGCGCAACGCACTCGAGGCGGTGATTCACCTGTTCAACAACATCGACAGCGTGCGCAGCAGCATTCGGCCGGAGGCGCGCATCCAGGGGATCATCACCGAAGGCGGCGCCGCCCCGAACGTGACGCCCGATCGCACGTCGGCGGACTTCTATATCCGCTACCCCGACGAGGTGTACCTCGCGCAGGTGACCGAGTTCGTCGACAACGCGGCGAAGGCGGCGGCGCTGTCGACCGGCACCAAGGTGAAGATCGATCACTACGGGAGGAATCGCGACGGGATTGGCGTCGCGACGCTCGCGGAGGTCGGCTTCGAGTACATGAAGGCGTTCGGCGCGACCAACGTGGTCCCCGAGCCCGGCAAGCCGCAGGGCTTCGAGGAAACCGGCAGCGTGTCGCGTGACATTCCGGGCATCGGGTTCACGGCGCAGTCGTCGGAGGCGCCGAATCACACCTACGAGATGGACGCGGACAACCTGAAACCGATCGGGCACAACGGATTCACGATCGACGCGCAGGCGATGGCGGCGCTGCTGGTCGACTTCGCGACGCACGCCGACTATCGCGCGGCGGTGAAAAAAGAGTTCGACGGAATCAAGCAGCTGTTCGGCGAGTACCAGACGGCGCTGAAGAAAGTGTACTCGGCGCCCGTGGTGCCCGAGCCTCGCTGACGGTGTATGTCAGATTGCAGAGTGCAGTTTGCAGATTTGATTTCTGGATTCTGGCATTGAACAATCAATCTGAAATCTGAAATCTGAACTCTGAACTCTGAAATCTGAAATCCACGGTCACCGCACCTCGCGCCAGTTCCGGCCTGTGGCAATCTGCCTGGCGAAGCAGTCGCGCGCGCGGGTGAATGCGTTGGCCAGCGCGCCGACCGATACCGGCCGCGTCAGCTCGTTGTCGCTCGGGCACGACGCGCGGGGCTCGGGACGGAAGCCTGGCCTCGGCCGCGTTTCGCCGGGCAGCGCCTTCGCCGCTGCGAAATAGATCGCGGCGCCTTCCCGCACCCACTGCGGCCGGCCGGCGAAGATGCCGTCGGTCATCTGGTGCACGAGCTCGTGGCGGATCGTCCGGTCGAGGACGCCGCGGTCGCGCAACACCGCGAGCGGCAGCAGGTGCAGCTCGCCGTTCACGAACGCGCCGGAGGTGAACCACGCGCGATCGGTCGCCTGCTCGTACTCGTCGGTCGTCGCATGGAACCGCAGCGTCACGGGCGCCGGCGGCGTGACCCCGAGCGCGCGCGCGAGATCGTCGCGCGCCTTCAGCGTTTCGCGGACCACCGCGTCGCGCGCGCCTTCGTCTTCGTCGGGGAGGGAGACGAGGATGGGCGCCGCCGCGGCGGGGGTCAGACCCCGGTTCAGCGGCGGTGGTGCCACCGGCGGGGTCTGACCCCGATTCGGCGCCGCCGACACCGGGCCTCCGCGCGCGGTACCCACGGTATTGGGGGCAGATGCTCTCGGTGCGGGATTACTGGGCGCCGCGTTCCGAGTGAGCGCGGGGTCTGACCCCAAGATCGGCAGGCCGGGGAAATACTTCGCGAGGATCGCGTCCGCGCTCGCCCCCCGCTGGGCCATCCGCGCCGACCCGATCACGCACATCCCCACCCCATGGCCCGACCCATGCCCGCTGAACCGATACGCGTCGCCGCGCCGCTGCAGCGCGAACGCCGTGCTCTTGATGTGCTGCCACCCCAGCGTCCGGCCGACCGCCACACGCAGATCCTGACCGGAGATCTCCACCGGACGCATGCCGTCTACGCGCAGCTTCGCGACGCGGCCCGACTTCGTCCGCGACACGACGCGCAGCTCGCGCAGCCGATCGCCGGCAAACCCCGCGGCGCGCAGCGCCCGCGTCAAGTCTCGGCCGTCGAGCTCTGCTGCCCACGCCGGCGCGCCCTCGCACGCATCGTCGGTCTGCGACGGCAGAAACGGCGGATCCTCGGCGCCGGGCCACACGAGCGACGGCATCTCCGTGTGCCCGCCGCACGACGCCGTGTAGTAGACCGAGGCCGGCGCGCCGTTGTGCACGAGCATACGGCCCGCCGTTGCCTGCGCCGCGCGCTCGGTGACCGTGGTCGCGACGCGCAGCACCTGACAGTGCGTCTGATCGCACACATCGAAGCCGTCGGCGTGGTGACGATTCCGGTTCGCGAGCGCGAACGTGCGGATCGTGATCGCCAGCGCCTCGAGCGCCGCCGGCTGGCTGTCGCGCGCCGCCTCTCCGGCGAGGACGCGCGCGACGTACGTTTCGAGCGGCAGCGTCGTGACGGTGTAACCGCCGCCCGGCTTTGCGATGCCCACGCGCAAGGTCGCCGGAAGGAGTGCTGGCTGCTGGCCGCCGGGCGCGGCGCCAGCGACAAGCCCACCGAGCAAGAGAATCGTCGCCGTCCTCATGCCGCCGCGAGCCCCAGGAATTGCGCCATGCCGTTCCAGATCGCGGGCAGGCTTGCCATCAGCTGATGGTCGTCGTCGAGGAGCGAGAGCGTGACATTCGGCCGCCGCTCCGAAAACTCGATGACCGTTCGGGGTTCGACCGTCCGGTCGCGCGTCCCCTGAAAGACAATCGCCGGCTGCGCGAACGACGATCCCGCGGCGTCGTACTGCAGGCTGTCCTCGTAGAACGCATAGTTCAGCGGCCGCTCGCGGCCGTCGGCGTAGTGGAAGAACGACAGCTCGCCCGCGCGGCGCCACTCCTCGACGCGTTCCGGCGGCACGAGATGTTGGTCGGGCCGGCCGAACATCACCGCCGGGGCCAGCAGCACCAGCCGCTCGATGCGATCGGCCAGCCGCGCGGCCGCGAGAATGGCCAGCGTTCCGCCGAGGCTCGATCCGATGAGCACGGCGGGCTCACCACGGTCCAGCTCGCCACGCAGGTGCTCCAGCATCCGCGTCATCGTCATCGTCGCGAAATCGGGCTCGTTGAAGTCCGGGCAGCGCAGCGCGATGCCGTGCTCGCGCAGACGCGCCGCGAAATAGCCGCCCTTCGTCGACGACGAAGACGAGGCGAAGCCGTGAAGATAGAGGACGGGGCCGATCACCGATATCGATAAGATTACGTAGAATGACGCTGACTTCAAGGAGCGACTCATGCGCCTCACAGCCCTCGCCCTCGTCATCGCCGGATCGATCGTGACCTCCGCGCAATCGTCGAAGCAGACGTTCCGCACCAATCCGCAGCTGCCCTTCAGCGGCGCGGTCAAGGCCGGCGGTCTGATTTACGTCGCCGGGACGATCGGCCCCGCGTCGGGTGCGATCGCCAAGGGCGACATCAAGGGGCAGACAAAGCAGACCATCGACAACATCGCCGCAACGCTGACCGAAGCCGGCTCGAGCCTCGCCAACGTGGCGAGCGTCATGATCTACCTGCGCAGCGCGAGCGATTTCGCGGCGATGAACGAGGTGTACGCGACCTACTGGCCGAAGGATCCGCCGACGCGCACCACGGTCATCGTCACGCAGCCGCTCGCCGTTGCGGACGGCCTGATCGAGATTTCGATGGTCGCCGTCCCGAACGGGGGTGAGCGTGTCGTCGTCCACCCGAGCGACTGGATGAAATCTCCAAATCCGTACAGTTATGGCATCAAGACGGGCAACACGCTGTTTCTGTCGGGTCTCATCAGCCGCAACGGCAAGGACAATTCCGTCGTCAAGGGCGACATCACCGCACAGACAAAAACCGTGCTCGACAACGGCGCAGCGATCCTCAAGCAGGCCGGGATGAGCTTTGCCGACGTGGTATCGGCGCGCATCTATCTGCCCGACGACACGATGTTTCAAGCGATGAATGCGGCGTACCGCCCTTACTTCACAGCGGGCTCGATGCCGGCGCGAGCGACCGTCAAGGCTGGCCTGAGCACGACGGACTATCTGGTGGAAATCACGATGGTCGCGGTGAAGGACTCGTCGCGCAAGGCGATTACGACTCCGAACGCTGACGGATCGGCCGGTACCGCGAACGCGAACCTCAGCTCGGCTGTGCAGGTCGGCAACCGGCTCTACGTCGCCGGGATCACCGGCAACACGGCCGCCAACAAGGGCGACGTCAAGGCGCAGACGGCCGAAGTGCTCGCGCGCGTCGGTCGCACGCTGAAGGCCGCCGGCTTCGACTGGGCGAATGTCGTGGACGGCGTCGTCTATCTGCCGGATATGACGAAGTTCCAGGACATGAACGCGTCGTACCGCGAGGCGCTGACCAAGGATCTCCCCGCGCGCGCGACGGTCGGCACCGGCCTGATGGGGGCGGACGCCGCCGTCGAGATCATGTTTACGGCGGTCAAGTAGCGATTCCACTCCCGAAACGCGCCATTTATCGGCGCGAGCGCGGATTTCCGGTCCACAGGCGCCGGCCTGTCGCGGTTTACGGGCCAGCTGCGCGGCACGCCGGTTGCTATCCGGCTGATTAGTCTATCTGCCAGATAGACTAAGAGTGCTGTCCAAGAAGGCCAAGTACGGGATGAAGGCGTTGTTGCGGCTCGCCTTGGAAGCGGAGCGCCGACCGATTCTGATTGAGGATCTTTCGGAGCACGAGCGCATTCCCAGGAAGTTCCTCGAAGCGATCCTCCTCGACCTGAAACATCGCGGGATTGTCCAGAGCCGCAAGGGCAGGGGCGGCGGCTATTTCCTCGCCCGGAAGCCGAATGACATCACCCTCGGCGAGGTGGTGCGCGCGCTGGATGGCCCGCTCGCCGCGGTCCCCTGCGTCAGCCAGACGGCCTACCTGCCGTGCGACGACTGCCCGGACGAAGACGCCTGCGCGGTCCGACTCGCGATGAAAGAAGTGCGAGACGCAACGGCTCGCATCCTCGACCGCACGAGCCTGCTCACGGCGAATGCGCGCGCCGCGCGCTCGGCGCGCGCGCTGGCCGCACACCGGAGGAAGCCATGACCCTGCTCCTCCTGCTTGCCCTCGTCCAAAGCGGATCCGGCACGATCACGGGCATCGTCCGCGACGCCTCTGGAGGTGCCGTCCCGGGCGCGTCCGTGCGCGTCACGAACGAGGACACGCGCGTCGCGGTCGACGCATTCACGAACGACGCGGGGGTCTATCGCGTCGGCGCCCTCGTACCGGGGACGTACCGCATCGATGCGGCGCTCAGTGGATTCGATTCGGTCACACGCCGCCCGGTCGCGCTCGAGGTGGGCCAGACGCTCGCAATCGACGTCGTGCTCGACATCGAGAAGCACACGGAAGCCGTGACGGTCGTCGCTCACGTCCCCATCGTCGAGTCGCAGAGCTCGCAGGTGAATCAGACCGTCACGCGGGAAATGCTGGGCGGCCTGCCGCTGCCCAACCGCGCTGCCTCGTCGCTCGCATCGCTGGCGCCGGGGGTCATCATGATCGACACGGGCGCGGGCACCGCAGAGAACTATCCGCTGTTCTCCGTCGCAGGCGGACGCGCGCGGAACCAACAGTTCATCCTCGACGGCGGAAACGCCTCCAACGTCGTCGCCTTGAATCGGCCTTCGCAGATCATCAGCCTCCCCGTCGATGCGATGCAGGAGTTCAAGATCATCGCCAACAACTACGCGGCCGAGTACGGGCACTCGACCGGGGGCGTCGTGACGATGTCGACGCGTTCGGGGACGGACCGGTTTCGCGGCAGCGCGTTCGAGTCGCTGCAGAACGACGCGCTCAACGCCCGCAATGTGTTCGCCGCCTCCAAGCCGCCGATGCGCCTCAATCAGTTCGGCGGCGCGCTCGGCGGACCCGTTGTGCGCGAGAAAACGTTCTTCTTCGGATCGTGGGAGCGGACGCGTCAGCGCATCAGCGACCCCGTCGTCTCGACGGTGCCGACACTGCTGAATCGGAGCGGAGACTTCTCGGACCTCCGGACGAGCGCTGGCGCGCCCATCGCGATCTACGATCCGCAGACGGGGCAGCCGTTTGCCGGCAACGTCATTCCGGCGGATCGGCTCGACCCTGTCGCGGTGAAGGCGCTGCGGTACTTCCCGCTGCCGAATCGCGCCGGCACATCGACCAACGCCGGAAACCATGTCGCGAACAACGACGCGACGCTCGATCGCGACATCCTGGTCGGCCGCGTGGACCATGGATTGAGCGCGCACGATCGCCTGACGGTGCGCTACTACATCAATAACAGCACGACGCGAGTTGCCGGTTCGTACGGCGATCCGGTCGCCGATCCGCTCGCCGACGACACCGACGTCCGCGTCCAGAGCTTGACGGCGGCGCACACGCGAACGATCGGATCGAGCCTCGTGAACGACGTCCGCATCACGTACTTGCGCCGCAAGTTCGTCGATAGCCATCCCGGACTCGGAGCGAACCCCGCCAACGCGATCGGATTGACGGGCGTCAGCGATCGAGCATTTCCGGTTTTCATCATCCCGGGATACGGACCATCGGTTGCGACCGCCGGATCGTCGGCCGGCCAGTCATCGTCGCCGGCGCTTGGCAGCGCGGCGGTTTCGCGGTTTCAGACGCCGATTACCGACAGGCAGATCATCGACGCGCTGACGTGGTCGCGCGGCACCCACGCGTACAAGTTCGGCGGCGAGTTCCGAACCGGCGTCAACGACGAAGTGCGCGATCGCGGATCGTCCGGCAGCCTGACCTTTTCTCCGCTCATCACGAGCAACCGTGGCGCGGCCAACACGGGCAGCGCGCTCGCGTCGTTCATGCTCGGCGAGGTGAACGCCGGCAGCGTGCAGATCTCCGATTTGATCCAGACGCGCGCCTCGTATCTGGCCTTTTACGTCCAGGACGACTGGCGCCTGACCAACCGTCTGACGCTCAACTACGGGCTTCGCTGGGAGACCGAGTTCCCGCGCCGCGAGATCAACGACAGGATGAACTCATTCGACCCGAAGGCCATCAATCCGGTCTCCTCCACGCCTGGCGTTGTGACGTTTGCGGGCGTCGACGGAACACCCGAGCGCGCCTTCGCGACCGACGTGAACAACTTCGGACCGCGCCTCGGCATCGCCTACCAGCTGAACGACTCGGGCCGGACGGTCGTCCGAGGCGGCACGGGGATCTTCTACGGCACGACGATCAGCAACTCGGTCGGCGATCTCGCGACGCTCGGCTTCTCGACGGCGGCAAGCTTCGTCGTATCCGACGCTGGGACGGAGAACGCGTTTCGCTTGCGCGACGGCTTTCCCCCGTACACGCGCTCCTCGGTCGGGCCAGGCCTTGGCGCGGTGCCCGTCGGAACGCGTCCGAACACGTCCGTGCTGTTCTTCGATCCGCACCAGGTTGCACCGATGTCGTACCAAAGCAACGTCAGCGTTCAGCACGATCTCGGCTCCGGACTGATGATCGAGGCCGGCTACCTCAACAACATCAGCAGGCACCTGACGGCGAACGACTTCTCGCTGAACCAAGTGCCGCCGAACCTCATGGGCCCCGGTGACACACAACGACTGCGACCGTTCCCCCAGTTCAGCGACGTACGCCTTCTCAACCCGTCGATTGGAAAGTCGAGTTATCACGCCGGTTTCGTCCGGATGCAGAAGCGATTGTCCAAAGGCTTCTCGCTGCTCGCGCACTACACCAGATCGCGGTACATGGACGATGCGGAGGCGGCCAACGAGTACGGATCTACCGGCAGCTACATGGATGCGTACCATCGAGAGCTCGACTGGGCGGCCAGCGCCAGCGACGTGCCGCACCACTTCGTGCTGACGACGATTTACGAAGTTCACAACTGGCGCGTCGGCCTGCTCGCAACGCTGATGTCGGGTCCGCCGTTCACGGTGGTGACGGCGGCGAACACGACCAATGCGTTTCCCGCGGGCCCGCTGCGGCCGAACCTCGTCGGCGATCCCAATCTCCCTTCGGACCAGCAAACGCTCGCGCGCTGGTTCAATACCGAGGCATTTCAGAATCCGGCGTCGTTCACGTTCGGCAACTCACCGCGTTCCGTCCTGCGGGGGCCGGCCGTCGCCACGATGGATCTCACGCTCGAGAAAACGATTCCACTGGCCGCTGCGTCACGCTTCGAAGTCAGAGTCGAGGCGTTCAACGTCCTCAACCGCGCCAACTACAACCTCCCGGGCTTCACGCTGGGGGCGGCCGACTTCGGGGTGATCTCGAGCGCGCGTCCCGCCCGCACGCTTCAGGTGGGCACGCGGCTGGCCTTCTGATGTCGCCCGAAATCGGCATGCTCGTCGTCATCACACTCGGCGCCGCCGTGGTCAACGGCGCGCTCGGCTATGGCTTCTCGTCGATCACCGTTCCGCTGGCGCTGCTCTTCCTCACCAATCGCGTGCTGAACCCGGCACTCGTGCTCATCGAAGTCGCGCTGAACCTGTACGTGCTCTGGGTAAACCGCGCGGCGCTGCCCCGCGTCTGGCGACGCGTGCTGCCGCTCGTCATCGGCCTGGGCCCCGGCGTCGTAGCAGGAACCCTCATCGTATCGCGCGTGAGCCCAGCGTGGCTGAAGCTGGCAACCTTCAGCACCCTGCTGCCGCTCATCCTGGTGCAGGCGGCCGGCTGGCGCCGCCCGATCCGCGCCGAGCGGTCCGCCGGGCTTGCGTTCGGGAGCGGCCTCGGCGTGCTCTACTCGGTCACGACCATTTCCGGACCGCCGCTCGCGATGGCGCTGAACAACCAGGGGTTTTCGAAGCATGAATTTCGCGCGGCCCTCGGCTTCGTCCGTCTCGCCGAGTCGACGATGACGGCGGTGGCGTACGCGACAGCGGGCCTCTACACAGCGCCGAGCCTCGCGCTGATTCCGCAGATTCTGCCCGGCGTCGCGATCGGAGTCCCCCTCGGCGCGGCGCTCATCCGCCGGATCGATGCCGAGACATTCAGGCGCATCTGCATGAGTTTCGACGCGTGGGTGGTGGCGTTCGGCACGTCGGCGCTGCTGCGGGAGCTGGACGTGATCGCAGGGCCTGCCGCCTACTCCGTCCTCCTCGCCGTCGTGATGATTGACGCGGTGTTGCTGTACCGCTTCTTCGCTCTGGACGTCCGCCGGGCGCGGCCTGCCCGCGCGTCAGCCTCGGGCGGGTAACTCGCGCGCGATTTCACCAGCTGATCGTAGCGTCAGCGCGACGAACGTCAGCGTCCCGTTCGTGCACCCACCCGTCGGCGTGGTCGGCGCGCCGACCACGAAGAGATTCTCGTGGTCGTGCGTACGGCCGAAGCTGTCGCAGACACTGGACGCCGCGTCCGTCCCCATGCGACAGCCGCCGCCGGGATGATCGAGATAATCCCCTTCGCTCGTGTTGACGATGCGGCCGCCGCCGGATCGGGCGAGCGACTGAAACACGCCGAGCACGTGTTCGCGCGTCGCCGCTTCGCGTGCGAGCGTCGCCTCGTCGAAATGATGCTCGATCTTCGGCATCGGATCGCCGTAGCGATTCTTCTTCGCCGGATCCAGCGTCAGCCGGCTGTCGGCTGACGGGTGCACGTCGACGTACGCGCGCAACCGCACCGAGCTGCCTTTTGTCCGCGACCGCCAGTCGGCCATCAGGTCGTCGCCGAGCAGCAGCTTCCCGTCCGGCGCGCGCAGCCGTGGATCGCGGCCCGCGGAGCTCTCCCACACGCGCGTGTCGTGGCGCACGAACGGTTTGTCCCCCGGGCAGCGGAAATACTCGCGCGAGATCAGGCTGTGCGTCATGTTCTGGCCGGGGAACGTCTGGTCGTCGATGTTCGCGGTCGCGTTGATGAACTTGTGACCGTTCATGTACCGGCCGACGAGGCCCGAGCTGTTCGCGAGGCCGTTCGGGAAACGGGTGTTCGCCGACAACAGCAGCAGATGCGAGCTCCAGCAATACCCCGACGCGACCACGAACGTCCTCGCCCGGAACTCCACCGGATCCGACGGCCGATCCTGATGAAATCCCTGCGCCGCGACGACCGTCGGCTTCCGATCGTCGAGCACGAGCTTTCGCACCAGCGTTCGATCGTGAAGGACGACCCTGGGTCTACCCGCCGTAGCTTCAGCGGCGGCGGGATCGATCAACTGGCGGAACGTGAAGTCCGGCGAATAGCGCGCGCCCGACGGACACACTTCGCCGCACGTATCGTAGACGCAGCAGCTGCCGCGACCGCCGAACGGCTCGAGGTTTCGCGCCATGGGGAGGCCGACGAACTTCACGCCGCTCTTCTCCGCCCACGCCTTCAACAGCTGCAGGTTGTAGGAGAGCGGAATCGGCCGCTGCGGGTACGGCTCGGAGCGGCGATCTTGCGCGTGCGGACTCGGCTCGCCGGCGACATTGAGGCGCCGCTCGGCCTCGCAGTAGAAGCGCTCGAGATCGGCCCACTCGATCGGCCAGTCTGCGGCGAGGCCGTACATCGAGCGCAGCCGCAGGTCTTCCTCCGAGAACCGGTTGCACGCGCCGCCCCAGTGCAGCGCGAGGCCGCCCACGGCCATCGTCATCGAGATGATGCCGTTCGCCTGCTGGTCCTCGATGAAGTCGTCCGGCCACGGATGCTCGCCGTAGGCCAACGCGCGCTCGCGGTAGCGGCCGCGGTTCTGCCCGTCGAAGATTGAACGTCCCGCCTCGACCACGGCTATCGACAGGCCCGGACGAAGCTCGGACAATTTCTGCGCGAGCATCGCGGACGTAATCCCGCCGCCGATGATGCAGACGTCGGATTCGTGAACAGGCATTCGACTTCAGACCTCAGACTTATGACTTCGCATCCGGCCGTCGCGTCGTCACCTGAATCGGCCGGCAGACTTCCCTGTTGATCAACGCGTTATAGCAGTCGTCGTTCGCGTCGCTGCTGCGGAAATAGAACGCCATCAGATCGGCGACGACGTGCTGCCCTGACGGCCGCGGCGGCAGGTTGCGGACGCCGGCTTTCGAAAAGGCGTCGTCGAGGAGCATGCGGCGTGTCTCGAGAGCGAGCGCCGACCACTGCGCCCCTTTCGCGCGCGCCGCGCGATCGAGCGCGGTCAGCTGCAGCCCGTACGCGGGCACGGGCGACGCGCCGGTCCGCTGCAGCCTCGGATGCCCGTACCCGTGCGTCATCGGCACGCCTTCGCGGTAACCGCGCGTCCACGCGACAAACGCGTCGACCGTCGCCGCGAGCCGCGCGGCGCCCAGCGCTGATGGGAGCACCGTCGGCGCAATGTCCCGCAGCAGCGCGACAGCCTCGGGCGCGAGATCGCGCGGCTGGGCCAGCAGCCGGATGCGCTCGAACGGTAGCACCGCCGCGGCCGATCCCACCCATTGCAGCAGCGTTCGCCGCTTCATGATGCGGGAATCGTAGCAGACCTACGCTATAGTGGAACGATGCATGCGAGCGAGTGGGTCTTCGGGGCCTGGGGCCGCATCCTGACCGGTTACACACCGGCACTCTCGATCGAAATCACCCGTGAATGCCCGCTCCGCTGTCCCGGCTGCTACGCGTACGGAGACGATCATCTCGGGGGCGATCTCACGCTCAGACAGGTACGCGACTTCAAGGGCCAGGAACTGATCGACGGCGTGCTCGGCCTCGTGGACAAGCATCGACCGCTGCATCTGTCGATCGTTGGCGGCGAGCCGCTCGTCCGATATCGCGAGCTGAACACGCTCCTGCCCATCCTCTCGCGCCGCGGGGTCCACGTGCAGTTGGTGACGAGCGCAGTCCGTGAGATTCCGGCCGAGTGGCGCACGTTGCCGCTGTTCTCCATCGTCGTCTCGATCGACGGTCTTCAGCCCGAGCACGACGTGCGACGGACTCCTGCCACGTACGATCGCATCCTCAAGCACATCGTCGGCCACACGATCACGGTCCACTGCACGGTCACGCGCCAGCAGGTGAACCGTCCCGGCTATCTCGAGGAGTTCCTCACGTTCTGGTCGGCGCGCGACGAGGTCGAGAAGATCTGGATCAGCCTCTACACGCCGCAAGTCGGCGAAGTCTCCGATGAGAAGCTGCGCCCGATCGATCGCGAGCGCGTCGTCGCCGATCTTCGCGCGCTGCGCCTGAAGTTCGAGAAGCTCTCGCTGAACGACGGCACCATCAGCGCGTACGCGCATCCGCCGGAATCACCCGACGAGTGCGTCTTCGCGCGCACGACGATGACCATCTCGGCAGATCTCACCACAAAGATTACGCCGTGCCAGTTCGGCGGCACGCCGGACTGCACGAATTGCGGATGCATCGCCTCCGCCGGGCTCGCAGCGCTGGGGCGCTATCAACTGCTTGGCTTGATCCCCATCGGCAGCATCTTCAATGGATCGCTGAAGTTGGGCGAGCGGCTGCGGCGTCTGCGTCCAGCGGAGGAATCCGCCGCCTGATGGGCACACTGTCCGGCGTGAGCCGCAAGGCGCGATCGGTTCGCGAGTTCATCCGCGGCTTCGCGCAGACCGACCATCCCCTGCTCGTTCAGATCATTCCGATCCGCCGCTGCAACATCGATTGCGGCTACTGCAACGAGTACGACAAGGTGTCGCCGCCGGTGCCGACCGGCGTGATGAAGCACCGGATCGACAAGCTCAAAGGCCTCGGCACTTCCGTCGTCGCGTTCAGCGGCGGCGAGCCGATGCTGCACCCGGATCTCGACGATCTGATCCGCCACATCCGCACCCGCGGCATGATGGCCGGACTGATCACGAACGGCTACTTCCTCGTGCCGAAGCGGATTCAGCAGCTCAACGACGCGGGCCTCGACTTTCTCCAGATCAGCATCGACAACGTGGAGCCCGACGAGGTGTCGAAAAAGAGCCTGCGTGTGCTCGATAAGAAACTGCAGGACCTCAAGACCTACGCCACGTTCGACGTCAACATCAACTCGGTGCTCGGCGGCGGCATCAAGAACCCCGAGGACGCGCGCACGATCAACAACCGCGCACGCGAGCTGGGCTTCTCCACCTCGATCGGCATCATCCACGACGGATCCGGCCGACTCAAGCCGCTCGGATCCGCCGAGCGCAAGGTGTACGACGAGGTGTCTGCCGCGATCAGCGGGCCATGGCAGGTCTTCAAGAATCTCTATTCAGGGATACGCAGCTTCCAGGACAACCTGGCGGACGGCAAGCCCAACGACTGGCGCTGCCGCGCGGGCGCGCGCTACCTCTATATCTGCGAAAACGGTCTCGTGCACTACTGTTCCCAGCAGCGCGGCTATCCGGCCGTGCCGCTCGAAACCTATACGGTGGCCGACATCCGCCGCGAATTCTTAGCGCCGAAAGCGTGCGCGCCGTATTGCACCGTCGGCTGCGTGCACCGGGTGTCGACGATGGATTTCTGGCGGAAACCCCAAGGTGAGGTAGGTCAGGTGGGTCAGGTGCGTCGGGTAGGTTAAGTTCTACGACGCTGCGGCGAGCTGCTTCTCGTCCTTCTTCCCGTTTCTCTCGGCTTCCTTCGCCGCCTTCCTGCCGCTGGCGGTTTCGGCCCAGTCGCTCTCGAACACCTGCTGCAGCTGACTGACGACGCTGCGATCGTTGACGACAAGCCCGATCTCGCGCCGCTTGTCGAGCTCGATCCGGCGGAGGCTCTGGCTGCCGACGAATGCGCGCTGGCCGTCGCGGATGATCGTGCGGACGTGCAGCCGCTTGCCGGGATATCTCTCGTGGTCGATGTCGTCGAATTTCGAATCGACCTTGCCGATGATCCGCACGTCGACGCCGGCCTTCACTCGTTCTTCGAGCAGCCGAAGCATCGCGCTGTCGGTCACCTTCGGGTCGTAGATCAGCAGCTCCTTGCGCGCGGCCTTGATGAACGCCGCCAGACGCTCTCGCGAGTTTTCGGGGCTGACGATGAAGCGCTCCTGCCCTGGCACGTACGCCTGCCGATCGAAGTCGGCATTGAAGAGCTTGATGCCTTCGTTCACGAGCTTTTCGTTCTTGGTGACGACGCCGAAGCTGCGGCTCTTCTCCATGTCCATCGCGGTGAAGTTGAAGCCGTACATGTGGAGGACGCGACCGTCGACAATCATCATCTTGCCGTGATAACGGACCAGGTCGTCCGCTGTCCGGGACACGGTGACCCCGGATTCGAGCAGGCGCATTTCGAGCTTGCGGAGGCTCTTTGTGCCGCCGCGATTCTCATGCGCCGTCAACGCGCGCACGCGCACACCGCGGGCAACGGCCCCTTCGAGCGCCCGGGAAATCTCGTAACGATCGAGCCGGAAGATGAGAACGTCGATGGACTTTCGCGCTTGTTTGATGGCCGTGACGACCGGCGCAATCCCCGCGTCCGGCTGGACGATCAGTTTCATTACCTGATCCTCCAGCAACATCCTGGCCAGACCGTTGCGGATTCAAACTCAGCCGTTGTCGACAGTGCGTTCCGCCGTCTTCGCGGTCTTTGTGTTTCAGCGGCCCGAAAACCGCACGCGCACACCCGCATTGATCAGCCGCGGGGTGCCGATCGTCGAGGGATTGGTCTGGACGAAATACACCGTGTCGAGCAGGTTCTGCGCGCCGACGAACGCCTGCAGATTGCGTCCGATATCGCGCGCGACGCTCAGATCGACGACGGCGTAGCGAGGGAGGCCGGCGGTGATCGACGTGTCGGCGCCCGCATCCGCGAGCGTCGCGACCGGGATGAAATTCACGTTCAGATCGTCGTTGAACTGCAGCCCGACGAACTGCACGCCGAGGGCGACGGTCGCGACCTTCGCATTCGAGTACCTCGCCTGCAGCGAACCTCGATGCTTCGGCACTTGCTGCAGGTACTTGCCGACGAGCGCCGCGTTGGCGACGCCGCCGTCGGTCACCTTTGCGTCGTCGAAGACGTAGGCGCCCGAGAAACGCCAGTCACTGCCCAGGCGGTACTCGACGTCGGTCTGCACGCCGCGAACGCGCGTTTTGCCGAGGTTCTGTTTCTGCGCGCAGCCGGCCGGCACCGCGCGGGACGAACAGAACGACGCGACCTGCGTGACGTTGGCAATTGGATCGGTCACGCGGTTGTCGAACCACGTCGCGCGAATCGTCACGTCACGAAGCGGCGCCACGTTCACGCCCGCTTCGCCGCCGGCGAGATGTTCGGGACCGAGGTCGCTGCTCGGAAAGGTGGTGACGGCGCCGACGGAGAACTGGCGGTACAGCTCGGTCAGCGTCGGCGCCCGGAAGCCCGAATTGACGGCGCCCCAGGCGCTCACGCGGTCGGTGATGTGATACAGCGCGCCGAGGTGCGGACTCACCACCGTGTCGTTTTCGTCGGTGAGCGAGGGACGATTGTTGCCGGTCGGCGCGCCCGTCGCGACCGAATTCTCCAGGTTATGACCGTCGTAGTTGCGCCACCGGTCGACGCGCGCGCTCAGCGTGAGCACCAGTTTGTCGACCGGCGTAATGATGTCCTGCGCGAATCCACCGAGGCTCTGCTGCGTGCCGCCGGACACGCGATGGACGGACAGAATCGCCGGCTGCGTCAGCGGCAGCGGGTTGGGCAGCGGGCTCGCCGCCACGTACGCGTCCTCGACGCTGTCGCCGTCGACCCATCGCCAGTCGAAGCCGGCGCTCACGACCTGGCGGCTGCCGAGCGCCTTGCTCCACTGGGCCATGCCGCCGACGCCGTTGGTCGGGACGTTCTGATCGGTCGCGAGCCGCACGCTGTTTCGCGTCGTCGCCGCGTTGCTGACCGCAAGGAAATTGAAGTGGGCGCGCTGCCGGTCGACGAACAGCCGCGCCTGCAGATCGCTGTCGTCGGCGAGCCGCGCGCGAATGCCGCCGTTGACCGTCGTCCACCGCGTATCGTTGACCTCCCCGACCTTGCCGTTCACGCGGTTCTCGGTGAAGTAGCCGGCGCGCGCGAACACGCTCAGACGGTCCGACGGCGTGTACTCAATCTTTCCTGTCGTGTTCTTGTAGTTGACGTTCGCGTTGTTGTCGATCGGTCCTCGCTCGAGCCGCTCGACGATCGGGAATCCGTCCGTATCGAGAAAGCTGCCTTCGACGGCTGCCGCGACCTTGTTCCACTGGTCGCTGGCGAAAAAGTCGAGCTTCGGGCTCGAATGGTTCCCGTACTGCGGCTTGAGCTCGATCGTGCGGCGCGCGGGCCGCGTGGTGATGATGTTGATCACGCCGCCCATCGCGTAATTGCCGTACAGGCTCGACGAGGTGCCTTCGGTGATCTCGACGCGATCGACGCTCACGAGCGGCACGCGGCTCCAGTACACCCAGCCGCCAAACGGGTCGTTGAACGGGACGCCGTCGAGCAGCACGAGCGTCCGGCTCTGGCCGCTCGGCCCGATGCCGCGCAGCGACACGCCCTGCGTCGTGGGCTGGGCGACAAGGCCGCTCGTGCGCCGGAACAGGCTGAAGGTCGGGACCTGGCGCAGCATGTCGTCCGCAATCAGCGCGGGCGATGCCTGGACTTCTTCGCGCGACACAACGGCGACGCTGGCCGGGACGTCGCCCAGCCGCTGCGCACTCCGCGTCGGCGTCACGGTCACCGTTTCGAGAATCGCGGCCGGCGTCACCTTGATGTTGAGCTCGGCGGAGCGGTCGGCCGCCGACACCCGCTGCACGGCCTCGGCGAACCCGCCGGCTCGGACGATCACCAGCACGTCGCCCGTTTCGGGCGTCTCGATCGTGAACCGGCCGTCGAGCCCGGTCGTCGTCTGGCGATCGGGTCCTGCAGCCGATTTCACGATCACGGCCGCGCCGGTCACGACGCCGCCGGACGAATCGTGGACGACGCCGGTCAACGACGCGGTAAAAGCCAGGATGAATGCCGCGATCACGGTACCTCCGTATTAGTTGGAGAATTGGTAGGTTGCAGAATTGGTGAATGAAAATGCACTCACCAACTCACCAATTTCCCGACTCACCAACTCTGAGCGAAAAGGCTACAAGGGTGGCGTCTTCTCCACCCCCTGTTGCAATCACCACGAACTGACGGCCGTTCGCCGCGCGGTAGGTCATCGGCGTGCCGTTCGCCCGGCGCGGGACCGCGACATGCCATATCTCGGCTCCAGTCGACACGTCGACCGCGTGAAACGCCACGTCGCCGCCGCCTGCGAACACCAGCCCGCCCGCGGTGGCGAGCACGCCGGGGGCGCCCGCAGCGCCGAGCACGGGCGGCAGCGTCACGCCCGCAAGCGCCGGGTGTCGGCGCAGCGACGGCGTATCGCCGAACGGCACGCGCCACTTGATCGCGCCGCGATTGAGATCGATCGCGACCAGGTGGCCGTACGGCGGCTTCAGCAGCGGGATCCCGTTCATGAAGTCCGCAGTGGTTTCGCCGACGCGCACGAGCTCGGCGTCGACCTCCGACGCGCGCGGGTTCGCCGCCGATCGATCGGGCTCGCCGACGCGGCCGATGTTGGCCTGGTTCGTGGTCTTGAAGATCAGCAGGCCGCTCGAGGCGTCGAACGCGGCGCCGCCCCAGTTCGCGCCGCCGATCAGTCCCGGACGCTGCACGGTGCCGCGCCGGCTCGGCGGCGTGAACAACGGCCCGATGCGGTACTTTTTCAGCTCCGTCTGCGCCGCGTCCTTCAATGCCGGCGTCAGATCGAACGCATCGTCGAGCGTGACGCCTTGTTCGGTGAAGGCCGGCGGTTTCGTGGGGAACGGCTGCGTCGGCCAGGCGTGCTCGCCGTCGACATCGCTCGCCGGGACGGGCCGCTCTTCAATCGGCCACACCGGCTTCCCGGTAACGCGATCGAAGACGAACGCGAAGCCCTGTTTCGTGAGCTGCACCACGGCGTCGATGCGGCGGCCGTCGACGGTGATGGTCACGAGGCTCGGCGGCGACGGGTTGTCGTAATCCCAGAGACCGTGGTGAACGATCTGGTAGTGCCACTTGCGCGCGCCGCTGTTCGCATCGAGGCACACGAGCGATTCAGCGAAGAGGTTCGCGCCGGGACGGCGTCCGCCGAAGAAGTCGTTGCTCGGCGTGCCGAGCGGCACGTAGAGCAGACCGCGATCGGCGTCGAGCGACATCGG
>Ga0075425_100002443_pt1 | contig 18644 bp, 19 predicted proteins | sample SoiMethybrSBSTD4_FD_75300 | JGI IMG/M metagenome (GOLD analysis project Ga0075425, IMG submission 75300) | Bulk soil microbial communities from a Populus tree surrounding site in Tennessee, USA - Soil MetaG P. TD hybrid SBSTD4 | ecosystem: Environmental > Terrestrial > Soil > Tree plantation... | reverse complement strand
GAGGGGCGTAAACAATCAGATACACTGAGTCGTCTGATGCTCGGGAGCCCTAGGATGCCATCGCGTGCCGGTAGCCTATGTGTCATGGTCCTCACGGGGGCCGTGATGGCCGCATGCTCCACCGCTCCCGTCAGGTCCCAGGCCTCGAGACCGGCCCCTCCCCCTGTCGCATCTCACGTCGCCGCGGCGCCCACCCGGGTCTCCATCACGTTGCCCCCCTCGTCCCTCACGGACGACCAGCGGATCATCCACGTGCTCAACCGCCTCGGCTACGGCCCGCGTCCGGGTGACGTGGAGCGCGTGAAGCAGATGGGGCTCGCCGCCTACATGGACCGCCAGCTCGATCCCGGGCGGCTGCCCGACGAGCGTGCGGAGGCGGCCGTGCAGGTCTTTCCCGCCGTCGCGCTGAGCATCACCGAGGTTCTACGGAGCTATCCCGAGCCCGATCCCAAGCTGCTCGCCAAGGTGCAGTCGGGTGAGATGAGCCAGCAGGAGCTGCGGCAGATGGCACCCCTCGAGAAGCGTCCGGCGCGGGTCGCCGCCGAGCTGCAGGCGGTCAAGCTCACCCGCGCTGTCCTCTCCGAGCGGCAGCTCCAGGAAGTGATGGTCGATTTCTGGTTCAACCACTTCAACGTGGATGCCCGCAAGGGCGCGGTGAAGTGGATGGTCGCCGACTACGAGCGCGCGGCCATCCGCCCGCACGCCCTCGGCAAGTTCCGCGACCTCCTCCTCGCCACCGCGCGACATCCCGCCATGCTCTTCTATCTCGACAACTGGATGTCGACTAGGGCGGACCTCGTGGTGCGGGCGGGACCGCAGCGCGGGCGGCAGATGGGGCTCAACGAGAACTACGCCCGCGAGATCATGGAGCTCCACACCCTGGGCGTTGACGGCGGCTACACCCAGCAGGACGTGATCGACGTGGCGCGCGCCTTCACCGGGTGGTCCATCGAGAAGCCGCGGGAGCAGGGGACGTTCGTGTTCCGCGCGGCCGCCCACGACCAGGGCGAGAAGCATATCCTGGGGCACGTCCTCCTTCCCGGAGGCGGCGAGGCCGACGGCGTGCGCGTGATCGACATCCTGTCTCGTCACCCGTCGACGGCGAAGTTCATCGCCACCAAGCTCGTGCGCCGCTTCGTGAGCGACGATCCCCCACCCGCCCTCGTGGAGCGGGCGGCCCGGACCTTCCGTGACACCGACGGCGACATCCGTCGCGTCATGGTCACCATCGTGAGCTCGCCCGAGTTCTTCTCGCCCGAGGCCTATCGCGCCAAGATCAAGACCCCGCTCGAGATCGTGGCGAGCTCCGTGCGCGCCCTCGACGGCGAGCTCGCGCCGCCCGCGGGCGGACCACAGCAGCCGGGCGGAGGCTTCGCGCTGGCCCAGCAGGTGGGCAAGCTCGGCGAGCCGCTCTATCAGCAGCAGCCGCCCACCGGCTATCCCGACGTGGCGGAGGCGTGGGTGAACACGGGGGCGCTCCTCAACCGCATGAACTTCGCCCTCGGCCTGACCGCGAACCGCGTGCCCGGCGTGCGGGTGGATCTCGGCCGGGCCGTGGGCGCGGCGGACCACCGCCGGCCCGAGCGCGTGCTCGACGTGCTCCTGGTCTCGGTGCTTCACGGCCAGGCCACTCCGGAGACGCGGAGCGTGCTCGCCGCCCAGCTCGACAATCCGGAGATCACCCGCGCCACCGCAGACGACCGCGGCCCCGCCAACACGGACGTGGAGAAGCTCGCCGCGCTCGTGCTGGGCTCGCCCGAGTTCCAGAGGAGATAGGGGAATGCGCTGCTGCACCCGCCGCTCGTTCATGAAGGCCGGCGCGCTGGCCCTCCTCGGCGTGGGCTCGATCCCGCGCTTCCTCGTCCGCACCGCCTACGCCCAGGGCACGGCGGTGCGCCCCAAGGTGCTCATCGCCGTGTTCCAGCGGGGCGCGGTGGACGGGCTGAGCATGATCGTGCCCCACGGTGACCCGAGCTACTACAGCTCGCGGGGCAGCATCGCGGTGGCGCGGCCGGCGGCCGGCAACAGCGAGGCCACCGTGGACCTCGACGGGCTCTTCGGGCTGCATCCCGCCCTGAGCCCGCTCAAGCCGCTGTGGGACGATCGACGGCTCGCCATCGTCCATGCCTGCGGTTCGCCCGACACCACGCGCTCGCACTTCGACGCCCAGGACTACATGGAGTCGGGCACGCCCGGGGTGAAGACCACGCCGGACGGCTGGCTCGCCCGCGGGCTCCAGGCCACTTCCGTGGACGGCGCCTCTCCCTTCCGCGCGGTGGCCATGGGCACGCAGCTCCCCCGCGCCTTCCGGGGCGACATCGGCGCGGTGGCCATGGGCGCGGTGGCGGACTTCGACGTGAAGCAGGAGATGAAGGGATCGACGGCGGGCGGCGTCAACGCGCGGCGCGGCTTCGAGTCGCTGTACGAGCAGGGCGTGCATGACATCCTGCACGGCACGGGCCGCGAGACCTTCGACGCGGTGAAGATGCTCAAGGCGGCCAATCCCCAGCGCTTCCCGCCCGAACACGGCGCCCAGTATCCGCGCGGCCGGCTCGGGGACAGCCTGAAGCAGATCGCCCAGCTCATCAAGGCCGACGTCGGCCTCGAGGTCGCCTTCGCCGACGTGGGCGGCTGGGACACCCACGCCAACCAGGGCAACGAGCGCGGGCCGCTCGCCCTCCGCTTCGCCGAGTTCTCCCAGAGCCTGGCCGCGCTCGATCGTGATCTGGGGGAGCGCATGCGCGACGTGGTGGTGCTGACCATGTCGGAGTTCGGCCGCACCGTGCGCGAGAACGGCAACCGCGGCACCGACCACGGCCACGCCACCGCCATGCTCGTCCTGGGCGGTCCCGTGAAGGGCGGGCGCGTGGTGGGGAAGTGGCCGGGACTCGCGCGCGAGCAGCTCTACGAGGGCCGCGACCTCGCCGTGACCACCGATTTCCGTCAGCTCTTCGCGGAGGTCGCTGAGCGCCACCTCGGCGTGCCGAGCGCGGCGCCGCTCTTCCCCGGATTCACCACGAATCCCGCCCGTCATCCCGGAGTGCTCGTGTAGACTCGGCCGCATGTGGGAAGCCCTGGCACTGACCGCCGCACTGTGCCAGGTGATCCGCAACACCGTGATGAAACGCCTCGGCCACGAGCTCGACGAGTACATGGCGGTGTGGGGGCGCTTCACGTTTCTCTTGCCCTTTGCCGGTCTCTTCGTCCTCTGGAACGGTGTTCCCGTGATCAAGCCCGGCTTCATGTGGGTGTGCCTGCTCTTCGCGGTGAGCCAGATCATTTCGGTGATGGCGCTCTCCAAGGCTCTCAAGCTCTCGCCCATCTCCATGGTGACGGCGCTCTGGAAGGTGAGCCTGCTCGTCCTCGTGGTGCTGGGCTACGTCACCCTCAAGGAGAAGCCGAGCGCCCTCGGGGTCGCGGGCATCCTGATCAGCATGAGCGGGGTCTATCTGCTCAACGTGCAGCGCTCCCACATCTCGTGGTGGGCGCCCCTCAGCGTGCTCTTCACCGATCGCGGCCTGCGCTACACGCTACTCTCCGCGCTCTTCTTCGCCCCCTCCGTAGTCACCATCAAGTGGGCGATGCAGCTCTCTGATCCCTACATGGGCACCCTCGGCGGCTACCTCGCCGCGAGCCTCCTCGTCACTCCCGTGGTGCTCATGACGTCGCGGAGGTACTTCGCGGCCGTCCCTCGTCACTGGCTAGCCTTCGTGTCCTTCGGTCTCTTCGCCGCGCTGAACACGGTGACCCAGGGCCACGCCTACCTGATGACGCTGTCGTCCTACGTGGAGGCGGTCAAGCAGGTGGAGATCCTCTTCGCCCTCGGGATCGGCGTCGTGCTCTTCCACGAGCGGCAGAAGGTGCGGGAGATCGCCCCGGGGGCGATGGTGATGCTCGCGGGCGTGGTCCTCCTCTCCCTCGCCGCCTAGACCATGAGGCCCCGGCTCCTCGCCGTCGCGCTCGCCGTCGCCCTCACCGCCTGTGGGCCGTCGAGCAAGGAGGACATGGTCGCCAAGGCCCGCGACGTGAAGACGCGTGCGGAGCTCGAGCGTATCCTCGGCAAGCCTGACGACGTGAGCAAGCTGGGGCCGCTCGAGAAGTGGACGTACCGGGCGAAGAACGGCCAGGTGGTCTTCGTCCTCGTGGGCGACGCGGTCACCCTCGAGGCCACTGCACCCTCGGAGAAGAAGGACTAGAGCGGGCGGCGGGGAAACACGGCGACGGGCGAGCCCGCCGCCAGCATCACAGATACGGGCTTCTCGGCGGCGAGCGGGGCCCACGCGGGACCGTACACGGCGGCCCAATCGAGATCGAGGCTCCACGAGCGCACCGGATACACGTCCCACACGGGATGCCGCACCTCGTAGGCAATGGGGTGGCCGCGCCGGGAGCGACCGAAGCCCCAGTGGTGCTCCTTGAAGAAATGCTCGTCGCTGTCCTCGGCCGGCCGCGTGGCGGGCTTGTGCCCGTTCACCTCGACGCGGTAGTGCCGTCCCTGCCAGAGGAGCCGGCGCTCCGCGAGCACCTCGGAGGCGCCCTCCTCCACCCGGCTCTCGATGGGGGCGACCAGATAGGGCTCGTGGTAGAGGGTGCGGGCGAGCCACGAGACGAGGGGCTGGGGGACGAACTCGCGCACGAAGACGACGCCGCGACGGGTGCCCGCGGTCACGTAGAAGCGCAGGTTGATCTCCGGGAAGCGGCGCGCCCCCGGCCACGCCACGCCCCATACCCGCGTGTCGACGAAATCGAAAGCGACCAGGCTCGCGAAGGCGCGCCCACCTCGCGCGTCGAGGCGCAGCCCCGGAGGGAGGTGCGGCTCGAGCAGGATGGGCAGCACCTCGTAGGTGAGGATGGCCAGATTCGACCAGCGCGCGGTGAGGAACGGGCGCCGGATCGTCCGCATCGGCACGGTGCTCACCGCGTCTGCCCGCCCGCCTTCAGATCTCGGGACGCTTGCCCTGCGTGGCGCGAACGACGGTCTTGATCCCGCCGCGTACCCCGAAGTCGCCCACCACCTCGATCCAACGCGGAGCCGCCGCCGCCACGAAGTCGTTGAGGATGCGGTTGGTCGCGTCCTCGTGGAAGGCGCCTTCGTTGCGGTACGACCAGATGTAGAGCTTGATGCTCTTGAGCTCGACGAGCTGCTGGTCCGGCACGTAGCGGACGCGGATGGTCGCGAAGTCCGGCTGGCCCGTCTTGGGGCAGAGGCAGGTGAACTCGGGGATCTCGAGGGCGACCTCGTAGTCGCGATCCGGGTGCGGATTGGGCACCACCTCGAGCTCGCGGCGTGGGCTCTCCGGCATGGGATCAGTCTACTACCGCGTCGCGCCCACCGGGCGCCCTCGCCATACCGCCTCGCGCGCCCGATCGAGGGCGGCGACGGGGACGTGCTCGAGGACGACGATGCTCGGCCCGCGGCGCTCCACGGCGAAGCCGCGTCCGTCGTCCGACCACGTCACGAGACCATGCGGACGGACGGAGGCCTTGCCGGCGAGCTCGGGATGCCGTCGCTCCACCGAGGCCTTGAGCTGGTCGGCGAGCCGGCCCGCCGCCGACGCGTCCGCCACGATCACGCGATAGGCGATGGTGAAGCGGCCGGTCGAGTCTTCCCAGATGCGATAGCGATCGCCACGCCAGCCCTGAGCGGCGCGGAGGCCCTCCGTGTCGCCCAGGTGGAGGGCGAGGACGGCGGCCAGGGAGTACTCGCCCAGATCGTCCTCGGAGACGTGCTGCATGCCCGGGAGGAGCGGGGAGAGATCGGGAATGGCCACGGGGAGCGGATCCTCCCGCGTGTCGAGATACTTCTCGGGATGGAGGATCTGCGTGGTCGAGCGCGGAGGATCGCGATAGATCGCGCTCATGCTCGACCAAGGCTGCCGCTTCCTGAACTGGTACACGAAGCCGAGACCCTCGATGTAGGGGAAGAGCAGGAGGTCCCGCACGAACTTCGGCGCCTTGCCGATGACGGGGCCCCCCGAGCTGGTCGCGATCAGCCCCTGGGTCGTGGACAGGTCGGGCAGGCGGCTGATGTCGATGCCCTGTGGCTTGAGGAGAAGGTCGAAGCTGAGGGCCACCGCCTCGCCCTCGATGAGGGCCTGGCGCGCGAGGAGCCGATCGCCCTGACCCGGATCGGGCGCGATGAAGCTGTCGATGGGGAGCTCGCGGTCCTGGAGCGCGTGCACCAGCTCGTGCATGAGGGCGGCGCGCTGCTGATCGGCGGGCAGCCAGTCGCCCACCACCATGACCTTGCCGACGGGATCGTAGTAGGCCGAGACCTGCTCCTCGAGGAGATCGAGGAAGAGACGCTGGAGGTCGTAGTCAGCGGGAAGCACGCCCCATGCCACCATGCTCTTGCGCTCTCCCTCGAGCTGGTCCTTGGAGTAACGTCGCTTGATCTCCTGCTCGATGAAGCGGCGAGTGTCCGCCCGCGAGCGGACGAGCACGGGCGGCGGCGCCCCCGGCGCGGCGATGCTGCGGAGCGCGGCGAGCTGATCGTAGAGCGGGGCGGCCACCGCCTCGAGCGCGATCTGCTGCTCCGAGCCGGAGGGCTGCGCGCGCAGGAGGAGCGGCGTGGCGAGGGCGGCGAGGACGAGGAGCAGCGCGAGGAGGCGGGGGCGAACCATGGCTCGATAGTACCCCAGGCCCTCGCCGATTCCCTCCTCCGGCCGCGCGCCCTCAGCGTCGCGCGGTGAGCGCGACGCCGGCGACGACGAGGACGGTGGAGAAGGCGAGCTCTGGCGAGAGCCCCTCTCGGTTGACGGCGGCGGCCACGAGGACGCCCCAGATCGGCGTGGTGAGCGCCATGGTGGCGAGCCCGCTCGGGCGATAGATCTGCAACAGCTTGGCGTTCAGCAGGAAGTTGAAGCCGCCGACGAGGGCGCCCTGGAACAGGATGGACAGGACGAGGGCGAGGGTCCAGTGGGTTGGCCGACCCGCTTCGGTGAGGAGGCTCACGAGCAGGAAGCCCGCGCTGCCGATGAGCGACTGGTACAGCATGAGCCGCACGGGATCGAGGTGCTGGACCGCCCGCGCGATGTACACGACGCGGTCGCCCAGGATGAGCGCGGACACCGCGACGATCAGGTCGCCTACCAGGGTGCTGCTCGACATGGAGAAGCTCCGCGCGAAGAGGATGACCACGCCGCCGTAGGCGATGAGCACGCCCGCGAGCTTGCGGGGCGAAAGGCGGTCGCCGGGGATCCGGAAGTGGGCGAGGACCACGGTGTGCACGGCGTAGGAGTTCAGCAACACCACGCCGTGGGCCGCCGTGGTGCGCTCCAGACCGTAGTTCATGAGGGCGACCTGCACCACGAAGAGCAGCCCGAGGGAGGCGATGGCCCGGCCTTCGCCGCGGCGGATCACCAGCACGTCGTACTGCCGCGTGAGCATGGCGTAGCCGAAGATGACGACAGCGCTCAGGCCGAAGCGGGCGAGGGCGAGACGGAGGGGCGGCATGTCGGCGAGGCCGAGTTTGATGGCCACGGGGTTGGCGCCCCACAGCGCGGCGAGGAGGAGCGACAGCGCGGCGCCCTTCGGATCCAGCGGGCGGTGATCGGACACGGGAGGCGCCATGGTAGCATGAGCCGACATGAAGATCGGTCTCGTAGGGCTGCCCAAGAGCGGCAAGACCTCGCTGTTCAACCTGCTTACCGGGTCTTCGGTGGCGACCTCCTCCTTCGGCGCCTCGCGCGGCGAGATGCACGCGGGGGTGGCGCGCGTTCCCGACGCGCGCGTGGAGCGGCTCACCGCGCTCTTCAAGCCCAAGAAGAGCACGCTGGCCACCTTCGAGGTGGTGGATCTCGCCGGGATCAGCAAGGGGGACCGCGAAGGGCTCGACGCGCGGGAGTTCCGGAACGCCGATGCGCTCCTCCACGTGGTGCGCGCCTTTCCCGACGCCGCGGGCACGGCCCCGCACACCATGAGCGACATCGCCGACCTCGAGACGGAGCTCCTCCTCGCCGATCTCGAGGTGGTGGAGCGCCGGCTCGAGCGGCTGGAGGCCGCCATCAAGAAGAAGCGCTCGGAGAGCGACGTGAAGGAGCAGGCGCTCCTGCAGCGGCTCAAGCCCGCCCTGGAGTCGGAGACGCCCATTCGCGCCGCCGCGCTGTCCGACGATGATGCGCGCGCCCTGCGCGGCTTCACCTTCCTCTCGCAGAAGCCCATCCTGCACTGTCTCAACCTCTCCGAGAAGGAGCTCGATCGCGGGCGCACTCTCGTGGAGAGCTTCGGCCTCGGCGACGTCACGGGGCGCCCCCACACCGCGCTGGGCTGGGTGTCGGCGGTCATCGAGGCCGAGGTGTCACAGCTCGCGGGCGAGGAGCAGGTCGCGTTCCTGGCCGACCTCGGGCTGGAGGAGCCCGCCATCAAGCGTGTGCTCCGCGACTGCTACGCGCTCCTCGGCCTGCTCTCCTTCTTCACGGTGGGGGAGGACGAGGTGCGGGCGTGGTCCGTCCCGCGCGGCACCCGCGCCCAGGACGCGGCGGGCGCCATCCATTCCGACATCGCGCGGGGCTTCATCCGGGCGGAAGTGGTCGGCTACGACGAGCTGATCGCCGCCGACGGCTCCATGGCCGCGGTGCGCGAGAAGGGTCAATTCCGGTTGGAGGGCAAGGACTACGTGGTGCAGGACGGCGAGATCTGCCACTTCCGCTTCAACGTCGCCAAGTAGCTTCTCACGGCAGCGGCGTACGCTGGATCCCCCGCGGGAGATGACCCCACACCACCCAGTGGCGGTCGCTGGCGAGCTCGCAGACAAGGCCGCCGAGCCCTCGCGAGCGGATCTGTGATCGCACCTCGCGCAGGGTGAAGGCCGCGCACAGCGAGTTGTAGAAATCCTCCTTGAGGACGGGCGTCTCGTCGGCCGCGTACTTCTCCACCACCTCGCGCGCTCGCTCGGGCGACTCCGGGCGGAAGAGATCCATGATGAGCACCGTCGCTCCCGGCTTGCCCAGGCGCACCACTTCGTTCCAGAAGAGGAACGGATCGGGCATGTGATGGACGAGGCTGTTGGAGACGATGGCGTCGAAGCTCTGGAGCGGCAGAGGCAGCATGGGCAGCCGCGCGCAGCGCACCTGCACGCGGTCGGCCACCCCGGCGTCCTTCACCGCCTTCTGGGCGAGTCGGACCATGGGCTCCGAGCCGTCTACGGCGATGATGCGATAGCCGGGCAGGGCCTGCGCGAAGCGGACGGGAATGTCCCCGGGGCCGCAGCCCAGGTCGACCATGTCTCCCGTGATGCCGCGGGGGAAGGAGGCGCGATAGCGATCCACGAACCCCTGGTTGACCTGGTCGAAATCCGCCTGGGCGTAGGCGAGGGTCTGCGCCTCGTCCACCATCAGCTCGGGCTCCAGGATGCGGTCCATGCTAGCGCCAGCGCTCCCAGTGCAGGCAGCGGACGGGGAAGGTGAGCACGAGCCGATCGCTCGGGTAGGCCTGGGCCGCGTCATAGCAGCCGGCGGCGATGGCGAGGGGATCCTCGGTGCCGTCGAAGTCGCCGTCGCCGTGCGACTCGCAGGGAAACGTGCAGAGCTCAAGGTGCACGTGCGGCACCTCGCTTGTGCTTCCGCTCCGCCCCACCTCGCCGATGGTCTCGCCTCGCGCTACCACCTGGCCCACGTCCACGGTGACGGCCTGCATGTGACAGTAGGCGCTCCAGCGAGCGAAGCCAGCATGCTCGATGACCACCCCGTGCCCGCAGCCGACGGCGGAGTCGATCAGGTGGCTCACCACGCCGTCCGCTACGGCCAGCACGGGCGCGCCCAGACGCTCGCCGAAGTCCACCCCGGGATGCCCCCGCGGCCGCGGCAGCAGGTTGGCGCCGGTGTACGAGCGGTAGCGCGAGAGGATGAGCACCTCGTCGAGGGCGGCAGCGGGACGCCCGACGGCAAGAGGAAGGAGCATGGTTGCTCCGAGGGCGAGACCAGAGAGGAGGGCGCGCCAGGCCATTCTTATTGCGGCTTGATGCCCATCAGCTTGACGGTGCCGCCGAGCGATTGCACCAGCTCGACCAGGGTGGCATCGGAGTGCTGGGTGAGGAGCACGCAGCCCGTCCCCAGGATGACTCCCGTGCCGCCCGTCTGCTCGAGCGCGTCCTGCGCTTCGGCCTGCGCATCGGGCGCGCTGCCGTCCTTGAGCGTCGTCCACTGGTTGAGCCCGCCCTGCACGGCGCCCGACACGAGGGCCTTGCCCTCGGCCAGCGAAGGCCCCGCGCGGCGATCGTCCCAGTTCCACACGTCCGCGGGGAGGGCGGCCAGGCGATCGAACATGAGCCGCTCGCCGTGACAGTGCAGCACGGTCAGGCGCGATCGCTCGCGCACGGTCTCGAGGATGCGGCGGTCGTGCGGCTCGCCGAAGCGCTGATACTCCGCTTCGGTGTGGAAGGCGTGGCTGGCCGCCTGGACAGAGTAAAAGATGCCCTCGCCTCCTTCGCGGAAGCACGCCTCCATGAAGGCGAGGATCGTCTCCGTGATGGCCTCCAGCGCGTCCTCCACGAGCCGCGTGTTCTCCTTCAGGTCGTAGTTGAGGCGGTTACCGGAGAGCTTGCGGGCGAGGGAGAGCGGGCTGAACACGGTGGGGATGGCCGAGGCGTCCGCGCGGCGATCGACGACGCAGCGGATCATGGTCTCGAGGTGCGAGGCCCAGCCCGTCGACTCCATGGACACGGGCCGGATCTTCTTCCAGTCCTCGGGAGCGTTCACGGCGTGGCGCAGGCAGGGGCGGTGCCCGTCGGGCGCGAGCTCGTCGCTCTCCACGCAGCCCCAGTCCTCCACGGCATAACCTCCCGCCGGCGTCACCTTGAGGAAGTCCGAGCCGTAGCGCTCGTGGAAGCGCAGAGTGGTCTGGGCGAGGGCGGCGGGGGAGCGGTCCACGCTCGGGAAGTGGCGCCAGAACGCGTAGGGGGTGCGGTCGGTCGGCTCGCGCTTGATGGCGGCCAGGATGCGCTCGCGTTTGGTCATGGGGAGAGCCTCACGAGCGGGGGAAATTCATGCAGTCGACGAAAACGTCCTGGAAGTTCGGATGGGCAGCGAGGGAGACGTGCTCGATGCTCCGGGCGATGCGCTCCGCACGGTCGCGCTCCGCTTCCGAGAGGAGGGCGAGCTGGGCGCCCATGAGCGCCGCGTTGCCCACGTAGCGCACCCGCGACTCCGGCAGGGCGGGAATGAGGCCGATCCGGAGGGCGCTCGCGATGGACAGATAGTTGCCGAAGCCGCCCGCGAGCATGAGCTCGGCGACCTTGTCCTCCGGCACCCCCGCGATGCGCTGGAGCATGGCCGCCCCCGAGGCGATGGCGCCCTTGCAGAGCTGCACCTGGCGGATGTCGTCCTGGGTCAGGAGCAGTTCCTGCGTCGCCCCGTGCTCGCCGGAACGCGCGAGGACGACCGCGCGCTCGTCCCCGCGCTTGACCACGCGCGCGGCCAGCGCCGGTGGGAGGCCATCGAGGTGGTCGAGATCGATGAGCCCGGTCCAGTCGATCACGCCCGCGTCCAGCAGCACGGCGATGGCGTCGATGAGCCCCGAGCCGCAGATGCCCTGGGCCGCCGCCTCCCCGATGGCGTGGAGGGTGAGATCGCCTCCGTCGAAGCCCACGCGGTCGATGGCGCCGAGGGCCGCGCGCATGCCGTGGCGGATCTGTGCGCCCTCGAGGGCCGGGCCGGCGGGCGCCGAGCAGGCCCAGAGATGGTCGCGCGAGCCGAGCAGCACCTCGCCGTTGGTGCCGATGTCCACGGCGATGCGGATCTCCGGGGATTCGTCCATGCGCGTGGCCAGAGCCACTCCGACCGCGTCGGCGCCCACGAAGCCCGCCACGATGGGCAGCAGGCACACGCGCGCCTCGGGATTCACCTTGAGGTAGAGCTCGCGAGCGGCGAGGGTGAGGGGATGACGCATCACCGGCGCGTAGGGGGCGAGGCCCACGTACGAGGGGTCGATGCCCAGCAGGACGTGGTGCATGCAGGTGTTGCCCACGATGGCGATCTTGTAGATCCACTTGGCGAGCACGCCGGAGTCGCGGCAGACCTGCTCGATGTGCTGGTTCAGGAGCCCGATGATGCGCGTCTGCAGCTTGCGGAGATTGCCCGCGTCGAACTGGGCGAAGGCGATGCGCGACATGAGGTCGCCGCCGAACACCGCCTGCGGATTGAGGCTCGACACGGAGGCGAGCTGCTCGCCCGAGGCGAGCTCCATGAGCGAGGTGACCACGCTCGTGGTGCCCACGTCCACCGCGAGGCCGTAGGCGAGGAGATGCGTGTCGCCTGGCTCCACCGAGAGGATGCGCGAGCCGAACGACGCCACGGTGGCCTCGCCCCCGTGCTCCCGCAGCGCCTGAGGCAAGGTCTTGAGCACCTCGGCGGAGCAGTCGGACGGCGTGCCGCCCACGGCGCCGAGGAGGGCTTCGAGGTCGGAGGTCTGATGGTGCTCTTCCGTGGGCAGCAACACGTGGACGAGCGACTTGGTGATGCCGGCATCGATGCGCACGGGCAGCGGCGCCCCGGGCGGACGCTCCGCGCCCAGGATCTGGAAGCTCTGATCATCCACGGGCGGGGACACGTGCACGGTGATGGGATCCGTCACCCGGCACTGGCAGGAGAGGCGATAGCCTTCGCGCACGAGCGCGTCCCCGAGCTGGAGCTCGTCCATGATGGTGGGGGGCGAGACGATCCCCGCCGCGAACTTGACGCGGCAGGAGGTGCAGCGTCCGCGCCCGCCGCAGGTCGCCTCGATGTCCACGCCGGCCGCGTGCGCCGCCGCGAGAATGGTCACGCCTGGATCGACCTGGAGAGTGCGCCCGGCGGGAAAAAGGGTGAGCGCCACCGTCGCCATTTCTTCGAAGATACCACTTCCCCCTTGACTTCCCCGAGCGCTTTGCCGATAGTGGCCGCACCCCATGAACCATTGGGCGCGACCGGCCCGCAGGTGATCAGGGAGGCCCGGTGCTTCAGTTCACCCTCCAGCGGCTTCTCTGGCTGATTCCGACCCTCCTCGCCATGGCGCTCGTCACCTTCCTGGTGATGCACGCCACACCCGGCAGTCCCCTCGATCCCGTGGCCGAGGGCGCCAATCCGCTCTCGCCGGAGGCGCAGAAGAATCTCGCCGCGGCCTACGGCCTCGACAAGCCGCTGTGGGAGCAGTTCCTGATCTTCGTGACCAAGGCCCTCCACGGCGACTTCGGCCAGTCGTTCGTGTACAAGACGCGCACGGTGACGGAGATACTGCGCGATACCTTTCCCGTCTCGCTTTTGCTCGGGACCATGGCCCTCGCGGTGGCGGTGGCGGGCGGCGTCACCCTCGGCGTGCTCGCCGCCGTGTACCAGAACAAGTCGTGGGACTACCTCTCCGTCAGCGTGGCCACCCTCGGGGTGAGCGTGCCCAACTTCGTGCTCGCCGTCTTCCTCATCGTGCTCTTCTCCTTCGTGCTGCCCATCTTCCCCACGGGCGGCTGGGGCGAGCCCAAGGACTGGGTGTTGCCCACCATCACCCTGGCCCTGGGACCGATGGGCATCATCGCGCGCTTCACCCGCTCGAGCATGGTCGAGGTGATCCGCTCCGACTACATCCGCACCGCGCGCGCCAAGGGGCTCGCGGAGCGCCCCGTCATCCTCAAGCACGTGCTCAAGAACGCGTGCATCCCCGTGGTGACGCTTCTCGGGCCTCTCTTCGCCGCGGTGGGCACCGGCTCCTTCTTCGTGGAGTCGATCTTCCGCGTGCCGGGCATGGGGCGCTTCTTCGTGCTCTCCATGACGGGGCGCGACTACCCCATGATCATGGCGGTGATCCTCCTCTACGGCGTCTTCCTCGCCTTCATGAACCTGGCCGTCGATCTCCTCTATGGCTTCATCGACCCCCGCATCCGCTACTAGCTACGACGCCGCGGAGATCGTGGCGGATGTGCCCGCCGCCGCCACCTCGAGCCTGTGGCGGGACGCGTGGCGCCGGCTCCTCCACAACAAGCTCGCGGTGGCGGGCGGCATCACCGTGGTGATGCTGTGCCTGGTGGCCATCTTCGCGAACGTGCTCGCCCCGCAGTCGTACACCAAGGCCAACTTCGGGGCGATCTACCAGTTCCCCTCGCGGGAGTATCCGCTGGGCACGGATCAGCTCGGTCGCGACGTGCTCTCGCGGCTCATCTACGGGGCGCGCGTGTCCATGCTGGTGGGGCTGGGCTCGCAGGTCATCGTGCTCCTCATCGGGGTGCCCTTGGGCGCAGTGGCCGGCTACGTGGGGGGCCGCACGGACATCCTGATGACCCGCTTCATCGACGTGATGTACGCCTTCCCCCGTCTCCTCTTCGTGATCCTCGTCATGTCCATGCTCGGCGCGGGCCTGATCAACATCTTCATTGCCCTTGGGCTCACGGGCTGGGTGGGCATCGCGCGCCAGACCCGCGCCCAGGTGCTCACCCTCAAAGAGAAGGAGTTCGTGGAAGGCGCGCGCGCCCTCGGCGCCCGCGGCTGGCGGGTGCTGAGCCGCCACATCTTGCCGAGCGCGCTGACCCCCATCGTGGTGTCCATCACCTTCGGCATCCCCGAGGCCATCTTCACGGAGGCCGCCCTGTCCTTCATCGGCGTGGGCATCAATCCGCCCACGCCGTCGTGGGGCCAGATGGTGGGAGAGAACCAGCAATTCCTCCGCTCCTACTGGTACCTCTGCGTGTTCCCGTCCATCGCCATCGCGATCACCATGCTATCCTTCACCTTCTTCGGCGACGGCGTCCGCGACGCCCTCGACCCCAAGATGAAATAACCCTCAGGAGAAACCCCCATGCGGATACCCGACAAGCAACTGGCACTCTTCGAGCAGCGCCTCCAGGCTATCAGCGTGGGCCGCCGCGACTTCCTCAAGGTGGTGGGCGCCATGGCGGCCTTCGGCGGCGTGGGCTTCGCCACGACGGCCCGGGCCGCCAGCCCGACCAAGCCCGCACCGGGCGAAAAGCTGGCCAAGGAGCAGATCTTCCGCTACGGCGGGGGTGGGTGGTACCAGAACGAGCCCTCCAGTCACGACTTCAACAAGGATCTCTACTGCGGCGGCTCGCAAATGCTGTTCGCCGGCCTCATGGCCTTCAACGCGGACTTCGTTGCCGTACCCTGGTTGGCGACCAAGGTCGAGAGTAACAAGGACGGCTCGGTCTGGACCTTCGCGATCCGGAAGGATTCGCGCTGGTCGGACAACGCCCCTGTCTCCGCGCGGGACTTCGAATACTCTTGGAAGCGCCAGCTCAATCCCGAGACCAAGGCGCCCTACGCCGCGTTCCTGTATGACATCAAGAACGGCGAAGCCTTCAACAAGAAGCAGATCACGGATCCGAATCAGGTCGGCGTCCGGGCCAAGGATGACTGGACCCTCGAGGTGACACTCGAAGGGCCCCGTGGCTATTTCCCGGTGCTGGCGGCGTATCTGGCCGCGCTGCCCGCCTATCAGCGCGCAGTGGAGAAGTTCGGCGACAAGTGGACGGAGGCGGGCAACATCGTCACCAACGGTCCGTTCACGCTCGACTCGTGGGAGCACAACAAGCAGATGGTCCTCAAGAAGAACCCGTACTATTTCGGGGCCAAGGACGTGCATCTGACCAGGGTTGTCATCCCCTTCATTCCGGTCGCCTCGGGCGCGCTGCCCTACGAGAACAACGAGCTCGACATGACCGCGCTCCAGGCCGGCGACCTCAAGCGCCTCCAGTCGGACCCGCGGGCGTCTAAGGACGTGTTCCGCTATCCGTTCCCCGGCACCTGGTATCTCCTACCGCAAGTGACCAAGCCACCTTTCGATAACATCAAGGTGCGGCGCGCCGTGTCCCACGCGATCGACCGCGAAAACGTTGTGAAGGTGGCGCAAGGCTTTGCGGTGCCGGCGTGGTCCATGATTCCGCCCGGCTTCCCTGGCGCGCTCGACGATCCCAAGATCAAGGCCATCCAGGGCTTCGACAAGAAGACGGCGATGGAGGCGCTCAAGGGCACGCCCTACGAGGGCGGTAAGAACTGGCCCAAGATCACGCTCACCATGCGCGACGAGGCGCTAGGCGCCAAGCCCTTGGCCGAGGCCGTCCAGGCCGTGCTGCTCGAGAATCTCAACATGAGGACCGAGCTCGAGGTGCTCGAGCCGCGCGTCTTCCGCGAGCGGCTCTGGAAGCAGGATCTCCAGTTCGTCTGGATACGCTGGTTTATGGACTACCCCGATCCCCACAACGAGTACTTCGACACCTTCTACGGCAAGAAGACCACGGGCAAGCGGCAGGCCTGGACCAACGACGCCTTCGACAAGGAGCTGGAGGCCGGGCGCGACACGCGCGACGCGGCCAAGCGCATGGCGCATTACGCTAAGGCGGAGGAGATCATGCAGACCGACGTGGGCTATGTGCCGGTCGCGTGGGTGGTCCGCTACGCCGCGGCCAAGCCCTGGGTCAAAGGCATCGAGAAGAACAAGAAGGGCGAGTTCGTCGTCGAGGGCAACATCTACGTGAACATGCTCGAGCACATCTACATCACGGAGAAGGGCTAGCCTACCCCGACCGGTCCTGCCCCACGGTCATCGCCAGCGCCGGGATGCCCGGGGCGGAAGGTTGACTCCGTCCCACGTCGAAGCGGGACGCACAACGACGCGGTGAAGGACTCTCCGCGCCGCCCGTCCGCCCCGTGCCCGTAGACCGCCGAGGGCCATCCTGCGCTCGCTCTCGCCCGGTGTTCCCCGCGGATAGGGCGGACGCCCTGCCCCGCGCGCTACTCGTACACGATCACGCTGCGCTTCACCTCGCCCCGCTGCATGAGCTCGAAGGCGTGGTTCAGCTCCGAGAGGGGCAGGCGCCGGCTGACCATCTCCTTGAGCTGGTACTTCCCGTCCATGAAGAGATCGAGGAGCATCGGGACGTCCGTCCGCTGATGGCCGCCACCGAACGAGCTGCCCGTGAGCACGCGCTGCTGCAGGAGCATGCCGGGATCGATGGAGAGCCGCGTGCCCGCCGGGCTCACGCCCACCACCACGCAGGTGCCCCCGCGGTGGGTCGAGGCGAGGGCCTGCTCGATGGTCTTCTGCGTGCCCACCACCTCGAAGGCGAAGTCGACGCCACCCATGCTGCTCAGCGCCTGGACGCGGGCCACGGGATCCTCTTTTGCGGCGTCGACGACGTGGGTCGCCCCGAACTCCTCGGCCCACGCGAGCTTCTGCGGATTGACGTCGACGGCGATGATCTTGCCCGCGCCCACCATGCGCGCGGCCTGGATGGTGTTGAGCCCCACCCCGCCGCAGCCGAACACCGCCACGCTCGCCCCCGGTGGCACCTTGGCCCGATTGAACACGGGGCCGGCGCCCGCGAGCACGCCGCAGCTCACCAGGCACGCGAGATCGAGGGGCGCGTCCTTGCGGATGGGGATCACGCTCTGCTCCGGCAGCACGGCGTGGGTGGCGTAGCCGGAGACCTGGAGGAAGTGATGGAGGGGCTGGCCGCCCTTCTTGAAGCGCGGCGTGCCGTCGAGCATGAACCAGCGCGGCTTGTCGCGCAGCGCGCACATGGTTGGCTGGCCGCTGATGCAGTACGAGCAGCGCCCGCAGGAGGGGATGTAGCTCGAGCAGACGTGATCGCCCGGCTTGACCGTCTCCACCCCCCGGCCCATCTTCTCCACCACGCCGGCCGCCTCGTGGCCGAGGATCACGGGCAGAGGATGCGGATAGTCTCCCGTGATCACGTGGAGGTCGCTGTGGCAGACGCCGTTGGCGACCCAGCGCACCTGGACTTCCTGGGGTCCGGGCTCGAGCAGCTCGACGTCCTCCACCACGACGGGCTTCCGCACTTCGTAGAGCACCGCGGCACGTGCGTTCATGGCTCGTCCTCCCTGATCGATGTGAGGTCGAAGGGGTCGGCTATCGCTTGTGGGTGGCCAGCAGGATGATCTCGACGAGGCAGCGGCCCGCGAGGGTGGCGCCGACGCAGGCGCGCTGCGGCCAGGTCGAGGCGTCGGGGCCGATCCACGGATTCCACACGGCATCGAAGAGCGCCTTGGTGCTCATGTCGGCGAGGAAGACCTGGGCGGAGAGGAGACGCGTCTTGTCCGTGCCCGCGGCGGCCAGGCTCTCATCGAGCAGCTGCAGGCAGCGGCGCGCCTGCGCCTGGACGTCGCCCGTCTCGTCGTCCGAGGTGGCGACCGTCCACACGAGGTCCTGGAAGGCGACGGTGCGGCTCCTCCCCACGGCCGATCCGCGCCAGCGCTGGATGGGGAGCATCAGTGGGAGGCGAGGGTGCCGTGGGCCGACTCCGACTGCGTCGGCTGCAGGGAGACGTGGCTGTGCACGCATACCCAGCGGCCCTCGCGCCGGGCGAGGATGAAGGTGGCGCGCCCGGGCCGCTTGAAGGCCTTGCCGTCGGGGCCGGTGGCCTCCGACGACCAGCCCGCGGCGATCCACGCGGTGTCGCCCTCCGCGCGCACCACCGGCTTCGCATCGATGGTGAAGTTGCGGATGCGCGGCCACACGTTGTGCCACTGCTCGCGCACGATGTTGTCGAGGCCGTGCACGGCCATGGCCCAGGTGCCGAAGGCCACCGCGTCGTTGGCGAACATGCGCCGGCCCGCGTTGAAGTCACGTCCCCGGCACGCCGTCTCGAACTCGCGCAGCCACTGCAGGGTTTCCTGATCGGGAGTGGGCATGGAGGGGATTATGCGCTA
>Ga0075425_100002442_pt1 | contig 18644 bp, 17 predicted proteins | sample SoiMethybrSBSTD4_FD_75300 | JGI IMG/M metagenome (GOLD analysis project Ga0075425, IMG submission 75300) | Bulk soil microbial communities from a Populus tree surrounding site in Tennessee, USA - Soil MetaG P. TD hybrid SBSTD4 | ecosystem: Environmental > Terrestrial > Soil > Tree plantation... | reverse complement strand
TGCCGGACGATCTGCCTGCCGGATGGCTCGACAACGTCGCGGAATTCATCGGCAAGTTCGAGGCCGCCGTCGACGAATACGAAGCGCTGCTCACCAACAATCGCATCTGGAAGCGCCGCACGGTCGGCATCGGCGTGCTCTCGCCGGAAGACGCCATCGAGTGGGGCGTGACCGGACCGCCGCTGCGCGGCTCCGGCGTCGAATGGGATCTGCGCCGCGCGCAGCCGTACGAGTGTTACGACGAACTGAGGTTCGAGATTCCGATCGGAAAGAACGGCGACACGTACGATCGCTACCTCGTGCGCATGGCGGAGATGCGGCAGTCGAAGCACATCATCGAGCAGTGCATTCCGCTGATCAAAGAAACGCCGGCGGGCGACATCAAAGCGAAGATCTCGCGCGTCATTCGTCCGCCGGAGGGCGAGGTCTATCACTCCATCGAGTCGCCGAAGGGCGAGCTCGGTTACTACATCGTCAGCGACGGCAAGACCCAGAACGCGTATCGCTGCCGGGTGCGGCCGCCGTCATTCGTGAATCTACAGGCGCTGCCGGCAATGGCGCAGGGACATTTGGTGTCGGATCTCGTGGCGCTCATCGGGACGATCGACATTGTGTTGGGCGAGGTGGACCGATGAGACGGAGATTGAATTTCGAATTTCGAATTTCGAGTGAAGAATTGAGAATCGCATTCTTGCTTCGTAATTCTTCATTCGAACTTCGAAATTCAATTCCCAGTAGTCGGGAGGTGGCGCCTTGATCAACCCCTGGATGCGCTATCTCGTCTGGCCGCTCGTCAAGTTCCTCGTTGCGTTCGTCATCGTCCAGGTCATCGTCGCGGCGATGAACTGGATCGAGCGCCGCATGCTCGGCTTCATGCAGGCGCGACTCGGACCGAATCGCGTCGGACCTGCCGGACTCCTTCAGATCATCGCCGACCCGGTCAAGTTCCTGCTCAAAGAAGACATCGTTCCGTCGAGCGCCGAGAAAGTCGCGTACTTCCTCGGACCGATGCTGCCGCTCATTCCGGCATTCATCGTCTTCTGTCTGATTCCGTACGGTCCACCGCCGACGTTCGTTCCCACCGACACGAACGTCGCGCTGCTGCTCATCCTCGCGCTCACGTCGACGGGCGTGTACGGCATCATCCTCGGCGGCTGGGCGTCGAACAACAAATATTCATTGATGGGCGGTCTGCGATCCGCGGCGCAGATGGTGTCGTACGAAGTGCCGTTCGGATTGTCGATCGTCGGCGTGCTGATGCTCTCCGGCTCGCTGAGTCTCGTGAAGATCATCGAGTACCAGGAGATGCACGTCTGGAATCTCTTCCCGCAGCTCGTCGGCGCGTTCATCTTCATGGTGGCGATGAATGCGGAGAACAACCGCACGCCGTTCGATTTGCCGGAAGCGGAGTCGGAGCTCGTCGCCGGATATCACACCGAGTACTCGGCGATGAAGTTCGCCTTCTTCATGCTCGCCGAGTATTCGGCGATGACCGTGAACTCGTGTCTCATCGTCTCGCTCTTCCTCGGCGGCTGGTCGATTTCGATCGCCGGCTGGGGCATCACCACCGCGGGACTGCAGGCGCTCGGCGTGTGGGGCGGATTGATCGGCGCCGCGATCTTCATCACGAAGGTGATGTTCTTCATGCTCGTGTACGTCTGGTTCCGCGGAACGTTCCCGCGGTTCCGTTTCGATCAATTGATGGACCTCGGATGGAAGTGGATGATCCCGCTCGCGCTCGGGAACATCTTCGTCACCGGCATCGTCGTGCTGGCGATGCGCGATCTGCGCTTCAACGGCGAAGCTCTCTTGTCGATCTTCGGCGCAGTGACGATCGCAACCACGCTGTTCCTGCTCATGCGCGGCGCGCGGAAGCCCGTCGCAAAGGTGATTCATGCTAGTCGAGTATCCGAAGCCTAGATGGACGGAGAAGTTTCTCCTCCTCGACATGTTCGAGGGGTTGAAGACGACTCTGCGTGAGCTCTTCAACGGGCCGCGCGTGACGATCCGTTATCCGGAAGAGCGTCTCGAGCCGGCCGATCGTTTTCGGGGGATGTTCCGCTTCAACTACGACCGCTGCATCGCCTGCAAGCTCTGCGCGGTGGCCTGCCCGATCGACATCATCTACATCGACGTCCACGACGAACAGCGCGAAGTCGATGGAAAGATGAAGAAGCTGAAGGTCCTCGATCGCTACGACATCGATGTGAAGCGCTGCATGTTCTGCGCGCTCTGCGAAGAGGCGTGCCCGACCAAGCCGAAGTCGATCTGGCTCACGACGAAGACATACGAATTGGCGTCGTACGATCGCAACGATCTCTACTTCAACATGCAGGAGCTCGAGTACTGGGACGATCGTCCGCAGTACACCGGCCTGCCGGAAGAGGAAGCTCCGAAACAGATCGGCGGAGAAGTCGAGTAATGGATTCGCTCACCGCGAACATGCCGCTGCTCGTGTTCATGATCGTCGGCGCGATTGCGTTCGCGTCGTCGATTCTCGTGGTGGCGATGCGCAATCCGGTGCACTCCGCGCTTTTTCTGCTGCTCACCTTCCTCTGCGTCGCGGTTCTCTTCTTCATGCGCGGCGCGGAGTTCGTCGGCACGGTTCAGGTGCTCGTCTACGCCGGCGGCATCATGGTGCTTTTTCTCTTCGTCGTCATGCTCATCAACGTCCGGCATCTGCCGGACGAGCGCGTCCTCTCGAGCTTCTGGAAGGGCGGCTTCGCCGTCTTTCTGGGACTCTTCATTCTGATGATCACGCTCGTGCGCCCGGGCGTGTACCACGACGAAGTCGCGAACAAGAACCGGTTGCAGGCGATCCCGAAACACGTCGTGCGCCGCATTCACAATGCCGACGGAACGGTCACGCGAAAGAACATCGTTCGGTACACGCATCCGAAGGGCGTGGGCAATTCCGAGGCGGTGGGGACGCTGCTGTATTCGGACTATTTGGTGCCGTTCGAGATCGCCTCGCTGTTTCTGCTCGTGGCGATGATCGGCGCGATCGTCATCGGCAAGCGCGAATTGAGCGCGGTCGAAGAAGAGACCGCGCCGGCGTACATGCTCGAGAGAGTCGAGACCGAGAAAGAAGTGAAGGAGTCGATGAGTGCCTAGTACTTCTTCCTATCTGATTCTCAGTGGAGCGCTGTTCTCCATCGGACTTCTCGGCGTGATCATCCGCCGCAACATGATCACCGTGCTGATGTCGATCGAGTTGATGCTCAACGCCGTCAACATCAACTTCATCGCCTTCTCCCATCAACTGGCGTCGCTCGAAGGGCAGATCTTCACGATCTTCGTCATCACCGTCGCCGCCGGTGAAGCTGCGGTCGGTCTCGCCATCATCATTCAGTTGTATCGATTGAAGAGCACCGTGAACGTGGACGAGGTGAGGGAGCTGAATGGTTAGTCCCGCGATCTTGCTCGCGATCCCGCTCCTTCCCGCGCTCGGTGCGCTCGTCAACGGCGTGCGCGCGTTCGCGAATCCGCTGACGCCGAAGAATCGGACGATCACGAATCTCTTCTCGCTCGGCTCGACGGGACTGAGCGCGCTGCTCGCCGCGTGGACCGTGATCTCGTACGTGCAGAGCGGAACCGCGCACGCGTTCCAGCACGTGTACTACACGTGGATTCCGGCGGGCATCGGCCACGTGACCGGCGGCTTCATCGCGAACTTCTCGATCGACTTCGCGTTCCGCATCGACACGCTGTCGTGCACGATGCTGATGATCGTCACGTGGATCGGATTCCTGATTCACGTCTACGCGACCGGCTACATGTCGCACGAGACCGGCTACACGCGCTTCTTCACGTACCTCAACCTCTTCATGTTCATGATGCTGTTGCTGGTGCTCGGCGCCAACTACCTGGTCATGTTCGTCGGTTGGGAAGGCGTCGGACTCTGCTCGTACCTGCTGATCGGCTTCTATTACGACAAGAACTTCGCGGCCGACGCGGGCAAGAAAGCATTCATCACCAATCGCATCGGCGATTTCGGATTTATCCTCGGCCTCTTCTTCATCTTCAACACGTTCGGCACGCTCGATTACGGCAAGGTCTTCGCGCTCGCGTCGGCGCATCCGCAGACGTACGCGAGCATCGCTACCGCCATCTGTCTGCTGCTTTTCGTCGGTGCGTGCGGCAAGTCGGCGCAGGTTCCGTTGTACGTCTGGTTGCCGGATGCGATGGCCGGTCCGACGCCGGTCTCCGCGCTCATTCACGCGGCGACGATGGTCACCGCCGGCGTCTACATGGTCGTGCGCTCGAACGTGCTGTTTCGCTTGTCGCCGACGGCGATGGGCGTCGTTGCCGTCGTCGGCGCTGTCACCGCGCTCTTCGCCGCCACGATCGGTCTCGCGCAGAACGACATCAAGAAAGTCCTCGCGTACTCCACGGTCTCACAACTCGGCTACATGTTCCTCGGCGCGGGTGTCGGAGCGTTCACCGCGGCGATCTTCCACGTCATGACGCATGCGTTCTTCAAAGCGTGCTTGTTCCTCGGCGCGGGCTCCGTGATTCACGGCGTCGGCGGCGAGCAGGACATGCGCAAGATGGGCGGCCTGCGGAAGTACATGCCGAAGACGCACTTCACGATGCTGATCGCGACGCTCGCGATCGCCGGCATTCCGCTCTTCGCCGGCTTCTACTCGAAAGACGAGATTCTTTCCGGTGCGTACGCGTTCTCGCCGGCGATCTGGCTCATCGGCGCGTTCGGCGCGGGACTCACCGCGTTCTACATGTTCCGCCTCTACTACATGACGTTCTGGGGCGAGTATCGCGGCGCGCAGGTCGAAGGCATCGAGACGTCGGAGCCGGAGCACGGTGGACACAACCTGATCCCCGATCAACGTCATCTCGATCAAGGTGACGAGCACACCGACAAGGGTCACGGACATCACGCGCACGCGCATGAGCCGCACGAGTCGCCGTTCTCGATGACTGGCGTGCTGATGGTGCTGGCGTTCCTGTCGCTCGTCGGCGGATGGATCGGATGGCCGGCTGCGCTCGGCGGCTCCATTCCGACGCCGTTCCAGCGCTGGCTGAAGCCGGTGCTGCTGCCGCTCGGTGGAAGCGAATTCGAATTTCACGAAGCGTCGAAGGGCCTCGAGATCCTGCTGATGACGCTGTCCGTCGGCATCGCGCTCTTCGGCATCTGGCAGGCCACGCGCTTCTATCTCAAGGATCAGAGCTGGTCGATTCCGAAACGGCTGGCCACGAATCTCGCGCCGATCCATCGCGTGCTCACGAACAAGTACTACGTCGATGAGCTGTACAACGCGACGGTGATTCGCGGAACGCTGCTCTTCGCGACGTTCCTGGCGCTCTTCGATGTCTACGTCATCGATGGCGCGGTGAACCTCGTGCGACACGCGACGGTGTTCGTCTTCGGACACGGCTCGCGTCTGTTCGACACGTACGTCGTCGACGGCGCGGTGAACGGCGTCGCCTACACGGCGAAAGGCGGATCGACGATGTTCCGCCGCATGCAAAACGGATTCGTGCAGAACTACGCAGCAATCATGGGCGCCGGCATCGTGCTCCTCGCCGTCGTCTACCTCTTCACGAAAGCGTGAGGCCAGGGGAGAACTGAATGGGCATTTACGACAATCCGAGCTTTCCGATCCTCTCGTTGATCACCTATGTCCCGCTGATCGGAGCGCTCTTCATCGTCTTCTTCATCCGGCGCGAGAACGCCGGCGCGATCAAGGCGACGGCGACGATCGTCGCAGCCATCGACTTCGTCCTCTCCATCCCGCTGTGGATCTACTTCGATCCCAAAGCGACCGGCACGAAGATGTTCCAGTTCACCGAGTCGTACGACTGGATCCCTTCGCTCGGTGTGAAGTACACGTTCGGCATCGACGGCATCGCGCTGCTTCTCATCCTTCTCACGACGCTCACCGGTCTCATCGCCATCTATTCGTCGTTCAGCGCCATCGACCATCGCCAGAAGGAGTACTACGTTCTGCTGCTTCTGCTGCAGACCGGAATGATCGGCACGTTCTGCGCGCTCGACTTCTTCCTCTTCTACGTCTTCTGGGAAATCATGCTCGTGCCGATGTACTTCATCATCGGCATCTGGGGCGGCTCGCGAAGACTCTACGCGGCGATCAAGTTCTTCCTCTACACGCTCTCTGGATCGGTGTTGATGCTGCTCTCGATCCTGGCGCTCTACTTCTTCAACGACGGCGGAATCGCCTTCCTCAACATCCACGGGCTCGGCAATCCCGCCACGTTCAGCGTTCTGCAGTATCACCAGATCGGACATCTCATTCCGAAGGATCTGCAGTGGTGGATCTTCGTCGGCTTCTTCTTCGGCTTCGCCATCAAAGTGCCGATGTTCCCGTTCCACACCTGGCTTCCCGATGCGCACGTTGAAGCACCGACTGCAGGCTCGGTGATCCTCGCCGCCGTCCTCCTGAAAATGGGGACGTACGGATTCGTGCGCTTCGCGCTTCCCATTCTTCCCGATGCGACGAAGAAGTTACTGCTGCCGATCGTGATCCTGTCGTTGATCGGCATCGTCTACGGCGCGCTCGTGTCGCTCGTGCAGAAGGACATGAAGAAGCTCGTCGCTTACTCTTCGGTCTCGCACCTCGGCTTCGTCATGCTCGGCATGTTCGCGCTGAATCCGATGGGCATTCGCGGCTCCGTGATTCAGATGATCAATCACGGCATCTCGACGGGCGCGCTCTTCTTGCTCGTCGGCATCGTCTACGAGCGCCGCCACACACGCATGATCTCGGAGTACGGCGGACTGGCGAAGCAGATGCCGATGTACGCGACGCTGTTCCTCATCGCCGCGCTGTCGTCGATGGGACTTCCCGCGCTGAATGGATTCATCGGCGAGTTCACGATTCTCCTCGGTGCGGCGAACTCGCACTGGTTCGGCACGATGTGGTTTGCCGCGATCGCGTCCCTCGGTATCGTGCTCGGCGCCGCGTATCTGCTGTGGCTCTATCAGCGCGTGTTCTGGGGTCCGCTCGACAATCCGAAAAATCAGGTGCTCACGGACGTCAATCGCCGCGAGCTCCTCACGCTCCTGCCGCTCGTCGCGTGCATGATCTGGATCGGCATCGCGCCCGGCATCTTTTTCGACACGATCAAGGAGCCGGTCGACTACATCGTCCGGCAAGTCGATCCCGCGTACTTCAACGGGCCGCAAGCGCCGCAACCACAGCAGCAGGAGTCCGCTGAGAAAGTGGCGGAGGCTCGATGAGCTGGAGCGACTGCGTACTGCTGCTGCCCGAGATCGTCTTGATCCTCGGCGCATCGGCATTGCTCGTCGCGCCGGTGATCGGAAAGCGCAGCGGCGGCGACTCGGCGAAGTGGGTGATGATCTTCATCCTCGCCGTCACCGCCGCAACACTCATCGCCTGCTCGTGGGCGGTCGACGACGCATCGTTCAAAGTCACGCGCGGCATGAACGCGATGTTTGCGCTCGATGCCTTCGCGATTTTCTTCAAGCTCCTCTTCATCGCCGCGATCGGAATGGTCGTGCTGCTCAGTGATGATTTCCTGCGCGAGTCGCGCTACTCCACATGGGAGTACTACTCGCTGCTCGGCTTCGCGCTCTGCGGCATGATGTTCATGGTCTCGGGCGTCCACCTCATCACGATCTACACGGGGCTCGAGCTGATGTCGCTCTCGAGCTACATCCTGGCCGGCTATTTCAAAAACGAAGAGAAGTCGACCGAAGCGGCGATGAAGTACTTCGTGCTCGGCGCGGTGAGCTCGGCGATTCTCTTGTACGGAATCTCACTGATCTACGGCGTTTGCGGTTCGCTCAATTTGTTCGACATCGCGCGGGCAATGTCGACGCTGATCACGAACGACGCGCTCATGTTCGGCATCATGCTGCTCGGCGCGGGACTCTGCTTCAAAGTTGCTGCCGTACCGTTCCATGTCTGGACGCCGGACGTCTACGAAGGGGCGCCGACTCCGATCACCGCGTTCCTTTCCACGGCATCGAAGACCGCGGCGTTCTCGATCTTCGCGCGCATCTTCTACGTCGCGCTGCACAACTTCCAGCTCGATTGGAGCAACGTGCTCGCAACGGTCGCCGCGCTCTCGATGATCCTCGGCAATCTCGCGGCCATCACGCAGGACAACGTGAAGCGCATGCTCGCGTACTCATCGATCGCGCACGCGGGCTACGTGCTGATGGGAATCATCGCGCTGAATGCGAACGGCATTCGCGGCGTGTTGGTCTACTCCGTCGTCTATGTTTTCGCGAACCTCGGAATCTGGGCGACAGTTTTGATGATGCGCCGCCACGAATACGCCGGCGAGCGCGTCGATGACTTCGAAGGCTTGTCGAGGCGCGCGCCGTTCTGGGCGTTCGCGATGTTCGTCTTCCTTCTCTCGCTCGGCGGCATTCCGCCGACCGCCGGATTCCTCGGCAAGTACTTTCTCTTCGCCGCTGCGGTTGAAGCGGGATTCGGATGGCTGGCCATCATCGCCGTGCTGATGTCTGCCGTGTCGATGTTCTACTACCTGCGCCTCGTTGTGGCGATGTACCTGCGCGAAGGACGCGAAGCGGACGTCGCCATCACGCCGCCGCTCAGGCTCGTCGCCGCAGTCGCGCTCGCAGTGACGCTGTTTTTCGGCCTCGTTCCCGCTCCGCTCATCAAACAGGTGATGACGTCGTCGCAGTGGATCGCCGTGCGCGGCGGCGCGCTCCATGCCGGACGATAAACGCAAAGACGTCAACGCACTCTACGAGCTGGCCACGCTCGGCTTCGTCTTTCCCATCGCCACGGCGATCGGTTTCTTCGGCGGGCGCTGGCTGGACGGCGTGTTCCACACCCGTCCGTGGATCACGATTGCCGGCACCGTGATCGGCATCGCCGCCGGCTTCGTGAACCTCTTCCGCTCAACGTCGCAGTCGAATGGAAACGAGTGACGACGACAGCGCGCGCGTTCTCCGGCGCGTCAAGATCAACAGCGTCGTCGCGTACGCGGTCTTCGCCGTTTTCACCGTGATTTACAGCGGTTTTCGCAGCTTTCTTGGATTGACTTGCACCGCTGCCGTCACTATGATCAGCTTCCTTTGGCTGGAGGAGGTCATCGGTAGACTCCTCCAGCCATCACCACATTTGAGGGCCTGGAAGGTGACGGTGCGCTCAGTCGCGCGCTTCACCCTCCTCGGTGTGGTGGCGGTCCTGGTGGCAATCTTCGTCGCTCGTTTCAACGCATCGAGTGTGTTGTTGGGGTTCTCGATCGTGGTGGTGGGAATCATCGCTGAAGCTGTGTACACGATATTCAGAAGCTTCACGAGAGAGTGAATGGAACACGAAGGCTCAATACTCTACGGTCCGGTCAACGCGCTGTGGCACAGCGTGCAGCACACGTATTCCTGGGACATTCCCGATCACGTGATCATGGCCCTTCTGGTGCTCGTGATCTCGTGCATCATCTTTCCGCTGGCGTCGCGAAACATCAGCCGCGACAATCCCGGATCGTTCCAGCAGCTCCTCGAGCTCACCGTCAGCGGATTGAAGACGCTGCTGCACGACATCATCGGCCACGGCGGCGAGCAGTATCTCTACATCATCGGCGCGTTCACCTGCTTCATCTTCATCTCGAACATGTTCGGCCTGTTCTACTTCCTCGCGCCGCCGACGAGCAGCCCGAATACGACCTTCGCGCTTTCGATCTCCGCGTTCTTGTACTACAACTGGAAGGGCATCCGCTCGCAGGGACTGCTGCACTACCTGAAGCACTTCGCCGGACCGGTGTGGTGGCTCGCGCCGATCATGTTCCCGATCGAGATCGTTGGAAACTTCGCGCGCATCCTCTCGCTGAGCATGCGTCTCTTCGGCAATATCTTCGGTGAGCACACCGCCACCGGAATCTTCATGGGACTCGTTCCCATCATCGCTCCGATGCCGATGATGGCTCTCGGCATCTTCGGAGCGTTCCTGCAGACCTTCATCTTCATCATGCTGACGATGGTGTACATCAGCGGCGCCACGGCAGCGGAAGAACACTGATTCCAAGTTTCACGAATTCACAAAAGGAGGAGAACGGAGTGAACAAGAAACTGATCCTGCTGACGGCCACGTCGCTCTTCGTGTCCGTCTCGGCATTCGCGCAGACAACCGCTCCCGCGGCAACCGGCGGCGTTCGCTGGAACCTGATCTCGGCGGCGTTCCTGCTCGGCATCGCGGCGGCAGCCGGCGCGATCGGCCAGGCGAAAGGTCTCGCGGCCGCATGCGAAGGCATCGCTCGCAACCCGTCGGCCGGCGGCGCGATTCGTACCGCGATGATCATCGGTCTCGCGCTCATCGAGTCGCTCGTCATCTACGCGCTCATCATCGCGTACCTTCTGATGACCGCGAAGTAGCGACGAAACGAAACATCATGCAGCAAAAGCAAAAGGCCGGCAGCGATGCCGGCCTTTTTGTTTGTGTGCGTTTGTTCGCTGTTCGTTACTGCTCGGAGTCGAGCATGCGGTGCAGCGCGCCGACCGCGGCATCGCCGGTGAGGCGATCACTCAGCGCGATCGAGCGGAGATCCGACCACGCGCCGTTGTTGAAGAGGATGTATTTCACGGAATCGTTCGTTGCGAAGTAGTAGGCGAGGTTGTCGCCGTTGGTGGAGATCGCTCCGACGGTCGTCGTGGCGTTGATCGTGGCGATCGGCGTCGGCAGCTCGCGATTCTTGCCGATCGGAATTCGGATGCGTCCCTCGACGACGGGCGTCAGCGTGATGCGATGCATCTTGTCGCTGCTCGTATCGCCGAACACGACGTCAACCGTATCGTGCGTCGGCGACTCGAAGACGGCCGGGTGACGGAGGATCTCGCGATCCGAAGGCTTATCGAGGACCGGATCCGCGTGCGAAAGGAAGGTCGAGAGATTCTGAACCTTGATCTGCGCCACATCGCCATGATCGAGAGTGATCATCGCGTAACGCGCCCACTCGCTCTCGCGGCCCTGTTCCCACCAAACGGCGTGAACGGTGATCTCGGGAATCGAAGTCTTCGATCCGTCTTTCGCCGTGTCTTGCGTCTTCCGCGTGAGTGCGATGCGAAGTCCGCGGCGCAAGTCCCAGTCGATTGGATCGAACGAGGTGACCTTGCCCCACGTTCCGTTCTGATACGTCGCAAACAGAAGATCGCTCGAAAGGACGCGCGCGTTTTCCCAGAACACGAAGAGCGTCTTCGTGTCGACGTCGTACGCAAGAGCCGGTTCGACGTGCGAGCCGCCGACCATCGTGGCCGGAATCACTTCGCTCTTCGTTTCGCCGTCTTTCTGAGTAGTGAGCGTCAGGTAACGAGTCGACTGGATCTGCGTGTCCTGAGACTTCGTGAAGTAGCTGTCGACCGTGTACAGCGTGCCGTCGGTCGTGAGCAGCACGTCGCGATCCATCGACTGACCGAATGCGGCCAGAGAAAGGACCGAGAGCGCGACAGCAACGAGTAAGCGTTTCATCACAGTTTCAGATTCACCATCGCCCGAAGGTCGAGCGCGTAGAGAAGGCTCTTCAGATTTTGGAACTGCGGGTAGAAACGGCAAAGTTGATCGAAGTGATACTCGGCCGCTTCAAGATCGCCGAGCTTGTAAGCGACTTCGCCGAGGAGGTAGTGCGCGTTGCGCGTTTGACGGACTTCTTCGGCGAGTCGGAGGCCCGACTCTCCGTGAACGCGCGCCTGGTCGAGATCTCCCGTTTCGAGATATCCGTAGCAAAGATCGATGTGCGCTTCCGCGATAGCGGTCGGCATCGTGATGAGCGGAAGCGCCTGATGGATCGCGGCGAGTCCTTCCTCGATCTCTCCGTTCTGCAGCCTCGATGCTCCGAGATTCTGCAGAGCCGACGCGTAACTGATCTGATGATCGCCTTGATCCGACACCCGCTCGATCATCGCGAGCGCCTGCTCGAAGCACTCGATTGCTTTCCCGAACTTCGAGTCGATCTCGTAGATGATACCGAGATCGTTCAACGCGCCGATCTGCCAAAGCGGCTGCTCCGCTTCCTCGGCGATCCCGAGGGCGAGCTCACCGTAGAACGTGGCGCGCTTCAGCTCACTCTCGATTCGGTGTTTGAACATCAGCGCGTACGCCGCGAGGAACGAGTGACGCAGGTTCCGGCGCCGCATCAGGATTCGAGGCAGCTCCTGCACTTCCGGTCCGCTGCGCTCGAGCGCGATCATCGCATCGGCTTTGTTGATCGTGATCAGCTCGCGCGCTTCGTCATCCGACACGAGCGCGAGCGATTGATCGAAAAGCGAGATCGCCTCTTCGTATTGGTCCTCGCGAACCTTCGCGAGACCAGCCTGTCGCAGTTCTTCTGATCGGTTAAGCATCGCCATCCTCGCCCCCACCCTCATCGTCCCAGGATTCCAACTCCTGACGACGCTTGAACTCGATGAAGCTCTCCACTTCCTTCTGAGCGTTCGGGCTGAGCGAGCGGAATCTAGTGTACAGCGAATCCGCTTCGTCATGCTCGTCGAAGAAGTCGCCGATGCTCAGATCGAACGTCTGCAGAATCTTCAACAGGGTATCGAGGCCGACCTTGTACTCGCCCTGCTCCATGCGCGAGAGATCCGACTGATGGATCCCGATCTTCTCGGCAAGCTCCACCTGAGTGAGCTTTCGTTGCCGGCGAAGTTGACGGATCTTCCGTCCTACGAGTTCGAGCTGGGCTGGCCTATTCATCGGAGTTCCCGTTGAATTTTATGCTATTAAACAATAGGATCGAGTCCAGTTTCAAGCAAGGGGTCGTCACGTTTCGCCACCTTCATCTCCTCCGCGAGCTCATCCGTAGAGACTTCCACGCCCGGTTCACCGGCTCCGCCCTCGGCGTTTTCTGGGCCGTCATTCAGCCGATTCTCCTCGTCGTCCTCTACTGGTTCGTCTTTACCTATATGTTCAAGGCGACCAGCGCGCCCGGGCAAAACGGCTACATCTACTACTTGATCGCCGGTCTGATTCCCTGGCTCGGCATCAACGAAGGACTGGTGCGATCGACGACGTCCATCGTCGAGAACGGACCGATGGTGCGGCGTCTTTCCTTCCGCAGCGAATTGCTCGTCATCGTGCCGAATGCGTCCGCGCTCATCTTCGAGATCATCGCGTTCGCGATCTTCATCATCTTTCTCATCGTGAAGCAGGGCTTCCCGCGGATGGTCTGGCTGCTTCCGTTTGCGCTGGTGCTGCAGTTCTCCCTGCAACTCGGCTTGGCGCTTTTCCTGGCGGCGACGTACGTGTTCTTCCGCGACCTGATGCAGATTCTCGGCTTCGCGCTCTCGATCATCTTTTATCTCAGCCCGATCCTCTACGCGGTGCCGGCGCGCTTCGCGGAGTTCCTCGTGTGGAATCCACTCACACCGCTGCTTGGTTTGATGCGCAGCGCCGTGCTCTCCGAGGCGTTACCTGAGCTGGGGTCGATCGTATTCTTACTGGCCGCCTGCTCGGCGATCTTCGTCTCGGGCCTGTTCTTTTTTCGCCGCGCCGAGCCGGCGCTGGTCGATCTCGTCTGATTTCTAGCGATCTCCTGGAGGATTTGGATGCAGTCTGCAAAATATTGGTTTGCGTCAGTAGTACCTCTCGTCGCGGTACTGGCCGTTGCGCAAACACCTCAGCCGGCGCCGTCGCCGGCAACGACGACGACCACGGCGTCGACGTCGACGATGGAAGGCGGCACCCCGGCGTGGGTGAAACCGGAGACGCCCGAGCAGCGCAAAGAGCGCCTCGGCACGCAAGTCGATCCCGGTCCGGATCCCGATCCGAAGACGATCTACTACCGCTTCGGCCGCCGCTATCACATCGAGAAGTCGCCGCGAAAGTGGGCATCATTCAAAGAGACGCGCGAAGGTTGGGTGCGTCCGATCGCCAGCGCGAACTTCGCGTTCGAGCTGTACCAGATGAACGATCTGTACCTTTGGTACTGGGCCGAAGAGCCCGATCCGTCGCAGAAGATCGAACAGAGCGACATCGAAAAGGGAGCGGAGTCTGCGTACAAGCACTACAACGAGTGGGCGCTCGCACAGTTGAAGAAGATTCGTCCCGAGTTCGAGACGCTCGAAGTTCCGGAGTCGACGAAGGCGATCCGATTCGAAGAGTCGTCGGAAGGATTGCCGACCTCCGGATCGTGGCGCAACAGCGTGACCGTTGCGGATATGAATGACGATGGGTGTCCGGACATCGTCGCGCCGCCGCAGCGTTCGGCCGGCGCCGTGCTTCCGGCCATCTTCCTCGGCGACTGCAAGGGACACTTCAAGATCTGGTCGACGGTCGTCTGGCCGTACGGCATTCAGTACGGCGGCATCGCGGCCGGCGACTTCAATAAAGACGGCCACATGGATCTCGCCTTCGCCGTCCACCTCACCGGCGTTCGCGTGTGGCTCGGCGACGGGAAGGGACACTTCACCGATGCGAGCAACGGACTGGCCGGGTCCTCGTTCCCGACGCGCCGCGTCGTCGTCGCCGACTTCGACCGCGATGGATGGCCCGACATCGCGGCCATCACCGAAGGTCCGCTGCCGAATGCGGGGCCGGCGATTGCTTCGAAGATCGTCGCGTTCATCAACCAGAAGAAGGGAACCGACTGGCGCATGGTCGAAGTGGCGGGACCGGATCGCGCGGTCGGCGGCGATCACCTCGCCGTCGGAAATTTCAACGACGACAAGTTCCCCGATCTCGTCGGTGGCAGCGTCTACTTCCAGGGCACGGAGTTGATCTACAACAGCACCGGCAAAGAGAAGTGGGAGCCGGTGAAGGAGGTCGTTCCGTATCTCGCGTATCACTACGGAGTGGCGGCCGGACATCTCACGTCGAAGAAGACCGACGACATCGTGCTCTCGTTTTTTCGCGAGTGGCCGGGCGACGTCGATCCGACGGACGTTCCCGTTCCTCCGTTGAAGACGGAGGTCGGACTCGATCGCATCAGCTTCGCGAACGGAGTGGCCACGCGCACGCCGATCGTGCGCTCCGCGGGTGAGCGCTCCGCGAACGGCGTCGGGCTCGGCGACTTCGACGGCGACGGCAATTTAGACATCGTCTATGTTCCGTTCGATCCTCGCGAAGTGGTCGTTCTCCTCGGCGACGGCAAGGGAAAGTTCACGCGCGCGCGTCTCGAAGGAATCAGCGCCGACGTGAACACGAACTACGACGTCGTCGTGGCGGACGTGAACAAAGACGGCAAGCCGGATGTGATCCTGATGTACGAGTCGTCGGACAAGACGCGCAACGCGTTCGGCATGCAGGACGGCTCGATTCATCTCTTCCTCAACCGCGGCGTCACGAGCGATGCCGCGGCGGCGCCGGCGAAGAAGAGCAAGTAGGATGATGTTCGCCGCGCTCGCGAGAGGTTTCGTGAGCGCGGTTTTCTCGTTTCACGCAGGGCCGTGATCGCCGTCACGGACTGGCCCGGTTGGCGGTGGTATCGCGTTTGAACGGGGCGCGGGCAGCGAGGGTGCCACCTGCATTCCTCCACAGCATTTTGGTCGTTGCGCGAGCCGTTTTTTGGAGTAGGATGCCGGGCATCGAGCGGATTCGTATGGGGTAATCCCATAAAAATCCGATTCAGGTATTGACTTGACGTAATTTTGGCCATAGTCTTACCGGCAACTTCAACCGTGTATGTTTTGTAAAAATCTGATCGGGAGGTGATCGTATCGTCGAGAGAGGGTGACGTAACCGATGAAAAACAGAGATTCACTCAAGTTGTGTAGGAGAAAACAAATGAAGAAGACTTTCATCCTGGCCTTAGTGGCCACCCTCGCCCTGACGGGTTCGGCGTTCGCGACCGGGAAGCACTATGCGGCTCCGGAAGCGACGTTCTCGTTTGGCGTTGGTGGAGCCGCTGCGGGCCCGACGACCACGAACAACGATGACAGCTGCGACATCGGCACTGCGCCGGCGGCGACGCTGCTCCTTCCGTACTTCGAGGTCGAGACGGCGACGCGCGGCGTCGATACGTTCTTTACCGTAACGAACGTCGGTAACCTTCCGCAGATCGCTCACGTGACTCTGTGGACCGACTGGTCGTTCCCGGTCCTCGACTTCAACCTGTTCCTCACGGGCTATGACGTTCAGGCGATCTCGCTCTATGACGTCATCGTCAACGGCATCGTCGCTCCGACGAACGCCAACCTGACGGCTGGTGGAACCAGCAGCGCGACGACGCCGGGCTCGGTGTCGGCGACGAACAGCTCCAACCCGAACCTCGACATCACGAACTGCGCCGCCGGCCTCCTGCCGGGCATCATCCAGGGCCCGATTCGTGGTGCGGTTCAGTCGGCACTCGTGACCGGCATCTACAACTTCGCCGGCTTCACGGCGTCGTGCGGCACGACTCCGGTCGGCAGCCCCGCTTCGGCGCACCGCACGGCCACGTCGGCCGTCGGCTACGTCACGATCGACGTTGCCGCCCAGTGCTCGACCACGCTGCCGAACGATCCCTCGTACTTTGCGAGCCAGATCCTGTTCGACAACGTTCTCACGGGCGACTATGAAACGCTCGACAAGACCGCCGGCAGCAACTACGCCGGTGGCAACCCGCTCGTTCATATTCGCGCGATTCCTGAAGGCGGAAGAGCTGGTACGCCGCTCACCGGCAACCAGACCAACCTGCCGTACACGTTCTACGCTCGCTTCGTCAACGGTCAGCTCGCCTTCACGGGCACGCAGCTCAACTACGACCGCCGGCAGCCGCTGCCGTCGACGTTCGCTGCTCGCTTCATCCAGGCGGGTCCGACCTCGTTCAACACCGACTACAAGATCTGGCGCGAAGGCAAGACTGGTCCTGTGACCTGCCAGACCCCGCCGTCGCTGAACTCGAACATGGGTATCGCGGAGATCGTGCGCTTTGACGAGCACGAGAACCCGAACACCTTCGCTTCGGGTCAGATCATTTCGCCGCTGCCCAGCACGTCCGTCTCGCTGCCTGAGACGTCGCGTAACTCGACGGCGAGCGGTACCTTCCCGCCGTTCAACTCGCCCTCCGGCGACAACGGTGGCTGGATGTACCTCAACCTCAACTTCAGCGGTACCGGCAATCCGGTGCAGCTCACCCAGCCGACTGGCGTGAACAACTACAACGTTGCGCTCCATCCGGTTGGATTCGGTGCTAACCGTCCGTCCCAGAACTGGGTCGTCATCTCGATGACCGGCGCTGGCTCGACGGCTGGCCTCTTCGGCGTCGAATTCGATGCAACGTGGCTCGGCAATGGTTGCTCGCCGGCCGCCGCAGCGTCGACTGCCAATGGTGGTGCTGTTCCCATCGGTCCGGCTGGCGGAATCCTGGTTTGCCCCGCGGGCGATACCAGCTGCGTGCCGGGTACGGGTGCTTACACCGGAACCAACGTTACTCCGTAATCGCTTAGGCACATCGTTGTGCCGCAAGGCGGGCCGGTTTTCCGGCCCGCCTTTTTTTATTTCGGGTCCGAGAGAATAAAAACTTCGTGCGGGAGGGTTGCGCGGTCGGCGGGGTTGCTTATAATAACCGTGTTCGACCAATCGGCTCTCGAGGGAGATGCGTACGTGAAAAAAATGCTACGGTGCACCTTTGTTGCGGCGTTGTTGTTGGTCTCAGCAGCCGGACTCTTCGCACAATATCCGTTGCCGCAAGCCAGTGACTCCGCGACACCGATCACGTGTCCGGGATGCCCCCCGCTGCGGACGAGCTTCAGCAGCGGTGCGGATCCCGTGCTGAAGGTCCCGGCGTTCAGCGATCCGATCGCATCCTTTACGGGACGCTTTCTCGATTCCGTTTTCGTGAACGACTGGCAGCAGACATTCCGCACCGGCCGCGCCTACAACGCGATCTACGTGCCGGAACGGAACCGCATTCTGATGCAGATCGGAAGCGCGGTCTTCTCTTACGACGCGACGACGTTCTTCAACCGGCTCGCCGCGCGGGAGCCGCTCATCGCCCCCACGCAAATCACCAGCATCGGTTCCTGCAGTTGCGCCGGGATTCGCTCCTCCTCAGGCGGCGCATGGGCGTATGAGCATTTCCTTCAGAGCGATCGTTTTTTCTATGCCGAGAACTCACCGGCCGGCTGGCTTACGAACATCGGCGACGGACAACTGAAGCTCGAAGCGTATGACGCGGATGATCGCGGGTACGTCTACATCGCCGGTCAAGCCTATTACTGGGGAATCGTGGCCGACTCCGGTGCAGCCGGCGGCGGCTTCATGGAGTCGCTGTTTCAAGACACGTCATTCGCCCCCAACCGCATTTATGTCGCGAAGGGCACCGGTCATTATTACGTGATCGTAGGCAAGACCACCGATTCGTTCATGCAGGTGTGGGACGCCACCAATGTCACCGCGACGAATCCTCCCGTCAAGCTGGCGAGGAATCTCCAGTACAACCTCCGCCGGGGCGTGCACAATGCCGATCATTTCGTGGGCGTCACGGATGACGGCAACCTTTACGTTTGGACGGGCGACGGAATCGGCGCCGGCAATGCTCCGAATCAAACAATCCCACCGCCCCAGCCTTACCTGATCTACCAGGACGTGACGACCGACGGAACGAATTTCTACGCCGTTTCCGAGGGGTTCGACGCCGGCCAGCGTCGTTATGAGACATTCATTACCGTCCTGACGCCGTCCGGTTCGTCGTATGCAGCGACGAATTACGAATTCGACGGCTACGACGGAAGCGCAATCCGCTACGGTAGCGGCAAT
>Ga0075425_100002439_pt1 | contig 18660 bp, 15 predicted proteins | sample SoiMethybrSBSTD4_FD_75300 | JGI IMG/M metagenome (GOLD analysis project Ga0075425, IMG submission 75300) | Bulk soil microbial communities from a Populus tree surrounding site in Tennessee, USA - Soil MetaG P. TD hybrid SBSTD4 | ecosystem: Environmental > Terrestrial > Soil > Tree plantation... | reverse complement strand
GGATGATACTCGCGCGCCAGCTTCAGGTAGGCGGAACGAATCTGGTCGGTTGTGGCCGACTGCGGTACTTCAAGAATTTCGTAGTAGGACTTCATCACACTGAAAGGGGAAGGAAGGCAATTGTAAGCGGAAAGGCCAAGCAGGCCAAATACCGGCCTTCGGCAGAACTAAGTCTCTCTACATCTGTGAGTTATCGGTTTCCATGCTGGAAGACTGCTGCGGGTTGGGTCTTATGCCCAAATTGGTTCTCCTCTGGCCCGCGGTGCGCGCAGTTCGCAAATAATTTCTTGACGCACATAGAGTTTCCTTGTAACTTAGAACGTTCCGAAGGCCAACTTCACCGGTGTTCTCGCGATCCTCCGCTCGACCGGGCTTGGTCAATCGCACTGAGAAACTTTCGGCCCCTTCGGAGCATCTATACAATTAACACGAGCTTTTCCTTTAGAACTCATCTGTTTTCAGTTATTTACGGTCAGGCTCGACGGTTTCCTGTTGCCTGGTTGCGATTGAAAGTTGCTTTCTGAGAAAGACGCGCGCCGTCAAAAGCTCTGGCCATAGAGAAAGGACCTTAACCATCATGCGTTCTGATCGCGTTTTTGATGCATTGCATACTTTGCGGAACCGGTATATGCTTTGCCAGCTTGCCTCGAAGGCCACGCGCAAGTTTCACAAGCCTAATACCCGAATCCAGGAAACCATGAACGAGGTATTAGATCGGATTGCAAGCTCCGAGAAGCAAACGGTTCTGTCCGAACCGGAACACTTTGTTGAGGCACAACGGCGGGCTGCGTAAGACCAAGCAGCCCAGGCCTCCTGCCTTGTATTACTGATCTCCCAGACACCCTCCCTAATTCCGAATCCTCCTCGCAGGTGAGCTAATGACCATTGCAGAACTCAAAGAAAAAAACATAACCGAATTGACCAAGATCGCCCGCACGCTCGATCTCCCGGGCGCCAGCGGTATGCGCAAGCAGGACCTGATCTTCAAGATCCTCCAGGCGCAGAGCGAAAAGGAAGGCCACATCTTCGCCGAAGGTGTGCTCGAAATCCTTCCTGACGGTTATGGATTCTTGCGTTCGCCAGACTACAACTATCTTCCCGGGCCCGACGACATTTATGTATCGCCCTCACAGATCCGCAAATTTGACCTCAAGACCGGCGACACCATCAGCGGCCAGGTACGGCCTCCGCACGAAGGGGAAAAGTATTTTGCCCTCGTCAAGATCGAAGCGGTTAACTTTGAATCGCCAGACGAAGCTCGCAACAAAATTCTGTTCGACAACCTGACGCCGCTCTATCCGCAGGAACGCGTCAAGCTCGAGACGGTTCGCGAAAATGTCAGCGCGCGAGTCATGGATTTGCTCACGCCGCTCGGCAAAGGTCAGCGTGGATTGATCGTTTCACCGCCACGTGCCGGCAAGACGATGCTGCTGCAGAATGTGGCCAACTCGATCACAACCAACCATCCGGAAGTGGTGCTGATGGTCCTTCTGATCGACGAGCGGCCGGAAGAAGTCACTGACATGCAACGCTCGGTGAAAGGCGAGGTTATTTCTTCGACTTTCGATGAGCCCGCCGCGCGCCACGTGCAGGTCGCCGAGATGGTCATCGAAAAAGCCAAGCGCTTAGTCGAGCACAAGCGTGACGTTGTAATTCTGCTCGACTCAATCACCCGCCTCGCTCGCGCCTACAACACCATCGTTCCGCCGAGCGGCAAGGTGTTGTCAGGCGGCGTGGACTCCAATGCACTGCAGCGTCCGAAGCGCTTCTTCGGATCGGCGCGAAATATCGAAGAGGGCGGTTCGCTGACCATCATCGCTACAGCACTAATCGACACCGGTTCCCGCATGGACGACGTGATCTTTGAAGAATTCAAAGGCACCGGCAACTCGGAAATCATTCTGGACCGCAAGCTGGTCGATAAGCGTACCTTCCCTGCCATAGACATTCAACGTTCCGGCACGCGAAAAGAAGAGCTGCTTATCCCGAAAGATGATCTCGCGCGTATCTGGGTATTGCGCAAAGTGCTGAATCCGCTCTCACCGGTCGAAGCGATGGAACTGCTGATTGAGCGTTTGCAAAAGACGCAGACCAACAGCGAGTTCCTGGCCAAGATGAGTCAGTTGTAAACGTCCGCTTGGGTTGGTTACGGCGAACTCACAAGCGTGACTGCTGACAGGAACCTTCCCGGATTTGCGGGATCCTGGAACCGGATTGAAACTCCAGTATCATCCGCGAATACTATATTCGGCCTGCCGTCGCGATCGATGTCTCCCATCGCCATCCAAAGTATCTGCGGCGGAACCTGGTGAAATGGAGCTTGGCCCGGGTTTCCGGGATAATTGTTAATGGTTGGGAAGCTACCTGGAAGAGCAATGCTCCCGAAAAGCACCGAAACATTTGGGCTGCTTGCCGCTGCAATATCAAGTATGCCGTCGCCATCTATATCCGCAATAACAAGCTCGGTCGACCCTGAGCCGTTCGCATAATCCACAGGCGCTTCAAATGTTCCCGGCGAAGATGGGTCCTGCAATAGAACGTGAACACCGGTTGTAGTTGTGGGGAGACCCTGATCGGCAACTGCGATATCGGGTTTGCCATCGCCGTTCAGGTCGGCAACGGCGATCATGAACGGGTCGTTGCCGTCCGGATAGTTTGCCGGCGCAAGAAATTTGCCTCGATGTGCGGGATCCTGTAAGAAAACTTGCACAGTGCCTTGATGTGCATTGCTTCCTTTGCTGACGACTGTGTAGCAACTTGCAATGTCCAAATTGCCGTCCCCATTTAAGTCAGCAATCGCTATTGAGGTATAGAGATTGCTGCTAAAGCTCCCAGTGCCTGGCTGTCTACCTTGGCCGCAGCCCGCTGAGAGAAGCGCACCAGCGCCTAACACCGTGACTTCCAATAGTCGTCGCAACCGATCGTCCCTCATATCGCCTCCTCTTCAGTGCGCGGCAGCCATTTGGGTCCTGAGCAAGGTGCTCAACCCGCACTCGCCCGAAGAAGCCGTCGAACTCCTGATCGAGCGTCTGCAGAAAACCCAGTCGGACGCGAATTCCTGCGTTCCATAGGGACCGTCCTAGTCTAGGGCGTTATTGTGAAACTAATTTGTTTTCGAAAATCCGCCGCTCGAACACGACTCAGGGTCTTTATTCACTGGGGTGTAGAGAGATATATCGATATTAGCCGGTGTTTGCGCCTCTTGCGCCGTCAGGACAACCTGAATGTCCGTGCTGCTTACGAATGTCGCTGGTCGTTGCGTGCTGTTGTTGAACCACACCCGGGTGGTGTGGTCGAAGGCCGAGCCCTTCAAGTCCAAAGTAAGCGGCTCAGAAACGCTTACAGCAGAAACACTCGAGGGCGAAATAGAGTTCAGCACCGGCATAGGCAAGGCTCCGCTGCAGTTACCGCAAGCACTGAGTAGCCAAGCAAAGGTCGAAACGAGGCAGAGATATCGTGATGCGGAATTCATCGTTTCCTCTCCACTTCCTTTCGGACGAGTTCTGTGATTCTGAAGCGAGTTCGAGCAGTTTCATACGCTTGCTGGTTGAACGGACCCTCAACGGCGGCAAGGGTGCCGAATAAACGATCAAACAAGAAAAGTCCAATACCGAAGTTCTTATCCATCAGCCCTTCATTGTTGAGCACGTAATGATGGATATCGTGCCTCCTCCGCGCAGAATTGAACCAACGTTTGGAGATCGCGTTTCTCTCCAGCCAGAAGCCCTCGACGTGCATCACGTCGTGGAGCCAGCTGAACATCAGGAAGCTCCAGCCGAGCGTCGTCGCGAAGTAGATCAACTGATAAAACCAGCGCACGTGAAACAACCAGAAGATCGCGATAGCCACCACAATCAGCAACGCCGCCGGCCCCAGCCACTCAACCCCAATGTTCCCGAGTGCGATACTTTCGCCCTCTGTCGCATCGTGATAAGTGGCTGAGCGCTGCTCCTGCAGCGGGCCATAGAGCACCAAGTGGTGCTTCATATGGTTTTGGCTCAGGGCGGGAATGATCCCGCTGTGCAGCAGCCGGTGCAGGCCATAGCCGAGCAGCTCGGCGGAGAACACTGAACCGATGATCCAGGTCAGCAATTTGAAAATGTTCGTCACGTGGTTACCTCGTACTCAGAAACGCAGCACGAATCCGGTCGAAACACGAACGTTCTTCGTGTCCGTTCCCGGAGCCGTGCACCAGGAACCAGTCAAACTGAGCGACACGCCACGCCAGGTGACCGTGTCCTGCATCGAACCCGCCGCCGAGCATGGTCGTAAATCCCTCGCCGCCACCCAACCCTGCCGAAGCATGAGCCCCGCCGAAGAGCGCGTGGACGTATGGCCTCACGACCGGCAGATTGGCTGTTAGCGTCGGGCCGAAGGTGTACGTATAAAAATTGAAGCCCGACCCATAGGTGCCACCGAAGTCCGCGGTGAGACCGAAGCTCTTGTTGAAGTTGCCGGTAAGGGCGGCATTCCAACCATTCAGGTTTGGGCCGCCGTCCGGACGAGTAAATTGATACCCGCCGAATATTTCGATCTTCTGCTGTGTGTGAGCACACGCTGCAGAAAGTGCGCCCGAACAGAAGAGTTAATTTGTGTCGCATCAGTTTCTCCTCAACGCGTAGTTTTTGAAATCAGCTAAAACACCTTGGCGCCGGTCAAACGTGCCGCGATCTTGCTGGCGAACGGATGTGCCAGCTGACCGACGGATCCGGCGTGAGCGTTGCCCCAGAATTCCGCGCGGATCGTGGTAAGTGGCTGAGCGCTGCTCCTGAAGCGCCCGTAGAGCACTAGGTGGTGCTTCATGTGGTTTCGGCTCAGGACTGCAATCGCGCCGCTGTGCAGCAGCCGGTGCAACCAGTAGCCGAGCAGTTCGGCGGAGTACGTAGAGCCGAGAACCCAGCTTAGTGTGGTTAAGAAGTATGTCATTGCAGAATCCCCCTGGAACCGCACAACTACTGCGTTTCAATTACGAGCTGTGCCGCGACTCCTGCATGGTCCGAGGGCCACAGTCCGCTGGTGGTTTTGCTGGCCTGAGTAGCACCAAACAACGCAATGTTTTGGGCTTCAACTGACCCAAGCGTGAGAATCAGATCGATCCGCTGCGAGAGCTGGGAGACCGGATTGTTGTCCAGTTCGGCCTGGCAGCACGTGAATCCCTGATCGGACGGAAAAATCCGTGACCATGCATCCGCATATCCCGCCAACGTGAAGTCGATGTCGGTTGGATCTTGCGGCAGGGGAGCGGCTTGCGAATTCGAATCCATCGCAATTACCACTGGCAACGCGGTGTTTGCAGGCCCTGCGCGAAGTTCTCCGCCCTGCAGTTCGCGTATGCTGAAGCCGAGAAATGGGGTTGTGTCCACCGATTCCAAGTGTGTCGTGATGAAGCGGAACGAACGTCCGTGGAAGCTTGCGGCCACTGAGGCCCATGCCCGCGGAAACGGGAATACGGCGCCGGTCGGCGTAGCAAAGAACAAAGAGGCAGCGTACTGCGCTGACTGGGGATTGCTTACTCGGAACCTTGACGAGTCCAAGTCCGTGCGTGCGAGGATTGCGATCTCATTCACCAGCCCCACACAGACGAATGGCCCAGCCGGAAATATTGCTCCGGGTATCGGAGGAAATGCATACTGCTGTCGCCGCACGGCAACTTTGTAGTGAGCTCCCTGTGCGAGCAATGCATCGTTTAACTCTTGCAGCATGTCGAATTCAGTAGTTCCCGAACCGCAACTGAAGCTGGAAAGGTCTAGTGGAGCTGTTGTCCACTGGTCCAATTCCTGAACACCTACCAGGTCGGGCGAGGCGGCGATGATTTGTTTAGCCAGCGCCTTCATTCGAGCAGGCGGATCCGTCGCGCGCACCTGAGTGATTGTCTGTACCACTGCAGCCAGAAACTCCTGCGGAGTAGCCGCCGCTTGCACTTCGAGAAGATCTGTTCCTTCGTTAGCGTTGTAGGTCATCACTCGGAGATCGCCATTTCCATTGGAGAGCGACTGTGCGAGCGCTGGGGTGTGCAAGCAACCTCCGAGAAGGATCAGGCTTGCGAACTTGCGGAATGTGTTATCCATTGTTCCTCTCTTTATTTGTGTGTTTAGGTTCCGGTCCAAGGCAAAAAACTTTGCTAGAACAACTTTGTTTGGCTTAAGCGTGCCGCGATTTTGCTGGCGAATGGATGGGAAAGCTGCCCGACTGATCCGGCGTAAGCATTTCCCCAAAACTCAGCGCGAATTGTGTCTTTGTGGTCGAGGACCCGTCTACCTGTCTCGTCCGTCAGCCAGTAATGGATATCTGCGGACTCTCGTCCAGAACCCATGCCAACCATGATTCGCTTGGCAGCGTTTCCTGCACGCCAGGAGACGATCTCGCCTTCGAGCGTATACGCGTGCGCGCGGGCGGTTGCCGGTGGGCCGACCAGCACGTCGAGCGTCTTCTCTCTGCCGCGGAGTTCGGCAACGGTTTCAGATTGCAATTGCTTGAGGTCGTAAGGCCAGCCAGTCTTCTCGCTGACAGTGAATTCGTGAACTACGAGAGCCGGGCGATCCAGAAGCGGCAATCCGTCCGGTGCAATCGGCTGTGAAGACGGCGTGGTTGTCGGAGACACACTCGCAGGGTGTTCCTGAGCCCCGGCCCAAAATGTGAGACTCATTGCTAGAAGACACGTGAGTGTTAGGGTTGCAATCCTCGAAGTAAGGTGCGACATTTTTTGCTCCTTTGAAAGTCGGCGTTGGTGCGCCGTTGGTAGCGCTACAGTGCTCACAGCCTCGCGGCCGATCAATGCCGCGGAAGTCACGCCTGCGGCATTTGTGGCTCACGAGCTAAGTAGCTGAAAAATTGGCGGGTAAGGAAAGGCTCACGCGTTGCAATAGGAAAGTGCTAAACTTCGGCAACCTCCAGTGGGGAGAACCGCCGTTCGCTTGGTGAGAAAGTGCCGCCCTCCTCGGCTACGCAACTGATCCGTTTCGATGTTTTCGAGCTCGACCTGCGCGCTGGCGAACTGCGTAAGGGCGGAATTCGGATTCGTTTGCAGGAACAGCCCCTTCTGATCCTGCAAGCCTTGCTCGAAAATCCCGGCCAGGTGGTAACGCGCGAGGAACTGCAGAAGAAAATCTGGCCCGACGATACCTTCGTGGATTTCGATCACGGACTGCACGCAGCAGTGAACCGCCTGCGTGTCGCTCTGAGCGACGCCGCTGATCGCCCGCGGTATGTCGAGACCGTGGCTCGCCGCGGATACCGCTTCATCGCCAAGGTAGAACTAAATGGAACAGCAGCGCCTCCCACCTCAAAACCGGAGCCGCCAAAGCCTCGCACGCGATGGTGGAATTCGTGGACCGGTACTGTAGCCGGTTTCGTCGTTGCTGCGCTTGTTGCCGCAGGTCTGATCGCAACGAACGTTTACGGACTACGTGACTGGCTCTTCGGAAACGTCCGCCATCATACCTTTCACGCGCTGGCGGTACTGCCCCTCGACAACTTGACCGCCGACCCAACGCAGGATTATTTCGCCGACGGCATGACGGAAGAGTTGATTACTCAATTATCCAAGCTTGGCAATATTAAAGTGATATCCCACACCTCAGTTGCTCAGTATCGAGGAACGAAAAAGTCTGCACGCGAGATCTCAGCTGAGCTGCACGTGGACGCGGTGATCGAAGGCGCGGTGCAACTCGTCGAAGATAGAGTTCGCATTACGGCACAACTAGTGGATGGCGCTACCGATGCACAGATTTGGGCCGACAATTACGACCGTGAATTGAGCAACGTTTTGCTATTGCAGACTGAAGTCGCCAGCGATATTGCGAAACAGATTGACTTGCGGTTGACACCGCAGCAGCAGGAGCTTTTGCATTCGGGCGCACACCCAGTCAATCCGGAGGCCTACCAGGCTTACCTGCTCGGTCGCTATTACTGGAATATGCGGACTGCTGAGGGATTGGGGCAAGCAAGAAAGTACTTTGACACTGCCATTCAGAAAGACCCGAATTTCGCCCTCGCTTACTCTGGCCAAGCAGACTATTTCGCGTACTTGACGGTATTGGGAGGGCCTGAGGTTTTGAAGCCGCAACTCGCCATGACCCAAGCGCGGGCGGCGGCCCAGAAGGCACTTGAGTTGGATCCTTCGCTCGCCGAGGCCCATGCCTCCATGGGAAATGTCCTTCATAACTACGATTGGGACTGGTCTGGGGCAGAACGGGAATTCCGGCGAGCCATCGAGCTGAATCCGAACTACGCGAATGCGCACCACCTATACGCGCACCTGTTGATTGAGACTCGAAGGATTGACGCAGCCTTGGCCCAGCAACGGCACGCATTGGAACTGGATCCATATTCGCCATTTATCAATAACGGAATGGCCCGCTTGTACTATCTTTCTCGCCAATACGACAAGGCGATCGCGCAATGCCAAATCGGCTTGCAGATTAGTCCGCAGTACCTTCCTGCTCGTATCCAACTCGCTCTCGCTTACGAACAGGTCGGGAAACTCAATGACGCAATTTCGGAACTCGAGCAGGCATCTGGCGTGGTGGCGGGAAGTAAGTCGTCACCCGATTCAAAACAACATGCGATTGATCTGCCTGTGCTGCACGCTCTCCTGGCTCACGCCTATGCTCTCGCGGGGCGCAGAGCGCAGGCAACGGCGGAGTTGAACAAACTGCAGGCGCAGGCCGCCAACCAATACATTTCACCTGCCTACTTCGGCATCGTCTGGATGGCATTGGGAGATCACACGCAAGCCTTCATTTTCCTGAATAAGGCCTATCAGGATCGTTCCGAGCACGTGCTTTACCTTGGACTGGAACCGATCGTTGACCCGCTGCGCAGCGACCCGCGGTTCGATTCTTTGCTGCGACAAATCGGCCTTCCTCATTGAATAAAAGAAAAATCTCTAACAATCACGGAGTACGCCGAGTAACCCTTTGTTTTCACTTCAGCGGTTAGAATTTCTCGTATGCCCTCTAGGAGCGAGGCGGCGGTTCAGGAAGACCGAGGCGCCCTAAGTCTTGTCCGCGACCTGGGCCTTGCGCACGCGGCTTCCATCGTCATCGGAGTCGTGATCGGCAGTGGAATTTTCCTGGTTCCAGCCGAGATGATGCGCGCGGCAGGTTCCGCCAAGCTGGTCTATCTCGCCTGGATCGTGGGTGGACTCTTCTCATTTTGTGGTGCCGTGACGTACGCCGAGCTGGGCGCCATGAAGCCGCAGGCTGGCGGCGAGTACGTTTACATCCGCGACGCTTTTGGCCCGCTCGCCGGCTTCCTGTGCGGCTGGACGTGGACAATCGTCGTGAAGCCGGCATCGCTGTCGGCGGTCTCAACCGGCATCGTCCAAGTTCTCAGCAGTTTCACTCCGCTTTCCTTCTTAACCACCGACGGCACTCACCTGACTCGGCCTGGCCAGATAGTCGCACTCACGGTAATTTTCTTCATCTCAACTCTCAACTACATCGGAGTCCGGCGCGCGGGGAATTTCCAACTGGTCTTCACCATCCTGAAGGTCGCTCTGGTCATAGTCATTTCGGCCATGGCTTTCAGTTCGTCCGGCACCTGGCAACACTTTGAGGGTCGCTACATCGCGGCCGCGGGTGGGATTGTGGGGTTCATTCTTGCGGTCAAAGCGGCGCTGTGGGCCTACGACGGATGGAGCGATCTGAACATGGTCGCAGAAGAGGTGAGTGCGCCGGAACGCAACATTCCACTAGCGCTGGTTGGCGGGCTCATCGTAATCGCCGCCTTATATATGCTGGTGAACGCGGCCGTTCAATTCACCCTCCCAGTTGATGCCCTGGCGAAGTCCTCGTCCCCGATGTCCGACGCGGTCAGAGTCGGCTTTGGAAACGCCGGGGCGGCATTGATGGCGGGCGCCATCATTATTTCTCTATTGACCTCTCTGAACGGCATTGCCATGAGCGGCGCGCGAATGGCTTTTGCCATGTCGCGCGACGGCAACTTTTTCTCGTCGCTAGCGAGGGTTCATCCCCGTTTTCATACACCCCACGTCGCAATCGCCACGCAAGGGCTGCTTTCTGTGGCATTCCTGTTCGTAGGCGGTAATTTCCAGCAACTCTTCACGCTATCTCTCTATGCCGAATGGCTTTCTTACGTTTCTGCCAGCATCGCACTTTTTGTATTCCGCTCTCAGATCCCGGTTACCCATCCGGTGCCATTTTGGAGATATCCACTGGCCCCTGCCCTTTTTATTCTGGCTTCCGTCCCCCTGCTCTACTACACTTTCACCAGCAATCTGAAAAATTCAGCCTTGGGAAGCCTGGTCATATTGGCGGGCGTCCCAGTGTATTTCGCGTTCGCTCTTCGTCGTAGGGCCGTATGAGCAGTTTTCACTTCATTTTGGGAAACTTCCTCCCTCGGTTTGCTGCTGATTACCGAAGTACACGAGCGCCGGGGATGTTTACCCCTGTACCATTCTTTCTTACTCTAGGCATGCGTCCGGTCTGTCTCCTCCCAGCCCCGGGTGTCTTTTTGGAGCTCGAAGATGCCGCGTGAAACTCTTACTCTCGGTTTGTTGCCGGAGCCAAAACGGAAGTGGGGCACTTTTCTCGTCAGCTACACCGGCTGCGCCATAGTCGTTCTCCTTGTGCTTTGCATTCATTTGGTCTGGCCCGACCGCATGAGTGTTTGGGCGAAATATACAGTCACGGAAATCATCCCGATACCCAATCAGGAACACCACGCGCCCAAGCCTCAGCCTAAGCCGCTCAAACCGCTTCCCCTCGTGAAGTTCGAGCAGCCCAAGCTGGTGGTCCCAAAGGAAATGCCAAGGCCAAAGATAGAAGAGGCAAAGATTGAGCCCCCGAAGATTCAGACAACCAACTTCGAAGCCCCCAAGTTGCAGCCGGTTTCAGGAGCGCTGCCGGCTCATATCGTTCACACCGGTTCGTTCGGAAGCTCTGCCACGCCGACTGTTAATGCGCCGATTGAGAAAGTCCAGACGGGTGGTTTTGGCGATCCGAACGGTCTGCCCGGTGAAGGAAAACAGGGCGCGAAGTTGGTGGCCGCCAAACTAGGCTCGTTTGATCTGCCCGAAGGAGCCGGAACCGGCAATGGCACTGGCGGGGCAAAGGGGATCAAGGGGACAATTTCCAGTGCGGGTTTCGGCAACGGAGTTGCCCAGCCGGGCCACGGCGATGGACGCCAACCTGGGCAGGGCGTGCAAGCAGCCGGCTTCCAGACACAGCAGGTCGCCGCGAACACGAAGCGGGTGCAGGACGACACAGCTGCCCTGACCACCCAGGTCGAAGTTATTTACAAGCCGAAGCCGATTTACACCGATGAGGCCCGGAAAATGAACCTTGAAGGGCAGGTGCTCTTAGAGGTCTTGTTTGGGGCCAATGGCCAGTTGCATGTGAATCGGGTCGTCCGAGGGCTTGGGCATGGCTTGGATGAGGCCGCCGTCGCTGCAGCCAATAAGATCAAGTACAAGCCGGCGCAACGAAATGGCGCGGCGGTGGATTTCACCGGAACTGTGACGGTTACGTTCCAGTTGGCTGGGTAGTTTTGGTGGTTCGCGACAGCCGGTGAGTGTTCGGGGGGAATGAGCGGCGCTTTTGCGCTGCATACACGTTGTTGAGGATTGGGGCTTTGGCCCACCGCTCAGGAAAAGCTCAAGAGGAAAAGATTATGCGACGTTGGGGATGGTTTCTAACTGCTTTACTACTGGTCAGCGTGACTGCGTTCGGCCAGCAATCTGCTCCGGCGAACGCGCCGTCAACTGTTCAACCGGTCTCAACAACACCCGGTCTGGCCATCGCGTCGCAGTCTACTGCTCGCACGCCGGTCAGCGTTGACCAGGTCGTAGATCAAATCATCGAGCGGGAGCATGCGCTGATGGCGTTCCTGAAAGACCGCACGCCACTGGTCGAAACCTATTTGCAGAACCTCACGCCTGACCAAAAACTCGGCGCGGTCCCCAAAGAAGACCACTACTTTCTCGGCCGCCTCGATATGGGCGACATCGTTGACCGTCGCGACTATCTCGCCAAGCAGATGAGCTTCCAGCAGAACCTGATGGGTGGGGTAACCAAGCTCTTTCGCTTTCAGTATCAACCCATGGGCTTTTCGTGGATGGTTTTTGCCGATCGCCAGAACTTCGATCGCAGCCACTACGACTTTCACTACGTGCAACGGCAATTCCTGGGCGAAGTTCGCTGCCTGGTCTTTGAAGTTACTCCCAAGAAGAACGCGGGTACGGGACTGTTCCATGGCCAGATTTGGGTTGAAGATCAGGATTACAACGTTATCCGCCTGAACGGGACCTACGAGCCGCGTCCGAAAAACGCCTACTACTTCCACATGGATAGCTGGCGTTTGAATCTGGTGCCCGGATATTGGATTCCTTCCTACATCTACAGCGAAGAGGGCGACTTCAGCTACGGCTCTAAGGACAAGCAGGCATTCAAAGCCCAGTCGCGCATTTGGGGCTACGACGTAATGAAGAACAACCGCGACGACGAGCTTACTGATCTAAAAGTTGATGCTGTGAAAGACGAGAGCGCGGTCGCGCAGGATTTATCTCCGCTCGAAGCGCAGCGCGCATGGCAGCAGCAGGCTGAGGACAACGTGGTCGAGCGCCTGCAGAAGTCCGCATTGCTCGCGCCTCCGGGAGATGTGGACAAAGTTCTCCAGACGGTCGTCAACAACATTCAGATCACGAATAACATTGATCTGCCGCGCCCGGTACGCGCGCGTGTGATGGTGACGTATCCGCTTGAGACATTCAGCGTAGGCAATACCATCATCATCAGCCGCGGATTGCTGGATACGTTGCCGGACGAGGCCAGCCTCGCGGCGGTGCTCTCGCACGAACTGGCGCACATCGTGCTTGGCCACAACCTTGGCAGCAAGTTCGCCTTCAACGACCGCATGTTGTTCTCGGATGAGTCCACGTATCAGAACTTCGGCTTCCGCCACAACCCGGACGAAGAAACTGCCGCTGACGCGAAAGCTGTCGAATTATTGAAGAATTCTCCTTACGCGCAGAAGCTCGGCTCAGCCGGCCTGTATTTAAGACAACTGCAGGCCCGCGGTCCGATGCTCTCGGCTTTGTTGACGGCGCACCTGGGCAACGGCTTCAGTGACAACAAGGGCCAGATCACACGCCTCTCAGCATTAATGGGCTCCGCTCCTGCGCTGGATGAGACCAAGCTCGACCAGATTGCGGCTCTGCCGCTCGGCGGTCGCATCAAACTCGATCCCTGGGGCGATCACGTGGAGATGATCAAGGCTGCAGCCGTGTCCTACACGTCGGTTCGAGACAAAATGCCGTTCGAAGTAACTCCGTTCTTCCCGCGGCTGACAAGACTCGGAAGCAACACAACCGCTGCTGCGGCACCCGTAGAGAGCGCGCCTGCAGCGGGCAACGCGACCAAGTAGCTTTTGTAACTCAGCCAACAAGGCCGGATCGGGCGATCCGGCCTTGTTTGATTCCATCGTTGCCGAGAACCACTGCGAAGTGTCAGAAAACCTGCTGATTCGAGTTCGCCCTACAGCTTTGAATACTCTGCCAGAGCCTCTTTGAAGATGGGAATGTCAGGATCGGCACTCGTCCACAGTTGAAGAAAAGCCTCATAAGACGCCTTTCCTCTCGCTCGATCGCCCGATTCAACCTCCGCCCGTGCTCTTCCAAGGTAGGACAACGCCGCAATTGGATCGTTAATAGCGACGCCGCGCGAATCAATGATCTTTTGAAACTGCGCTGCAGCTTGTTCCCATTTCTGCATGGCCAAATAGGTTTCAGCGCGCACATAGATCGCATACAAGTTGTTTGAAAAGTTGCTGGTGCTAGGCACGCCTAGCTCATAGGTGGAAGCACGCTGAAGTAAATCCAATGCCTTGGCGGGATTGCGGCTCAGCAGAAGCTGGGCTTGAACCGTTGGTAGGTAGACAAACTGAACGATTGTGTCTTCAGGAAAGCGCTTCGATAAGTCGTCGATCAGGGTGTTGGCGCGGCTGGTCTCTCCCGCTTTTGCTAGAGCCAACGCGGCACGAAACTCGGCATCTCTTCCGTTGGAAAGAGCAAGCGCCCCGGCAGCGTGTTGCTTGGCCTGCAGAATATTTCCGAAAAAGGCTTCGTTTGTCGCCGCCGCCGCTTCGCATCCCGCCGCTGCCTCTTTTTCGCCCGCTTGCTCTGCCGATGCAACAGCCTGCTCGAACAAACCGCGTGACTTCGCAAGCTCTCCATAGTAGGCGCCGGTGTTTGCGGCGAAATGTAGCAAATTGCTGTGGATGGCCGGTTTGGCACTCGCCCAGTCGAGTTGTTGCTGCATTCCTGAGGCATCGTTCGCAAGGAAAGCCAGTTCGTAAAGATAAAGTCGAAGATCGGGAGAATCCAGATTCTTTGCGAGGGCCTCATTCGCCGTGGCGCTCGCTTCGCCAAAGCGGTTCAGATGAATTTTGGCATGGGTGGTATTCGCATAAGTTAGGGCATCTGCCGCGGAGACTTGCGCGGCTTCGCGAAATTTCGCCAGTGATTTCTCGTGCTGCCCCAGGTTTTGATAGACGATGCCCAGATTGTTACGCGCGACCTGTTCGCGGGGATAGGTTTGCTCCCACAGTTCATAGACCTGTCGCGCCTTTTCGAGGTCGGCAGTGCCGAACTGCTGGTAGTGAGACTCAATATAGAACCGTTCCGACTCGCTCACGTGAGAACGCAGCTCATAGGCTTTTCTTGTGTTCTCAGCCGCGAGGTTCTTTTCGCCGAGATTGTAGTAGCTGGTGCCCATCGATGCGTAAGCCATGGCGAAATTCGGATCAAGCGAGATCGCGCGCTGGAACAGCATCACGGCGCCCGGATAATCGCCTTTCAGCAAAATGGATTTCCGGCCCTGGCCGTAGGCCTGCAGCGCTTCTAGGGAAGGAGTGGTGGCCTGGTCGATGGGAGCATCCAGCTTTTGGACAGTCTTGAGCGACTCGCCAAGTTTTTCACGCAACTGGGTTGCGGCTTGTCCGAGTGCCTTCAGGACCTGCTCCTTGCCGTCAGCCGTGATCTGCTGTTGCGCAAGATCGTCTCCGGTTTGGCAATTCACAGCTTTAATGCCAATCACATATTCGCTGCCGAGGTTCGAAATGGATCCTCTCAGGTAGGCTTTGCTGGCCGTTCGTGTGCAAAGAACTCGCGCAATCTCGGGCGTCAGCTTTGTTCCTCGCGGCTGGCCCATGAGTTGTAAAGTCTGCTGAATGCGTTGCTCGGAAATCGGGCTCAGAAAGGGGGATTGCTCGAGTTGCACTGCCAGCCCTTGTTGCAGGGTGTCGTCGAAAACTGGATCCCCTGTTTTATTGTTAAAGTCCGCGAGGACGATGGTGTCGCTCTCCGTGAGAGCACGAGCGCGGCGCGAATTCAATGACCAAGCTCCCAACCAAAGAAGCAAAACCGCGGCTGCTCCGGCGGGGAGCATCCATTTGCGCCTCCGCCACTGAGGGACCATCAGCGTAGTGCTCACAGAAACCGGCAGCCCCGCCGTGGTCTGCCCGGAATCAATATTGCGCTTAAGCTGCTTAAGGTCCGCGCAAATCTCCGACGCCGTCTGGTATCTCTGATCCCTGCTTTTGCTCAGTGCCTTGTTGATGATCTCTTCGAGCCTCGGCGGAATGTCCGGATTCAGGTCGCGCACCGGAGCCGGTGGACGCGTGAGAATCGCTTCGATGATCACGCCGCCTGTATTTCCTGGGAATGCTTGCTTTCCGGTCGCCATTTCATAGAGCAAAAGGCCGATTGAAAAAATATCAGTTCGCGGATCCAGATCGTCGCCGCGAACCTGCTCCGGCGACATATAGGATGGCGTTCCACTGATGATCCCAACGATCGAAAGCGCCGCCTGACTCGACGAGTCCCCACCGCCAACTGCTACTCCCTTTGGCACCAGTTTGGCGAGCCCAAAATCGAGTACCTTGGCCTGCCCGCGCTTGGTCACAAAAATATTCGCCGGCTTGATGTCGCGATGAATGATTCCGCTTGAATGCGCCACGTCCAACGCATCGGCTATCTGAATCCCAAGCGTCAGCACTTCTTCGAGTGGCAGCGGCCTTCCACCAATGTGGTTTCGCAGGGTCTCGCCGTCTATGAACTCCATGGCGATGAACGGCCGGTCGTGGTCGCCCACGTCATAAATCGTGCATATGCCGGGATGGTTCAGTGCAGATGCCGCATGCGCTTCGCGCCGAAAGCGTTCGAGCGCCTGCGAATCATGGGCCACATTTTCAGGAAGGAATTTCAGAGCGACTGGCCGGTCGAGTCGGGTGTCATCAGCCTTATAAACGACCCCCATGCCTCCAGCCCCAAGTTTCTCGGTGATGCGGTAGTGCGAGACGGTCTCGCCGATGATTGGAGGCATCAGTCCGCACCCTCAGTCGGGCTAGAGTGTCGGTTCATCGCCAGCCGGCGCGCTGACGGATTTTCGTCTGTCGGTCTTTGGCGGTTTGGGCGTTCCCAGCAGGCGCAGAAGGTTCGTCCCTTCACCATATTGGTGCGTTGCCTCAAGCGGCTCCTGCTCCAGGGTGATGGATTTGCTGCAGCTCGTGCACATCAACGCCGCCAACACAGATCCATCGGCCTGCCGGAATAGATTGCAGCGCATCACCCGCCCACAACACACAGGAACCCAGACAGTCGAACTTTGGTCAGCCATGCGCCCCCTGGAAGGCCCGAATGCGAGGAATTATACACTCCCGATGGTACGCAGTTCCGGAGTTGGGCAGCGTCGCTCTTACCTAGTCCTTCTCGAGATACTCGCCCGGAACGTCGTCTTCTGACACCTCGTGCGTGTGCACTTCCCTCTCATCGGAGTTGTCGGCCTCTTCCACGCCTGCGACTGCGCCGGCTTCAAAGGTGTTCCCTTCCTCGACCAGTTCATCAACGCTCTCGGAATCCGCTTCCTCGGCCCGCGACAAGCCCCGGAAATCCGATTGCCGGCTTTGAGGTGTTCCGGCGCCGGTCAGTCTTCGATTTCGAATCTCCTGCTGCAGTTCGCGAGCTGCGCTTACTGACGCTGGTTTGGGACGAGTCCGGCGCTTCGCCGCGTTCTTTGACGCCGCCGGCTTTCTCTTCAGCGATTTCTTTCGGCTTGCTAGCTTTTTGGTGATCTTGCGCGAGGCGGTTCTCTTCTTGTTGGTTTTGGATTTCGATTTTGGGGCTTTGCTTTTGTTTTTCTTCTTGGCTGGCATTGCGGCAGTCTACCACTTTGCTGCGATGAATGGCCGGCATCAGCTCATTTTCACCACAGGGACACAGGGAAAACCTTTTTGAAAAACAGAAAACCGATACTTTATGGTTTCCTCTGTGCCCCTGTGTCTCTGTGGTGAAATCGGTTTTGGTTGCGTATAGGCCGCGTCGTGTGCGCCCAGTCACCGCCTAAGCTCGTGCCTTATCGATCATCTCCTGCCAAATGCCCTTGGACTTGAGAATGAGCTCAACCGCCTCGCGAACCGCGCCATGGCCGGCGAGGGCCTTGGTCGTGTAATGCGCAGCTTTCTTGACCTCGGGAACTGCATTACCCACCGCAACCGCCAGTCCAGCACTGCGCATTATGGGAAGGTCTGGAAGATCGTCTCCGATGTACGCCACGGCAGACTCAGGCACTCCCGCTTTTTGAAGAATTTCTTCATAGGCGGGGATTTTCAACGCCTGTTTCATGTAGATGAATTCCATCTTCATTTCGCGCGCGCGCCGCAGCAGAGCAGAACTTTGCCGGCCGGTGATGCAGCCAGTCCTGATTCCAGCGGTGTGCGCGAGAGTTAGTCCCTGGCCGTCGTGAGCGTCGAAGGTCTTGATTTCGACCGCGATCTCTTCGGTCTGAGACATTAGCGTGACACCGCCATCTGTCATCGTGCCGTCCACATCCATCAGAAGTACTTGAATTTGCGCCGCACGCTTTTTGAGGGCGGCTGAGACTTTGAAATTGCGCAAGCTTACCTCCGTAAAGGTTATTTAGTGGTGACGTTTGCAAGCGTAATCTTCGCAGGCGTTTTTGAGAAACGATGAAAGGTTACGAGACCGCAGTGGTCAAGTAGGAGCGGAGCTTGTCCTGAGCAAGCGAACGGAGTGAGGGATTCCTTATCCGAATGGGTGAGTAGACGCAGCCCACAGGCCAACAACTCACGTCACCGCTCGAATGCTTTGCGTTTCCCACAGACTAGGTGTACATGACTTCGCGTTTTATCTCGGTCCTGTCCTTTATATCGTTTGCGACGATCGCGTCTCTCTCACAGACGGGAGTTGCTGTGCAAGGTGGCGATGATGCATGGACTATTCTTTTGCGTGGTAAAGGAGCAATTTCGACCTCTACGACACGACACGACCTGGTGACTAGGTACGGCGACGCAAACGTGACCGATCAGGAGATTGACGTCGGAGAAGGGGAAACCGAGCCGGGTACCGTTCTGTTTCCGCGCGTTTCCAAACGTACCATCAGCATTCTCTGGAACGATCCCGAAACTAAGACTTCTCCTAAATCCGCTATCGTTAGGGGGGAAAGCAGTTTGTGGAGAACTGCGCAGGGCATATCCATTGGAACTTCTCTCAAACAGCGTGAGCGAATCAATGGGCGGCCGTTTACGTTGCTGGGTTTCGGGTGGGACTACCAAGGGACTGTGCGCTCTTGGGAAAAAGGGACGCTTGAGCAGGAGTTTGAGGGAGATGGTCGAGTCATTATG
>Ga0075425_100002438_pt1 | contig 18669 bp, 12 predicted proteins | sample SoiMethybrSBSTD4_FD_75300 | JGI IMG/M metagenome (GOLD analysis project Ga0075425, IMG submission 75300) | Bulk soil microbial communities from a Populus tree surrounding site in Tennessee, USA - Soil MetaG P. TD hybrid SBSTD4 | ecosystem: Environmental > Terrestrial > Soil > Tree plantation... | reverse complement strand
GGGGAGACGCAATTCCACAGAATCTTTCGGATCGAGACCGTCCGAACGTTACGGCCGCGGCGGGCCGGGCGGCTCGTTGGTGACGGTCCAGACCCGCTCGCCTCTCAAGTACAGGCGCTGCGCCTCGTCCAGCGTGAACGGCCGCGCCCCGCGTCTGCCGAACACGGCGATCTGGTTCCCCGACTCGTCGACGCCGCGATCGCGCCGGTAGCCTTCCGACACGCTGACGGCGCCGTTCGCCGCGCCGTGCGCGACCAGCCGCGGATTCGGGCGCGGACTGAAGCCGAGATTGCCGGGCACCGAGTCCGGCGCGCTCAGCTCGACGACGTCCAGTCCATTCTTCCCGTCGGCCACATAGGCGAACAGGCCGACGTTCACCATCCCGACCTTCACGTCCCGCGCGTCGACGATCTTCCCGCCCGCGTTGAACATCTGATCGAGTTTCGGACGCTCAGGATGCTCGATGTCCAGGATGGCCAGGCCGTCCTTGCCAGCGGCGACGTATGCGAACGTCCGGGCGAGATAGATGCCGTTCGCCTGCCCGAGCTGGACCGCCGCTCCGGGCACGACACGCGGCCTCTCGGGAAGGGTGACGTCGACGACCTTGACGCCATCCGCGTCGGTGACGAACGCGTAGCGGAACTGCACGGCGACGTGCTTCGGCGATTTCAGCTCCGGCGCCCCGATCGTCGTTACGACCTTCGGCGCGAGAGGGTCGGCGACGTTGACGACGGTGACGCCGCGCACGGTGGTGACATATGCGTAGTTGCCCGCCAGCGCGATTGACGAAGCGCCGGTGAGAACGCCGTCCGGATTGAAGGCGCCGGCGCGCTTCAGATGATTGTTGGTCGGGATGCCGTCGGACAGCGTGGCGATGTCGACAGTGACCATCCCTTCGACGGCGTCGCTGACGAACGCGTAGCGGTAGATAGGCGAGATTTTCTGCTCCTCGTTCTGCGGCAGGACGTTCCGCTTGGGATCCAGCGGCGCCGGCGAGCCGATCGCGAGGCCGGTCGCGTTTTTCGTGTCGACGTGCATCCGCTGGTTCGCGAACGGCGCCGTCACCATTTTCTGCGCGAAATCCTTGTTGCCGACGTTCGCGACGTCGAAGACGTTGAAGCCGTCTTTCGCCGATGCGGCCAGCAGGTATTCGCCGTACAGCTGCACCTGTGCCGCGTTGCCGCCGTGGCGCGCGGCCTCGCGGAGCTCGCCGTCATCCTTCCTGTGCGACGCGTAATTCGATGGGAACGCGATCGACTGCAGGTGACTGCCGAACACCGCCTGCGGCTCCTCGCGCTCGGTGACCGCGATTGCCGAGAAGCCGCCGTCGCCCTGCGCGACGTAGATGTAGCGGCCCATGAAGTTGACCTGGTTGGTACCGAGCATCAGCACGCCGGCCATCCACGCGTTGTTGTCGCCGTCGCGCGACACGTGGCAGTCGGTGCACTGCTTCGTCTCTTTCGCCCGGACCGTGTGCGGCACGTGCGTGTTGAACGCGTTGCCGGTGAATCCCGCCGACGAGATAGTCGGCACCTGGTTGATGATCCAGCCCCGCGTGCCGTTCTGCACGCTGAGCGTCACGGCGCTCGACGAGCGCACCGGCGCGATCTTGTGGCCTTCGACCGTCCCGTCCACTCCGAGCATGTACCCGTCGGTCCGCAGGATCTCGGGGTTGTACGACGCGTACACCTGCGACTCGTCGCCTTCGTTGTGGAGCATCGGCTTCTTCGTGTTCACCTTCGCCGCAAGATGACAGCCGAAACAGTTCGTCGTCCACGACGAGTGGCAGCTGTAGCACGTCATCTTCGAGTCGGCGTGCGCGAGAGCGGGCGATTCGCCGTCGCCCCATGTGACGCCGTCGCGCTGGATCGTGTGCGCGAGCCGCGCGCTCGGTGTCTGAATGTCGACGAGTTGCGGCACGTCCCACTGCTTGTCGCGCTCGACCATGCTTCGCTGGGTGATGCGGTTGCCGCGCTTGATGAATTGCGGCACGCCGAACGGCGTCAGCCGCGCCACCGTGAGGTCGCGCTGCGTCGTCGCCGGCCCAGACGTCACCAGAGCCGCCCGGCTCCTGGCAGATCCGTGGCAGTCCTGGCACGCGATCTCGATGGCCGCCCGCCGATCGCCGTACAGCTTGCCCGTCTCGCTGCCGTGCGCGTCCTGCGCGAAGTGGCAGTCCACGCAGTGCATTCCCTTCTCGAGATGGATGTCCTTCAGATGAACGGCCTTGTTCCACAACTCGGGATCGTCGAACGCGATCGGCTTCCTGTCGGCGTCGAGGAAGTTGCCCTTTCGGTCGCGGCTGTAGACCTTCTGGAACACCCAGCCGTGGCCGTGGTAATCGGAGAACTGGGCTTTCTTCAGGGTCGGGTTCTTTTCGCTGAGCGTCTCGAGGAACTTCGCGTCGTGCCACAGGCCGCGGGACGCGGCTTCCTCCGGATTGAATCGCCCCGCCTCGTCGAGTTCCGCCGTCGTCGGATCGTGCTGCTGTTTCGGATACATGTGCTCGCCGTCGGTCTGCTCGTCCCACCACATGTAACCGAGGTAGGTATTCAGGAAACCGTTGCCGTTGTGCACGTGGCACGTGATGCACTGACTCGACGGAATCGAGCGCGTGAACTGATGGCGGATGGGATGGCCCGACTCGTTCTTCTTGATCGTCGGGTCGTCGTTGACGGTGAATCCGCGATTGCCGCTGGCCGCATACGGACCCGAGTTGAACGGATCACGATCGTTCGCATAGACGACGTGGCAGCTCGCGCAGCCGCTGGCGCGGTAGTCGCCCGGCGAGTCGTTGGTGCCGTAGAAGGACATGACCGGATCGTTCAGCCGCGTTTTCTGCGCGCCGAGAATCACCGGATCGACCGAGGCCTGCGTGCCGAAGCCGCGATTGCTCACCGTCACATCGGGCTGGCCAGGCACGTCTTCGCGGTTCGGGTTGCCGAGTTCGGATTTCGGGCCGCCGCCGCGCTCGAAGGGACGGAAGATCAAGCCCGGCTGGCCGATCTCGAACCGCGGCAGCGGATACAGCACCGGCGCCACACCCTTCGTCCGCGTTTCCTCCGCGGTCGGCGCCGGCACGGTGCGCAGGATTTGCGGCTCGCCGCGCGGCGTGTAGTTCTCGACGAACAGGTAGTCTTTGAACGGCACCGACGCGTTGTTGTACAGGGCCGATCCGTACACCTGCGCGCTGTTGACCATCGGTCCGCGCGCGACGCTCTTGACGATTGGCGCGTGGCACTTCGCGCAGACGACGGCGGCGACACGAAGGTCCGACGGATTCACGAACCGGATCCAGTCCCAGTTCTCCCGATTGAGCAGCGTGTAGCTCGCCTTCGGATTCGCCGTGCCGGGCCACGCCTCGGGGTGCGACGGTTTCGCCGTATGCGCCTGCTCCTTCGTCGTCGCCGCGCCGTTGCCGCCGTGGCAGCCGGCGCAGCCGATGGACTGCGCGACCGGATGCGGGTCGGTCGCGCCCTTGTGGCACGTCAGGCAGCCGTCGCTCGGCGTCTCCTTGACGTCGGCGTTCCGCTGCGTCGCCTGTGCGCCCATGGCGTGCGGGTGCGGACCGGCCGGGGACGGACGCGGGTCCGCGGCGTCGGCCGACATCCAGGCCGTGCACAACCACAGTGCGGCGAGGCCGGTGACGAGAAACGTGAATCGATTCTTCATCTGATGATGGCCGTTAAAAGGCGATCTGGAACGCGGTGAAGAAAGAATAGAGCGCGCCGGCGTCGGAACCGAGCGAAGTCGCGAAGCCGCCGCGCGGTTTCAAACCGGAGATACCGACCACGAGGAACAGGTTTTCGTTCGTCAGCGGCCGGATCTTGGCCGCGGCGCCGAGGTCGATGCCGAGCTCGTTGTCCTCGAAGCCGGTCGCGGGAGCCTTGACGAGCGCGTGCAGGATCGTTGCGTCCGCGAATCGCAGATACGACACATTCGTCACGAGCTTGATCTGCGGGCTGACGCGGAGATCGACGCCGCCGTTGAGCACGATGATTCCGGGATTCACGAAATTCGATCGGTCCGTGAACTTGCTGCGCATGCTGGGCAGCAGGCTGAATTTTTCGGAGAGGATGCCGCCGCCGATCGGCAGTCCGCCCACGGCGGTCTTCTGCTGCGTCCAGAACATGAACTGGCCGCCGGCGATATTCGGATTGTCGGTGATGCTGTCGAATCCTCTGGCTTTCGAGGCGTCGCTGCCGTTGTCGCCGGAGGCGTAGAACAGCGACACCCGATAGCGCTTCCAGTCCGCGTCTTTCGACAATTCGAGCGCCGCCATCTGTGCGTTGATGTCGACGGCGGCGGAATTCGCGTTGCCGTTCAGCGCCCGCCGCGTGCGGTTGTTGTCGTCCGTGCCGAAGACCTGATAGAACGCGTGATCGATCGCCCAGCCGCCGATGCGGCCGTCGCCGTGGAAGCCGACGTAGATTGCCTGCAGGGCGTTCGGATCGGCATCCGTTCCGCGATCACGATTCACGTGCAGGTTGAACATCGCCGTGTAGCCCGGCGCGCCGAAATCCTGCACGTAGTAGTTGGCGACGACAACGTCCTGATTGCGGTTGCCGGTGATGTCGTGGAGCTGGCTTGCCGTGTCCCGCGTGCGCATCGCGAAATACGCAACGTTGTATTGATCGCGATTGCTGCGCGCGTTCCCGAACAGGCGGACGCCGAGCTGGTTGTCGGCGAAGACGTATCCGCGGAAGTCGCTGTTGAAATTCTGCATGCCGCCGCGAACCGACACGAAGTCGAACGCGGGGCTGATCACCGACAGCCGCTTCTCGACGAATGCTTCCTCGAGGGCGTATTTCGTGCCGGTCGTCGTCGTGCCGCTGGCATTCACCGCGTTCAGGTTGATCACCGCCGTCGCGCGGACCGCCCAGTTCTTCGGCTGGAACACGGTGTCGCCCTTGAAGAGTTCCAGGCCGGCGACGGCGTTCTGGTTGTAGAAAAACTGGCTCGTGGGCGTATTCGCCGCGACTTCGCGCGGGTTGAGGTTGTTGTTGAACTGCAGGTTCAGATTCGCGAACAGATCCCCGCCGCCGATCGGGAAGTCGCCCTTCATCGCGTTCTGGTTGTACGGATCGAACGGCCCGCCGGAAGCGACCCACGGCATTTTCTCAGGCGGCGTGTAGCGCTGATACGCCGGCCACGGGAAGTGCCAGCGATCCGGTTTCGCCTCGAACGATCCATCGTCCGCGGTCACTTCCGGCGGCAGGCCCGGTTTCGCGGTCTCGGGCTTTTTGGCCGCCGTAACGACCGGCGGCTGCCCTTTTCCGCCGTCCGCAGGACGCGGCGCGTTCGTCGATGGACTGGTCGGCGGCGCCGGCGGCACCGGGATCGGCTGCAGTCGCAGCTCCAGCGCGCGGCGTTCGCCGGCGGCGATTGCGAGGTTGTCCATCACCAGCGGCCGGGCGCCGGCCTCGCCTTCGATTCGCAGCCGGTAAGTCCCGGGCTGCAGCCCCCCGAACACATAGGCGCCGGTCGGCTCGCTGGTGGCTCGCCGGTCGATGCCGGCCGGATTCGTCAGGACGATCGTGACGTCGCCGCGAGGCTTCCCGTCGGGGCCGATTACCGTCCCCGCGATGGCGCCGCGCGCCGACGCGACGACGCGCGGCTGCAGCGCGATCTGAATGGTCTTGCGCTCCCCAGCCGCGAGCACCACCGCGTCCTGGCTCCACGGCGCGAACGTCTCGTCGTCCACGCGCAGACGATAGGTCCCGGGCGCGAGCCCGCCGAAGACGAACTCGCCGTTCGGCTCGCTCGTCGCACGGCGATCGATGCCCGCCGCGTTCGTAATCACGAGCGTGACGTTGCCCTGCGCGGCGCCCGAGGGCGCCACGACGGTGCCGGCGACAGTCGCGCGCGTGCCCTGCGCATGTGCGGCGGGCGCGATCGCAACAGCGAGGATCACGATGAACAACACCCACGCACCGTGGCGACGCACTGTGTGATCGTCGCGTCTCATGTCAGCAGCTCCACCGTGAACTCCACCGATCCGAACGAGACCATGTCACCGGAACCGATCGGCACTGCCGGTCCCTGAATTCTTTGCATGTTCACGAACGTGCCGTTTCCGCTCTTGCTGTCCTCGAGGGTGGCGCCCTCTTCCGTGACGCGCAGCGTCGCGTGGTGCCGCGACACCTGCGGATTCCGGATCCTCAGCGCGATGTTGTCGCCGCGCCCGATGATGTGATCGCCGAGACCGAGCTCGAAGTCGCCGTTGTTACCTGACAGTTTGATGCCGCGGACCTTCGGTGCGACGGGTCCCCTCGCGGCGACGACATCCTCCTGCGCCGGCTGCGGCACCTTTTTCGTGTCCGCCTCGCGGAATTCGATGGAGCCGGCCGGCGGCACGAACGGAATCGCCGATTTCGGACCCGGCGCCTGCTTCGCAATCGAATCGGTGCCGTGCTGATTCGCCGCTGCCGGCTGCGCCGGCGTCGCTGGCAGCGGCGGGGGCGGCGAAGGCGGGGCCGGTGGTTCCGGTGATACCGGTGGTGAGACGGCCTCCGCTTTCGGCGCCGGTTTCGGTTCCACCTTGGCCGGCACCGGCTTCGCCTCGGGCGTTGACGACATCGGTTTCGCGTCGGGTTTCGGCGGAGCCGCCTTCGCCTCGGGCTTCGCGGCGGCGGCAGGCCGCGGCGCGATCGGGCGCGCGCCGCCTTTCGCGGGAGTCGGAGCTGCGGGCGCCGCCGGGCTGCCGCCGGTCACCTGCCGGATGTCCTCCATCGCCCTCTGCCGCTCGGCCTCGAGCTGCGCCAGTTCGTCGGCGGACCAGACCAGGCGCGTCTGCCACTCGCGCGCGTGCGACGGCAGCGACTGCGACATGACGACGTTCTGCGCGACGAGGCGCGTCGTGTCGCCGACGATGCGCATGCGGAACTGGCGGATGCCGGCAACCGACACGACGTCGTTGTTGCGGAGAATCGCCGGCTCGACGATCCGGCGCGCGTTGACGAACGTGCCATTCGCCGACGCGAGATCCTGGAGGACGATGGAATCGAGCGAACGCACAATCTTCATCTGGATCTGAGACACGACCGCGCTGTCCACGATCACGTTCGATGGCGCGACGCGACCGATCGTCAATTCGCCCGGCGCGACATCGACGCGCGCGCCGGTCTCGGGGCCGTCGAGCCACTCGAACCACGCCTCGGTAATCGTCCGGACCGGGAGTCCGGCGGTCGTGCCGCCCTGTGGCGACGATTCCACCGCGATCAGGTCGATGTCGCGGCCGAGCGTGATGACGTCGAGGTGCTCGAGCCGCTCGCGCGTAATCCGCTGACCGTTCAGGAACGTGCCGTTCGTGCTGCCCGCATCCTCGATGAAATAGTCCGAGCCGTCGCGTACGACGCGCGCGTGATGCCGGGACACGCCGCGGACGACGAGGCGGAAATCGTTGTCCTCGGCCGCGCCGATGCGCAGGACCGCCGGTACGTCCACGTCGCGCCCGGCGACCCATCCGGTGCGGCCGATCAGCTTCATCGCATCGCCATCGCAAGCTCCGCGGACGACCGCGGATGATAGAGGTGGCACTCGTTGCAGGTGCTCTTCGCCTGCGACGGTTTGTGGCAGCTCTGACACGTGGCGATGCCGGGAACGTTGGTGTCGGTGGCGGACTTGCTCGACTGCACCGAGTTATGACAGGTCTCACACCCCTCCTGCCCGCGGTGCGGTTTGTGCGAGTAGCTCGCGCGCGGCATGACCGGGCCGTTGAGCGCGGTCGGCAAGAGCGCGGTTTCGTCGGTGTTGAGGCGGTGGCACGAGACGCAGATGCCGACCAGCCCGCGGAGCGCGGCTTTTGCGCGGCCGAGATCGGACGCCGGCACCGCAAGGGTGTCCGCGTCGATCGCCTGCAGGCGCTGAGACACGATCCGCAGATCCCGCGCCGCCGCGTCGCGCTCGGCGCTCACCTTGTCGCCCGGGGTCTGCGCCTGACTGCGATCCGTGCGGAGCGCGATCTCCGTTTCGAGCCGCTCGAGCAGCCGGGCGCGATCCTGCTGGCGATCCATCGCTGTCGGGCCGAACGCCCGATCGGGCAGCGCCGCGACGGCCGCGCGCAACTCCGCGATCCGCGCGCGCTTGCCGGAATCCGCGCCGGCGGCGATGGCGTCCACCTTCGCCACCAGCTGCTGCTTCAGCCCGTCGTACGTCGGCTGATCCAGGCTGCCGTCCAGTTGACGGCGGGCCAGATCCCGCGCTGCCGCGACCGCCGCCGCGTCCCCCGTCTTCATGTTCGACTGCAAAACGATCAGCGCGCTGTCGACGTCGTTGAGCATTTCGTCGAGCGCGGCGGCGTCGACGGTTTTGGCGGTGGCGCGCTGCGGCCGGATCGAGCCGAGCTGCTTCTTGAGCGCCGCTGCGCGCTCGGCGAGCGGACCCGTGGTCCGCGCGGCGATCGCGTCGAGTAGCGCCTGGATCTCCTGCCGCCGATCGGCGACGGATCGGGCGTCGACGGGGGCGGCGGCGGTTCCGGTCAGCGACTGCCTGACGGCGGCGATCTGCGCCGCGAGCGACTCCACGGCCGGATCGAGATCGTCGGTCGAGGACGCGGGGTTGACGTTCCCGGTCCGTTTCGTCCGCATCTCGCGCTGGAGATCGTCTCGCCACGATGTCAGGTCGCGCTCCGCCTGCAGCGAGAGCGCCGCCGAGTTGATGATCGCGTTGAGGCGGGCCTGCTGGTTCTGCAGACGCGCGCGCTCGGTCGCCCGCGACGCCGTGGTCAGCGCCTGCGACAGCCGGTCGAGGTTCGCAAGGACCCAGGGATCCTTGTGACCCACACCGGTGAACGTGACGCGTCCGCGGCCATCGGGCGCGCTCAACTGCGGCGCAGGCGTCGCGCCCCCGCCTTTCAGCAGGAGGTCGGCGAACACGTTGCCGCTGACGAGCGGATTGACGCCGTCGAGCGTCAGCGCGCCGTCCTTGATGTGGCAGCGCGCGCAATGCTTGTCGAAGTTGACGGCCTCGAATCCGACCAGATCATTGGTCGGCGAATGGCATGACGCGCATCGCTCCAGACCGGCTTTCGTCACCTGGTTCAGGTGCGTGAAGTGCGAGAACTCCATGCCCTCGTCTTGAGCGTGGCGCGACCGGACGGCGCCGAATTCCGGGTGCCGTCCGAACGACGCGAAGTCGTGGCACGTTGCGCAGCGCCGCTCGTTGACGACGGCGAGGGACCTGGAGTTGCCGCGATGTTCCTCGTGGCACGACCCGCACGCCATCGGCGTCTGCTTCATGGCGTGCCACGTGCTGCGGCCGTTGACGATCGCATGCCCACCGTTCTCGAACCGGCGGGTGTCGATCGGATCGTGGCACCGTTCGCAGCGAAGGTCGTTGTTCGCCGCCGAAGCCGGCGCGTGGCACTGGGCGCAGCGGTTGTCGATTCTGCTGTGCGAGACGGCGACGGCGCCGGGCGACGCGACGGTCTTCAACCCGCCCGCGTACGCGATGGCGATGACCGCGAAGATGCCCGCGATGGCCACGGCCGACCAGCGCGCGAGCGTCATCCTGCGCGGGCGCATGTAGCGCGGCGACAGCGACGGCGTGCCGTGCGTGACCTGGCGGGGCATCAGTAATACACCACCGCGGCGATGTGGATCGCGACCACCGCGAGCAGCAGCAGCGCGGGCGGCACGTGAAGAATCGGCCACAACCGCAGCAGACGCTGCAGCGTGAAATGCGCGTCCAGCTCGAGTTTCTCGACGACGAGCGTCTGCAGATCGTGCAGGCGATTGCGCTGATCCTCGGGGATGAAGGCCTGGATGTGGTTGAACGCCGACAGCCGTCGCTCGCGCCCGCTGTGCGCGTCCACCAGATACGACCACGACGGCGAAAGCTGCGCCAGCGTCGGCCGCACCTGCGACACGTAGAAGCGCCGCATCACGTCAGGCGCGTCGTTCATCAGCGTGTCGGCTTCCCGATGGCGCGAGGCGACGAGCTCGGGAATCCGCTCGAAGATGGCTTCGACCGTCAGCTGATCCGCGAGGATCACCGGAACCCATTTCTGCAGCATCACGCCGAAAATCCCGCTCACCGTCGTCCAGATCGTCAGTCCGAGCAGCCACCAGCCGAACTGGCCGGCCGGCCAGCGGAAGCCGATGTGGATCAGCACGAAGATCGCCGCCAGCGTGCTGCCGTACACGTGGAACTGCAGCCAGGCCTGCGCCGTCCCCAGCGGCCAGATCGTCAGGCGGCGGCGCAGCGGATACAGCGCGGCAATCACCATCAGCGCCGTCGCGGCGATGCCGAAGCTCATGCCCCACCAGTCGCCCGGCGACCAGCCGCGCCACCAGGTGACGACCGCGCCGAGCGCGAGGGCCGACGCGGCGACCGCGGCGGTCGCCGCGAGCCAGTCCGGGCGCTTCGGCCGAAAGACTCCGCCCCTGACGATCATCGCGACAGCGTCTCGCTCACGCTCACGAGGTCCTTGAACGAAATGCGGATCGCCGACCCGTGCGGGCACATCTGGACGCACGCCGGCCCGGCGCTGCGCCCCACGCACAGGTCGCATTTGGTCGCCAGGTCGATGTCCTTCTTGAGCGCCGGGCTGCTGAACGGCACCTCGACGATGTTGTGCCACGGGCAGCGCTTGACGCAGTTCGCGCAGCCGATGCACGTCTGCGGGTCGATCGTCACCTCCAGCGTGCCCATCGCGCGCGTGATGGCGCCGGTCGGACAGCCAATCAGACAGACCGGGTCGCTGCACTGATAGCAGGCGACCGGAATCGACCAGTGCTGGTAGCGCGTGCCCTCACGGATGAAGCGCGGCGTGCCGTCGTGCGTCTCCGAGCAGGCGCGGACGCAGTCGTCGCAGCGCGTGCACGTGCTCAGATCGATGAGCAGCACGCTCTCGCCGTGGATCAATCCCGTGTCGATCGCCATCTGCAGGTGCTGCGAGAGCAGCGGATTGCGCGTCGCCGCGCCGCGCTCCTTCAGCTTCGCGATCGCCGATTTCCAGAGGCCTTCCTTGACGCCCGGATGCTCGGCGACGATTCGCTCGAATTCGTCGCGGCCGATCTTCACGAGCTCCACGTACTCGAGCGCCTGGAGCGAGAACGGCCACGGCTCGGCCATCAGCAGCGCCGCTTCGCCCGCGTACTCGCCTTTGCGCAGGTACGTGACGGCGAGATCCGAGCTGCCCGTGCGGATCATCACTTTGACGTTGCCGCCGCGTACGAGCAGCAGCGCGTCGGCGGCGGCGCCCTGCTCGACGATCATCGCGCCCGGCTCGTACGACTGCATCACCGCCGTCCGGCGCAGGCGGTCGATCGTCGCGTCGCTCAATCCGGTGAAGAGCTCGACCTGGCGCAGGTGCGCGCCGAGCGACCGCGAGCGATAGCGCTCGTCCACCTGCTTCTTGAAGTCGGCCATCTCCTTCTGCTTGAACAGCATCCGAAGGGCCGGCGTACGGATGACGAGGCACACCACATCGCTCTTGGCGATGACGTCGCTCGAGACGGCATAGCGCGCGAGGGCGCTCAGCTCGCCGATCAGTTCTCCCGGTTCGATCAGCACGCGTTCGTGCGGCGACAGATTCACCGGCATGTCGGCGACGACGATTGTTCCGTCGGCGGCGAGCTGCGCGGGCCTGTTGCCTCCCGCCGCCACCGGCGTCTTGCCGGCCGCGCCTTCCGGCGGCCTCACGGCCGCGAAGCGCACTTCGACGACGCCGCTCTTGATGTAGAAGGCCGCGTCGCTGTACTCGCCCGCGCGGAGAATGACGTCGTTGGCGGCATACGTGCGCTCGACGAGATTCGGCGCCAGCTTGCGCAGCACCGTTTCCGACAGCGGCTTCAGGAACGGATACGTGCGGAGGCGCGCGACCGCGGCTTCGGCCTCGGGACTTGGCTTGGGCGGCTGATGCTCCACGACGCTCCTAACGAGTCCGCGACGGAGCGGTTGCGCGCGCGGGCTGAACGGGCGCCGTGCCGAACGCTTCGAGCGCGAGCGCGATCGCGTCCACCTGCAGCTTCAGCAGCGCGGCGTCGGGCCCCGAGTATGCGCCGGCCAGCGGCGTCCTCGCTCTGACGGAGATCGGCGCGGCGGCGCCGCTCTGCAGAAGATCCGTGAGCGCGACGATCAGATGTCCCTGCGCGAGCGACACCGCGGCCGATGCCGATCCTTGCGGAGCCGGCGCGGCGACCGTCGGTGGGACGCTCGGCGCGGCGGTGCGGGCCGGCGGGCTGGAAGCGGCCGGCTCCGGAGCCGCAGCTGGCGGCGCCGGGTTCGGCGGACGTTCCCGTGTTGCCGTGGACGCGGCAGGCGGCGCGGGTCGTGGCGCTTCGGCGGCCGTCCTCGGCTCCGCCGCCGGCGGCGGCACGGGCGCTGGCGTCGACGGCGGCCGGACGGATGCGACCGGCGCCGACGGCGTGGGAGCGGGTGCGGCCGGGGCAGAGACGGGTGGCGGCGGTACAGGTGTCGGTGTCGGACTCGAGGATCCGCCGTCGCGTCGCGCGAGGATTGCCTGCACCTGCGCGCGGCCGATCGGCCCGACGTCGGCTGGCGCGTACTTCTTCTTGAAGTGCAGACTCACGGGCTGGAATTTCGTTCCGAGATCGAAATCATTTCCCGACGGATGTCCCGCGCTCACCAGCCGTTTGTCGTCCATCACGTGGCACGACGTGCACTGAGCGGCCCATCCCTGGATGTTGCCGAGCAGTTTCGTCATGCCGAGCGCGACCGACTGGTCGTACGCGCCCGCTGTCTGGTGCGGCTTCAGATAGCCGCTCGACGGTCCGTGGCAGCTTTCACAGGAAACGCCGGCGTTCGCCTCGCCCTGAAAGACCGTCGCGTGACAGCGCACGCACGCGCCCTTCGGGTCGTACTTGTCCTTGAGTCCGATTGCCTGCGCCCAGGGATCGCCTTTCTTTTCATCGAGCTGCTTCAGCGAGTTGATGTGGCCCGCCTTGTCGCCACGGTCCGGAAAGAGCCTCCGGACTTCGGGCATTTCCTTTTTCTCGTACCAGGCCCGATCGTCCTGATGGTCGTGGCAGTTGATGCACTCGGCCGGACCGAGCGTCTGGTAGCGCGCCTGAGCCGACGCCGTGACGGCGGCGGTTGCCGACAGCCCTGCCGCGATGAACGAGGCGCGCACAAGAGAATGCCAGCGCATTCGGGTTTCGGAAGCAGTGAATATACCCGAAGTGATCGAAGGCTTTACAGGTTTCCTAAGCGTTTGATCTTTTCGACCAGCGTCGTGCGTTTCAGGCCCAGAAGCCGGGCCGCCTGTCCTTTGTTCCCCGACGTCCGTTCGAGCGACCGCTCGATCAGCTCGCGTTCGACGGTGGCAATGAAGCCGTCCAGGTCCATGCCGTCCTCGGGGAGCGTGACCGGAGACGCGAGCGCCAGTTCCTGCGACTGCTGGAGGTCGGGCGGCAGGTCGCCGACATCGATCTGCGTGCGCGCGCCGCTGAACGCGACCGCGTGCTCGATGGCGTGTTCGAGCTGCCGCACGTTGCCCGGCCACTTGTACGCCATCAGGCGGCGCATCGCTCCCTGCGCGATCGTCAGCGGCGCCTTCGCCGCGCGTTCGCCCCCGAGCTTCTCGACGAAATGCTGCGCGAGCAGCGGGATGTCGTCCCTGCGATCGCGCAGCGCCGGCAGCTCCACGGGAATCACGTTCAGGCGATAGAACAGATCCTCGCGGAACTGCCCGGCGGCGACCATCGTTCGCAGATCGCTGTTCGTCGCGGCGATGACGCGGACGTCGACTTTGATCGTGTGCGAGTCGCCGACGCGCTCGAATTCGCGCTCCTGCAGCACGCGCAGCAGTTTCATCTGCAGCGCCGTGCTCATCGTCCCGACCTCGTCGAGAAACAGCGTCCCGCGATGCGCCTGCTCGAGGCGTCCCTGGCGCGTGCCGACGGCGCCGGTGAAGGCGCCTCGAACGTGGCCGAACAACTCCGCTTCGAGCAGCGTCTCGGGAATCGCGCTGCAGTTCAGGGCGACGAAGCGCTGCTGTCGCCGCGGGCTGTTGTGGTGGATCGCGCGCGCGACGACTTCCTTTCCCGTTCCCGTCTCGCCGCTGATGAGAACGGTACTGTTGGTCGGCGCGATCGTCTCGAGCAGCTGCAGCAGGCGCAGCATTGGACGGCTCCTGCCGATAATCCCCTCGAAGCGGTAGCGCTCCTCGAGCTGCGCGCGCAGGTAGGCGTTTTCGGATTTCAGGCGGCGCTGCTCGAGCGCGGAGTCGAGCACGTGGAGCAGTTCGTCGATCTGAAACGGCTTGCTGACGAAGTCCCACGCGCCGCGCTTGATCGCTTCGACGGCGTCCTTCACCGTGCCGAAGCCGGTGACGACGATGGCGACGATATCGGGGTAGCGCTCGACGGCGGTTTCGAGGACGACGGAGCCGCCGACGCCCGGCAGCCGCAGGTCGGTAACGATGACGTCGAAGGCGAAGTCGGCCAGCCGCGCGATGGCCTGCTCGCCCGAGGCGGCCTGCTCGACGTGGTAGCCGCGGTCCGTAAGTTGCTCAGCAATAGCCTGGCGGAGCGGTCCCTCGTCCTCGACAAGCAGGAGATGTTTAACGGTGTCTGGCATTTACGGGGGCGCCAATATCTTGACACAAAAGGACACGCCGCGCCGTGCGTGTCCCGATTTCAGAAATGGAACACGGTGCAAAGCAGCCTAATCCCGGGCATCGCATCACCCGATAACTCAGCACGGAGGCAAGACGCGTGGAACGCAAAACTATTTCGATCATGAAGGCCTGTGAGCTTGTCGGCGTGAGCCGGCGGACGATCTATAACTGGCTCTCGAGCGGCAAGATCGAATACGTGCGGACGGCGGGCGGGTCGGTCCGGATCTTCGTCGACACGTTGTGGCGCGATCCGAACGACGCTCATCGTCCGGCCGTGCAGGCGATGTGGCACGCCGAAGGCCGGAACCAGGCCTGATGCCCGGTCCGGTCAGTGTCGAGGAGCTGAGGGCGAGAGTGTCGATGGAAGAAGCTCCCGCGTTACAGCTCCTCTTTCATCGCCTGAACAACCAGCTCGGGATCATCCTCGCGCACGCGGAGCTGCTCGAAGCGAAGGCGGGCGACGAGATGAATCGCGCCCGCGCGGCGCAGATTGTCGCGAGCACGCTCGAAGCGATGACGACCGCGGCCGAAATCCGCCGCGGTGCGTCACCGTCCATCGAACCGCAATAAGCGCCGACGTCCACTCGCGATCTCCGACCCCCAAACCTTCTCAACCCCAGTCCTACCCCGATCGACATCCGAACATCCGTACGCGAAAACCGTAGTACAGGTGTCAAAACTATGGCATAAGCCCGACGCTAACAGTCAAGAATTTGACGGTTTTCACGGTGTCTTGCCCGACATTTCACAAGCGGTGCTGAGACGGAACACCGCATCCAAGCCTTTTTAAATCAATCGTTTGCACCGATAACACGGCGGCATGTGCCGAGTACTTGGACACGGACCTCGGCCGTTGGTACCGAGGTTGCGATATCGCGCAACCGCCGGCACCGTGGGGAACGGTGGCGGGGGGAGAAAAGACGCCAATGCGCGCTCAGCCTGTTGCCGCCAGTCAGAACCGCCGAATCGTCGGCGGGTTGCCGTTTGTCGAAGCGCTCGCCCGCCGGATGGCGGCGACGATGCCGAACTCGATCGACATCGGCGATCTCGTGCAGGACGGTGTGATCGGCCTCATCGACGCCGCGCACCGTTTCGACGAAGCCCGCGGCATCAAATTCGAGACGTTCGCCGAGCGCCGCGTGCGCGGCGCGATCATCGACGCGCTGCGCAAGGACGCCTGGCCGCGCGGCGTCCGCCGTCAGCGCAGAGAGCTCGACGCGGCGCGCGAAGCGCTGCGCCGCGAACTGGGCCACGAGCCGTCGCTCGCGGATCTCGCCGCGCGCGTCGGGTCGGACGAGAAGAGACTGTCCCGCGCCATCGTCCGGATCAATACGATCGAATCCACGTCGCCGCTCGCGACCGGCGAGCACGTGGACGAGAGCTCGCTGCCGCCGGCGCTGGTACCGTCGGAGCCGGACGCGCCGGACACCGCGTACGAAAAGAACGAAACAAAGGATCGGATACGCGCGGCGATTCAGTCGCTGCCCTGGCGCGAGCGCAAGGTGATCGGCCTCTACTACTACGGCGAGGTCACGATGAAGCAGATTGGCGCCGCTATCGGCGTCAACGAGTCGCGCGTGTCCCAGCTGCATGCGCGTGCGATCCGCCGTCTCCGCGACGCGCTCGGCGAGATGAATCCGCAGAAGGTCGCCGAGATGCGGCGCCAGTTGCTCGCGTTCGCCGTCAGGAAGCCGGCGATGGCGAAGGTGACGAAGCCGATCAGCGCGATCCAGCCCGACGAAGCGATCACGCAGGAAAGAGTCGCGCAGCCCGTCGCAGTCGTTCTGCCGTATCCGGCGGCGACGAAGAAGCGCCTGGTCGCCAAAGCGCCGCTCAAGCTCGCGACCCGCCGCCGTGCGCCGATCGCGGTGGCTCGCTGATGCTCGAGATGTGATTCGGGATTCGGGATTTGTTCGCCAATCACCACAAATCCCCAATCCCGAATCCACAATCACGTCAGCGTCGCCGACACGGCCCGCAGTAAGTCTCCGAGCCTGAACGGCTTGGCCAGCCAGCGGCACCCGCTCTCCTCGAGAAACCGCTCCGCGTCGGTGCCGGCGACGTCGCCCGTCACGAACACGATTTTCCTCGACAGCGCCGGCGACGTTTCCGACAGCCGTCGATAAAACGCTTTGCCGTCGAGCCGCGGCATCTTCAAGTCGCAGATGACGACGTCGAACGCTTTCTCGGCGATCTTCTCGAGCGCCTCCTCGCCGTCGGAGGCGTGTTCGACGAGGTAGCCTGCGTCGCCGAGCGCGTCGGCGACGGCGCTCGCGAGTTTCGCCTCGTCCTCGACCAGAAGAATCGACGCGCCGGCCACGGTTTCGACCGCATCGAGGGCGCCGGTCCGCTGCGCCGCGCCGATTTTTGTCGACGCGCCGATTCTCCCCGTCACCGGCAGCTCGACGTAGAACGACGCGCCCGAACCGACGCGCGATTCGAGGCGGATGCGGCCGCCGTGCTCCTGCACGATGGCGTACGCCACAGTCAGTCCGAGGCCCGTTCCCTTGCCGACTTCCTTCGTCGTGAAAAACGGATCGAAGATTTTCGGCTGCAGATCGGGCGGAATCCCCGGCCCGTCGTCATTGATTTCCAGGATGACCGTCTCACGCTCCGGATCCTGCCACGTGCGCACGACGATCGTCCCGCGCCCGTTCGCGGCGAGCATCGCCTGCTCGGCGTTGATGACCAGATTCAGCAGCACCTGCTGAACCTGATGGCCGTCCGCGAAGACCAGCGGCAGGCCGGCGGCGAGCGCTTCGATGACCGCGATGTTCGTCAGACGCTGCTCGTACGATCGCAGCGCCAGCGTCTCCCGGATCACCTGATTCAAGTCGACCATCGCGCGCGTCGTCTGGCGCTTGCGCGCGAAGGTCAGCAGGTTGCGGACGATGCGCGCGGCGCGCTCGGATTCGGAGAGGATCGTTTCGAGCCCGCGGCGGAGGGGATCGTCGAGTCCGGGGCGATCCGACAGGCGCTCGGCCCAGCTCAGAATCGTCGCGAGCGGATTGTTCAGCTCGTGCGCCACGCCGGAGATCGTCTGACCGAGCGCCGCCATCTTTTCGGCCTGCAGCAGCTGGTGATAGAGGTCGCGGGTTTCGTCGTCGAGCTTCTTGCGCTCGCTGACGTCGCGCATCAGGGCTTCGACGCGCACCGTCCCCTTGCCGTTCGGCGGATCCGCGCGGGCCGTCAGCTCGATCCAGACGGCGCTGCCGTCGGCGCGTCGAAGGCGGAGCAGATAGTCGTTGACGGATCCGTCCGTCTTCAGCCGCTCGAGGAGCGCCGTCCGCGCATGCGGGTCGACGAAGCGATCGAGATCGAACGGGCGCACGTTCTTTTCGGACGCCTCGCCCGCGTACCCGAAAATCAGCTTGAGATGCGGATTGGCGGCGATGGTCGAGGACGATTCGGGACCGATCGTGCCGATGTAGACGCCTTCATGGACCGCCTCGAACAGTCGTGCGAATGCGGATGCTCGGCGGTCCATTCGAGTGGCGGAGTTCGGATTGCGGATCGTGGATTACGAATCCCTACAAATCCCGAATCCCGAATCCCAAATCACTTCCCCGGAGGAGGCGGCGGCGTCGGCGTCGAGTTGGGAAACGACGGCTTCCATTTCTTCTCGTTCGCGGCACGAATCGCCGTCACCGAAGCTCCCGAAGCGTGCATCTGCATCGCGTCACGCGCGACATCCAGACACACGGCTCAAGTCATCCCGTGCGGTTCCCACTCCGTGACGTCGCCTTTGGCGTCGCGCGCGGTGACGAAGCAGTCCTCGTTGCCGCGATGGCCGCTGCGCTCGCAGCCGCAGTAGCACGGAACGTAGCTGAGGACTTCGGAATGCTCGGCGGCGAACTTGTACGCGGCGCGGACGACCTCGGGCGATCGCGCCGGCGGCTCGGGGATGAACGGCAGCGGCGGCAGGTTCGCCTGCGCGTGCGGGCCCTGCAGCGCGGATGCGGGCACGGGCGATGCCGCCGGGGCCGTCGATGTCTGCGCCTGCTGCGGCGCGGTCTTCGAGCTGAACGCGTAGATGGCGACGACGGCCGCGATCGCGACGCCGGCGATGGCGACGAACTTCATCG
>Ga0075425_100002435_pt1 | contig 18681 bp, 19 predicted proteins | sample SoiMethybrSBSTD4_FD_75300 | JGI IMG/M metagenome (GOLD analysis project Ga0075425, IMG submission 75300) | Bulk soil microbial communities from a Populus tree surrounding site in Tennessee, USA - Soil MetaG P. TD hybrid SBSTD4 | ecosystem: Environmental > Terrestrial > Soil > Tree plantation... | reverse complement strand
CTCGCGCCGACAGCGGCGCGGCCGTGCTGGATCGATCCTCGGACCGAGACGCCGCGCGCAGCCAGGGCGGTGCGCAGCATCGTGCCCGCGCTCACGGCCGGGTCGGGGAGGAGGGTCTTCCCTTTGAGGTCTCCTCGGCCTTCGTTCACCGTCAGCCCGTCGAGGTAGCCGGTGTCGGGATCGTTTCGGAGGTAGTCGGGGATCCAGCCGGGCTGTGTCTTCGCACCATCGAAGCGCGTGTCGTCGACGATCAGATTGCCGATCACACGGATCCCGGCGCGGTGGATGGCAGCCGCGAGGTCCTCGATCGTCGGCGAGCCCGACGCGAATACGGGCAACGGCACCGGGTCGTCGGGCTTCGGCAGGAAGTTGTTGTGCCGGTACGCGCGTGTCGCCAACGTCGGGTCGCCCCCACCGACGAGCCACGCCGTCGTGACGACGCCCGCGCGCGGGCGAGTCGTCACCAGACGCGTGACGAAACGATGCGTCGGTCCGAATCGGATCATCGCGGTGGTCGTCGTCGCGAGTTTGAGCATCGACGCCGGCCGGAACGCGCGGTCGGCGTTCACCGCGAAGATCTGTCGTCCGCCGCGCATGACTAGGAGGCCGGGGAACGAGATGCGCGCAGCAGGCAAGGCCATGTCCCGGCGGATGGTCGCCTCGAGATGTCGCCGCGGCGTCTTGTCAGGAACGTACGCGAACGCGGGAATGACGCCGAGCACGAGAGCGCCCGCCGCGACCAGCGCAAGCCAGCGCCTCGTCATGGGATGCACCATGGTATCGAGGTTCTCGAGGGGCTATCTGGGTCGTCGCCTGATTCGTCTGCCCGGTCGGGGGAGAGCGTCCCCGTAGATGGTCAGGGCAAGAGGGTTTGCGACATCTTCCGGATCGACCGGACCTGGTTGGGGAACGACGATCGTGCCGCACGAATAACAGCGGAACGCATTTGCACGCTGACGAGGTTCCAGAACGACGCCGGGCTTCTCATCGACCGAGTCCCACCACAAATATTGCTTGCGAAGGCCGTACGTGCGGTTCCGATACATCGTGCGTATCTCGACCGTGCCGGCCGTCAGGGGGGAATCGCAGCTGGGACAGTTCATCGCAACGCGCGATCCTACCGCTGATCGAAAACGGTCCAGTCGCCATAGAAGATCGAGAATGTCCTGCGAGCCGTCACCGCGGCGGGTGACCCGACCCGCCAAAGACCGAGATGTTCTCGATCGGGACGCTCGAAGATCAACCACGAGGAGTCTGGCGCCCACTCGACGGTCGCATACTCGTCGGTTGCACCGTTCGATAGTGCGGTCCCGTCGACGAGCAGAGAACGCGCCTCGTCCGGACCTGACGTCTTCGCGCGATGGGCGCCATCCGGCGACATAAGCCAGTCATTCCACCGTCGAGTGTGATCCCGGCCGTTCGTCGTGTCGGTTACATGCTCGAGGCACGGATCCTTGCATTCGTAGGGCTTCCACACCGCTGCTCGTCCTTCCATACGCAAGAACTCTGCGTCGGTGCCGGGCGGCGTCAGCCGGCGTATCGTTCGCTTGCTGAATACGTCGTAGACGGTAAGTCCCTGATACCCATAGTTCGGGGGGCCTTGATGACCCTCTTGCTTCTCCGTCACGAAGCGTCCATTTCCAAGGGACGCTTCGAACGATTGACAGCAATGAGCGGTGCCGCGCCGAACCAACTCTCCCTGTGTATCAACGAGCGTCACCGTGCCACTCCCGAAACCGCCGCTGTTGTTCGGCATATCGACGAGCCAGATACCGCCTGCAGGCTCATCGACCACTGCGGTAGCCGGCCCGAGCAGGCGAGCTTGCGGCGTCGCTCCATTCGGGATGTACCAAACGTTGTGCCGGGGGGCCCCGTCTCCCGTCATGTCGTCTGACCCTTTCGCAATGACGCCACCGGCAACCTTGTACATGCCCCACACGTCGCCGTTTGCATCCGAGGGGCGGACAAGGATCCGCATCGTGCCGGTGTCGATATCGATGAGCTCGAGTCCGGCCCCACCAGATGCAAGAAGACGGATGTGCGTTCGTTGCGTGAGATAAGGCGGGCGTGCCGTCCACGTAGGCTTATTGGTCGAAGAGGCGGTTGGCGTCGGACGTGCCGACACCGCCGACGCCCTGCGTGCCGTTTGGTGTGCGGGCTCACATGCTGCGAGAAGCATCAGAGCCAGCCCTGCGATCAAGACGATGCGTTTCATCCCTGGACCTCCCACCGGTCGAAAGCTTTGCGCGCAGACTTTCGATGTTGGGGCGGTCGGGCGCCTGTGTCCTTTGGTACATGAATCGGGCAGACCTTGCCGCTCTAGCCCTCTTCGAGAACCGTGAGATCGCGGTTCGCGTACAGGTTGTGCCACCACTCCTCGCGCATCACGACGCGGAAGCAGCGCATCACCGGCGTCGTCACCTGTGGATGACCCACGGAATCTGGCGGCGACACTTCGGTTTCCAGGTCGGCGTCCCTCGCCTGCTCCAACCACTCGCGGACACGCGCGTTCCGCTCTTTCCGAACTTTGAGGACGGGATCGAGTTCCGGGCCCCTGTCGGGAGGGGCATCGGGCGGAAGGTCCGGCGGCACGCCCCACTCGTGGTAGGCGTTCGGCTCCCGCAGGACCATACGCGTGAGCCAGGCGTCGGTGGCGTAGACGAGGTGTCGGAGGGTTTCGACGAACGAATATTCACCGTTGACGCGCTCGTGGAGCTTCACCGCCGGCAAGCGACGCGCGCGCTCGATCGTCGAAGCCCACATCTCGTCGATCGTTTCGTACGCGGTGAGCAACCCCTTCACGTCGGTCGGTCGCAGCTTCGTTCTTTCGGGATAACGTCGGTCGAGTTCTGCTTCGATCAACGGTTCGACGTCGACGCCGTTGATCTTCAAGCCATCGACCCGGCCCATGATCTCGGCGTTGAACAGCCATGCGTCATAGATCTTGATGTTCGACAGATCGACGCTGCGGAACTCGGCGCCGGAGAAGTCGCTGTCGCGGATAAGGCCGTTCTTGAACTCGTCGCTGCCGCTCAACTCGCGCATGGTGCGATGCTACCGCCGAAGCCGCGTCGCGTTTGACCGTCGTTCGGAGCCGCTCATAGCCTGACCGCCACATGACCACCGGACGTGAAGCGTTCTTCGAGGTCTCGCGCTCGGAAGGCGCGCGATACCTCTTCACCAACCCCGGCACCACCGAGCTGCCGATCTTCGACGAGTTCGCCGAAGACTCGCACGGCCTCGAGCTCATCATGTGTCTCCAGGAGGGCGTCGCGGTCGGCGCGGCCGACGGGTACGCGCAGGCGACGAACCGCCCCGCGCTTATCAATCTTCATGTCACGCCCGGCCTGGCGAACGGGATCTGCGGCATCTTCAACGCCTACTGGTCGCGCTCGCCGATCGTCGTGACGGCCGGCCAGCAAGACACCCGGCACCTCGTGCAGGAGCCGATGCTCGCGGGCGACCTGCAGGCGATGGTGCGCCAGTTCTGCAAGTACACCTACGAGTGCCGCCGTCCCGACGAGATCGGCATCGCGATGCGCCGCGCATTCAAGGACGCGCGGACGCCGCCGAGCGGGCCGACGTTCGTCAGCATCCCCTGGGACGTGTTCGATCAGGAAGCGGACTTCGACATCCCGGCGCCGTCTGAGATCGACGTCCACGCGACGGCCTCGGCCGACTCGATCGCCAAGGCCGCGAAGGCGTTGCTCGACGCGGATCGTCCGCTGATCATCGCCGGCGACGGGATCGCGCGCGCCGAGGCGGTCAACGAGCTGGTGCGCGTCGCCGAGCTCATCGGCTCGAACGTCGCCGGCGAGGCGATCCACGGACGGCTCAACTTCCCCTTCAACCACCCGCTGTACTTCGGGATGCTCGCGCCGATGAACCCTGGTATCCGAGCAGCTTTGGAGCAGTCGGACGTCGCCTTCATCGCGGCGGCGTCGGCCTTCTCGCCGTTCTACCCGACGAGCGTCATGGCGGTACCGCCGGACGTATCGCTGATCCAGCTCGACCCGGCGCCGGTCGAGATCGCACGCGTCTACCCGGTCGCGGTCGGGATGGTCGGCGATCCGAAAGCGTCGCTGAAGGCGCTGGGCGACGAGCTCGAGCGCGTGCGCACCAAAGAGCAGACCACGCGCGCGGAGGCGCGAACGAAGGAAGCCGCCGAGCGGAAGGCGTCGATGCACTCGTCGCTAGCGCAGGCGCTCGAGCAGAAGCGCAGCGCGTCGCCGGTCGCGCCGATCGTCGCGGTGTCGGAGATCTGCGGCTCGCTCGACTCAGAAGCCGTCGTGGTGGACGAGTCGATCACGTCGACCTTGGGCGTGCGCTCCTCGCTGAAGCTCAACGAGCCCGGCACCTATTTCTTCACGCGCGGTGGCGGGCTCGGGTTCGGGCTCCCGGCGGCGATCGGGGTGAAACTCGCGAGACCCGACCGTCCCGTCGTGGCGATCGTCGGCGACGGGACGACCCTGTACACGCCGCAGGCGCTGTGGACGATGGCACACCACCAGATCCCGGTGGTGTCGGTGATCCTCAACAACGCGTCGTACCTGATCCTCAAGTCGGGGATGGCCGGTATGCAGGGCAAGGCTGCGAAGAACGACGTGTGGCCCGCGATGGACATCGTCGATCCGCGCGTCGACTTCCTCGCACTCTCGCGCGCGTTCGACGTTCCTGCCGAGCGCGTGGAGAACGTGGACGACATCGGGCCGGCGGTTCGCAAGGCGCTCGCGTCCGGCGGCCCGGCGCTGGTCGAGGTCGTGGTCGACGGCCGGCTTGGCGCGTAGCGCGCTCGCGCGATGACGGGGAAGGAAGCGGGGATCGAAGGCCCGCACCCGCGCAATCTGAAGGAGGCGCTCGACCGCCAGGACCTTGTCTTCAAGGACACGTTCCCCGGCATGCTCGGCGTGCACGTGACCGAGGCATCGGCCGGCCACGCGGTCGCCACGCTCGAGGTCGGGCCGTCGGTCATCCACCCGGGCGGCTACGCGCACGGCGGCGCCCTCGCCGGATTCGGCGACACGACGGCGGCGTGGGCGACGTTCCCCGCGCTCGGCGAGGGTGAGGCGTTCACCACCATCGAGTTCAAAGCGAATTTCATCACCGGCGTTACGTCCGGTCGCTTGCGCGCCGAAGCGACGACGGTTCATCAAGGTCGGCGCACGATGGTGCTCGATGTGCGGATCACGACCGACGACGACGAACGCCGTCCGGTCGCGATGATGCTCGTGACGCAAGCGATCCTGCAGCTCGGCGGGGCCGCGACCGCGACCGAGCAACCACCGGAGAGCTGATGCCCGCCGCGTCGAGCAATTCGCGCGCGCAAACGTCCGCCGCGAAGACCACGCGTCCCCGCCGGAGCGCCCGCGCGTTCCTGCGTCAGATCGCGGATGAGCTGCCTTCGCACCTGCCGCCGAAATGGCGCGGCTACGACGCGGAACTGTGGAGCCGCCACTACAAGATCTGGTTCACCGATCCGAAGGTCCACTTCGAAGTCCAGTTCCTGCGCAACGGGAACCTCGAGATCGGGTTGCACCTCGAAGCCGGCGCCTCGGTGAACGAGCGCATCGGCGACGCTCTCGAGAAGAAGCGCGCGGGGATCGAGAAAGCGCTCGGGCCAGAGGCGAAGTTCGGATCGCACGGCCGGGGCTGGGTGAGCATCGCCGAACGCTGGAGCGGCGGCAGCATGCGGGCCGAAGAAGCGGCGACCGAAGCTGCGTCGCGCCTCGGACAGTACGTCGCCGCGATCGCCCCTCTACTGCCGGCGGCGATGCGCGCGGAAGGCTAAGCGTCTTCCTTCACGGAGACGTTCATCCGCTCTAAGCCTTCGAGCAACTCAGAGAACGCGGCGTCGACGAGCTCGCGGGCGGCGTCGTCGCTTTCTCCCGGCGCGGTGAGCGTGACCCGAACTTCTTCGCCTTCGCCGAAGCCTTTGGCGCGGGACTTCACGTAGACCGTCCGGTGGCGTCGTTGGATCTCGCGCAGCAGCTCCGCGATCGCCGACTCGTCGAGCAAGTTCAGCGTGACGGTCTTCTCGGCGAACCCGCCGGGTCCGAGGATCTCGTCCAGCTCCGGCGCGAGTGTGTTCTCCCAGATCCAGTCCAGCTCGGGTGGGACGCCCGGCAGCGCCACGATCGTGACGCGTTCCAGCTCGAGCACGAGCGCAGGCGCGGCGCCCACCTGATTGTCGAGCGGCCGCGCGCCGCGAGGCAGTCGCGACATCCGCAAGCGCGGCTCGGTGAGCGAGGCGTCGGCGACGGCGCCCGACGCCGCGAGTTCCATGTAACGGCGACGGACGATGTCTTCCGCGTCGGGGTTCGGCTCGAGAGAGCGCCGCGTACCGATCGCGATCGCTTCGCGCGTCCGGTCGTCGTCGGTCGGGCCCAGCCCGCCTTGCGTCACGATCAGGTCGACGCCGCGCTCGACCGCGAGGCGGATCTCTTCACCGACCAGTTCGGGATCGTCGGGCAGCACGTGCACGCGCGCCAGCGCCGCCCCGCGCGCGGCGATGCGCTGCGCCATCCAGAACGAGTTCGAATCCTGAACGACACCGCGGAGCAGCTCGTCGCCGATCGAGAAGATCTCGACGGTCTTCATCGCGGCGCCTTCCGCGCGGTGAGCGCGCGCGGGAGCTCGAGCCGGCGGACCGCCCGGCGCACCGCTGCCGTCCCCAGCGGTCCGCGCTCGGTGACGACTGCGTCGATCAGCGCGAGCGGCGTGGCTTCGTACTCGGGTGCGGCCTCGGGCCGCCACACGCGCGAGGGCACGAACTTCGACGTTCCCGCGAGCACGTAGAAGCCGATCTCCGCATGCATGGCGGCCAGAGCAAGTGGTGTGGTCCCAACTTTATTCACCGCCGCTTCGTCGGTGATCGCGTCGGCTCCGACGAGCGCCACGTCGGCTTCCTCGCAGACGCGGCCCACGGCGGCGTCTGCGATCACCTCGACCTCGAGCCCCGCGCGCGCCAAGCGACGCGCCAGCGCGCGGCCCTCGCCGCCCGGCAACGACACGGTGCAGTACACGCGCGTAACGCGACCCTTGTGCGCCGTCAGCGCGGCGGCGACGTTCGATGACGCCGAGTGCGTAACGACGATGGCCCGGCGGGGGAGCGCCCACTCGGCAGACCGAACGACACCCTCGGATTCGATCTTCAATGCCTCGCCGAAACTTCGAGCGGCTTCGCGATGATCGCGAGCCGACAGGGTGGCCGCGCCGAGACGCCACAGCGGCGCCATCGCCGGATGGGCCTTCACCAGATGCCGAGCCGCGCGCGCAACGTCGCGCCGAGCGCCGAGCAACGCCAGGCCCTCCGCCGCAGTCACGGCGATCTCAGCGGCGCCCGAGCGTCGGTCGGCCGCGGCGCGGCGGACGATCTCCCAGCCGTCCATGCGACCGAATTGTCTCGGCCGCCGGGCTCCAGAGCAACGAGCACGGCGCCGGACCGCCGAGCACGGCGCAGGGACCCGACCTACACGGCGCAAACCGCGGCTATAGGATTGCGCGCGGAGGACCGATCCGTGGACGCGTACGATCTTGCGACGCTGTTCTCACACCGGGAAACGCTCTCCGGTCTTGACCCCGACGACGCTCCCCGGATGGTCGCCCTGCGGAGCGCGCCGACGCTCGGGCAGATGGCGTTGCTGCCCGGCTCGTTCAATCCTCCGACCGCTGCCCACCTGCTCCTCGCCGAGCGAGCCCGCCGCGAAGGGTTCGGCTGCGTGCTCTTCGTGCTCGCCAAGCACACCGTCGATAAGGAACAGAGTGGGCTGATCCCCGAAGACCGGCTCATGTCGCTCCGGTTCGTGGCCCAACGCGCCGGGATGGGTGTGGCGGTCTGTTCGGCCGGCCTGTTCTCGGACATGGCCGACGCGGCGGCGCTCCTGTTCCCGAGCACGGAGGTCGCCTTCCTCGTCGGCTCGGACAAGGTCGCTTCGATCTTCAACGGCGCCTACTACCCGGACCGCGAAGCAGCATTGGACGCCTTGTTCTCGCGCTCGCGACTGATCGTCGCGCCGCGGACCGATGAAGGCGAGGTAGCGCGCGAGATCCTCGATCGCGAGGAGAACCGCGCGTGGGCGCATCGCGTGTCGATCCTGCCGTTGCACCCGGCTGTGAGCGAGCTGTCGTCGACGCGCGTGCGCGGCATGCTGCAAGCCGGAGCCGATCCGACGGGACTGGTGCCGAGCGCGGTCGGCACGTTCCTCTCCGACGTCGGCGCGTTCCAGCCGTCCTCGTTCCACGACGGCGAAGAGATCGACCGCTATCGCATCCGCGCTCAGTTGCTCGATGTGTTGTGGAGCGCGCGCGAGTGGGCGGAGCGCGGCGCCGATCTGCGCGCACTGGTGCGCATCGCATCATCGCCCGGCGAGGAAGGGCGCGAGGTTCGCCGCATGATCGCGAACGGTCGCGCGCGTGCCGAAGACCTCGCGGCGTTGCAATCCGCGGGCTGAAAAGGACGCTCGCGCGTTGCGCGCGTGATCACGCAACTTTCCCGTTCTTGACACCGGCGGGCACCACCACGTATTTCATCCCGTCACACTTCCCTCCTTCCCAGGGAACTTCCCCGCTCCGCAGTGGTGGACGAGCGCTCGCGTGGGGGCGCGCGAAGGAGGGGTCGGGCATGGCCGTGGCGTTCGGGACGATGTCGCGTCGTTCGAAGATGTATCCATTCCTGGACGATGCTGCGTGCCGAGGTTTGGATTCGGAACTCTTCTACGCCGAAGGCGGCGCCGCGGTCGCGAAAGCCAAAGCTATCTGCGCGCAATGCGACTTGCGCATGAAGTGTCTCGACTGGGCTATCGCGCGCGAGGAGTTCGGCGTGTGGGGCGGGACGACCGCGCGGGAGCGTGCCGCCATCCGGCGCGAGCGCGGTGTGCGCCTCGTCCCGGCCGGGGTCTGCTAGCCGACGCCCGAACCGACGGCCGGCGCGCCGTCGAGCGGCGCTCCGCTGCCATCGTCACGCGGTCGCGACCGCCTTCTTTCGAGAGGTAGAGGGCGTCGTCCGCTCGGGCGACGAGATCCGCAGGGCTGTGCGCGTCCTGCGGCATCGACGCGACACCGATCGAGACGGTGACCGTCCGCCTGCCGCCCTTGCCCGGTACATCGACGGTTTCGCGGACCGCACGGCGCACGCGCTCGGCGACCTGGGCCGCACCCTCGGGGTCGGTCTCGGGGAGGACGATGCCGAACTCTTCGCCGCCGTAGCGAGCGACGACGTCGAACGAACGGACGGCGCCCGAGATCGCCCGCGCGACCGCCGCCAGGACGACGTCTCCGGCCGGATGGCCGAACCGGTCGTTGAGCGCCTTGAAGCGGTCGACGTCCACCATCATCACGGACGGGCCGTGGGCTGCCGTCTTGCCGAAGCGCTCGGCGCGCGCGCATTCGTGGGCGAGCACCCGCTGGAATTCGCCGTGGTTCACGAGCTTGGTCAGCGGATCGCGGATCGCCATGTCGGTGACGGCAGCGTGGAGCTTCGCGTTGGCGAGCGCGAGCACCGCGTGATGGGCGAGCGACGCGAGCGCTTCGATCTCCCGCGCACGCACGACTCCGGGACGTCCGCGACGGCCCGCGCGCGTGGCGACGAGCGCGCCGTCGCCGCCGAGCGGGACGAGTACGTACCCGCGCGTGCCGACGATCTCGGCGAGTGTCGCGTCGCTGCGGGACTCCTCGGTCGGCACGACGCACGGCGAGTTCGTCGCGAGCGCGTGCCGCAATGCGCCCGCGTCTTCGACGACCGCGCCGATCCGCCCGGCCGCGCCGTGACGTCCATGGCACACGAACACATCACCCTCGCGGAGCAAGACCGCTGCCGATGAGAACTGGAACGCTTCCACGACCCCGCGACAGAGGTCGGCGAGGATCTCCTCCAGCGAAAGCGTGTCTTCGATGTCGAGCGTGACGCGGCGGATCGTCGCGAGCTCGCCGTTGCGGCGCTTCAACTCGCGCTCGTTGGACATCGAGAAAAGGATGGCGCCGCCGGCGACGAGCCACAGCGCCGCGATCGCCTGGAGCCCGCGCGGCAGGCTCGTGTGCCCGTCGATCAGACCGGCGGAGTTCAACAGGTCGAGCAAGAAGATCGCACCCGTCGCCACGATCAGCAGCCGCACGCCGACCACAGAGCTGAGCAGGATCCCGGCAGCGACGACCTCGAGTGTGAACAGGAACACCAGCGGGCTGCCCGCGCCGCCGGTCGCTGCCGCGAGCGCGCCGAGGACGGCGATGTCGCCGATCATCGACACCCACATGACTGGGGCGAGGACGCCCCTGATCCGTTGCGTGAGGATCTGCGTCGCGAGCCCGAAGGCCGCTTGCGCGAGCAGCAGCGCCACGACTCGCCCGCGCGGAACGGCCACGTCGGACGACGCCAGCGCGATGAGGACGAGCAAGGGCGTGCAGTAGCGCACGACGAAGAAAAGCGTCAGCCGGTCCGGCGCGGCGCCGGCGAAGGAGCGGGGGGCTTCGAGGTTTCTAGAGGCGGTAGACGCGTCGCTCACCGAGGGACTGCCTCTCTTCTTCGACCTTCACAAGGCGGGACGGCGCGCGAGCGGCGATCGCCAGGAGGCCGAGTGCGAACAGGGCGACGGCGAGCGGCGCGGCAAGCGGCCCGACGAGGTGCGCGGCGCGTCCCGCGGTGGCTTTGAGGCCACCGGCGACGAGCGAAGCGTACGAGCCGGGATGCGCGAGCTGCGTCGAGCTCACCGAGGTCCGAACCTGGCTGCGGCTAAGCGCAGGAAGGCGGTCGAGCGACCAGGAGTCGACCGACGACGTCTTCGGTTGGACCGCCGGTGCCGGCGCGGGATCATGGACGGGCGGTTTCGTAACCGTGCCGCCTCCGAGCTGCACCGGGACGCCCTGCACGAACTTCGACAAGCCGTCGATCGTTCCCGCGACAGGCGCGGTGATCGGCGACACGGTCGGGAGCGGCAGGGGAGGAAGCTGGGGCAGCTGAGGCGATTGGATCTGTGCCATCGCGGGCAGCGCGAACACGGCGCCGAGCACGAGCATCGATCCGGCCAGCGTTGCACCGAACCGACCCCCGCGACGGGGACGGTGGCAGGTCTTCACCACACGCGACTTCATGCTCACCTCCGGCATCCTCTCGGGAATTACAACGAGGCAGGACATGGTCCCGGCGGGCCATTTCGTATGGCCCGTGCCCTGAGTGTCCGGACAGGTCCGGAAGATTCCTGACGAAGGCTCGGTCTGATTGAGGCGGAGGGGTCCGGCTAGAATCGAAGCCGATGACCGCCGACGAACAGACCGCCATCCGCCCCGAGCGCGCTTCCGTTCAAGGCGGCGAGATCCCCGTTCCCACCGAGGAGGAAGCGGCGCAAGGGAATGTGGAGCACCCGGCCAAATTGCTCCGGATCGCCGTGATGGTCCGCGAGCTACTGGAGGAGGTCCGACGCGCGCCGCTGGATGACAACGCCCGCGAGCACCTCCGCGATATCCACGCGAAGGTGATCGACGAGCTCAAGACCGGCCTATCGGGCGCCCTCGCGGAGGAGTTCGAACGCATCTCGCTACCGCTGCCGAAGTCCGGCGTGCCGAGTGAGTCGGAGATCCGCATCGCTCAGGCTCAGCTGCTCGGATGGCTCGAAGGCTTGTTCCAGGGCATCCAAGCCGCGATCGCTACGCAGCAGCTCGCCGCGCAAGCGCAGTTGATGGAGATGCGCCGTCGCGGGTTGCCGGCGGGATCGATGGAAGACGGCGGCGTGCAAGCGCCGGACCAGCCCACGCCGGACGTGCCGGGGCAATACCTCTAGACCGCGTTTTCTCGGTACTTCTGGTACCCGGCGATCGTCATCACGATCGCGAGTAAAACACCAAGCCACATCCCGATACCGCGGTTGACGTGGAGGAAGCCACGCGAGACCTGCTCGGCGAACGTCGTGCCGGGCAATCGGAACACCAAGCGGAGGAACGCGAAGAACAGCGCCGCCGCTGAGAGCGTGAATTCACCGAGACCCGCAGACGCGGCGCTCATACCCGACGATCCGAGCGCGACCAGGAGCGCGATAACTGCCGCGGCGACGCCGCACAGCGCAGCAAGCACGCCCAGCGCGCCGCTTCCCCACGCCGTGCGCGACGCTGTTAGCACACCGCCGAAGCGGAACCGGTACCAGGGCAGGAACGTGGCGATCAGGAACAACCCACCGGCGACGATCATCACCATGTCGGCTCCGCTCGCCTTCTGCGCCCGCTGCTTCGACGCTTCGAAGTCCGGCGGCGGCGGGCCTTGTTGCGCGCGCGGCGTCGGGTCGCCGCCGAGCGGCTGCTGACCGGGCGGCGGCTGCGGCGCCGACGGCGGCGGCGGATCCGGCGGGGAGGGGGGCTCGACGGTCATTCGGTCATCGACCTCCTCCCCTCGAACGCGAGCTCTCGATCGGCTGAGGCGAGTGTCCTCTGGAGCCTCGGCCGGGTCAAGGATTCCGGTTTCAGCTCTCGAGGGTTCGATAAATGAGCGAGCGTTCATTTATCATACGGCCGTGAGCAGGCCGAAGGCGGCGACACGCGAGGGGATCATGGAAGCCGCGCTCGACGTCTTCCACCAGCGCGGATACGAAGGAACGACCATCCCTGCGATCGCGGAGCGCGCCGGCATCGCTCAGGGGACGCTCTACAACTACTTCCCTTCGAAAGAGAAGCTGCTGTTCGCGTGCGCGCGCGCCGGCGGCTCGCCGGGGAGCATCTTCGCCGGCCTCGCCGCCGACGTCGGAGCGCGACCGGTCGAAGAGCTGCTCACCGACGCGGCGCTCGGCGTCGTCCGCTTCTGGGAGCTGCGTATGCCGGCCATCCTGATGCGCGCCGCCCGGCCGCTCGTTACCGACCGGCCCGGTGTGGAGTTTCCGCGACGCGCTCTCGAAGCAGTGCGCGAATACTTCGCGGCCGAGATCGAGGCCGGGCGCGTCCGCGACGGTGATCCGGAGGCGCTCGCGTGGGGTTTCCTCGGCGGACTCTTCTATCGGGTGTTCTTCGAGCGGGTGTACGGCAAACCTGGGTCGTTCCGCCTGTCCCGGGAAACGTTCGCGCGTCGGTGGGCTACGGAGTTCGCCGCCGGGATCGGAGCGTAATCGCGATGGCGCACCGGTTCATGCGGCTCGGTCCGGACCCCGACGACAAGCCCACCATGCCGGTCACGCGCGAGATGCTCGTGCGCGTCGCCGGCTACTTCCGTCCCTACGCGCGCAAGGGCGGGCTCGTCGCGGTCACCGTCGCGGTGCAGGCCGGGCTCGGCGTGATCCCTCCACTGCTCACCGCCGCCGTCGTCGACCGCGCGCTCGCGCGTCACAACGGCGGCTTGCTCAACGTGTTGATCGTGACCTGGATCGTGCTGCAGCTCCTGATCGGGCTGATCGGCGTGGGGCTCGCGTATCTCAACAGCACGATCGGTCAGTCGATCGTGTTCGACCTGCGGATGCAGCTGTACCGGTCGCTGCGCAGCCAGGGGATGCGGTTCTTCACGCACGCCCGCGCCGGGGAGATGGTCAGCCGCCTGTCGAGCGACGTCGGCGGCGTCGAGGACGTCGTTACCTCGACCGCGTCACAGACGCTGTCGAACCTGTTCGTCGCGGTCAGCACCCTGGCCGCGATGTTCCTGCTCGACTGGCGTCTCACGTTCGTGTCGCTGGCGATCTTGCCGCTGTTCGTCATCCCGACGCGCCGCGTCGGAGCGATCCGGCGCGAGCTCGCGAAACGGCGCCAGCGTCGGATCGCTCACCTGTCGTCGATCGTCGAGGAGACGCTCGGCGTCTCCGGTGCGCACCTGATCAAGACGTTCGGCCGCGACGAATACGAGATCTCGCGATTCGCGGGCGTCAGCGACGACTACCGCAGCGTCCGCATCCGCGAGTCGATGGTCGGCCGATGGTTCTTCATGACCATCCAGACCTTCTGGGCGGCGGCGCCGGCGATCGTGTGGCTGGTCGGCGGTCACGAGGTCATCAACCACACCTTCACCATCGGAAAGATCATCGCGTTCACCGCGTACCAGAGCCGCTTGTTCGTCCCCGTCAACCAGCTCCTGTCGGTGCACATCGACGTGCAGTCGGCGCTGGCGTTGTTCGAGCGCATCTTCGAGTACCTCGACCTCGTCCCCGACGTCGTCGAGAAGCCCGACGCCATCGCGCTGCCCGAGCCGACGGGAACGGTGCGCTTCGACGACGTCGCCTTCTCCTACCGCCCCGATCTTCCCGTCCTGCACGGCGTGTCCTTCGAAGCCGCGTCTGGGACGATGACCGCGCTCGTCGGGCCCTCGGGCGCGGGCAAGTCGACGATCGCGGCGCTCGTCTCGCGTCTCTACGATCCGGACACGGGAACCGTTTCGATCGACGCCACCGATCTGCACGATGCGACGCTCGCCTCGGTCGCGGACGCGGTTGGTGTCGTGTCGCAAGACACGTTCCTGTTCCACGCGACGCTGCGCGAGAACCTCCGCTACGCCAAGCCCGACGCGACCGAGGAGGAGATGATCGCGGCCGCGCGCGCGGCCCAGATCCACGATTTCGTGGCATCGCTTCCCGAGGGCTACGACACGGTAGTGGGGGAGCGTGGCTACCGTCTCTCCGGCGGCGAGAAGCAACGCGTGTCGATCGCGCGCGCGATCCTCAAAGACCCGAAGGTGCTCGTGCTGGACGAGGCGACCTCCGCGCTCGACACCCGCTCGGAACGCTTGATCCAGCAAGCCGTCGGCGAGCTGCTCAAGGGACGCACGGCGATCGTGATCGCGCACCGCTTGTCTACCGTGCTCGCCGCGGAGCAGATCCTTGTGATCGACGCCGGCCTCGTGGCCGAACGGGGCCGCCATGCCGACCTGCTGGCCAAGGGCGGGCTCTACGCGCGGTTGTACCGCGAGCAGTTCTCGGGCAACCCGCCGCTGGCCGAAGTGATCGCGTGAGCAGGCAAGACGTCCCACCGGCGGCGGCGGTCAGCACGAACCTGCAGGTCGTGGAGGCGCCCTTGTCCCGGCGCTCCTGGTCCTGTGGAATGGCGCCATGCTGAAGAAGATCCTGGCAACCACCGACGGTTCCGACCGCGCCTACCGGGCGGTGTCGTTCGCCGCGGGCCTGGCCGAGAAGTACGGCGCGGTCCTTTCGCTCGTTCACATCCGCACCGACGGCGGCGGCGCGCCGCCCGAGGTGCGCAAGCAAGCCGACGACGCCCGCGCCGAGCTCGTCATCCTGGAAGACGAGCGCCCGGCCGAAGCCATCTGCCGGTTCGCCGAAGAGGCCGACATCGACGCGATCGTGCTCGGCAACTACGGCATGAGTGAGCGCAAGCAGTTCCTGATGTCGAACGTGCCCAACCGCGTGTCGCACAACGCACCCTGCTCGGTGATCATCGTCGACACGCGCGACGACGCGTGGAAACGGCGCTCGAAGCGCTGATGGTGCGCGCCGAGGAACCCCTGACGACCGAGGTCGGCCCGGGAACGCTGTTCCGCCGGGCCTCCCACATCGCCGCGGTCATGACGCGGCACGGCTTGAGCGACTTCTTCGGCAAGGAAGCCGAGGCGACGGGCGACCGCGAGGCCGTCCGCGAGCGCGCGAAGAAGTTCCGCGACGCCCTGCAAGACCTGGGTCCGACCTTCTCCAAGCTCGGTCAGATCCTGTCGACGCGTCCCGACCTGCTGCCGCCGGCGTTCATCGACGAGCTTTCCACGTTGCAACAGAACGTCACGCCGCTGACCGAGGAAGAGGTCGTCGGCGTGATCGAGACGGAGCTCGGCGTGCCGTGGGAGGACGCGTTCGCATCGATCGATCCCGTTCCCATGGCGGCCGGCACGATCGCGCAGGTGCATCGCGCCGTGCTCGAAGACGGCGAACGCGTCGTCGTGAAGGTGCAGCGTCCGCGTGCCGAGCAAGAGATCTCGACCGACCTCGAGCTCCTGAAGGTCTTCGCCGAAGCGACCGAGCATCGCAGCGACTTCCGCCGCATGATCGACGTCCCCGCCATCGTCGAGCACCTGTCGACGGGGCTGCGCCGCGAGCTCGATTTCCGCGGAGAAGCCTCCAACATCGAGCGGATGGGCGCGATCCTCGAAGGGTTCTCGCGCTTGGCCGTCCCCAAGGTCTACGAGGACTACACCACGCCGCGCCTGCTGGTGATGGAAGAGATCCAGGGCGTCGCGGTGCGCGAGGCGCCGCACGGCGACGCGCGCCAGGAAGCCGCGCGGCAGATGCTCGAGTCCTACTACCGCCAAGTGCTAACCGAGGGCTTCTTCCACGCCGATCCGCATCCCGGGAACATGCGCTGGTGGCAAGACAAGATCTACTTCCTCGATTTCGGCATGGTCGGCGAGCTCGACACGGGCCTCCGCGACGCGCTGCTGATGTTGGTCATGGCACTGTGGCAGGAGGACACGCAATTCGCTGCGGAGGCGATCTTGTCGCTTGCGTCGCAGAACGAAGGCGGCGTGAAGGAAGAGTTCGTCACCGACATCGGCAAGATCATGGAGAAGCACCGCCACCTGTCGCTGAAAGAGATCGAGCTCGGGCCGTTGCTGACCGAACTCACCGCGGTGGCGATGAAGCACGACGTGCAACTCCCCGCGTCGCTGGCGCTCACGGCGAAGGCGCTCGCGCAGATGCAGCTCGCCGCCGCCGAGCTCGATCCGACGCTCGACCCGTTCGCGGTCGCCGGGCAGTACATGTTCAAGCACATCCTGAGCCGCGTCCGCGACCGCGTCGCGCCCGGGAAGATGATCTACGAGCTGCAGAAGGTGCAGACGCGGCTCGGCAGGATCTTCCTCGCTTTGGAGAACTTGATGGGCGCCGCGAAAGGCGGGCGCTTGCAGGTCCAGTTCCGTGGTACCGAGCGGCTGGAGGACTCGATCCGCTCGGCCGGACGCCGCCTCGCCCTGTCGCTGGGCGCGACTGCGACGATCGTCGGAGCTGCGATCGCTGCGAACGGGCACGGGATCCCAAGCTGGCTCGAGGTTAGCGGCGTCACGCTCGGCAGTGGCTTGGTCCTCGGCCTGATCTACGACTTGATCCGCCCCAAACGGCGCCGGCCGTAGATCCGGGCCCGGGAAACGCAGAAGCCGGCCGCTCGGCCGGCTTCAACCCCGCTGGAAGTCCGTTTCTAGGCCATGTCCTCGAACGTCTTCACCATCCGCCGCTGGGCGATCACGATCATCGGGACCATCGCGATCTTGAGCATCCGGCGCTCGATCCGTGTCATCCGCCGGGCGAACCGCCCCATCTTCTTGGTCTTTCCGTTCCCCTTGACCGTCATCTCGAGCCCCCTTGCGCCCCTGCTTCGGCCAAAGAGTACGTTGCGCATCGGCCCAAAGACAGGGGGCCGGCCTGTGAAGTCGGAGGGATGCCACCCCCACGACAGGCGGGCGGGATGCCGTTCGCTCGGGCTGCCGGGGTACGATCGGCGCGATGGCGACACGCAAAGCCGGGACCACCAAGAGGTCGCCGAGCGCCAAGCGAGCGGCGACCGGGGCCGCAAAAACCCGCCTTAAGCGGGCCGAGCCTGCTCCGCGCTGGCGGGCGTGTTCACGCTGCGGGCGAACCCGCCCCTGCCCGCCCGGCGGCGTCCCGAGTGGCTGGTCCTTCGGGTGGGACGGCAAGCGCGCCGAATACCTGTGCGTCGACTGCTCCCGAGCGAACATCCGCGCCATCGAAGGCCGCCTCACCGTGGAGTACTGGGAGTAACCGGCGGCGTACAGTGGAGTCGCGATGAAAGTCATGCTCCATCTTCGCGAGGGCGTCACGCCCGCCCGCTTCCTCACGGACCTCCGCATGGGGATCCGCTCCGGCGAGATCCGCGCCTGGGAGGTCACGCGCTCGAAACCGTCGACGGTGATCCGGCGCGTCGGGCGCTTCCACGCGAGCCCCATCCTTCTGAAGCCGGCGCCCAAGAAACGGTTCGGAGATACCGACCATCGTCCGGCCGATGTCGTCGCCTCGCTGAGCGGCAAGGACGCGGTCCTCGTCCTGCGCTACTTCGTGTACCTGCTGACGAGCAAGCTCGCGGACCAGGTCGAAGGCTTCTACGTCCCGGTCGGGGAGCCCTAACCGGCCGCGAGTCCGCGCGCGATCGCGTCGTAGAGCAAACCCGGCGCCTCGATCATCGGGAAGTGTCCGACGCCGTCGAGGCGGATGAGCCGGGCCATCGGCTGTTCCTTGCAGAAGCGCTCCGCCATCGCGAACACGGCGATGGGATCGAGCACGCCCCACGCGAGCGTCACCGGCGACGGATGACGCTGCAACGCTGAGATCCAGCGATGCTCGTGCTGCCGGCGCTCTTCGATGTAACGGATCGTCCGCGGCAACAATGTTTGGCCGTCGTCCTGCGACAGCAGCTGCCACTGCGCGTGCAGCTCTTCGGGATCGGGCGGCGTGTCTCCGAAGATGGTCGCGAGCGACGCCGTGAACGTGTCTTCGGTCGGTGCGATCTCGATCGGCAAAGCCTCGTCCGCCATCGCCAGCAGCATCTGCTGGCCCGGCGACAGGTTGGCCATCTCGATGTAGATGCTGCCGTTCGTGATCACGCGCCGCGTGACTTCGAAGCCGAGCGTTCCATCCAATGCCCGCGCGTACAGCTCTGCGGCGATCGAGTCGCCCATGTCGTGCGACACGACGGCGGCGCGGTCGATGCCGAGCGCGCGGATCACCGCTTCGGCGACGGTCGCTTGGTCGAACAGGGAATAGCGCATGTTCGGCTTGT
>Ga0075425_100002434_pt1 | contig 18683 bp, 18 predicted proteins | sample SoiMethybrSBSTD4_FD_75300 | JGI IMG/M metagenome (GOLD analysis project Ga0075425, IMG submission 75300) | Bulk soil microbial communities from a Populus tree surrounding site in Tennessee, USA - Soil MetaG P. TD hybrid SBSTD4 | ecosystem: Environmental > Terrestrial > Soil > Tree plantation... | reverse complement strand
CGCCTGTGCTGACCGTTGCCCCGAAGGCCGCAAAAAAAGCACGAATTACGAAGCGGGCGGCATAGCTCGCTAAAGTAAACTGTTCCGCATGGACGCTGTTATACGCATTGACGCGTTGACGAAACGCTTCGGGAAGCTCACTGCAGTCGATGAAGTTTCCCTGTCCGTCGCCCGTGGAGAAATTTTCGGGTTAATTGGTCCCAATGGGGCGGGAAAGACCACGCTCATCAAAATGCTGACGACGCTGGTTCCCGCGACGTCCGGTGAAGCGTGGATCGCCGGCTGCAGCACTCGAACCCAATCGTCCGAAGTGCGAAGGCGCATCGGTTACGTCCCACAGTTGCTTTCCGCCGACGGCGCTCTGACCGCCTACGAGAATCTGCTCCTTTCCGCGCGCCTGTACGCGATTCCTCGCGATGAGCGCGATTCCAGGATCCGCGAAGCTCTTTCGATGGTGGGATTGGACGACGACGCCGACACGATCGTCCAGCGCTTTTCCGGAGGAATGATCCGGCGGCTCGAAATCGCGCAGGGTATGATGCATCGGCCGGCCGTCCTGTTCCTCGACGAGCCGACCGTTGGACTCGATCCAACGGCGCGGCGCATGGTCTGGAGTAACGTGCTCGAACTGCGTAATACGCTTCATTCCACAATGTTCGTTACAACGCACTACATGGCAGAAGCCGAGGAACTCTGTGATCGAATTGCTTTCATTCACCACGGCCGGATCCAGCAGGTCGGTACACCGCAGGAATTGGTTGCATCGCTGGGACCGGGCGCGACGCTCGACGACGTCTTTGTCAATCTGAACGACACCGAAATCGAATCTGAAGGTAACTATCGTGAAGTCCAACGCACGCGTAGAAATATTCGAAGGCGCACCTGACCGCAGCATCAAATCATCCGTTGTCGAATTTGCGACGCACTCATTTGCAGTCGCGAACGCGGAGTTTGTAAAACTAAAGCACGATCCGCTTGAACTGCTGATGCGCGCCATCCAGCCGATCCTCTGGCTCGTCGTTTTTGGAAATGTCATGGGACGCATTCGCGGTCTGAGTGTTGGCACGATTAATTACCAGGACTTTTTGGCTCCCGGCATTCTTGCGCAAAGCGTTCTATTCGCGGCGATCTTCTACGGCATTTCTGCAATCTGGGAGCGTGATCTGGGAATCGTGCATCGTTATCTGGTCAGTCCGGCCTCACGCACAGCCATTCTTCTCGGTAAGCAGATAACGGCGAGCATTCGTGGCTTGTCGCAGGCCACGATCATTTACATCCTCGCGCTTGTCATGGGCCTCGGCATTAGTTTTCAGCCGCTGAAGATGATCGGTGTCGTGGCGCTGATCTCTCTCGGCTCTGGTCTTTTCGCGAACCTCTCATTGATCATTGCGTGCATCGTTAAGACGCGCGAACGTTTCATGGGAATCGGCCAGGTTATTACGATGCCGATATTCTTCATCAGCAATGCGATTTATCCGCTCGATATGATGCCCGGATGGATCAGGGGCATCGCGGCCGCGAATCCGCTCACCTATGAAGTCGATGGCTTGCGCATGCTGATGCTCCCAACCGCCGTGAACGCGGCTGGTCTTGTGCGCGACTTTTCAGTCCTGGTTGTGATTTCCGTTGTGTTGCTCGCTATAGCAACGCGCCTTTATCCACGAATGGCGTCGTAATGAAATTGTCGGACGAAGCGCTTTCGCGTGCGGCCGGAGCTTTCCTGATACCCGGAAATCGCATCGAGCTGCTCAAGGACGCTGCGGAAAACTATCCGGCCTGGATCGCCGCGATCGAATCCGCTGAAAAGTGGATCCACTTCGAAACCTTCATCATCCATGAAGACGAAATGGGCAGGAAATTTGCCGGCCTCTTCGCCGAGAAGGCCAGGCAAGGTGTAGAGGTCCGAGTTGTGTATGACTGGGCCGGCGGACTCGGCAACGCTTCCTGGCGATTCTGGCGGGAAATGACGGCAAACGGAATCGACGTACGCTGTTTTAATCCTCCGAGGATCGATAGTCCTCTCGGCTGGATCAATCGCGATCACCGCAAGATGATCGGAGTCGATGGCCGGTTGGCGTTTATCACGGGTCTGTGTGTCGGGCAGCGATGGGTAGGCTATCCAGAACGTGGAATCGATGCGTGGCGCGATACCGGCGTTGAAATCGAGGGTCCGGCGGTACTCGAGGTGGAGCGCGCATTCGCCGATGTGTGGGCGGTAACGGGGGCCCCGCTCCCCGGCCGTGAAATACCCGCCGCCGGTGCGATCGAGGCCGGGGACATCAGCATTCGTGTCGTAGATACGGTGCCGAATCGTGGCGGAATTTATCGTGTCGATCAATTAATTGCGACAATGGCCCGCAAGTCGATCTGGCTGTCGGATGCGTACTTCATCGGAACGTCGTCTTACGTGCAGGCGCTGGCGGCTGCAGCCGCATCCGGTGTCGATGTTCGCCTCCTGATTCCGGGAGCGAGTGATGTCCCGATTGCACGCGCTCTGTCACGAGCGGGTTTAAGACCGTTGTTGGAAGCAGGAGTTCGCGTTTTCGAATGGAATGGATCGATGATGCACGCGAAGACCGCTGTGGCCGACGGCCAATGGGCTCGCGTCGGATCCACGAATTTAAATCTGACCAGCTGGCTCGGCAACTGGGAGCTTGATGTCATTGTTGAGAACCAGCGGTTCGCACGGCAGATGGAAAACATGTATGAGGACGATTTATTGCGGGCCACCGAAATCGTTCTCGGCCGACAGCGGCGGCGTCCGATCGTTGTGGCTCGTGGCGCACCCCAACGAAAAAGGAAAACAGTCGGAGGCAGTACGACACGCGCAGCGGCCGGTGTCATGCGCATCAGCAATGCTGTCGGCGCCGCGATGACCAACCGGCGAAAGCTGGGTCCGGCAGAGGCGGTCATCATGTTGTGGAGCGGAGCGATTCTCGTGCTGTTCTCGGTGCTGGCGCTCATCTGGCCGAAATCGATTGCGTATCCGCTTGTCGTCTTCAGTATGTGGCTGGCGATATCGCTGCTGATACGGGGATTCAAATTGCGGAGAAGCCGGGGGTGACGAACAAACGCGGGCTAAACCCCGCGACTACGAGGTTGGCAACAACGTTGTCGCAAGCACGCAGTCCCGGGCTTCAGCCCGCGTTGTTATCTCGTCGCGATGGCACGCACCAGCATCACGGCCGAACCTGACGAAGTCGCGTCGTAGTACTTCGTGAAGCGCTGCGGCTCCATAGCGTTATAAGGCCGCAGATTGTTCGCCCAGCGATACGAGATCGGCTGGAACCATAACTCCGCCTCGACCTGATAAGGTCCCTGGGAATTCCCCAGAGCGATGGAATACCGGATCTTATCGCCGCCTCCCGTGAAGTCGACGTCCGTCGCAGCGCCACCCTGCGGAGCGATTCCCTGATCGACGGCGGCCTTGTTGAAGCCCTTGGGCAGAAGCCGATTGTCCTTTATGAATCGAACCGCAGTCAGCAATCCCGTAGTTACCTGATTGTTTGCTCCGACCATGATGTCCTCATAAATCTGCACCTGGTCGCGATTGTTCACTTCCGTGTAGTGCGGCTCGTAGCGCATTGGATCCGCATCGTTGTCATTCCCTTCGATCGAACCATTGGCGTTCAGCGCGCCTGATTCAAAGACCACGTGGTTGTCGCGGTCCTTCACCGCGACGTGCAGCCACGCGCGACGCGATGGATATGCGGTGGGAAATTTGTGGCCGCTCAGGTTCTGCACCGAGATGTCTGCCTGCAGCTGTCCGCCGGCTATGGCGACCTGATCGATAGAAATCTGGGCAGTATTTGACTTCAGGAAATTTATGGTCCCGCTTGCCGACTGCTCAAACTCTTCCGGTAACGCGATCACGCCGAGGTCGGCACGATATTTGTTCAGAACGCGCTGAACGAAGAAATTGCCGCCGACGAAAACATGCCGCGACATACCTTCGCGAAACTTTCCAAGCGCGCTTGTTATGCGGACCGGTTCTTCAACCACGGGCATATGGCAATTTTGACAGCTTTGCTTTTCTTTAAAATCGCTGGCTAACCATTCCTGGTAAGGCATCTGTTCGGGCAATTCACCGATCTTCTGGCCGCCTGGGCCGAGAGCTGTCGTGATCAGTGTGTGGCACGTCGCACACAACTCCGATTGACGAATGTGATCGCCCTGCGTGGGCTTGTAGCCACCCGTTGAGGTTCGCATGATGCGATTTTCGCCATCGTCGATCTGGAACGGTCCGTATTCCTCGCGTTGTCCAAGGCTTCGAGTCGTATCAACCAAAAAACCACCCACGAGACTTTCACGCGTACCTAGGTTGTCTTTCTGAATTTGATGGCACAACGAACACGACACGCCGTCACGAGCCAGTTCATCCATCCGGTCGTCCGAATCAAGATCTTCGAGATGCGAGAAAACCTCGCCTTCCTTTCTTTCGAAATGCGATTGAAAGCGAGCCATCGGCATATGGCATTTGGAGCAATCGTCTTCGATTACGCTCTTCGATTCCGCATGATCAATCGATTCTCGCCGCACACCCGCCTGCCAATATGGATCGCGCGCCGAATTCGCCATCATCGTTGGACGCCATGCGAAGCCGATGGAGATATCTTCACCCCCGGATGTCGAGAGAGTGTTGTGACACGCGAAACAACGATCGGAAGTCTGGAACAATTCCTTGGTTATCTTCGTGTGCGGATCGGGTACACGCCCGAGAAGAATCAGCGGCGACGATACCAGCATGAGAAGGAGGAAAAATCGTACGAGTTTCAGCATGTGATCACCTACCAACCTTCGCGGAGACCGCCATCAAAGAAATCCCACAGGACGTAAAACATCAATTGCGTGTCTCTTCCCGCGGTGTTGTTCATCGGCGTCCGCACGCCGACATTCAAACGGACATGCTGCCGCCTGCTGAGTGACACTTGCATTTCAGGAATGATGTCCCAGTTCGTTCTTGCACCGGTTTCGAAATCGCGGTCAGCGATGAATTCGGCCATCGGCGTCCATATACGGCCGAAGCCATGGTTTTGCGCAAACGTCTTGCCAAGAGCCGACCGGAAGAACGCTGCGCGCGGCGCCTTTTCTGTATCGGTTGGAAATTCTCCGCCGGTTTGAATCTGGACGAAGCTGGTATCGCCCAGACGCTGACCAAATGCCGCAAAGGTTTCGAATATTGTGACGCCCGAGCCGAGCCCGTGAAATCGGTTTCCCGTGGGCGCGTTGACCTCGCCCTGAAAGCTGAGTATCGAGCCGGTCCGGCTGTTCGCCATGACATTTCGCTTATAACCGAGAACCAGGTCGGCGATGCCGCCAACCCAACCGCCGTTCTCGCGCTGTAAAAAATTGAAAGGAGCCGCAAACTCGAGCTGATTTCTTTTCCCGAATCGTTTCTCGTAAACCAGTGCAGTCGAAACATCGCCGGTGCCCGTCAAGTTAACGGAGTTCGTTAAAACCCACTCGTCCTCCGGAAAGGCTTTTTCGGTCACGAGAGGCCGGGGAAGATTCAATTCGCCCAGCGGCCATTTCGCTTCGGAGCACTGCTCGCGCAGGTACTGCAGCACTCTTTGGATTTGATCAAGGGTCAACGCCTCGGCGAACGACGGCATGATTTGCGAAAACCCACGGCCGGGCCCGCCTTCGTGAATTGTGGCGCGCCAATCGAAAGTGTTTTCGCGCGTACTGCCGTTGCAGTCCGTGAAATCCGGGAATGTGGATGGAGGCTCGAAACCTAAGGTCGTTTGTGGCTGCCCTTTGCCGTTTGGCCCGTGGCAACCAATGCACGCCGCTTTGAAAATGTCTTCTCCAGTGTCGAGTTTTAATTCCTGTGCTTGCGCAACAACGGTAAGTCCTGCGAGGCAGAGTACGAAAAACAGCTTCTTCATAAAGGCGCGAATATACGGCCCTCGTTTTTAACTGTCAAAGGTGTCTATGTTGGTGAAGAAAATCATTCTCATTCACCGCAAATAATCGTGTGAGCAAAAGGGCAATTTACGTGCTTGCTGAATTCATGGAGGGGTAATGACGACCGTATATGGGATAAATCCCGCTAATGCCATTGGTTTGCTCAAAGAGCGCGGGGCTCAGGCGCAGCGGGGCATTACCCCCTCGGACAGAAGGAAGATCGGCCTTATTGTTGAAGGCGGTGCGATGCGTGGCGTCATCTCCTGCGCAGCCTTGCAGGGCCTGGAAGAGCTCGGTATGACGCAGGTTTTCGATGAGGTCTATGGTGCGTCGGCCGGCGCGGTGAACGCGGCATATTTTCTCGCCGGCCAGGCCGGATACGCGACTACGATTTACTACCAGACGATAAATACCACCCGTTTTATCCGTCGCCTGTGGCATCGCCAGGTTGTGGACTTAGACGAATTGTTTCAATCCATCGTCGGGCGCGAAAGACCACTCCACACAGAAAGAGTACTTGCCTCGCGGTCCAAACTCTTCGTCGTGCTCGCTGACGCAAACACAGGCGAAGCATTTTTGGCGCATGCGCAATCGAGTGCGATCCCGATGTTGACGCTGTTGAAAGCGAGCAGCGCAATGCCGCTCCTCTATAACAGGCTTGTCGATATCGAAGGCCGCCCGTGCTTCGACGGCGGACTGATCAACCCGCTACCCATCATGGATGCAATCGAAAACGGCTGCACGGACCTGGTTGTCCTGCTCACCCGTCCGGCGAGCTACCGCGAGTGTGTTCCAAGCGGGATTGAGCAGGGACTTTTCAATATGCGATGTGCAAGAGGAAATGCTCGGCTCATGGATATTTACAGAAACGCACCGATGCGTGCGAACACGCTTCGCGATATCGCGTTGGGTAAACAGGAAGGACCGTCGGGCATCAACATCGCGACCATCTGTCCAGGTGAAACAGATCCGGCCATCGAACGCACGACACGGAATGCCCTCTTATTGAAAAGTGCGGCAATCGCAAGTGTTCGCCGTACGCTGCTTGCGTTCGGTTATCCTGTCGAAGAGATCGTCGAAATCATCCGGCCGTTCCGTGCTGCGGAATCGACATTCGAAACCCCGCCAATTCCTTCCGAATCGGGCGAAACCGTCAGCGCTGCGTAATTCCGTGCCTGACGCCGAATCACTGCAAAGTCTTTAGTGCTTCGGTTTCGTTATCGAAGGTATCAAATACAGTCAGCAGTTTTGTGATCTGCAGAAGGTCGCGAACCCGGCGAGTCAGGTTGAGTAACTTGAGTTGGCCGTTCTTGTTTCGCACGGTGGTGAACGATGAAACGAGCTCGCCCAACCCGGAACTGTCGATGTAGTCGACATCGGCGAGATTCAAGAGAAACTTGGCATCGCCGGCATTGAGGAGTTTCTGGATTTCGTTTCGCAGCACCAGCGTGCCCTCGCCGATAGTGATGCGTCCGCTGAGATCGAGAATCACAACGTCATCGATCCGGCGAGACTTCAGGGTCATGCTCATCGGCCGTTGTTCCTGGAGATTTTCTTGACCATGCGCAAGCGACAACCGCCGTCAGACTGCGTCAAGTCAACTTCATCCATGAACGAACGGATAATGAGGATACCCCGGCCGCCCGGTTTAAGGAGATTCGCCACATCCGTAGGATCCGCGATGGTATCGAGCGCGAAGCCCTTTCCCTGATCTTCGACGATGATTTCGAGAACGTCGTCCGTCGATGAGATCTTCAGCGTGGCTTGCTTTGCTGGATCAAGACGGTTCCCATGCTGGATGGCATTGATCATGGACTCACTGATTGTGAGTTCGAGCCAGTGGGCGAGTTCTTCACTCAAACCGTATTCCTTGACGGCTTCTCCAACGAGCGCGTGAACAGCGGGCATTTCTTCAAGGCGGCTGGGAATGCTGAGTGCAAAGGTCCTGGGAATGGGTGCAGTCATTCATTCCTACGTACCATGAGGTTTTTTCAAATGTCAATCACCAGCATGCTAATCTGACCTTCATGAATGAGGGAGATCGCCTGGAAATCGCGCCGGCTGTGAGAATCAGCGGGAAGGCCTCTGTGCCTGGGGATAAGTCGATCAGCCACCGGCTTGCGATGATAGGGGCGGTCGCGGAAGGTGATACGACGATCCATAATTTCGCCGAAAGCGCGGATTGCCAGTCAACGCTGGATTGCCTGCGAGATCTTGGGGCCCCAATAAAACGCACCGGATCAACGGTCACAATCGAAGGACGCGGCTTGAAAGGGCTCCGGAAAGCGACAGGCGAACTGAACGCGGCCAATTCCGGGACAACCGTACGTCTCATGTCAGGACTGCTGGCTGGATTTCCATTCCCGTCGACATTCATTGGCGATGAATCGCTTTCGCGGCGTCCGATGAAACGGATCGTCGAACCCCTCCGAAAGTTTGGAGCGATCGTTATCGCGCGTGACGATAATTACCTTCCACTGACTATTCAGGGTGGTTCGCTTTTCCCCGTTTCGCTAACCATGCAAATCGCGAGCGCCCAGGTGAAGTCCGCGATTCTTCTGGCAGGACTTCACGCACCGGGGCTTACAACAGTTCGAGAACCAATGCCGACGCGTAACCACACCGAAATCGCGCTGGCTGAATTTGGCTCGCGTATCAAGACCCACGACGATGCAATCGAGATTGAAGGCGGCCGGCCGCTTCGCGGCAAAGAGATGACCGTTCCCGGCGACCTCTCTTCGGCAGCCTTCCTGATTGCCGCAGCAGTGAGCGTGCCGGATTCACAGCTTATGCTCACCGGAGTCGGATTGAATCCAACGCGTTCGGGTTTTATCAGTCTGCTTCGGGAGATGGGCGCACGGATCTCAATTACTCCATCCGCCACCGGCGGAGGTGAGCCCGCGGGAGATATTTCCGTGGAAAGTTCCGAACTTGCCGGACTGGAAGTCAGCGGCGCCTGGATCCCAAACGTGATCGATGAGATTCCGATGCTGGCAGTCTTAGGAACTCGAACGCAGAAAGGAATCCGGATTCGCGATGCTGCGGAACTGCGTGCAAAGGAAAGTGACAGGATCCGAGCAGTTGCTGCCAATCTGAGGACGCTCGGTGCCGAAGTCGAGGAATATGCCGACGGTTTGTGGGTTCCAGGGAATCAGACGCTGCGCGGCGGAGAGGTCGAGTCTTTCGGGGACCACCGGATCGCGATGGCGTTTGCAGTTGCGGGTTTGTTTTCGGACGGACCGGTCACGATAAAAGATCCATCCTGTGTTGGGATCTCTTTCCCAGGTTTCTTTGCGCTGCTGAATACCTTGAAACAGAACGCGGGCTAAAACCCGCGACTACCGCCTGCACAACAGGTCAGCTCGTAGTCGGGTTTTAGCCCGCGTTTCGTATTTCCGTGACTGACGTTTGTGGCGCAACAGCCGCCGGCCTTCGCATCATCCGCACTCGCATGATTCGACGGCCGATCATCTGCTCCACTCGGAACACACTGTCCTCAAACTCGACTTCTTCGCCTTCTTTGAGGAGCCGTCCTGAGCGTGCCAGGAGAAATCCCGCGAGCGTCACGTAAAGGCCGGTTTCGGGAATCTTCAGCGACAGGCGTTCGTTCAGTTCGTGTACGGCGATGCTCGCATCGATGCCGATGCTCCCGTCGAAGTGCGGCATTACAGAATCCATTTCGACATCGTGCTCGTCCTGGATCTCACCCACGATCTGTTCGATCAGGTCTTCCAGCGTGACGATGCCTTCCATCCCACCGTGCTCATCCACGACGATGCCGAGATGTGTCTGCGCATTTTGCAGAAGCCTCACAGCGTTATTTAGTCGTGCGGTGTCGGGAATGAAAACAGGCTTCCGCAGCAGCTGCGATAAGCGAAATGTCTTCGGATAATGGAGGTACGGCATCAGGTCCTTGCCGTGAAGAATGCCGACAACGTTGTCCAGAACGCCCTGGTAGATGGGAAACCGCGAATAGCGGGTGCTTTCAACGACAAGCAGAACCTCTTCAAACGGCGTACCGATCTCAATTGCCGTCGCTTCCATGCGCGGCACCATGACGTCTTTTACCTGGCGTTCCGTGAATTCCAGAACACGTTCGAGCATCCGGCTGTGCTCGTGACGATTGCTGTTGATGAGTGCCCGAAGCTCCGCGTCTGACACCGAAGTAGCCAGCGCCGATGGATTGTCGCGGACACCAGGGAAGAAGAAGGTCGCCAGGCTGACGCCGTGCTTCGTCACCGGATAAAAAAGCCACATGCAGATTTCAATCGGCAATACAACTCGAAGACTGATCCGTTCCGGATACCGTGCTGCAAGCGCTTTGGGCCCCAGTTCACAAAAAACCAGAATGACGATCGTCAGCACTACGGTTTCAATGGCAAGAGCCACGTCCCGGTAATCGGGATTCACAATGAATCGTGAAACGATCGCGGTTGAAACCGTTGCCGCGCCGATGCTTGCGAAGTTATTTCCCAGGAGCAATGTGGCGAGCAGGCGGTCCGGCACATCCAACCATCCCATCAGTTTTTGCGCGGGTTTGCTACCTTGCGCTGCGAGATGCCGGATTTTGTATTTGTTGCTGGCAAGGATCGCCGTCTCGGAAAGCGAGAAGAACGCCGACAGCGCAAAGAAAATAAATAATGGAGCTAACAGAATCGTAGACATTAAGAGGTGGGTTTAGGCTACTGGAACTTTGCCGCACCCTTTGGTGACCGCCTTCTCGATGCGATCCTCAATTTCCAATTCCGCTAGATTCATGACGGTGGACAATTCGGAAATGAGAAGGAATCGAGCGCGATCAAGCATGCGCTTCTCGCGGAACGACAGTGGCTTTACCCTGCTGAGATAAACGAGGTTCTTGAAAACTTCCGCAACATGGAAAATCGAACCCGTGCGCATTTTTTCGGAATTTTCTTTGAACCGGTCTTTCCAATCTTTTTGTGTAAGGAATTGATTACTGGAGAGGAATAAAAGGAGTTGCTCAACGTCGTGGCGTTCGATAATTTTTCGAAGCCCAACGTCCCCGGCATTGGCCGTGGGTACCATTACCAGGATATCGTTGCTACATATCCTTAGGAGATAGAATCGTTCAAACTTCCCCGATACCAGGCGATTCGAGATTTTCTCAATGATGCCTACCCCGTGATTGGGGTAAACAACCTTATCGCCTATCTCAAATGTGTTCATATCCCACCGAAAACTCCAATATTTTATGCGTTCGTAATGATGGCGTCAAGGGCATACTCAGCGTGAAGCCACGTCCATCGCGGATTTCCGCCTATCTCGTTCAGTATTATGAACAGAACATTAATTGTTAGAGCATGCGCCGTCGGGGATTTTGTGCTGAACCTGGCGGCCCTGGAGGCCTTACACCGGGTAAACGACAGTGTTCGATTCACGCTGGTCGGTTATCCTCCGACGCTGGAGCTGGCGCGCGACTTTGTCCCCGTGGATGCCATTTATTCCATCGAAACCGATCCGTGGTGGCGGCTTTTCTATGAATCGATTCCAGACCTAAGTTTCGAATCTTCTATCGTTTGGATGAAGGACCCGGTGGTCGCCGAGAACCTTCGCCGTTCGGGTGTGCCCATCGTCTTTCGCGCCGATCCGTTCCCTCACTATGACCATGCCGCGACACACCTCTTAAGAACTCTTGGTCTGCCTGAGCCGCCGTTACCGGATTTATGGAAACAGGAGATCGCTGAGATCATCATTCATCCTTCAAGCGGAAGCGCGGCGAAGAATTGGCCATACTTTGATGAGTTGACGGCTCGACTGGGGGAATCATGCCGCGTCCTCTCGAAGGGCGATCGAACGTTGACCGAAGTATCCCAACGCCTCCGGTATTGTCGTGCATACATCGGCAATGACTCTGGCATCACTCACCTGGCTGCCTATCTCGGTGTTCCGACGATCGCGCTGTTCGGACCGACGAATCCACGCACGTGGGGGCCGATCGGTCGCCGTGCGCGGATAATTTGGAAGACAAAGCTTGAAGACATTTCCGTGGATGAGGTACTACAGACGCTCAAATGGATGATCTGAAACCGTCTCCTGACATGAGTCCCGAAGAATTTCGCAAGTGGGGATACAAGTTCGTCGACTGGATTGCGGATTACCTTGCGCACCCGGAACGTTATCCGGTGTTATCGCAAGTTGAACCTGGTTCGATCCGACGCCAGCTGCCGCCGAATCCGCCTGAAAAACCGGAGCCGATGGCCGACATGCTGCGCGACGTCGAGCAGATCATCGTCCCCGGCATAACGCACTGGAATCATCCCGCCTTCTTCGCGTACTTCGCCGTTACGGGTTCGGGTCCCGGCATTCTCGGTGAACTATTGAGCGCCGCGTTCAACGTGAATGGAATGTTGTGGCGAACATCACCGGCGTTCACGGAACTCGAAGAACACGTTCTCGATTGGCTGCGCCAGATGCTCGGATTGCCGGACGGCTTCAAGGGCATTGTCTACGATACGGCATCAACCTCAACCTTCCACGCTTTTGCGGCCGCGCGCGAGTTTGCCGGCGAAGGCGCGAGCCAGCTGCGGGCCTACACATCGAACCAGGCGCACTCATCGGTGGAAAAGGCGGCGATGGCTATTGGATTGGGCAGAAGCGGCATCGTCAAGATCGGCGTCGATGAGGAGTTCCGGATGGATCCGGTTGCACTTGAAGCGGCGATCAAGAAGGATCGCGATGAAGGCCGACGTCCGTTTTGCGTTTCGGCGACGATCGGAACAACATCCACGACCAGCATCGATCCGGTCCCACGTATCGCCGACATTTGCGAGAAGTACAAACTGTGGCTCCACGTCGATGCAGCGTACGCGGGAGCTGCCGCCATTCTTCCAGAAATGCGCTGGATTCTCGACGGATGCGAGAGGGCCGATTCGTTCGTGATGAATCCGCACAAATGGCTTTTCACGCCAGTAGACTTCAGCGCGTTTTATTGCCGCCGGCCGCACGTGCTCAAGCAGGCGTTCAGTCTCACCCCGGAATATCTTCAGACCACAGATCCCGGCAATGTTACGAACTACATGGATTACGGCATGCAGCTCGGGCGGCGCTTCCGGTCTTTGAAATTCTGGATGGTCGTGCGGTATTTCGGCGTCGACGGATTGCGTGAGCGCATACGCGAACACATCCGGCTGGGAAAGTTATTCGCGTCGTGGGTAGAAGCGGATTCAAAATTCGAGATCGTTGCTCCGGTGCCCTTCAGTACGGTCTGCTTTCGATCGAAGAGCGATGACTCGGCGAATCAAAAGCTGATGGACCGTGTGAATGCGAGTGGCAAGATCTTCATCTCACATACCCGACTGAATAACCGCCTCGTCCTTCGGTTTACGGTCGGAAATTTACGAAGCACTGAAGAACATGTCCGGATGGCGTGGGATCTCATCCGGCATGAGGCATCCTAGCGGGTGGATTTAGAAGTCGAGAAAGCCGTACAGCTTTCCCTCACAGCTATACTTACCTCCTATGGATTACGTTCCTCGTGAAGAACTGGAAAGGCGCTGGGTTCGAGTCCGCCGTTTCATGGACTGCGATTCGCTGGTCATTCTGCAGAACGCCGATCTCTATTATCTTTCCGGCACAGTTCAGACCGGATTGCTCTGGTTTCCCCGCGAAGGAGAGCCGCTGCTCGCGATTCGAAAGAGCTACGAACGCGCAAAGACGGAATCCGCAATAAAGAATATCGTTCCTCTCAAGACATATTCCGACATTCCGAACCTGATTCCCAATCCAGGACAAAGTGTCGGTTTCGAACTCGACGTGCTTCCCGTTGCAACCTATCAGCAAATCTCGAAGCATTTTCAAAAGTCGAAAATCGTCGATGGTTCGATGGCCGTTCGCAACGCCCGCGGGGTGAAGACGGCTTTCGAAATCGAATGTATCCGCCAGGCTGCGCACCAGCTCGACAAGATGTTTCTCGACATCCCGTCACAACTACACGAGGGTCTGCCCGAATTCGAGCTCGCTGCGCGCATTGAGTACGTCTTGCGCATGGCAGGGCATCAGGGTCTCACCCGAGTTCGCCGTTTCAACATGGAGATGCATTACGGCGCCGTGTCATTCGGCGAGACCTCGGCATATCCACATGCGTTTGATGGTCCCGTGGGCATTCGCGGTCTTTATTCCGCGGTGCCGGCGATGGGCAGCCGGAAAACTTTGAGGCGCGGTGAGCCTGTCATGATCGACATCTGCGGCGGCTATGCCGGATACATTGCCGACGGCTCGCGCACTTATTCGATCGGTGTCGTATCGCAGCAGATGAAAGAGACGCATGAGTTCATTCTGGGATTGAACGGATGGATTGAAGATCAGCTTCGTCCGGGGAACATTCCAAGCCAGATCTACTCGGCCATTATGGACCGCGTCGCAAAGACCTCGTTCGGACAACACTTCATGGGAGCCGGTGAAAATCAGGTTCGATTTGTCGCGCACAGCGTCGGTTTGGAACTCGATGAGATTCCCGTGATCGCCCCGAAATTCGATGCTCCGCTTGAAGCCGGCGTCGTCCTGGCTGTTGAACCCAAAGTGTTCTATCCCGGTCTTGGCGGTGTGGGCACGGAAAACACCTACGTGATCAATGAGTCGGGGTGTGAGCGGCTGACGGTTTGCCCGCAAGAAATCTACACAGTCTGACGCACTGTCTCACACCGCTTCGTACCAGGAACTGCGGCCGCGTCCGAGAAGTTTCAGGCGGCCGGCGGCGACGAGCTGCCGAAGATGAAGTTTCAGCGTGTTGCGATTCGCCTGCGTAAGATTTTCTGCGACTGTCAATGTCAGGCGGCCGTGCTGACGCGCGAGCTGAAGCAACTGCTCATCGATGGCAGAAAGCGCCGTCATGATTCGTTCCCTCTTTACTTTTTCTGCCAGCGAATTCTTCTGCTCGACAAGACATAAAAGGAAAAAACGCAGCCAGTCCATGAGGTGCGATTCGTCCTTGTCGAGCGTGCCCTGCGCACTACGCAGGCCGCGGTAGTACTGCTCCCTGTTTTCTTCGACCACACGTTCGAGCGAACTGTATGGCATGTACGTGTAGCCGCTGTGCAGCAGCAGGAGATTCGTCAGTACCCGAGCAAGCCTTCCGTTGCCATCCTGAAACGGGTGGATCGCGAGGAATCGCACAACGAACACGGCGATGACGAGCAGGGGATGATGTTTGTTCGCTTTCAGCTCCTGCTTCGTCCATGCGACCAGTTCCTGCATAAGACGCGGTGTATCGAACGGCGTCGCGGTTTCGAAAATGACACCCACACTCCGGCCATGCTGATCGAAGGCTTCTACATTGTTCGGTGTTTTTTTGTACTCGCCGCGATGATGTTCATCTCTTTGTGAGAACTTCAACAGAGCGCCGTGAAGCTGCTTGATGTGATTGTCATCGAACGCGATCTGATGCCACGAGTCAAAGACCAGCTTTGTTGCTTCAGCGTAACCCGCAACCTCCTGTTCATCACGCGTCCGGAAGGATCCCAGGTCGAGATTGGAGAGGAGGAGATCGACTTCCTGATCCGTCAGCTTCGCTCCTTCGATACGCGTCGACGCACCGACGGACTCGATGGTCGCAACGCGACGGAGTGTTGCGAGGCGGTCCGGAGCGAGGTTGCCCAGCGCCATCCAGGCGCCCTTGAACTCGTCGATCTCACCGACCAACCGGAGAACGTCCGACGTAAGTACCAGGTTTTTAAACGGGTTCAACGGCATATACCCGTAATTGTACCCGTAAATACCCATTCGCTGAATCGGGTATTTGCGGGCAAGATTGCGGGTATCGCGTTTTGCGGCCAAAAAAAATGCCGCGGACTCGCAAGAGTCCGCGGCTGTTTCTTCCAAGCTTTAAGCAGCGGGACGGGTGTACTGATTGAACCACTCGATTGTGCGTTTCCAAGCGGCATCGGCGGCAGCCTTGTTGTAGCGTTCCGGCGTTGCGTCACAGTTGAAGCCGTGAACGGCGTTCGGATAGATGTGGCCTTCGCAGGGAATGTTGTTCTTCTTGAGTTCCGCTTCATAAGCCGGCCAGGCCATGGCGAGCCGCGTGTCGAGTGCCCCATGATGCGCCAGAACCGCCGCTTTGATCTTTGGAACATCTGTAAGTGGAGGATTGCCGCCATAGAACGGTGCAATCGCCGCTAGATTTTCTCCCAGCCTGACCGCGAGGACATTAGACACGCCGCCACCGAAGCAGAAACCGGTCGCGCAGAGTTTTCCGGTGCAGTCCGGCCGTGATCTCAGCCAATTTGCGGCCGCGACAAAATCCTCTCGCATCTTGTTGCCATCCACTTTCATGAACAGCTGGCCGCCCTGGTAGTCATTACCGGGGAAACCGCCGACCGAGGTCAGTCCATCGGGCGCGAACGCCATGAAGCCCTCGAGCGCAAATCGCCGCGCGACGTCTTCAATGTGCGGATTGAGGCCGCGATTTTCGTGAACGACGAGTACAGCGGTAAGTTTCATGGGCATTGCTTCACGCGTATCGGCACTGCTCGGCTTGACGAAATAGCCTTTGATACTTCCATTGCCCATTGGCGACTGCACGGTCTCATACGACGCCTTGATTCGTTCGTCGTCTTTTCGAACCTGCTGGCCGAGTGCATAGTTCGGCATCAGGCCCTCGGTGATGGCCGTGAGCGCCACACCGGTAAGAGCCAGACGTTTTGCGCCGTCCATAAACTCTCGACGGCTGATCTCCCCATGAATGTAGTCGTTGTAGAGCAGAATGGCTTCTACGGGCATCTTTGTTGTCTGTTGTTCCATTGGATCGCTCCTTTCGCGGGCCCGAGAATATCACTAACTGTTCTTCGCGGTCACGTTTCGCGCGACAAAAAGAATCATCACGAAATAAACGATGGAATTCGCGACAAAAATGGCGCGCAGGCTGATGCCGGCAATTGCGCCGGCAATGAGGGGGCCGACGGCCGTGCCGAACATGCTCACGCTCGACAGCAGACCGAAACCGCTGCCACGGCGTTCTTCCGGAATGACGCGATGAGCGGCGCTCAGCGCCAGCGTCAGGGTACCTCCGGCCAGCAGAGCCAGGACGACGCGCAGAACCGAGAATTGTTCCGGAGAAGTCACAAAGATCATCGGAAGCAGAACCAGAATGCTGAACACGAGCCGGCCGGTGATGAGACGCCGCAACGAAACTCGCGCCGCCAGCTTTCCGGACACCCATGCAGAGAAAGCTTCACCAAAAGCCGCTGCAGATATGACACTCCCCGAAACTACGGCAACGCGAGATGCCGGCGTACCCAATTGTTCGAGGAAGAGAGGAATGATCGGGCCAAATGTCCGATCCGCCATGTTCACGAAAAAAAGAATCAGGAGTGAAGTGAAGTACTCCGGTTGCCTCCAGAATCCGGAGAGACCTGGGCCTGCTGGGGTTTTTTCTAAGGTCTTGGTCGATCGTTCCTGCTCGCCGTAAAGAAAGATGACGCTTAACAGCGCAGCCACATTCAAAATGCCATTAACCAGGAAAGTATTTCGAATACCGATGGAGGACGCCAGGATTCCTCCGACGAAAGGGCCGAGCGCTGCACTGAGAATCTGGAACGATTGCAGGCTCCCGATGATCGAGGGCACTTTCTCGCGCGGTGAGTACTGCGTTACGAGTGCGACCGAGACATTCTGGAATCCACCGCCGAGCCCCAAAAGAGTCCGCACGAGAAGTAACTGCCAGACGTTTTGGCACAGCGCCATCATGAAATAGAAAAATGTGTTTGATGCCGCCGCGCGCACGGCAATCACCTTCATGCCGTGGCGATCACCCAGGCGTCCCCAAAAGGTTCCTGTAAACGAGGCAAGCAGCGGGCTAATGCCGGTGATCAGTCCGCTCCAGAATGCAATTTCTCCGACCCCTTCAATTCCGAGCTGCCTGACATAGATCGGCAGAAACGGCATGATGAGGTAATAACCAAAGTTTTGGAGAGAAACGGTGATCGTGACGGCGATCTGGTTTTTTCGCCACTGCGGTTGTGGCATCGGCTACTTGAGAACGCGGAGCAGGCCCAAGATCGACTTTGCGTCCTCGATCCGGCCGTCATCGATCATCTGAAGGGCTTGCATGCTGGGAACGATATCAAGCTCAATCGCTTCATCTTCGTCAAAGTTCGTCTGGGTTTTTACCAGCCCCGATGCTTCGTAGAGATGCATGAACTCCGTGGTGAACCCGGGAGTCGTGTAGAAGCGTGCACGTTCAATCATCTTTCCTGCGCGGTAACCCGTCTCTTCTTCGAGTTCACGAAATGCACAATCGCGCGGATTCTCGCCTCGATTCAGCGTGCCCGCAGGAATCTCGAGCAGCTCCTTCCCAGTCGCATGCCGGTATTGGCGAATCAGCAGGACCTCATTCGGGCTCGGACGAGCAACGATACACACGGCTCCGGGATGAACTACAAGCTCGACGACATGTTGCTTACCGTTGTCATGGACAATCCGATCTTCGCGCACTTCAATCTTCTTGCCTTTGTACGCAATGGTCTGACTGATGACTTTCGGCCTGTTCATACTTGCGGCATCTTCTGCGCTTCCAGAACAGGTCGCAGAGCGCGGATGAATTTGTCGATTTGCTTTTCAGTAATGATGAATGGCGGCAGCATTCTCAGTACAGTCTCATGTGTGCAATTCAGAATGAAGCCTTGTTCGAGCAGTTGCTTCACAATGTCTTTGCCCGGGATCTTCAGGTCTACCGCAAGCATCAGCCCTTCACCTCGTACTTCCTGGACGACCGGCAGATCCGCGAGCTCCTGGAGCCGCTGTTTGAAATAAGCGCCGAC
>Ga0075425_100002433_pt1 | contig 18684 bp, 9 predicted proteins | sample SoiMethybrSBSTD4_FD_75300 | JGI IMG/M metagenome (GOLD analysis project Ga0075425, IMG submission 75300) | Bulk soil microbial communities from a Populus tree surrounding site in Tennessee, USA - Soil MetaG P. TD hybrid SBSTD4 | ecosystem: Environmental > Terrestrial > Soil > Tree plantation... | reverse complement strand
ATCGGCGCGAACGTCGCCCTCGGTTTCCGCCACCTCGTGATCCACGGCCCCGGCGCCGACCAGCCCGGCTTCATCCGCCGCTTCGCAGCGGACGTGATCCCGCGGCTGCAGTCGCGGTTCGGTTGAGCTCGGCGCCCAGGGCGGATGAGCCAGCTGCGTTCTGTGTGCCAGCGGTGGAGGGTGCGGCACCCCCGTCAGCGTCCGCACGAAGTCTCTGGCGCCGCGTTTCGTCTGGAATGCGTGTGATGCGTGGCCGGGGCAGAGCCACACGGTGACGCGGTAGGCGAGGCGGATCCCTTCGGTGCGTCCCTTGGTGCGACACGCCGGCGACTCCCCGAACCCGGCCCTGGCGGGCAGCCCGCCGCAGCTTCGCCGGCTCCCACACGAGGAGCGCTCCGCTGCGGCGGAGCAGGTGGCAACTCAGGTTCAGGTGACCGCAGGCACGAGCTCGCGGCCGAAGAGCTCGACGGCGTCCAGGTCGTCGTGCAGCAGGTGCTGGAGCATCATCCGCTCGACGCCGGCGTCCGCCAGCTCGCGCAGGCGCGCGACTGCCTCGTCGATCGTCCCGCACACCCAGGTGTCGCGGTTCTCGGCGAGCACGGACGCCCCGTCTCCCTGCTCGAAGCCCAGGTCGACCAGCCGCTGCGCCCGCGCCTCGGCCTGGGCCGTGTCCTCGCCGACGCAGACCGTGCACATCGCCGAGAGGACCAGCGTCTGCGGATCGCGGCCGTGACGGGCGCAGGCCTCGTCCATCCGCCCGCGCAGGTCGCGGCACTCCGCGACCGTCGGGCCGACGACGTTGTACTCCTGGCCGAGCCGGGCGGCGACCTCGACGGTGCGGCGCTTGCCGGAGCCGCCGATGATCACGGGCGGGTGCGGCCGCTGGGCGGGGCGCGGAAGCGCGTCGCAGTCCTCGAGCTGATAGTGGCGGCCCGAGTAGGAGAAGGATTCGGTCGTCCACTGGCCGACGATGATCTCGGCCTGCTCCTCGAACACCTCCATTCGCTCGCCGAGCGAGCCGAACGGGAAGCCGAAGGCGCGGTGCTCGCGCTCGTACCAGCCGGCGCCGAGGCCGAGCTCGGCGCGTCCGCCGGAGATGTGGTCGACAGTGGTCGCCGCCCGGCCGAGCACCGACGGATGCCGGAACGTCGTCGGCGAGACCATCGTCCCCAGCCGGATCCGCTCCGTGCGGGCGGCGAGGCCGGCGAGCGTCGTCCACGCGTCGAGCGACCCCCGGGTGGCGCCCTCGTCGACCGAGACGTAATGGTCGGAGCGGAAGAGGCCCTCGAGCCCGACCCGCTCGCAGGCCTCGGCTAGGGCGATCCACTGCGGCCAGGTGACATCCTCCTGGCCCTCGATCATCAGACACAGACGCATGGCGGGCTGACGCTACCACGCAATTGGCATCCGCACGGAGTGTCAATTGCGCCGCCCGCGGCCCGGAGAATTCACCGCACGTTTACGAATGGTTTTCCGCGCGGTAACCCAATGCGTCGGCGCAGAGACGACACTGCATCTCGCCGTACCGCAGCGGCGCGCTCCCCCGGGCGCGCCGCGACCAAGGTTTGGGCCGCTGCAAGGTTCCCCGGAGGGGGAAGATGCCCGGGGCTCCGCTGTGAGGGAGCTCCGGGCCACCGCCCCTGGACATGCATAGCCGGTGGAGGGCACCGGGTATTCAGCGCGGCGGTCGTCCGGAGGGCGTCAATCGTCTAGTTTGCAAACCCCCATGGCGAGGGCAGCCAGCGAACTCTCGGGCAGCGCCGTTCCCGACACCGACGGAAGGCGGCGGGTCGTCGTCGAGAACGTCCGCCCGTGCGTCGACGGCGGCCGCTTCCCGGTGAAGCGGGTGGCCGGCGACCACGTCGAGGTGACCGCCGACGTTCTCGCCGACGGCCACGACGTCGTCGCCGCCGTCGTCCGCCGTCGCCGCGACGGCGAGCGCCGCTTCCGCGAGGTGCGCATGCAGCCGCTCGGCAACGACCGCTTCGCCGCGTCGTTCCCCGTCGACGTGCTCGGCCGCCACTCCTTCTCGGTGCGCGCCTGGATCGACCGCTTCGCCACCTGGCGCGACCAGCTCGGGCGCCGGGTCGAGGCGGGGCAGGACGTGCGGGTCGAGCTGGCAGTCGGCGTGGAGCTCATCGAGGCGGCGGCCGGATCGGCGCCAGCGGCCGCGGCGACCGAGCTTCGCAAATGGCGCGACCGCCTGGCCGGCGACGATCCCGAGGCGGGCGCAGCGGCCGCGCTCGACCCGGCCCTGGCGGCGCTGATGGCCGCCCACGACCCCCGCCCGCACGCCACCGACTCCGACGTGGCCGTGCCGGTGTGGGTCGACCGGCCGCTGGCCCGGTTCTCGGCCTGGTACGAGCTCTTCCCCCGCTCGCTCGGCGGCGACCGCCACGGCACGCTCCGCGACGTTCGCGGCGAGCTCGCACGCATCGCCCGCATGGGCTTCGACGTGCTCTACCTGCCCCCGGTGCACCCGATCGGCGAAACCCACCGCAAGGGCCGCAACAACATGCCCGCGGCCGAGCCGGGCGACGTCGGCAGCCCCTGGGCGATCGGCGCCGCCGCGGGCGGGCACACCGCCGTCCACCCCGACCTCGGCAGCGTCGCCGACGTGCGCCGGCTGGCCGAGGCGTGCACGAAGCGCGGCATCGCCCTCGCGCTCGACATCGCCTTCCAGTGCTCGCCCGACCACCCCTGGGTCTCCGAGCACCCGGAATGGTTCCGGCACCGGCCGGACGGCTCCATCCGGTATGCGGAGAACCCGCCGAAGCGCTACGAGGACATCTACCCGCTCGACTTCGAGTCCGACGACTGGGCCGGGCTGTGGCAGGCGCTCGCCGACGTCGTCCGCTTCTGGCTGCGCCAGGGCGTCTCGGTCTTCCGGGTCGACAACCCGCACACCAAGCCGTTCGCCTTCTGGGAGTGGATGATCGCCGACATCACCCGCGACCACCCCGAGACGATCTTCCTGGCCGAGGCGTTCACCCGGCCGCGGGTGATGGAGCGGCTGGCCAAGGCCGGGTTCACCCAGTCGTACACATACTTCGCCTGGCGCAACGGCAAGCACGAGCTCGAGAGCTACCTGCACGAGCTGACCCGGACCGGCCTGCGCGACTACTTCCGGCCAAACTTCTGGCCGAACACGCCCGACATCCTCACCGAGCCGATGCAGACCGGCGGCCGCCCGACGTTCGCCGCGCGGCTCGTCCTGGCGGCGACGCTCTCGCCCAGCTACGGCATCTACGGGCCGGCCTTCGAGCTCGTGGAGCAGCGCGGGCTGCGGCCGGGGAGCGAGGAGTACCTCGACTCCGAGAAGTACCAGCTGCGCGACTGGGACACGGCGGCCCCCGGCTCGCTCGAGCCGCTGGTGACGGCCGTGAACGCCGCCCGCCGCGCCCACCCCGCGCTGCAGACGAACGAACGGCTGGAGTTCCGCCACGTCGACAACGACATGCTCGTCGCCTACACCAAGCACACCGAGGATCGCGGCGACATCGTGCTCTGCATCGTCAACCTCGATCCCCACCACACCCAGTCGGGCTGGGTCGACCTCCCGCTCGAGCACCTCGGCATCGACACCGACGGCCCGTACCAGGTACACGACCTGCTCGCCGACGCGACGTACACGTGGCAAGGCGGGCACAACTACGTCGAGCTCGACCCGCACCGGTCCTCCGCCCACGTGTTCCACATCCGCCGGCGCCTGCGCACCGAGCACGACTTCGAGTACTACGCATGACGCTCGCGAGCCCGAAACCCGTGACCGTCGTCGCGCCGACCGCCACCGGCAGCGCCGGCCGCTGGTACGAGGACGCGATCATCTACGAGCTGCACGTGCGCGCCTTCGCCGACTCCGACGGCGACGGGATCGGCGACTTCCGCGGCCTGACCGAGCGGCTCGATTATCTCGAGGATCTCGGCGTCACCGCGATCTGGCTCCTGCCGTTCTACCCGTCTCCGCTGCGCGACGACGGCTACGACATCGCCTCCTACCGGGAGGTGCATCCGGACTACGGGACGATGCGCGACTTCCGCAGGTTCCTGCGCGCCGCCCACGCCCGCGGGCTGCGCGTCATCACCGAGCTCGTCCTGAACCACACGTCGGACATGCACGAGTGGTTCCAGCGCGCCCGCCGCGCCGCGCCCGGCAGCCGCGCCCGCAACTTCTACGTCTGGAGCGACAGCCCCGACAGGTACCGCGGCGTCCGCATCATCTTCCAGGACTTCGAGACGTCCAACTGGACGTGGGACCCGGTGGCCGGCGCCTACTACTGGCACCGCTTCTACTCGCACCAGCCCGATCTCAACTGGGACAACCCCGAGGTGCAGCGGGCCATGTTCGGCGTGGTCGACTTCTGGCTCGCGATGGGCGTCGACGGCCTGCGCCTCGACGCCGTGCCGTACCTGTTCGAGCGCGAGGGCACGAACTGCGAGAACCTGCCCGAGACACACGGGGCGCTGCAGGCGCTGCGCCACCACATGGACGAGAAGTTCCCCGACCGGATGCTCCTCGCCGAGGCCAACCAGTGGCCCGAGGACGCGGTCGCCTACTTCGGCGACGGCAACGAGTGCAACATGGCCTACCACTTCCCGCTCATGCCGCGGATGTTCATGGCCGTGCGGATGGAGGACCGCTATCCGCTCGTCGACATCCTCGCCCAGACGCCGCCGATCCCGGACGGCTGCCAGTGGGCGATCTTCCTGCGAAACCACGACGAGCTGACCCTCGAGATGGTCACCGACGAGGAGCGCGACTACATGTACCGCGCCTACGCCGACGACCCCCAGGCGCGCATCAACCTCGGCATCCGCCGCCGGCTGGCGCCGCTGCTCGGGAACGACCGCCGCGTCATCGAGCTGGTCAACGCGCTGCTGCTCTCGCTCCCGGGCACGCCGGTCATCTACTACGGCGACGAGCTGGGAATGGGCGACAACATCTACCTGGGCGACCGAAACGGCGTCCGCACGCCGATGCAGTGGAGCCTCGACCGCAACGGCGGCTTCTCCCGTGCGAACCCGCAGCAGCTCTACCTGCCCGTCGTGTCCGACCCGGAGTACGGCGCCGTCAACGTCGAGTCGCAACAGGCCAACCCCAATTCGCTGCTCTGGTGGATGAAGCGGCTGCTCGCGCTGCGCAAGCGCTACCAGGCGTTCGGCCGGGGCTCGCTCGAGTTCCTGCTGCCGGAGAACCGCAAGGTGCTCGCCTACCTGCGCGAGTACGGCGAGGAGCGCATCCTGGTCGTCTGCAACCTGTCCCGGCGGGCCCAGTACGTCGAGCTCGACCTGCGCCACTTCGAGGGCCACGTGCCCGAGGAGCTGCTCGGCCACAGCCAGTTCCCGGCCATCGCCGGCGACCGCCCCTACCCGCTCGCGCTCGGCCCGCACGACTTCTACCTCTTCGTCCTGCACCCGGCCCCGCCGGACGGGTTCGCGGCTGGCGGGCCGTGCCCCGAGATCCGCGTACAGGGCCGGTGGCCGGCCATCTTCGAGCGGCGCACGCGCCGCCAGCTCGACGACGCGGTGGCGCAGTTCCTGCCGTCGCGGCGCTGGTTCGCCGGCAAGTCACGCGGCATCCGCCGGGTGGTGCTCGTCGATGCCGTGCGCGTCCCCGGGCCGGCCCGGCGCGAGGCCGGCTATCTGTGCCTGCTGCGCGTCGAGTACCGCGAGGGCGAGCCCGACACCTACGTGCTGCCGCTTGTCGCCCGCTCGCCGGCCGAGAACGGCCGCTCGCCGGGCGCCGCGACGATCGCGATGATGGAGACGCAGGACGGGCGGATGGCGCTGCTCGACGGTGGCGACGACCCGGTGCTGGCGACCGCGCTCCTGCAGATGCTGCGGCGCGGCCGGCGGATCGGCGGCCTGGTCGGGTCGCTGGCCACCACCCGCACCCGCGAGCTGCGCAAGATCGTCGCCGACGGCGACGGGCTGGAGCCGCAGCCGCTCGGTGCCGAGCAGTCGAACAGCTCGGTCGCGTTCGGCCAGCGGGCGGTGCTGAAGCTCTTCCGCCGGGTCGAGCCCGGGCCCAACCCGGAGGCGGAGGTCACCGCCGCGCTGACGCGGGCCGGCTTCGCCCACGTCTCGCCGGCCGCCGGAACGATCGAGTACCACCGCCGCCGCCGCCAGCCGGTCACGATCGGGCTCCTGCAGGGCTTCGTCACCAACGAGGGCGACGCCTGGGAGTACACGATGGACGAGGTCACCCGCTACCTCGAGGACGCGCTGGCGCGCGAGGACCGCGACGTGTCCGTGCCCGCCGCGGGGCTGGTCGACCTGGCCGCGGAGGAGATCCCGGCGGAGGTCGCCGACTCGATCGGCTCCTACGTCGAGTTCGCCCGCCTGCTCGGCGAGCGCACCGCCCAGATGCACGTCGCGCTCGCAGCCGCCGACGACGGCGCCGACTTCGAGCCCGAGACGTTCACGGCGCTGCAGCAGCGGGCGCAGTACCAGTCGCTGCGAAACCTGATCCGCCAGGTGTTCGCCGCCGCCCGCCGGGCCGGCGACGGCGTCGCCGAGCTGGAATGGATCGCGCCGGGCGACCAGCCCGTGCTGGCCCGCGTCCGCGGGCTCCTGGACGGGATGCTCCAGGGCAGCCGCATCCGCGTCCACGGCGATTACCACCTCGGCCAGGTGCTCTGGACCGGCCGCGACGTCGTCATCATCGACTTCGAGGGCGAGCCCGCGCGGCCGCTGGCGCAGCGGCGGCTGAAGCGCTCGCCGGCGTACGACGTGGCGGGGATGCTGCGCTCCTTCCACTACGCGGCGTACGCCGCGCTCTTCCGCGAGAGCGGCCGCAGCGACGCCGTCGGCGGCGCCGCCGAGGCCTGGGCGAAGCACTGGCGGGCGTGGGTGTCGGCGGCATTTCTGAAGGCGTACCTGGCCGCCGTCGCCCCGGCCTCGATCCTGCCGGAGGATCCCGACCAGCTCGCCCGCCTGATCGACCTGCACCTGATCGAGAAGGCCGTCTACGAGCTCGGCTACGAGCTGGACAACCGCCCCGACTGGGTCGTCATCCCCGCCCGCGGGCTCGAGGAGCTCTTAGATGGTTGATTTCACGCCCCCGCGTGCCTGGACGTCAGGCTGTGGCGGGGGTGTGGGTCGCCGGCGGGGCTGCGGCTGCGAACCGTCGCATCGCCGCGTCCTCGGTCGCGCCCATATTTCGGCCCAATATGAACGCTCCCTGCGTCCTTGCGCTGCTCGGTTCGCAACCGCCCAGGACACACAGGGGCGTGAAATCAACCATCTATGCGCATGACCCTCGCCGTCGACCGCGGCGCGCTGGATGCGCTGGCCGCGGCGGAGGGGGTGCTGCGGTCGTACACCGACACGACCGGCCGGCGCCGGCGGGCGTCCGCGGCGGCGCTCGCCGCCGTGCTGCGGGCGCTGGGGCACGATGTGGACGAGTCGGGCCGCGGCGCTGCCGAGGCGCTGCGCGCGGCCGAGGCGGCCCGCACCGGGCGGCTGGTGGAGCCGGTCGCGGTCGCCTGGGGACGGGCACGGGCGCGGATCCCGGTGACGGGAAAGGGGCGGCCGGCCTGGACGCTCGCGCTCGAGGAGGGCGGCGAGGTGCACGGACGCGCCGACGACGCGGCCGTCGAGCTGCCGCGGCTGCCGTACGGCCGCCACGTGCTGCACATCGAGGCCGGCGGCCGGACGCAGGACGTGACCGTCCTGCAGGCGCCGCGCCGGGCGCCCGCCGGCCCGGAGCGCTCGTGGGGCCTGTTCGTGCCGCTCTACGCGCTGCCGGGGCCGTTCGGCCCGGGCGACTTCACCCGGATGCGCATGCTTGCCGAGTGGACGGCCGGACTCGGCGGCGACCTGGTCGGCTCGACGCCGCTGAACGCGGCCTTCCTGGACGAGCCGTTCGAGCCGAGCCCCTACCTCCCCGTCAGCCGCCTGTACTGGAACGAGCTCTACGCCGACCCGGCCGCGACGCCCGAGTGGGCGGCCTCGGCACGCGCCCGCGAGCTGGCAGCCGCCGTCCACCCGCCCGACGGCCGGCTGATCGACTACCGCGCGGCGGCCGCCGCCAAACGATGCGTGCTGGAGGCGCTCCTGGCCGACCTCGGCGGCGAGCGGCTCGAGGCGTTCGAGGAGCACCTGCGCGCCCACCCCGACCTGGCCAGCTATGCCGGGTTCCGGGCACGGTGCGAGCATGAGCGGGCGGGATGGCGCGAATGGAGCCATCCCGATACACGGGCGCTTGGCCATGGTCGCATGTGTCATTCACAGGCGGGCGACCCCGCCGCCCGCTACCACGCCTACGCCCAGTGGCTGTGCGAGGAGCAGCTCTCCCGCGTCGCCGCGGGCGGTGCCGGCCCCTATCTCGACATGCCGCTCGGCGTGCATCCCGGCGGCTACGACACCTGGCGGTTCCGCGAGCTCTTCGCCGAGGGCGTCTCCGTCGGCGCGCCGCCCGACGGCTTCTTCCGCGGCGGCCAGGACTGGGGCCTGGCCCCGCTTCACCCCGGCCGGCTGCGCGAGGGCGGCCACGCCTACCCGCTCGCCTGCGCCGCGGCGCTCTGCCGGCACGCGGCCGCCGCCCGCATCGACCATGTCATGGGCCTGCACCGCACGTTCTGGGTGCCCGACGGTCTGCCGGCGACCGAGGGCGTGTACGTCCGCTACCCGTTCGAGGAGCTCTACGCGGTGCTCTGCATCGCGTCCGCCCTGCACGGGACGCGGCTCGTCGGCGAGGACATGGGCACCGTTCCCGGCGGCGTCCGCCGCACCATGGCGGCACACGGCCTGCTGCGCACCTACGCCGTCCAGTCGGAGCTCGGCGACGGGGGCGATCCCTTCGACCGCGTGCCTTCTGCGGCGATGGTGGGCATGAATACCCACGACATGCCCACGTTCGCTGAATTCTGGGACGCCGACGGCGCCGCCGACGGGCGCCGCGACGCCCTGCGCGCACGCCTCGAGCAGCGCGGCCATGCGGTCGCCGACGGCCCTGGCGCGCTCGACGCCTGCCTGATCGAGCTGGCCGGCTCGGACGCGCGCGGGCTGCTGGTGACCCTCGAGGACATGTGGTGGGAGCACGGGCGCCAGAACGTCCCCGGAACGACGACCGAGCATCCGAACTGGCGGCGGCTGGCACGCTACGGCGTGGACGAGCTCGACGCCGTTCCCGACCTGGCGCCGCGCCTGCGCCGGATCGCCGACGCGAGGAGGCCTGCCCGATGACCGAGCCCCGGATCCGTAAGCGCCCCGCCCCGCGGCAGCCGAAGAGCCGCCTCGCCGCCGACGACCTGCACCTCTTCAACGAAGGCACGCACTACCGGCTGGCGGAGAAGCTCGGCGCGCACCCGGCGGCGATCGGCAAGCGCACCGGAACCCAGTTCGCCGTCTGGGCCCCGAACGCGACGGCGGTGTCCGTGATCGGCGACTGGAACGGCTGGACCCACGGCGCCGATCCGCTCTTTTCGGCGGGCGGCTCCGGCATCTGGGAGGGGTTCGTGGGCGACGTCGGCCAGGGCGCCACCTACAAGTACGCGATCACGAGCGGCAGCGGCGAGGAGCTCGAGAAGGCCGACCCCTTCGCCCGCTATGCCGAGCTGCCGCCGAAGACGGCCTCGATCGTGTGGGACCTCGGCTACGAGTGGGGCGACGACGAGTGGATGCGCACGCGGGCGGAGCGCAGCGCCCTCGCTGCGCCGATCGCGATCTACGAGCTGCACCTGGGCTCATGGCGGCGAAATGTCGAGGAGGGAAACCGGCCGCTGACCTACCGCGAGCTGGCCGGGCAGCTGCCGGCCTACGCCGTCGAGAACGGCTTCACCCACGTCGAGCTCCTGCCGGTCATGGAGCACCCCTACACCGGCTCGTGGGGCTACCAGACCACCGGGTACTTCGCGCCCACCAGCCGCTATGGCACGCCGCAGGACTTCATGGCCCTCGTCGACGCGCTGCACGCCGCCGGCGTCGGGGTGATCCTCGACTGGGTGCCGTCCCACTTCGCCACCGACAAGCACGGCCTCGCGAGCTTCGACGGGACGCACCTCTTCGAGCACGCCGATCCCCGCCAGGGCTTCCACCCCGACTGGGGCAGCTTCATCTTCAACTACGGCCGCAACGAGGTGCGCAGCTTCCTGCTCTCGAGCGCGATGCACTGGCTCGACGCCTACCACGCCGACGGCCTGCGGGTCGACGCGGTCGCCTCGATGCTCTACCTCGACTACTCCCGTAACGAGGGCGAGTGGATCCCCAACCGCCACGGCGGCCGCGAGAACCTCGAGGCGATCGACCTGATGCGGTCGCTGAACAGCGCCGTGTACGCCGAGCACCCCGGCGTGCAGACCTACGCCGAGGAGTCGACGGCGTGGCCGATGGTGTCGCGGCCGACCTACCTGGGCGGGCTCGGGTTCGGCTTCAAGTGGGACATGGGCTGGATGCACGACACGCTCGTCTACTTCGGCCACGACCCGGTGCACCGCCGCTTCCACCACCACGAGCTGACCTTCCGCGGCCTCTACGCGTTCACCGAGAACTACGTGCTGCCGCTCTCCCACGACGAGGTGGTGCACGGCAAGCGGTCGCTGATCGGGCGCATGCCCGGGAACGAGTGGCAGATGCGCGCCAACCTGCGCGCGCTCTACGGCTACATGTACGCGGTGCCCGGGAAGAAGCTCCTCTTCATGGGCGGCGAGCTCGGCCAGTGGGACGAGTGGAATCACGAGTCGAGCGTCGACTGGCACCTGCTCGACCGGCCCGAGCACGACGGCATCCGCCGCTGGGTGGCCGACCTGAACCGGGTCTATCGCGAGCGGCCGGCGCTGCACGAGCTCGACTGCGACCCGGCCGGGTTCGAGTGGGTGCACGCGTCGGACAGCGAGTCGAGCGTGCTCGGGTTCATGCGGCTGGCGAAGGGCGGCGCGGACGCAGCCCTGGCGGTGTTCAACCTGACGCCCGTGCTGCGCCCGAACTACCGCATCGGCGCGCCGCGGGCGGGCGTCTGGCGCGAGCTCCTGAACAGCGACTCCGAGTACTACGGCGGCAGCGGCGCCGGCAACATGGGCCGGATCGAGGCGGTGGCCGAGCCGGCCCACGGCCGCGAGCACTCGATGACGCTCGTGCTGCCGCCGCTGTCGTGCCTGCTGCTCGCCCCGGAGGACGCTCCGTGAGGCATGCCCGCCCCCGCCTGGGGGCGACGCCGGAGGCGGATGGCAGGGGCACGCGGTTCGCCGTGTGGGCGCCGCATGCCGACCGGGTCGACGCCGTCCTGCTCGACCCGGACGAGGTGATCGAGCTGCCCCCCGCGGGCGACGGGTTCTTCGCCGGCGTGGCCGCGGGCGCCGGCCCTGGCCGGCGCTACCGCTACCGGCTGGACGGCGGCGACGAGCTGCCCGATCCCGCCTCATCGTTCCAGCCCGACGGCGTTTCCGGTCCGTCGGCGGTGGTCGCGCCGTGGGACGGCTGGACCGACGCGGGCTGGCGGGGGGTGCCGCTCTCCGAGCTCGTCCTCTACGAGCTGCACGTCGGCACCTTCACGCCCGGGGGGACGTTCGACGCGATCGTGCCGCGGCTGGCCGAGCTGCGCGATCTGGGCGTTACGGCCATCGAGCTCATGCCGGTGGCGCAGTTCCCGGGCCCGCGCAACTGGGGGTACGACGGCGTCTTCCCGTACGCGGTGCAGAACTCCTACGGCGGCCCGGAGGGTTTGAGCCGGCTCGTCGACGCGGCTCACGCGGCGGGGCTGGCGGTGTGCCTCGACTGCGTGTTCAACCACCTCGGCCCGGAGGGCAACGTGCTGCCCCGATTCGGGCCGGTCTTCACCGAGCGCTACCGCACGCCCTGGGGCGCCGCGATCAACATGGACGGCCCCGGCAGCGACGGCGTGCGCGCGCTCCTGATCGGCAGCGCCGTGCGCTTCTTCGAGGAGTTCCACGTCGACGCGCTGCGGCTCGACGCGGTCGACCAGATCGCCGACGCCTCCGCGACGCACTTCCTGGCGGAGCTCGCCGACGCCGTCGCCGAGGCCGCCGCGCGGGCCGGGCGGCCGCTGCACCTGATCGCCGAGAGCGACCTGAACGACCCGCGCATGATCACGCCGCGCGCCGCCGGCGGCCTGGGGATGGACGCCCAGTGGAGCGACGACCTGCACCACTCGCTGCACACGCTCGTCACCGGCGAGGAAACGGGCTACTACGCCGACTTCGCCGGCCGGGGGACGCGGATGGCGGCCCGCGCCTACCGGGACGCGTTCGCCTACACCGGCCAGCGGTCGCGCCACCGCGGCCGCCGCCACGGCGCCCCGGCGGCCGGCATCCATGGCAGCCGCTTCGTCGTCTTCGGACAGAACCACGACCAGGTCGGCAACCGCATGCTCGGCGACCGGCTGGCGCAGACCGCCGGCTTCGAGGCGGCCAAGCTGATGGCGGGCGCGGTGCTGCTCGCCCCCCAGGTGCCGCTCCTCTTCATGGGCGAGGAGCACGCCGACGACGCGCCCTTCCCGTTCTTCACGAGCCACGCGGGGGCCGACCTGATCGAGGCCGTGCGGCGCGGCCGGGCGGAGGAGTTCCGCTCGTTCCGCTGGGCCGGCGAGCCGCCCGATCCCCAGGCCGAGGAGACGTTCCGAGGCGCCGTCCTGCACTGGGACACGCGCGGCGAGGGCGGGCACGGCCAGATGCTCGATCTCTACCGCGAGCTCCTGCGCCTGCGTCGTGACCTGGCGCCGCTGCGCGACCTCGCTCCCGACCGGGTCGAGATCGCGCGGACGGACGATCCCGCCGTCGTGTGGATGCTCCGGGGCGACCCGGCGAGCGAGACTGTGCTCGTGTGCCTTCACTTCGGACCCGAGCCGCGCGTGCTCGACATCCCGTTCGCCGGCGAGCGGACGGCCCTGATCGACTCCGCCGATGCCCGCTTCGGCGGACCCGGCGCCGTCGCGCCGTCCGGCGGCGCGGTCACCGCCCAGCCGCAGTCCTTCGTCGTCCTCGGCGGCGCCCGTGGCTAATCTGCGCGTCTGGCCCGGTGGTCCGTACCCGCTGGGGGCGTCATGGGACGGCGAGGGCACCAACTTCGCCCTCTTCTCGGAGCACGCCACCGGCGTCGAGCTCTGCCTCTTCGACCGGCCGGAGGACGCCGAGGAGTCGTACCGGCTCGAGGTCGTCGAGCGCACCGACCTGATCTGGCACGCCTATCTCCCCGACGTCCGTCCGGGCCAGCTCTACGGCTATCGCGTGCACGGCCCCTACGAGCCCGAGCACGGCCACCGCTTCAATCCGCACAAGCTCGTGCTCGACCCGTACGCGAAGGCCGTCACCGGACAGCCGCGCTGGGACGATTCGCTGTTCGGCTACACGGTCGGCGACCCCGACGCAGATCTCTCGTTCGACACCCGCGAGAGCGCCGGCGAGATGCCGAAATGCGCCGTCGTCGATCCGGCCTTTCCGTGGGGCGACGACCGCCGCCCGGGAGTGCCGTGGAACCGATCGGTCATCTACGAGTGCCACGTCCGCGGCCTGACCATGCTCCACCCCGGCGTGCCGCCCGAGCTGCGGGGCACGTACCTGGGCATGGCCAGCGACCCGATCATCGATCACCTGCTCTCGCTGGGGGTGACTGCCGTCGAGCTCATGCCCGTGCATCAGTTCATCAACGACCGGGCGCTCGTCGATCGCGGCCTCACGAACTACTGGGGCTACAACTCGATCGCGTTTCTCGCCCCGGATGCCCGCTACGCGGCCGGGGGCACCCGCGGCACCCAGGTGAGCGAGTTCAAGTCGATGGTGAAGGCGTTCCACCGGGCCGGCATCGAGGTGATCCTCGACGTCGTCTACAACCACACCGGCGAGGGCAACCACATGGGGCCGACGCTCTCGCTGCGCGGTGTCGACAACGCGTCGTACTACCGGCTCTCGCCGGAGAACCCGCGCTACCACATCGACTTCACCGGCACCGGAAACAGCCTGAACGTCCAGCACCCGCGGTCGGTGCAGCTGATCTTCGACAGCCTCCGCTACTGGGTCACCGAGATGCACGTCGACGGCTTCCGCTTCGACCTCGCCCCCGTGCTCGCCCGTGAGCTTTTCGACGTCGACCGGCTGGCGGCGTTCTTCGACATCATGCAGCAGGACCCGACGCTGTCCCAGGTCAAGCTGATCGCCGAGCCGTGGGACGTCGGCGAGGGCGGCTACCAGGTCGGCAACTTCCCGGTCGGGTGGGCGGAGTGGAACGGCGTCTACCGCGACTCCGTGCGCGCCTTCTGGCAGGGCGACAACGGGCGATTGTCCGAGCTCGCGTCCCGCGTCTCCGGATCGAGCGACCTCTATCAGGCGAGCGGTCGGCGTACCTACGCGAGCGTGAATTTCGTGACGGCGCACGACGGCTTCTCCCTGACCGATCTCGTGTCGTACAGCCAGAAGCACAACGAGGCCAACGGCGAGGACAACCGCGACGGCGCCGACGACAACCGGAGCGCGAACTGGGGCGTCGAGGGGCCGACCGACGATGCGGCGGTGAACGAGCTGCGCTGGCGGATGCGGCGCAACTTCATCGCGACGCTCGTGTTCTCGCAGGGGGTGCGGATGCTGCTCGGCGGCGACGAGCTCGGCCGCACGCAGTGGGGCAACAACAACGCCTACTGTCAGGACAACGAGATCTCGTGGGTGAACTGGAACCTCGACGGCGACGACCGCGAGCTGCTCGACTTCACGCGCGAGACGCTGCGGATCTTCCGCGAGAACCCGGTGTTCCGGCGGCGCGGGTTCTTCGCCGGGCGGCCGGTGCGCGGCGGCAGCAAGGACGTGACCTGGCTGCACCCGGCCGGGCGCGAGATGACGCAGGCCGACTGGGACGATCATGCGCAGAAGGCGGTCGGGATGCTGATCGACGGCGAGGCGACCGACGAGGTGGACGAGCGCGGCCGGCCGGTGTCGGGCCAGACGGTGCTGCTGCTCTTCAACGGCGGCGAGGGATCGCGCCGGTTCGTGCTGCCGGAGTCGGGCCAGGCGGGGGTGTGGGAGGAGCTCGTGAACACTGCCCGGCCCGGCCGGCGGGTCGTCTCGCGCTCCGCGGTGAACCTGGTCGGGCGCTCGTTCATCCTGGCGACGCGAACGAGCGCGCCCGCCGGGGCATGAGGCTCCCGGCCTCCTGCTACCGCCTCCAGCTCTCGCCGGAGTTCACGCTCGACGACGCCCGCCGGGCGGCGCCGTACCTGCGCGACCTCGGGGTCGGCGACATGTATCTCTCCCCGATCCTGGCCGCGCGGCCGGGAAGCATGCACGGCTACGACGTGTGCGACCCGTCGCGGGTCAACCCGGAGCTCGGTGGGCTCGAGGCGCTCGAGCGGCTGGCGGGCGAGCTTGACCGGCTCGACATGGGGCTCCTGGTCGACATCGTCCCCAACCACCAGGCCGCCCACCACTCCAACCCGTGGTGGTGGGACGTGCTGCTGCGCGGCCGGGAGTCCGCCTGGGCGCACGCGTTCGACATCGAGTGGGACGCCCCCGGCGCGGACGGCCGGCTGGTGCTGCCCCTGCTCGGGTCGGAACTGGCCGACGCGGTCGCGCGCGGCGAGCTGCGGCTGGTGGAGGAGGACGGCGAGGCCCGGGTCGCCTACTTCGACGGGCGCTATCCGGTGGCCGCCGGGACCGGGGGCGGCGACGTCGAGGCCGTGCTGGCGGCCCAGCACTACCGGCTCGAGGACTGGCGCACCGGCGCGCCCAACTACCGCCGGTTCTTCGACATCGGCGACCTGCCCGCCGTCACCGTCGAACACGAGGACGTGTTCGCGGCGACGCACGCCGAGATCGTCCGGCTGGTACGGGCCGGCATCGTCACCGGCCTTCGCATCGACCACATCGACGGGCTGCGCGACCCGGCGCAGTACCTCGAGCGGCTGCGCGATGCGACCGACGGCGGCTATGTCGTGGTCGAGAAGATCCTGGCCCGCGACGAGTCGCTGCCCGAGGGCTGGGAGACCGCCGGGACGACGGGCTACGAGTTCCTCGCGCTGGCCGGCGGGCTCTTCGTCGATCCGGACGGGTTCGCGCGGATGAAGGCCCTCCACCGGCGGCTGACGGGGCAGCCGGAGCGGTTCGAGGACATCGCCGAGGCGGCGAAGCGCGCTGCGCTCGACGGGATGCTCGCGCCCGACCTGGCCCGTGTGGCCCGGTCGGCGCCGGCGGCGGTCGCGACCGAGGCGGTGCGCGGCCTGACCGTCACGCTCGACGTGTACCGCACGTACGTCGGCGACGGCGCGGCGAGCCCGGCCGACACGGCGAGGCTACGGGCGGCCGGGGAGCGCGCCGGCGGCGATGCGGAGGCACTGGCGGCGGCCGTCGCGCGTCCGGCGGAGGAGCTGCGCCCGTTCGTCGCGCGCTGGCAGCAGCTGACCGGCCCGGCCGCCGCCAAGGGGGTCGAGGACACCGCCCTCTACGTCGACGCCGCCCTGCTCGCCCGCAACGAGCCCGGGTGCGCGCCGGACTGGCCGTTCACCGATGTCGCCGAGCTGCACGCGCGTCTGGCCGAGCGGGCCGGCGCCCATCCGCTGAACGCCACCTCGACCCACGACACGAAGCGCAGCGAGGACGTGCGCATGCGCATCTCCGCCCTCTCCGAGCTGGCGGCCGACTGGGAGGAGGCGTTCGGCCGCTGGCACGAGGGCAACGCGCCCCTGCGCCGGCGTCCGGACACGGCGCCGGACGCAAACGAGGAGTGGCTGCTGTACCAGACGCTGGTGGGCGCCTGGCCAATTGACATCCACCGCGTGCGCCAATTCGTTCTAAAAGCGCTCCGAGAAGCGAAGGTGCACACGAGCTGGGCCGCCCCGGACGAGGCCTACGAGGCCGACGTCTTCGCGTTCGCCGAGGCCATCCTGGGCTCGCCGGAGTTCACCGGCGACCTGGCGGCGTTCGCCGGTCGATGCGCTGCGATCGGCGTCCGCAACTCGCTCGCCCTGCTCGTGCTCAAGCTGGCGGCGCCGGGCGTCCCCGACATCTACTGGGGCAACGAGGACTGGGACCTCTCGCTGGTCGACCCCGACAACCGCCGCCCGATCGACTTCGCCGCCCGCAGCGAGAGCGACAAGCGCACGATCACGAGAGCCGGCCTTCAGCTGCGCCGGCGCGACCCCGAGCTCTTCGCCCACGGCGCCTACGTGCCGATCGAGGTCGCCGGCCGCCATGCCGACCGCGCGGTCGCCTTCGCCCGCGCCCACGAGGATCGCTGGGCGCTCGCCGCCGTCGCCCGGCTGACCGAGGGTCTGGACGGCTGGGCCGATACCCGGCTCGTCCTCCCCGACGGCGCCCCCGAACGCTGGCGCGACGTCCTCGCCGACCGACCCGCCGCCGACCTCTCAGCGGCCCACCTCCTGGCCTACCTGCCGGCCGCCCTCCTCACGAGCGAATGACCCCAAGCGACCCGGACCCGCCAAACGGGGTCTGACCCCGCGTGGCGGGTCCAGGCGGCCAGGCGCCCGTTATTCACGCACGTGGCCGTCGCCGTGCACCACGTACTTCGTCGTCGTCAGCTCCTCGAGGCCGACCGGGCCGCGCGCGTGCAGGCGGTTGGTGGAGTTGCCGATCTCGGCGCCCATGCCGTACTCGCCGCCGTCCGTGAACCGGGTCGAGGCGTTGACGTAGACCGCGGCCGCGTCCACCTCGGCGCAGAACCGGGCGGCGGCCGCCTCGTCCTCCGTCACGATCGCCTCCGAGTGGCCGGTGCCGTAGCGGTTGATGTGCTCGATCGCCTCGTCCAGCGAGTCGACCGTGCCGACCGCCATCCGCATGTCGAGGAACTCGGTCGCGAAGGCCTCGTCGCCCTCCTCGAGCTCCACCCCGGCGGACTCGAGCTCGGCGGAGATCCGCCCGAGCAGCTCGGGCAGGTCGCGGTGGACGAGCAGCGTCTCCGCGGCGTTGCAGACACCCGGCCGCTGCACCTTCGCGTTCACGGCGATCGCGACCGCGCGGTCGGCGTCGGCCGCGGCGTCGACGTAGACATGGCAGTTGCCGCCGGCCGCCGCGAGCACCGGGATGCGCGACTCGCGCAGCAGGAGCTTCTTCAGCTCCTCGCCTCCGCGAGGGATGACCACGTCGGCCGTGGCCGGGTCGGCGATCAGCGCGGCCAGTTGCTCGTGCCCGCCCTCGACGGACGTGACGGCATCGGCCGGCAGCCCGGCCTCGGCCAGGCCGGCGCGGACGATGTCCGTGAGCACCCGGTTCGTGTTCGCGGCCATCCGCGAGCCGCGCAGGATGCACGCGTTGGCCGACTTCAGGCACAGCGCCGCGGCATCGACCGTCACGTTGGGCCGGGCCTCGTAGACGACGAGCACCACGCCCAGGGGCACCCGCACCTTCTGGATGCGGATCCCGCTCGGCGGCCGCAGCTCGCGGATCTTCTCGCCGACCGGGCTCGGCAGGGCCGCGACAGCGCGCACGGCGGCGGCCAGCGCGGCGACCCGATCGGGGTCGAGCGCGAGCCGGTCGCGGATCGCCGGCCGCTCGCCCGCCGCGGCCTCGCCGTCGAGCGCGTTCGCCGCCAGGATCTCCCCGGCGCGGGCCTCGATGCCGAGCGCGATCTGCTCGAGCGCGGCATCGCGCTCGGCCTCGCTCGTCGCCGCCAGTCGGCGGGCGGCGCCGCGGACGTCCGGCCTCGCGGGGGCAACGCTCACAGCAGCACCAGGTCGTCGCGGCGCACGGCCTCGGGCAGGCCGCGGCGGCCGACCGCCTGGGCCAGGTC
>Ga0075425_100002432_pt1 | contig 18689 bp, 9 predicted proteins | sample SoiMethybrSBSTD4_FD_75300 | JGI IMG/M metagenome (GOLD analysis project Ga0075425, IMG submission 75300) | Bulk soil microbial communities from a Populus tree surrounding site in Tennessee, USA - Soil MetaG P. TD hybrid SBSTD4 | ecosystem: Environmental > Terrestrial > Soil > Tree plantation... | reverse complement strand
TCCAGGACGAAGCGCATCCGCTCCCTCGGATAACCCGGGTCGAGGGGGACGTAGGTCCCTCCCGCCTTGAGAACGGCGAAAGCGGCCGTGAGCAGGTCCGGCGAGCTCTGCTCCAGGCAGACGGCCACCCGTTCCTCGGGACGGAGGTCCAAGGCGAGGAGGTGGTTCGCGAGGCGGTTGGCCCGCGCGTCGAGCTCTCCCCGGGAGAGGATCTCGCCGCCGGCGGCGACGACCGCCGCGGCGTCCGGCGCGCGCCGCACCTGCCTTTCGAGAGCCTGATGGGCCACGGAGCCCACGCACTCCAGCACCTCGCCGTAGCCCCACCGCAGCTCCGTCTCCTCGGCCACCGTGAGGAGAGGCAGATCGTAAAGCCGGCAAGAGGGGTCGGCGGCCGCTCCCGCGAGAAGGGTCAGCAGCCAGCCGGCCAGACGCTCGACGGTGGCTACATCGAAGAGGTCGGTCCGGTACTGGAGCCAGCCCTGAAGGCTCCCTTGCCACTCGTGGATCGACAGCGAGAGATCGAATTTGGCGAGCGTGGCCTCGACCTCGACCAGATCCACGGAAAGGCCCGGGATGCGCAACGACATCTCCGGATCCGTGAGAAAGGCGAACAGGACCTGGAACAATGGCGAGACCGCCGGATTGCGCTCCGGCTGCAGCTCCTCCACCAGCCGCTCGAACGGCACGTCCTGGTGAGCCTGCGCGGCTACGGTCGTGTCGCGCACCCGCCGCACCAGATCGAGGAACGGCGGATCGCCCGCGAGGTCCGGACGCAGCACCAGGGTGTTGACGAAGAACCCGATCATCCCCTCGGTCTCCGACCGGCTCCGGCCCGCCGACGGCACGCCGATGCCGAAGTCTTCCTGCCCGGAGAGCCGGGAGAGGAGAGCCGCGAACCCGGCGAGCAGGACCGCGAACGGGGTGATCCCCTCGCCGCGGCCCAAGGCGTCCAGCGATTCGACGACACCGGCAGGGAGATCGAGCCGCAGGCTGGCGCCGCGGGGGATGCGGTGCAGCGGGCGCGGCCGATCCGAGGGCAGCTCCAAAAGCGGGATATCGGCGAGCTGCCGCCGCCAGTAATCGAGCTCGCGCGCCGGGACGCGGCGTTGCGCCAGCGCGTAATCCACGTAGCGCAAAGGCGGCGCCGGCAGCGGCGACGGGCGGCCTGTGGCGAACGCTTCGTAGATCGCCGTGAGCTCGCGGGCGAAGACGCCCATCGACCAGCCGTCCGTGGCGATGTGATGGAAGGTGGAGGCCAGGACGTGCTCCTCGGGCTCCACCTCCACGAGCAGGAAGCGGCATACCGGCCCATGCTCCAGATCGAAGGGGAGCACTGCCTCCTCCTGCAGCACCCCGCGCAGCACCTCCCGGCGCGCCGCCGGCGGCAATGCGGCCAGCGAAACGAGCGACAGGGGCGGCGCCGAAGCCGGCGGCAGCACGATCTGGACGGGCTCGCCGTCCGCCTCGCCGTAGACGGTACGCAGCGGCTCGTGACGGCGCAGGATCTCGGCCAACGCCCGGCCGAGCTGTGCCGCTTTCAAACGCCCGGTGAGCCGCAAAGGAATGGAGAGAGTGTAAAGACCGCTCCCCGGCTCCAACCGTTCGATCAACCAGAGCCGCTGCTGCGCGAAGGAGAGCGGATAAGGTCCCTCCGGTGGAGCCGGGGGGATCGGCGCCTCTTCCAGAGCTTCCCCTCTCGCCTGGGCCAGCCATTCGGCCATCTCGGCCACCGTCGGCGCCTGGAACAGCGCGGCCACCGGCACGTCGACGCCGAAGGCCGCGGCCGTCCGGAACGCCGCGCGCACGGCGAGCAGCGAGTGGCCACCGAGCTCGAAGAAGTCGTCGTGGATGCCCAGGCTCTCCAGCCCGAGCACCTCGCGCCAGAGGACAGCTAGCGCGTTCTCGGTCTCGTTCCGCGGCGCGGCGGTCCCCACCGGTGCGGATCGCGACGGCGCCGGCAGCGCGCGGCGGTCCACCTTGCCAGTCGGGGTGAGAGGCAGAGATTCCAGGATCATCCAGGCCGTGGGAACGTAGGTCGCCGGCAGGAGACCCCGCAGGTAGGAGGCCAGCTCCGACGCCAGATCTTCTTTTCCGGCTGCGCCGTCCTCCGGTACGATGTAGCCGATCAGCCGCGTTCCTTCCGGGCCGTCCGAGCGCACGGCGGCCACCGCCTGACGGACCGCCGGGTGCTTCTCCAAGGTCGCCTCGATCTCGCCGAGCTCGATGCGGATGCCGTGGATCTTGACCTGATGGTCGAAGCGGCCGAGGAAGTCGAGCTGCCCGTCCGGCAGGAACCGCACCCGGTCGCCGGTGCGGTACATCCTCGCGCCGGGCGGACCGAACGGATCAGGGACGAATCGATCCGCCGTCAGATCGGGCCGGCCGAGATAACCGCGCGCGAGACCGCCGCCGCTCAAGAACAGCTCGCCGGGAACCCCGGCCGGCACCGGCTCGCCCTGCCGGCCCAGCACCCGGATCCCGGTGCTCGCGATGGGCCGGCCGATGGTGACCAGAGCGGTCCCCCGCGGCACGAACGAAAACGTCGAGTAGGTGGTGTCCTCGCTCGGGCCGTAGAGGTTGACGACGCGCTCGACCTGGCGGTGAGCGTAGATGCGTTCGGCGAGATCCGCTTTGAGGGCTTCGCCCCCCAGGTTCACCGTGTGGAGCCCCGCGGGAAGACGGCCGTCCACCAGCTCGGCCATGGGAGAAGGGACGGCGTTGACGATCGTGACCTCGTTGATCGCCGCGAGCTGGGGCAGGCCCACCACGTTCGGTGCCAGGATCAGCCGGCCCCCCATGGCGAGGGGCACGAAGATCTCGAAGATCGAGATGTCGAAGCAAACCGATGTGGCGGCCAGCGAACCAACGAGATCGTCCCGGGGAAAAGTCCGCAAGGCCCAATGGACGAAGGTGACGGCGCTGCGGTGCTCGATGGCGACCCCCTTCGGCCGGCCGGTCGAGCCCGAGGTGAAGATCACGTAGGCGAGGTTGCCCTCCGTTGCGTCCTGCCGTTCAGGGCGGCCACGTAGGGCCGCCCCTACAGTCGTCTCTTGGAGGTCCCGATCGATGAGGATCGTGGGCCCCTGAAAGAACGCAAAGCGTCCGGCGAGCGCCAACTCGGTCAGCAGCACCTGGGCCTGGGAGTCGGTGAGCATGATCTCCAGGCGCTCCTGCGGGTAGGCGGGATCGAGCGGCACGTAGGCCCCGCCGGACTGCAGGACGCCCATGATGGCCGCGATCAGGTCCGGCCTGCGCTCCAGGCAGAGGCCCACCCGCACCTCGGGACCGATCCCCAGCCCGCGCAGGAAGCGGGCGAGACGGCCGGCGCGCGTCATCAGCTCACGGTAGGTCAGGCGCTCGGATTCCTCCACCACGGCCACGGCTTCGGGCGAGCGCTCCGCTTGCGCGGCCACCAGGTGGTGGAGGCACAGGCCGGCCGGAAAATCGGCGCGGGTGTCGTTCCACTCGGCGAAAACCTGCTGGCGCTCCAGGGCGCCGAGCAGAGGCAGCGCCGAGAGGCGGACGGAGGGCTCGGCCGCGGCGGCACCGTCGAGAAGGTTCCGCCAGTGCCCGAGCAGCCGGTCGATCGTCGCCGGCTCGAAGAGGGCGACGGGGTACTCGGCGAAGGTGTCCCAGCCGCCGTCCGGACGGGGCGAAACGGCGAGCACGAGGTCGAACTTGGCGGTGCCGCTGTGACTGCGCACCGGCTCCATGACGAGCCCGGCGGCCGCGCGCGCCGGCAACGGCTCCTCCAGCACGAGCACCGCCTGGAAGAGCGGGTTCTGCGACAGCTCGCGGCTCGGCTGCAGCTCCTCGACCAGGCGCTCGAAGGGCAGATCCTGGTGCGCGTAGGCGCTGAGGGCCGCCTCTCTGACTCTCCCCAGGAGGTCGTGCACTGACGGATCGTCCTCCACGTGCGTGTCGAGGACCAGGGTGTTGACGAAGAGGCCGATCAGGCGTTCCACCTCGGGACGCCGGCGGTTGGCTACCGGCGAGCCCACCGGGATCACAGCCTCCCCGGTGAGGCGCGCGAGCAGGGCCTGAAAGGCGCCGAGGAGGGCCATGAACAGCGTGACTCCCTCGCGCCGGGCAAAGCGGGAGAAAGCCGCCGAGGTCTCCGGCGACAGGGCGAGGGAGCGAAGCGCGCCGCGCGGATCGCGCACGGCCGGCCGCGGCCGGTCGGCCGGCAGCTCCAGGACCGGCAGGCCAGAGAGACGTTCGCGCCAGTAGGCGAGCTCCCGCTCCAGGGTCTTGCCCTGCATCCACTCCTGCTGCCACACCGCGAAGTCCGGGTACTGCACGGGCAGCTCGGGAAGCTGCGGCGCGGTGCCGCGGGCCAACGATTCGTAGGCCGCCGACAGCTCGTCGAGGAAGACGCCGACCGACCAGCCATCCGAGGCGATGTGGTGGAAGGTCACGAGGAGCCGGTGCTCCTGCGGGCCGAGCCGCAGCAGGAGGGCGCGGCAGAGAGGGCCGCGGGCGAGGTCGAAGGGCCGCCGCGCCTCGTTGTGCGCCCGCCGCTCCGCCTCCGCCCGCCGCACGCCATCCGGCAGCGGAGAAAGATCGATCAGGAAGAGCGGCAGGGATGCGGCAGCATCGACGCGCTGGGCCGGCTCCCCATCCCGAACGACGAAAACGGTGCGCAAGGCCTCGTGCCGTCGCAGCAGCTCCTCCAGGGCCGCGGCGAGCGCCCGCAGGCCCAGGAGACCCACCAGACGCACTTCGCCCGGCACGTTGTAGACCGCCGCGCCGGGATCGAGCTGTTCCAGAAACCACATCCGGCGCTGGGCGAAGGAGAGCGGCAGCGGCTCGCCGGACGTTCGCTGCACAGCCCGCAGCGGCGGCGCCGCCTCCGTTCCCGACGCGGCGGCGATCTGCGCCGCCAGTCCCGCGACGGTGGGCGACTGAAACACGGCGCTCAACGGCAGATCGATGCCGAAGACCCGGGACACCTGCGCGACGACGCGGATGGCGAGGAGCGAGTGTCCTCCCAGCGCGAAGAAATCATCGTGGACGCCCACCCGCTCGCGCCCGAGCAGGCCGGCCCAGATCGACGCCAGAAGGTCCTCGTTCGCCGTCCGCGGCGCATCCGATCCCACGTCCTCGAGGACTTCAGCCTCGGCTGCCTGGCCTGCCAGCGCGGCGCGATCCAACTTGCCGTTGGCGTTGAGCGGCAGCGCGGGCAGCGCGAGCCACGCGGCAGGGATCATGAAATCCGGCAGGCGCTCGCGCACGAAGGCCCGCAGATCCTCCGGCAGGGCGGGCGCCACGAAGGCCACCAGCCGCCGGTCTTCGCCCTGAGCATCCAGGGCCAGCACCGCGGCCTCGCGCACCTCCGGGTGCTCGGCCAGGACGGCTTCGATCTCGCCGGGCTCGACGCGGAAGCCACGGATCTTGACCTGGTCGTCCAACCGGCCGAGGAACTCCAGCGCTCCATCCAGCCGCCGGCGCGCCAGATCGCCGGTCCGGTAGAGCCGCGAGCCCGGTGCGCCAAACGGGTCGGGCACGAAGCGCTCGGAGGTGAGATCCGGACGGCCCAGGTACCCCTGAGCGAGCAGGCCGCCCAGATACAGCTCACCGGGGATCCCGGCCGGCTGCGGGCTGCCCTGACGATCTAGGATGCGAGCCACGCGCCCGGCGAGAGCGCGTCCGATGGGCACCGGCCCGTCTTCCGGCAGCACCTCGTGAAGCGTGGCCGAGACGACCGCCTCGGTCGGTCCGTAGCAGTTGAGGAGCGGCACGCCGCCGAACGCCGTCCGGCTCCAGCGGCGAACGGTCTCGCTCCGCAGCTCCTCCCCGTAAGTGCCGACCAGACGGAGGCCGACCGGAGCCTCCAGATCGCCGCCGTACTGAATCCAGCGGCTGAAGAAGGCCGTGGGCAGATCGATGATGGTCAGTCCCAGCTCGGCGATCCTCTCCGTCAGCTCGCGGGATCCCCATGGCTCGGGGCCGCGCAAGACCAGCGTGGCTCCCGTGAGGAGAGCCGAGAAGATCTGTTCGACCGAAGCATCGAAGCCGGCTGAAGGGAACTGCAGGACCCGGTCGCGCACCGTCATCCGGTAGGCGCGAGCCCACGTCAGACAGTGCTCCGCGGCGGCGGCGTGGGTCACAGCCACGCCCTTGGGGCGGCCGGTGGAGCCCGAGGTATAAATCAGGTAGGCAAGGTTATCGGGCACCACCCTAACCTCGTCCTTTGTATCCTTGCTGTCCTTTACGTCCTTTGTCACATCCTCCAAAAAAACTGTTGCTATCTCCGTCTCCGGCAACCGCGCGGCTACCCTCCGCTGCGTCACCAGGGCCGCCGCGCTGGCATCCTGGAGAACGAAGCCGAGCCGTGCCGCCGAGTAGTCGGGGTCCAAGGGGAGATAAACCCCGCCCGCCGCCAGAATACCCAGCGCGCCGATCACCAGATCCGCCGAGCGCTCGACGCACAGCGCGACCGGGACCTCGGGCCGCACTCCCAGACCGCGCAGCCGGCGGGCCAGCACATCTGCCCGCGCCACCAGCTCGGAGTAGGTCAGCCGTTCCTCCCCCGCGACCAAGGCCAGAGCCCCCGGTGAACGCTCCGCCTGTGACGCCACCAGCTCGTGCAGGGGAAGCTCAGGCGGCGGACCGGACGGCGCCGCCGTCGCGCTCCAGTCGCGCAGCAGCTCCTCCCGCTCGGCCGGAGTCAACAGCGGCAGATCCGAGATCGCACGCTCGGGATCGGTCACCGCTGCGGCGAGCAACGTCCGGAGATGGCCGAGCATGCGCTCCGCGGTGACGGCGTCGAAGAGATCCGCATTGACCTCCAGCGACAGGCCGAGCCCGCCGGAGGCGAGCTCCGCCCCGTTGAGCGAGATCTCGAGCTGCGCCCGGCGCTCCTGGAGGCCGATCGATTCCAGCTCCAGGCCGCCGAGACGAATCCGGGCGCCGTCTTCTCCGAGCGCGAAAGCCGGCAATCCAGGGTCGTCCCCCGGCCGCCGCTGCTGAAGAGCGAGCATGACCTGGAACAGCGGCGGCCGAGCCGGATCGCGGACCGGCCGCAGCCGCTCGGCGAGAACGACGAGCGGGAAGTCCGCATGCTCCAACGCCGCGAGCAGCGTCCGCCGCGACCTGTCCAGAAGGATTCGGAACGACGGACCACCGGCGAGGTGTGCCCGCAGCGCCACGGGATTGACGAAGTAGCCCACGACGCCGGACCACTCCGGCGCGCCGCGGCCGGCGGTGGGGGCGCCCACCGCGAAGCCGTCCTGGTCCGAGTAGCGCCCGAGCTGCGCCTGGAACGCGGCGAGGAGGACGGCGAACAGGGTCGCGCCCTGCGACGCCGCGAGCGCTTGCAGGGCTCCGACGAGATCCGCCGGCAACTCCGTGGCCCGCGCGAGGCCACGCCAGGACTGCAGAGACGGCCGCGGCCGGTCCGCCGGCAGATCGAGATCGCGCACCGAGGCCAACGCCTCGCGCCAGTAGCTCCAGAGCCGGTCGCCGCGGGAGCTCGCCAGGAGATCCGCCTGCCAGTGAACGAAGTCGGTGAGCTGAAGGCCCAGCTCTCCCAGCTCCGCTTGCGAGCCTCCGGTTTCCTGAGAATAGAGCGCTCCGAGCTCCCGGGCCGCCACGGCGAACGACCAGAAGTCGCTGACGAGGTGATGGACGGCGAGGAGCAGCACCCGCTCGCCGTCCTCGCGCTCGTAGATTCGCACCCGCAGCGGCGGCCCTGCCAGGAGATCGAACGGGCGCCACGCTTCGGCCTCCAGCCGGCGGCGCAGATTCTCCTCGCTCCAGGTCCTCGCGTCCTCTATGGCTACGTCCGGCTCCAGATCCGTTATCGCCCGCTGCAGCGGCTCGCCGTCTCCAGCGTGGAAGACGGTGCGCAACGCCTCGTGGCGCGTTGCCAGCAGGAGGAAGGCGCGGCGCAGCGCCTCCACGTCCAACGCGTTGCGCACGCGCGCCGCCACGGCGACGTTGTACGCCCCGGCTTCCGGCGCCAGCCGCTCCAAAAACCAGAGCGCCTTCTGGCCTGGAGAGAGCGGTTGATCGCCCCGCAGCGACAAGGCCCGCGCCGGCGGCAGGTCCGCAGGCGGCTCCACCTCCATCTCCGCCAGGAGGAGATCGGCCAATCCCTCGATCCCGATTCCCTGCAAGAGGTCCGCAAGCGGCACCGGCAGCCCCAGCGCCGCCTCAATGCTCCCCTTCAGCTCGACGGCGGTCAGCGAATCCAGTCCCAACGCTGTCAGGGGCGTATCCGTCTCTGCGGTCCTTTCGCCAACCGCCACCCGGAGCACGGCGGCCGCCCGCTCGCGCAGGTACGCGATGAGCATCTCCCGGCGCTCGCGCGGTGCCAGGTTCGTCAACCCCTCGCGCGTGAGAGCCACCGTGGTCTCCGGCGCCGCATCGACCAGGGCCAGGGCGCTCCGCCCCACCACCGGCAGCTCGTTCGCGAGGTAGAGCTGCTTGCAGAGCCGCCGCTGCACTTTGCCGCTCGAGGTCTTCGGCAGGCCGCCTTGGCGGATGAGCACCACCTCGTGGACCTGCACCTCGTGCTCGGCGGCGACGGCCCGGCGCACCGCCTCGGCGACCGCCTCGAAATCCGAGCGCCGGCGGCGCTCGATCTCGTGGACGATCACCAGCCGTTCCTCGCCCGCCGCTTCGATCGAAAAGGCCGCGCCGCCGCCGGGCCGCAAGTCCGCATGGCTGCTCTCGGCGGTCAGCTCGAGGTCCTGGGGGTAGTGATTGCGCCCGCGCAGGATGATGAGGTCCTTGAGGCGCCCCGTGACATACAGCTCGCCGTCCGCCAGGAATCCGAGATCGCCGGTGCGCAGGAAGGGACCGTCGCCGGGCCCTTCCGGAGTCAGCAGGTAAGCATTGAAGTCGCGCTCCGTTGCCTCCTCATTCCTCCAGTAGCCGCGGGCGACGCTCGGACCCGAGATCCAGATTTCCCCTACCGACCCTGGCGGCAGCTCCAACCCCGTCTCGGGATCGGCGATCGCCAGCCGTTGCCCCATCCAGACCCGGCCGCAGCTCACCGCGCCCCGAGAACCCCCGGAGGAGGCCACCCGCGGCCGCCGGCCCCGCTCGCCTCCGGCAACGAACAGAGTCGCCTCGGCAAGGCCGTAACAGGGGTAGAACGCCTGCGGCCGGAAACCGCAGGGCGCGAAGGTCTCGGCGAAGCGCTGCAGCGTCGCGGCCCGCACCGGCTCGGCGCCGTTGAAGGCCACTCGCCAGCTCCTGAGATCGAGGCCGGCGAGAGCTTCCGGACCGGCTTTCCGCAGGCAAAGCTCATAGGCGAAGTTGGGGCCGCCGCTGGTCGTGGCGCGCCAACGCGAGATCGCCTCCAGCCAGCGCAGCGGCCGCTGCAGGAAGGCAACCGGCGACATCAGCACGCACCGCGCGCCCGCGTGCAGCGGCTGGAGCACGTTGCCGATCAATCCCATGTCGTGGTAGAGCGGCAGCCAGCCCACGACCAGCGAATCTTCGTTCATGCCGAAGGCCTCGCCGATCATCCGCTCGTTGTGGAGCAGGTTGGCGTGAGTGACCATCACTCCCTTCGGCTCGGCGGTGGAGCCGGAGGTGTACTGCAGAAAGGCGGTCGCCTCGGGATCGGGCTCGGGGAAGGGCTCCGCGGGGGCCGGAGAGGAGGCGAACGTGTCCGTTGGAATCCAACGCAGCGCCGCGAGCTCCGGTGCGATGCTGAGCAGGCCCTTCGTACCTTCGACGCCGGAGAAGATGGCGGCAGTGGTGAGGACCGCGAGCGGCTCGGCGTCGCGAGCGATGGCGCGCAGGCGCAACTGCGAACGGTCGTTCGGCCTGGGCGGATAGGCGGGCACCGCCACGACTCCGGCATACAGGCAGCCGAAGAACGCGGCGATGAAATCGAGACCCGGAGGATAGAGCAGCAGCACCCGCTCACCGGCCGGGACCGACTCGCGCAACACCGCCGCGATCGCCGACGCCGCGCGGTCGAGCCCCGCGTAGGTCAGCCGGCCCCCCTCGGCTTCACCGTCGGCGAGGAACGTGAACGCCACGCGGTCCGGCCGCTCCGCGGCTCGCGCGCGCAGCACTCCGGCGAACGTGGCGAGCCGGACCTCGGACCACACCGTCGGCTCGGTCACCGCACTCCCCCCAATCTCGCTGGTGTCCTTGGAACCGTGCTGCTAGATATGTTCAGAAAACCTCGATACATCGTTGACAATCGTTGAGGGCGAAGGCGGAGCGATCCAGGAAGCACGACCTTCGCGCGCCATCTCGCACGAACCTCCACAACCCAAGATACAGTGCCCCTTCTTCCCCCGTCCGAGACAACCCGCAGGGAATCGCCCGCCCGCCTCACTCCTGTCCCGTCTCTGAAGCCGACGAGCACCCTTACAAAGGAGTAGGTGAGTCCGGTGGCTCGGAAGGAGAATGCATGCTAGGAACTGGGATCAACGAAAGACTCGAAGAAAACCCGCTGCGCAAGAAACTGATCCATCACCCGTTCTTCAAAGACGTCAAAACCTCGGCTCTCACCCGCGACGACGTGGGAGTCTTCCTCGGCCAATGGTGGCACCCCCTGCACTACTTTCCCAACTTTCTTTCCCGCACCATCGATCAGGTGCCGATGCTGGAGATGAAGACGGCGATCTCCAAGATCCTTTATCAAGAGCTCGGCGAGGGAGATCCTGAACGGGCGCACGAGCGGATCTACATCGCGACGATGAGCGACGCCGGCTTCGCTCGCGCCACCGTTTCCGAAGCCAGGCCGTTCGAAGAGACACGCCGTCTCGTCCAGCGGTACCGGGAAGCGTCGGCGGAACGCCTCAGCGCTCTCGGCTTCGTCTACGGCACCGAGGTCGCCGATCTCGCAATGGTCGCCGGCATCGGCAACGCCGTGCGCCGCGTCTCCGGACTGCAAGACCTGCCGTGGGTGGACATCCACATCCAGCAGGAGCCCGATCACGTCGAGCAGGTCAACGAGGCCATCGAGCCCGACTTCACGCCGGAAGAGGTAGACCGCATCGTGGCGAGCGCCGAGGAGATGTGGAGCCTGTGGATCGGCTTCTTCGATCGCCTGCGCAAGGTGATGTTCGGCACCGAGGAGCTGCCCGCCGAGCAGATCGCGGTGGAGGTTACGGCGTAGAAACACCGTCTCTTTGCGCCCGGCGCTTCAGCACCTTTTCGTCCAGCCACTGCAGGATCACCCGCAGGGCCTCGGGGCGGATCTCGTGCCCCATCTCGAGCTCGCGGTAGGTGATCGAAACTCCGTATGCCCGCAGGGCCTCCCGCGACTCACGGGCGCGCTCCACTTCGATGCGGTCGTCCCGCGTGCCGTGGATCACCAGCACGGGGAAGCCCTCGTGCTCGGGAAGCTTGGGCAGATCGTCGGACAGCGGTGCCGGCAACCACGTCGAGAGCGCGGCGAGACCGGCGAAACGTGATGGCTCCCGCAGCGCGAGGTCATAGCCCATCGTGCCGCCCTGGCTGAAGCCGGCGAGCACCACCTTCTCCCGATCGATCGGATAGCGGTCGAGCGCGCGACCGACGAACTCGCGCAGGGCATCGGTCGCACGACGGAAGGCGTCGGCATCAGCCGGCTCGCCGGGGCGCAGGGGAAACCAGCCATAGCCGTACTGGCCGCCGCCGAACGGCACCGCCACGGTTCCTTGAGGGCAGAGCACGATCGCCCGCCCGCCGTGCAGCATGGGCGCGAGCCCCAGCAGATCGTGAGCGCTGGCCCCCCAGCCGTGGAGCGCGACGACAGCCGGGAAGGGGCCGTCTCCGGCGGGAACGTGGGCGGTGTAGAGGAGATTCATGGGATTTTGGATTTTAATCGCTCACCACGGGCATCGCTGGCGAGATCGGCCCCAACGGCGGATCGCCGTCGTAAAGAACCTTCTCCAGAAACAAGCCGGAAGGCGGCGCCGTCCATTCGGCAGGCAATCCCTTTCCCGTCTTCGGCTTCTTCGCCGCCAACAGTTCCTCGAAGGTTTTGCGATCCAAATCGCCTGCGCCGACCTGCACCAGCGTGCCCACCACCCGGCGCACCATCTTCCAGAGGAAATGCGAAGCGGAGAGACGCACCAGGATCAAGGCTCCGTCCGTCGCGATTTCGGCGCCTTCGACCACTACGAGCGTGCTCGGCTGCTCGGAGGGTTTTTCGCAGAACAGCCGGAAATCGTGTTTTCCCACCAAGAGCGACGCGGCCTCGGCCATCCGCCCATTGTCGAGTGGACGCTTCACCCACCAGACCCAACGCTTCGCCAGGGCCGTGCGCCGCCGCGAGATCTGGTACAGGTACGACCGCGAGACCGCGTCGTGCCGAGAGTGGAACCGGTCCGGCGCCGCCGCCAGCGCGAGGACGTGGATGTCCGCCGGCAGACGGTCGTTGATGTCGCGCCGGAAGGGCTCGGGATCGATGCTCGTCGCCAGCCGCAGATGGGCGACCTGCGCCAGCGCGTGGACTCCCGCGTCGGTCCTTCCCGAGCCGCCGAGCTCCCGCACTGGCGCTCCGGCCTCCTCTACGGCCCGGCGCAGCTCGCCGGCTACCGAGCGCGCGTTCTTCTGCTCCTGCCAGCCGTGATAGCGGGTGCCTTCATATTCCAGCGTCAGCCGATAGGTCGGCATCGTTCATCCTCCAAGCCGGGAGAGCCGCGAAACGCGTGCTAGGATTCTATGTCCGCCGCCATCTTGCGACGCAAAGGAGGACACCCATGATGAAAAGGACGCTCGTCGTGCTGCTGACTCTACTGGTCCTCGCCCTGTTCGCGCTCCCCCTGGCCGCCGCCGGCACCAAAGGCACTTGGACCGGTTGGATCACCGACGACCATTGCGGGGCCAAGGGCGCCAAGGCCGAGCATAAGAGCTGCGCCGAGAGGTGCCTCGGACGAGGCGGCAAGCTCGTCTTCTACAACTCGGCGGATGAGAAGCTCTACAGCCTCGACAACCAGGACCTGGCCAAGGAGCACTTGGGCCACCAGGTTCAGGTTACCGGTGAGGTGGACGGTACCGCCATCAAGGTGGAATCAATCGCCATGGCCGAACCCGGCAAGTAGATGCGAGTGACCTGGGGACGGGGCCACACCCCGTCCCTTCAGATCTTCACCTTCCGGCTCACCAGCGTCACGTCCCCATCCTGGATCGGCACCGCATCCTTCGGCCGCGCCGCGAGCAGCGCCTGCCCCGAGGGCGGCAGGCCGTAGGTGCGGTCCAGCGCGTACCAGTCAATCGGCTGGGTATTGCCGAGCACCAAGAGCAGCTCGCTGCCCTGAGCGGGAAGCGTGAGATTGGTGTAGGGCCGCCACTCTTCCTTCGGTCTCCAGGCTTTGCCCGGAATCGGTTGGCCGTCGAGCGCAATCGACTCCAACTGCGCAGCTTTCGAAACATAGATTGTCCCAATCGATGCACCCCGCCGCGAGACCAGCCGCAGGCGCAGGTGCCGCTTGCCACCAGCCTGTGAGTCATCCAGTACGATCAGATCGGGAGCCGCCGTGTTCAGGCCGGGCGCCGCAGCTACGAGCGCCTGCGCCCCCGGCGGCGACCAGGGGAACGGCACTTCAGGCTGCGGCTTGAAGCCGCCGGCCTCCAGCATCGCTCGTGGGAAGGGCGGTGCGCCGCGCAGCAGCCAGCGGGTGGCGCCGGAGTCCCCGTCTTCGTGGAGTTGCACCATGAGCGTCCGCGGCGAGGCCACGGAGAAAGGCGGCGAGACCATCGCCAGGACAGCGAAGACGACCGCCGCCAACGCCGCCAAGAGCGGCAGCCAGCGGCGTCCGAAGGAGCCGGCCACGGCTACCATCGGGGCCAACGTCGTATAGACGAAGGCCAGCAGGAGGGCTGTGGCGAGGAGACCTTGCAGCCCCAAACCGTCGTACAGGAAGATGAGCACGGGAAACCAGATCACCGCCGCTACAAGGACAGGCAGGATCGAGGCCAGCGAACGCCACGCTCCCGTCAGACCGGCGAGACCCGCCACCAGCGCGGGCACGATGAAGAGATAGCTCACTCCCGGCAGCAGCAGCCCGAGGAGGATCCCCAGCAGCGACCAGAAGATCCAGATGCCCGCCCAGACTCCCGCGAAGCTGCCGCGGCGGGTCAGGAGGACGGCGGTCCACAAACTGACGGCGAGCGAGAGCAACCAGAAGGCGGCCATGGCCGGCCATGGCCGAGCCACCCAGGGCGAGGGAAAGGCGCCGGCGAGCAGCGCGTGGAGCCCGAAGCCTGCGACCAGAGTGAGGAGGATGGCCACCGGCGTGGCGAGCAACCCCAGAACGAGCGAGCCCCAGGTGAGAAAGCCCCGTCGGCGCGCCAGCACCGCCGCTACAAGCGTGAGCACCAGCGCCAGGATGCCGAGCACGTGAGAGAGGCCCGCCGGCCACCGGACCACCGCCCAGTGGAAGACGTCGAAGAACACCGCCCGGCCCTGCGGCGGCCGTTCGAGGTCCCCGTCCGCCAACCCGCGCACCGCCGCCAGGGCGTTGTCGCCGTGATGCTGGAGGCTGGCCGGCGAGACGTCGGCGAAGTCGTCGTCCGGAGTGTGATAGTGGCTCGGCTCGCCGATGAAGGCGAAGTTCAACCCGGGCACCTCGCGGCCCTTGAACACCGTCAGATCCGTGTCGTTCGGCAGGTACTGGTAGACGGTGGGAAACAACGAGCTGGTGAACGGCTTGGGGACTCGGGCCGCGAACTGGGAGACGGTCCAAGCGTCGGAGCCGCTGGTCTCGAACATCAGGCTCGGCCCCGAGGTGCCCCGGGCTTCCAGGTTCACCACCGCCCCCACCTCCGCCATCGCCGGGCTGCTCTCGGTAAACGCCCGGGCTCCGAGGAGCCCCGCCTCCTCGCCGTCGTCGATCAACAGCAGGACACCGTGGCGGAGCGGCGGACCGGCCTTGAGAACGCGCGCGATCTCCAGCACGGCGGCGACGCTGGACATGTCGTCGGCGGCGCCAGGTCCCGCGGGCACCGAGTCATAGTGAGACAGCAGCAGCACGGACTTGCCGGGCTCCCGTCCGGCCAGGCGCGCCAACACGTTCTGCACCCGCGCGCAATTGCCGCCGGCGCTGCAGGCGAAACCTTCCTGGACCTCCGGCGCATACCCCAGCCAGCGCAGATGCGTCAGGATGCGCTCGCGCACCCGCGCGTTCGCGGCAGACCCGACCGGGTGGGGAGCGCCGTCTCCAAGCAGCGTACGGAGCACCTCCCGCGCCCGCCCGGCCGAGAACTCCGTCAGCGGTACGTCTTTGGCCTTCGGCGCGGGTGGATACGACAGGACCACCGCCAGCAGCAGCGCCAGCGCCAGCAGGATGAGAGCGGCCGTCAGCCCCCAGCCCGATCTCGGTTCGACATCTCTTCCAGGATCCGCCATCACGACCCTCCCCGGTCTCGGCCGCAGTTCTTGCCGGTCAGTTTTTGCTGCGCGATTCTAACAGTCGTCCCCCTATTAGTGCGGGACATTGACGCACCCGGGGCAGCTTCACTACCCTGCCGCCGATGATCTCCGGTCCTGATGACCTTCTGTTCGGGCGAATCGCCCTGCACTACAAGCTCGTCACCCGGGAGCAACTCCTGGAGGTGGCGCAGTGGCAGGCAACCGAGGCCAGTGCCCTCAAGCTCGGCGATATCCTGGTCGAGAAGGGGTATCTGACGCCCGGCCAGCTCGAGCAGATCCTCGCCGTCCAGAAGGACTACCTCTCGCGCCAGACCGCGGCGCCGCAGCCCGCAGCGAGCCGCGTGGCCGCCGAGCCCTCGCCGGCTCCGGCGCGGCAAGCCCTCTCGCTCGACGCTCCCCGCGCCCTCGACCGTCTCCTCGAGCGCACGCTGCAGAGCGGGGCGAGCGACCTGCACCTCCACAGCGGCGCGCCGATCAAAATGCGCACCCACGGCCGTCTCGCCGACCTCGACTCGGCTTCTCTCGACGCACGGACGGCCGAGCGCCTGATCCTGGAGATTCTCACGATCGAGCAGGCAACCGCCCTACGCCAGCGCGGCCAGGTGGATTTCGCTTACACGCTCGCCGGCATCGGCCGGTTCCGCGGCAACGCCTACCGCCACCAGCGAGGGACCGACGCCGTGTTCCGGGCCATCCCCCCGAAGCCGCCGGCGCTGGAGGATCTCGGATTACCGAGCATGCTCGCCCGCTTCGCCAACTTCCACCAAGGAATCGTGCTGCTCACCGGCCCCGCGGGATGCGGCAAGTCCTCCACCCTCGCCGCCCTGCTCAACATCATCAACGACGAGCGGCGGGACCACATCATCACCATCGAGGATCCCATCGAGTTCATCCATGCCTCGAAGGGGTGCATCGTCAACCAACGCCAAGTGGGACCCCACACCGGCTCCTTCGCGCGCGCCCTGCGGGCCGCCCTACGCGAGGACCCGGACATCATCGCCATCGGCGAGCTGCGCGATCTGGAAACCATCTCGCTCGCCCTGACGGCGGCCGAGACCGGCCATCTCGTGCTCGCCACCCTGCACACCAACAACGCCATCCGCACCGTCAACCGCATCCTCGGCGTCTTCCCGCCCAACCAGCAGGACCAGATCCGTACCATGGTCTCCGAGTCGCTGCGGGCCGTGGTCTCCCAGCGCCTCGTCATGCGCGCGGACGGTAGAGGCCGCGTGCCCGCACTGGAGATCCTGGTGGCCAACAAGGCGGTGGGCAATCTGATCCGCGAAAACAAGACCTTCCAGATCCGCTCGGTCCTGCAGATCGGCGGCGCGCTGGGGATGTGCCAGCTCGACTCCTCGCTCTCCGAGCTGGTCAAATCGAGGATGATCACGCGCGAGGAGGCTTTGCGCCATGCCGAGGAGCCGCAGCGGATTGCGGGGTGATCCGCCGAGAAAACCATGCCCCGCATCGACGAGCTGTTCCAATACCTGAAGGAGAAGAAGGGCTCCGACCTGCATCTGGCGGCGGGCCTCGAGCCGCGCGTGCGCATCCACGGCTCGCTTGCACCCGTGGCCGGATGGCCCGCGCAGTCCCACGACGAGCTGCTGTCGCTGCTGCGCGAGATCGTCGACGAGGAGCGCTGGAACGACTACACGCGCAGCGGCGATCTCGACTTTGCCTACGGCCTCGAAGGCGTCGCCCGCTTCCGCGCCAACTTCCTGCGCCAGGAGAACGGCTGCGGCGCCGTCTTCCGCATCATCCCGGAGACGATCGTCCCCCTCGCCGACCTGAACCTGCCGAAAGCCATCGAGGCGCTCGCGCACCTCCAGCAGGGGCTCGTGCTCGTCACCGGCCCCACCGGCTCGGGCAAATCCACCACCCTCGCGGCCATCATCGACCGCATCAACAGCACCTACTCCAGGCATATCGTCACCATCGAGGACCCGGTCGAGTTCGTGCACCAGAACAAGCTCTCGGTCTTCTCGCAGCGCGAGGTGGGCACGGACACCGTGAGCTTCGGCGCCGCCCTGCGCGCCGCCATCCGCCAGGACGCCGACGTCATCCTGGTGGGCGAGATGCGCGACCTCGAGACGATCGCCCTCGCCATCACGGCCGCCGAGATGGGCGCCCTCGTCTTCGGCACGCTGCACACCAACGGCGCGGCCAACACCATCGACCGGCTGATCGACGCCTTTCCCGCCGACGAGCAGGCGCAAATCCGCACCACCCTCGCCGAGTCGATCGCCGGCATCGTCTCGCAGCTCCTGCTGCGCACCGCCGACGGCCGCGGCCGCTGCGCCGTCAACGAGATCCTGCTCAAGACCTCGGGCCTCCCCAACGTCATCCGCGAGGGCAACACGCCGATGATCACCTCGATCATCCAGGCCGGCCGCACGCAGGGCATGCAGTTGATGGACGACGCCTTGATGGCTTTGGTGGAGCAGCAGCGCATCACGCCCCGCGAGGCCTACCTGAAGGCCAGCAACAAGGCGCGCTTCGAGGGGATGATCGAGGAGGATTCGTAGGAATCCGAATGCCGCCTAACCACTGGACGGCTGCGAGGGGAGGAGGTGGGGGCGACGTGTATACGAAGATATACTTGCCCCGAGGAGGAAGCCATGGCCACTGCCAAAGTCTTCAGGAGCGGTAACAGTCAAGCCGTCCGCTTGCCCAAGAACTTCCGATTCCCGCCGGAAACCGAGGAAGTGGAGGTCCACCGGGAAGGAGGACGGATCGTCCTTGAGCCGGTGCAGGCTGAAGAGTGGCCGGAATCCTTTTGGCGAGCCTTCGAAGGCATGCCGGAGGATTTCGAGCGGCCACCGCAAGTGCGGCAGGCACGAGAGAGCTTCGACCTGTGAGATATCTGCTCGACAGCAACATCTGCGTTTACGCCATGAAGAATCGTCCTCAGCAGGTATTGAGGCGCTTGCAGAACGTCGGCCGCGCTGCAGTGGCCGTGAGCGTCGTCACAGTGCTGGAGTTGCGCCAAGGGGCTGAGGGAAGCCAGCAGCGCGAGCTGGCCCATGCTCGTTTGGACGACTTCCTTGGGCCAATGGAGGTTCTGTCTTTCGAGGAAGCCGATGCCTTCGTCGCGGCACGCATCCGCGCCCAACTCTTCCGGATTGGCCGCCCGATCGGCGACTTCGATAGCCTCATTGCCGCCCATGCGCTCGCTCGGGATCTGATCGTGGTGACCAACAATGTCGACGAGTTTGAGCGAGTGCCCGACTTAGAGATCGAGAACTGGGCCGAGTAGTTACACCCCAGTTAGACTCCTGCTCCTGCTGCGCACCCACCGACGGCCGTACGCGAGGCCTACATGAAGGCCAGCAACAAGGCGCGCTTCGAGGGGATG
>Ga0075425_100002430_pt1 | contig 18691 bp, 20 predicted proteins | sample SoiMethybrSBSTD4_FD_75300 | JGI IMG/M metagenome (GOLD analysis project Ga0075425, IMG submission 75300) | Bulk soil microbial communities from a Populus tree surrounding site in Tennessee, USA - Soil MetaG P. TD hybrid SBSTD4 | ecosystem: Environmental > Terrestrial > Soil > Tree plantation... | reverse complement strand
TACACGTATCCCGGCGTCCTCGGCGCGAGCGACGGCAAGCTCACGAATTTCCTGCCCGGCCAGGGGATGGTCTCGACCGATTCGCTCTACCCGGCGCAGAAGGACGCGATCTCGCCGCGCGTGGGCCTGACGTGGGTCCCGACCGAGAGCCGCAAGACGGTCGTCCGCGGCAGCTACGGCCTGTTCTACGACATGTTCGCGCTCAACTTCTTCACCGCGAACACCGGCTTCGCCAACGGCGGCGCCCTCGGCGTCGGCAACAACCCGGGCGGCGAGCAGCCGGTGTTCTCGATCACGCAGCGGCGGCAGACCGTCGTCACGAGCGCGCCGATCTTCGGGACCTCGCCGCAGCCGCCGTACGGCGCGTTCGCCGTCAGCCAGGATCTGAAGCTGCCGTACGTCGAGAACTTCAACGTCAACGTCGAGCAGGCGCTCGGCCCGACGACGATCGCGCAAATCGGGTACGTCGGCACGCGCGGCCACCGGCTCGCGCTGATGCGCGACATCAACGCGGCGACGCCCGGCGCCGTCTTCGCGCAGGCGCGGCGCCCGTTCGCGGCGCAGTATCCGGATCTCGCCGCGATCAACGAGCTCGAGTCGATCGGCCGATCGCGCTACAACTCGATGCAGCTGTCGCTGATCCAGAACGCGTGGCACGGCGTGTCGGGGCGGCTGAACTACACGCTGTCGCACGCGATGGACAACGGATCGGAAGCGCGCAACACGCTGCCGATGATCCAGAACGACATCGACGCCGACTGGGGCAACGCGTCGTTCGACATCCGCCACGTCTTCACCGCGGGGTTCACCTACAGCATTCCGGCGTGGGGCGGCGGACGCTTCGGCGACGGCTGGCAGCTGAACACGATCGCCACGTTCCAGAGCGGCACGCCGTTCACGATCACCACCGGCACCGACGTGAGCGGCACCGGCGTCCGATCCGATCGGCCGAACCTGGTCGGCGATCCGTACAGCGGCATCGTCCAGCCGACGACGACGCCGCTGTCGGTGGTGTGGTTCAATCCGGCGGCGTTCGCGGTGCCGGCGGCGGGCACGTTCGGCAACCTCGCGCGCAATGCGCTGTACGGTCCCGGGTTCAAGAGCGTCGATCTCTCCATCTTCAAGACGACGAAGTTGAACGGCGGCGCGTCGCTGCAGCTGCGCTGCGAGATCTTCAACCTGTTCAACACCATCAACTGGACCAACCCGGGTGCGAACCAGTCGAGCTCGACGGCCTTCGGCATCATCACCAACACGCGCAACGCGAACAACGCGCCCGGCATCGGCGCCGGCGAGCCGTTCAACGTGCAGCTGGCGGCGAAGATCCTGTTCTGAGAGACCGCGCGATGAACAACGCCTTCATATCGCCGCCTGCCTCTCGTCGCGCAGGCCTTCAGGCCTGCCGTCGGCCGCCGGGCAGCCCTGAAGGGCTGCGCTACCGTCGCCTCCGCTCAGCGCTCGGCGTGCTTGCGCTGCTGATGCCGCTTCTGAGCGCCAATCTGCCGCGACTCTTCGCGCAGCCGCAGCGCATCGATCCGGCGCTCTACGGCGGGCTCCGGTGGCGCAACATCGGCCCGTTCCGCGGCGGCCGCGTGAACGGCGTCACCGGCGTGCCCGGCCAGCCCGACACGTTCTACTTCGGCTCGGTCGGCGGCGGCGTCTGGAAGACGACGAACGCCGGGCGCACGTGGCTGCCGATCTTCGACTCGCAGCCCATCGCCTCGATTGGCGCGATTGCCGTGGCGCCGTCCAACCCCGACATCGTCTACGTCGGCAGCGGCGAAGCCGACATGCGGTCGCAGATCTCGTACGGCAACGGGATGTACAAGTCGACCGACGCGGGGAAGACCTGGACGCACATCGGCCTCGACGACACGCGCCAGATCGGCAAGGTGATCGTCGATCCGCGCAACCCCGAGGTCGTGTTCGTCGCCGCGCTCGGCCACGCGTACGGCGCGAACCCGGATCGCGGCGTGTACCGCTCGCGCGACGGCGGCGCGACGTGGCAGAAGGTCCTGTTCAGGAGCAACGACGTCGGCGCGATCGATCTCGCGTTCGATCCCGGCGATCCGCAGACGATCTATGCCGCGCTGTGGAACACGCGGCGTCCGCCGTGGAGCATCTACCCGCCGTCGTACGGGCCGGGCAGCGGGCTCTTCAAGTCGACCGACGGCGGCGCGAACTGGCAGCAGCTGACGCGCGGGCTGCCGGCCGATGCCGTCGGCCGCATCGGCGTCGCCGTCGCGCCGTCGAATCGCGCGCGCGTCTACGCGATCGTCGACGCGAAGGACGGCGGGCTCTTCCGCTCCGACGATGGCGGCGCGGCGTGGACGAAGGCGTCGAGCGACCAGCGCATCTGGGGCCGCGGCTGGTACTTCGGCAAGGTGGTCGTGGATCCCAAGAATCCCGATCTCGTCTACATCTCGAACACCGGCGTCTACCGCTCGCGCGACGGCGGGAAGACCTTCGGCGAGCCGTTCAAGGGATCGCCCGGCGGCGACGACTATCACCAGCTGTGGATCTATCCCGACGACGGGAACCGCATGATCCTCGGCGGCGACCAGGGCGCGGTGATCAGCGTCGACGGGCACGCCGACCATCCGACGTGGAGCTCGTGGCTGAATCAATCGACGTCGCAGATCTATCGCCTCGCGGCCGACAACGCGTTTCCCTACTGGGTGACCGGCGCGCAGCAGGACAGCGGCGCGGTGCGCGTGCGCACGCGCGGCCGCTTCGCCGGCATCACGATGCGCGACTGGGAGCCGCTCTGCGCCGGCGGCGAGAGCGGCTACACCGCGCCCGATCCCCTCAACCCCGACATCGTCTACGGCGGCACGGTGTCGAAGTGCAGCGTGCAGACCGGCAAGACGACCAACGTGTCGCCGGAAGTGGATCTGCCGACGCCGGCGCGGCACACGTGGACGCTGCCGCTCGTCTTCTCGCCGGTCGATCAGCACGCGCTCTACTTCAGCGATCAGTATCTGTTCAAGACGACCGACGGCGGCGCGCATTGGGCGCGCATCAGCGAGGACATGACGCGCGAGAATCCGGGCGTGCCGCCGAACCTCGACGCGGCCACCGCGGCCGACGCGCCCGAGTCGCAGCGGCGCGGCGTCATCTACTCGATCGCGCCGTCCAGCGTGCGCGCCTCGCTCATCTGGATCGGCACCGACGACGGCTACGTCCACGTCACGCCCGACGACGGCAAGACGTGGCAGAACGTGACGCCGCGCGAGCTGACCGCGTGGAGCAAGGTCGTGATGATCGAGGCGTCGCACTTCGACGCGAACGAGGCGTACGCGGCCGTCGATCGGCATCGCCTCGAGGACAACGAGCCCTACGTGTACCGCACGAAGGACAGCGGCAAGACGTGGACGAAGATCGCCGCCGGGTTGCCGCGCGGCGTCTACGTGCAGACGATCAAGGAGGATCCGAAGCGCCGCGGCCTGCTCGTCGTCGGCACCGAGCTCGCGCTGTTCGTCTCCTTCGACGACGGCGACAGCTGGCAGCCGCTGCAGCTGAACCTGCCGCCGGCGTCGATGCGCGACGTCGCGTTCCATGACAACGATCTGATCGTCGCGACGCACGGCCGCGGCTTCTGGGTGCTCGACGACGCGAGCGTGCTGCGGCAGCTCACGCCGGAGATCGCCGGCGGGGGCGCGCATCTCTTCAAGCCCGCCGACGCGATCATCCTGCCGCCGTCGACCGACGACGGCACGCCGACGCAGAAGGACGAGCCGGCGGCCGAGAATCCGCCGATCGGCGCGATCGTCGACTACTACCTGAAGAGCGCGGCGAGCGGACCGCTGACGATCGAGATTCTGAACGCGAGCGGCGGCGTCGTGCGGCATTACTCGAGCGCCGATCCGGTGCCGCCGCTCGACCCGAACGCGCTCGTCGTGAACGCCGTGTGGCAGCGGCCGCAGGAGCCGCCGTCCTCCGCGGCGGGGATGCATCGATTCGTGTGGGACTTCCGTCCCGATCCGCCGTCGGCCGGCGGCCGGGGGCGCGGCCGCGGCGGTCGTGGCGGCGGCGGAGGGGGTGGAGGCGGCCGCGGCGGCTTGCCGCCGGTCGCGCCGGGGAACTACAGCGTGAGGCTGACGGTCGGGGGACAGACGTTCACGCAGCCGCTCGTCGTGAAACCGGATCCGCGCGATCGCTGAGGTGGGTTGGGCAGGTCAGTAGGTGAAGCAGAGAAGCGCGATGCATCACAAAGCGCTGTGGCCGCTGACCAAGGCGTCGAACCGCCGCTGGTTCACAGACAGGGGCGACGTTCGAGACGACGAAGAGATCGTCGCGGCGATGCGCGCGTTCATCGAGCGCCACGCGGTCAAAACCATCGCCATCCCGCAGTGGCTGTTCTGGTTCTCGCGCGATCGATGGAGCGGAGCGGTGCATTGAGGAAAAGCCCCGCGGTGCCTGACACGTGTCAGGCACCGGACGGGGCGGGCCGGGTGGGTCAGGCGGGTCGAGGAAATGACTGTCAGGAAGATGGCGGCAATCGCCGCGATGCTGTTGTCGAATGGCTTCATCGCGGCCGGGATCGACCAGGTGACGGCGGACGATCGCGCCGTCATGACCGCGGTGATCGACGGCGCGCTTCGATCCGAGCGTGATCAAGCCATCCGGCGAGGCCGTGGCATTGCGACGGATCGCGGTCCGACGGGAGCGGTCTTTCTGATCCTGGACCAAACCGTGCCGGCGTGTTCGGGAAAGGGTGTCAGAGAAATCCTCGGCTGCATCAGCGTGAATGGCAAGGACCGGCGTTTGCTCCTCGAGCTGAAGTGCGATGCGGACTCCGTTCAAATCGGCCAGGCGCTGGGTCGGCGCAACCGGACGTCGATGCTGATTCGCGGGCAACTCGCTGCCGACGCCACGATCGTTTCGACCGACTACGCGTCGAATAGACAGCAGCTGACAGAACTGCGACGGCAGTACGCGCGCGGCAGCACGCTCGTCGCCTTCAGCGCGCCGGCGTACCCGAAGGCGAACGTCGCGGTCGTGTATTACCGCGCATTCGACGCCGGATCCGGCTTCGTCTGCCTCACGCGCGACGGCAAGGGCTGGACCGTCCGCTCGCGGCAGAACGTCGTCGAGTGACCGGTTTTCCACAGGGGGTCGGGAACCGTTTCCGGAATGTCGCGAAACGATTCCCGACCCCCTGTGGAAATCGCGTGTCGGCGGCAGTGCCCCTCTCGAATTTCGAAGGAATCTGAGCGTCCGAAAAAACGATTCCCGACCCCCTGTGGAAAACTCAGTCGCCACACTTTTCCACAGAGGGTCGGGAATCGTTTTTTGCGTGCAAAAGGTCGTCATGTCCGACTCCCACGAGCAGGACGCCTACAACGAGCTGTGCTGCTATACGCTCGCGCACGCCGATCCCTCGTTCATCCACCAGCACGTCGTCGACGCGTGGGCGGTGCAGCACGCGGACGAGACGACCAAGCCAATCAAGATTACGTTCGGGCTCGTCGGTCTCTACCTGAGAGTCGAGCAGCGCTGGTCCGGCCGCCGCGTGCAGCGCGCGCACATGGCGCTCGCGCGCGAGAAGCACGCGTGGCCATCGTTCGCGCTGCCGGAAGATCGCGGCACGCTTACGGCGCGGAGCGTCATGGCCGCGCCGCCCGGGCCCGAGCGCGATGCGGCGATCGACGCCTGGTGCGCGTCGGTGTGGACCGCGTTCGCGCGGAACCGCGAGACGATCGTCGATCTGCTCGCGCGGCACGGCATCGCCGCACGCGAGTAGAGATTCGGGACTGGGGATTCGGGATTCGTTCCAGCTTGGCCGAGCATCAAAAGAAACGCCGCTCGTCAACGCGCCGTGATTCCACAGTCCTCGTGTTGATATGATGCTTGGTCAATCGCTGGAGGAGCTTCCGATGTTGAAACGCCACGGATTCATCGCTCTGTTCGCCCTGATCACGATCGCGCCGCTCGCCGCGCAGGCGCCGAAAGGCTGGAAGATGCGCGTCGATCGCAGCACCAACGCGTCCGATCCCGACGCCGGCGGACCGATCCACTTCATGCAGATGGGATCGACGCTGCACGCCATCAACCCGCAGGCCGCCGTCTACTGGAACCCGGCGAACACCGCCTCTGGCACCTACACGCTGAAGGGCACCTTCACGCTGATGAAGCCGAGCGGCCACACGAACTACTACGGCCTCGTCTTCGGCGGCAGCGATCTCGAGGGGGCCGCGCAGAAGTACACCTACTTCATGGTCGCGCAGGACGGCACGTGGCTGATCAAGAAGCGCGACGGCGAGGCCGCCACCGATGTGGCGAAATCCGGGAACGCCGTCGTGAAGAAGCCCGATGCGAGCGGCAAGTCGACCAACGCCCTCGAGGTCCGCGTCGGCGCCGACAAGATCGACTACGTCGTGAACGGGACCGTCGTTCACTCGACGCCGAAGGCCGGCGTGAAAACCGACGGCACGTACGGCATCCGCGTGAACCACCTGCTCGAAGTGCAGATCGACGGGCTCGCCGTCACCAAATCGTAGCGGCACAGTGCCTTCCGCCGCCGTCGCGCCCGGGCCGAAGCCGTCGCTGCTCGACGCGCTCGTCTACCGACCGGGGCGCGATCCGCTCGTCTTCTTCACGAGCCTCGCCAGGACCTACGGCGACGTCGTCCAGTACCGGATGGCCGGCGAGCGGATCTTCCTCGTCAGCGATCCGCAGCACATCAAGAACGTCCTCGTCACCCACAACCGGAACTTCACGAAGAGCCGCGGCCTGGAGCGGACGAAGCGGATTCTCGGCAACGGGCTGCTGACGAGCGAGGGCGCCGTCCATCTGCGGCAGCGGCGGCTGATGCAGCCGGCGTTTCACCGCGACCGCGTCGCGGCCTACGGCGCGACGATGGTCGCGTACGCGGATCGGATGCGGACGTCGTGGCGCGGCGGCGCCACGCTCGACATCGCGCGCGAGATGAACCGCCTCACGCTCGCCGTCGTCGGCAAGACGCTCTTCGACGCCGACGTCGAGTCGCAGGCGGCCGAAGTCGGCGACGCGCTGACGGGCGTCATGGAGAGCTTCTGGACGATGCTGCTGCCGTTCGCCGACGTCATCGAGCGCCTGCCGCTGCCGCGGCTCCGCCGCTCGCGCGTCGCGCGCGCGCGCCTCGACGCGATCATCTACGGCATGATCGCCGACCGGCGCGCGAGCGGCCGCGATCACGGCGATCTGCTCTCGATGCTGCTCACCGCCCAGGACGAGGACGACGGCGGCGTGATGACCGACGTGCAGGTGCGCGACGAAGCGATGACGATCTTCCTCGCCGGCCACGAGACGACGGCGAACGCGCTGACGTGGACGTGGTATCTCCTGAGCCAGTCGCCGGAGGCCGAGGCGGCGCTGCACGAGGAAGTGGACCGCGTGCTCGCCGGACGGCTGCCGACCGTCGCCGACATTCCGGCGCTCGCGTGGGTGGAGCGCGTCGTCACCGAGTCGATGCGGCTGTATCCGCCCGCGTGGCTGATCGGCCGGCGCGCGATCGCGGAGTACGCGTTCGGCCCCTACGTCGCGCCGCCGCGCGCGATTCTCATCATGAGCCCGTTCATCGTGCAGCGCGATGCACGGTGGTACGCCGACCCCGAGCGGTTCGATCCGGCGCGCTGGACGCCGGAGCTCAAGGGCTCGCTGCCGCCGTTCGCGTATTTTCCGTTCGGCGGCGGCCCGCGGCGCTGCATCGGCGAATCGTTCGCCTGGATGGAGCTCGTGCTCATCGTCGCGACGATCGCGCAGCAGTGGACGCTGCGGCTGGTGCCCGGCCATCCGGTCGCGCCGCAGCCGCTCATCACGCTGCGCGCGAAGCACGGGATGCGGATGACGCTCGCGGCGCGCGGCTGATCGCGCGAGAGGATCCGGAGCATGCTGCGCGTGCGGCGCATTCTCGAAACCTCGCTCGACTGCGACGATCTGCAGCGGACGGCCGCCTTCTACATGCGCCTGCTCGACGTCGCGCCGATGCTCGACAGCGAGCGCCTCGTCGCGATCGACGCGGGCGAGGGGACGGTGCTGCTGCTGTTTCAACGCGGGCTGTCGTCGCAGGGCGTCGAGACGGCGGGCGGCCTCGTGCCGCCGCACGACGCGGGCGGACCCGGGCATCTCGCGTTCGCGATCGACGCGGCGGCGCTCCCGGAGTGGGAGTTGCGGCTCGCCGCGCTCGGCATCAACGTCGAGAGCCGCGTCAGGTGGGAGCGCGGCGGCGTGAGCTTGTACTTTCGCGATCCGGACAATCGGTCGGTGGAGGTCGTCACGCCGGGGATTTGGCCCTGCTACTGAGGGGGCTAGGGGCTGGGGGCTAGGGGCTAGGTATGAAGAACATCGTGATCACGGGCGCGAGCGGCGGGATTGGGGCGGCGCTCGCGGTCCAGGCGAGCCGCGCGGGGCACCGCGTGGCGCTGGCGGCGCGGCGCGAGCCGGAGCTGCACGCGGTGGCGGCGCGCGCCGGCGGCGGCGCGGTCGTGATGACGGCCGACGTCACGAAGCGATCGGAGGTCGAACGGCTGCGCGACCGCGCGATCGCGGCGCTCGGCGGCGTCGACGTGTGGGTGAACAACGCCGGCCAGGGCATCACGAAACCGGTCCTCGAGCTGACCGATGCCGACTTCGACTCGATGATGACGATCAACGTGAAGTCGGCGCTGTACGGGATGCAGGCGATCGTCCCGCACTTCATCGAGCGCGGCGGCGGCCAGATCGTAAACGTGTCGTCGTTCCTGAGCCGCGTGCCGTTTGCGACTTACCGCTCGGCCTACAACGCGGCGAAAGCGGCGCTCAATGCGCTCACGGCGAACGCGCGCGTCGACCTGGCGCGCGCGCATCCGAACATCCACGTCACGCTGGTGATGCCGGGCCTGGTCGCCACCGATTTCCAGCGCAACGCCGTCGGCGGATCGCCGCCGCTGCTGCCGTCGACGCCCTCGCAGTCGCCCGACGACGTGGCCGCCGCGATCCTGCGCGTGATCGAGCAGCCGGCCGCCGAGATCTACACGAACCCGCAGCTCGCGGCCGTCGCGCTCGAGTACTTCCGGGACGTCGGCGCGTTCGAGCGCGAGGCCGCGGCGCGGCGCTGACGTGATCGACCTCACCGAACGCGACGGCATCTCGGTCCTGCGGCTGCAGCACGGCAAGGCGAACGCGCTCGACATCGAGCTGTGCCAGGCGCTCACCCGGGCGCTCGAGGCGTTCCGCCAGTCCGCGTCGAAGGCGCTCGTCGTCACCGGCAGCGGGAAGATGTTCTCGGCCGGCGTCGATCTCGTGCGGCTGTCGAACGAGGGCGGGCCGTATGTCCGCGCATTCCTGCCGGCGATGAACGGCATGTTCGAGACGCTCTTCTCGCTGCTGAAGCCGGTGGTGGCCGCCGTGAACGGCCACGCGATCGCCGGCGGCTGCATCATCGCGTGCGCCGCGGATCGGCGCGTGATGGCGGAGCAAGGCGGCCGCATCGGCATCCCGGAGCTGCTCGTCGGCGTGCCGTTCCCCGTCGTGCCGCTGGAGATCATGCGCTTCGCGGCGGCGCGCCACGTGTCGTCGCTCGCCTACACCGGCGCCACCTTCTTCGCCGACGAAGCGGTGAAGCAGGGGCTCGTCGACGAGGTCGTGCGCGCGGAGGAGCTCGACGATCATGCGGCGGCGGCGGCGCAGGCGCTCGCGGCGATCCCCGCCGCCGCGTTCGCGCTCACCAAGCGCCAGCTGCGCGAGCCGGTGCTCGAGCGGATGCACGTCGGCTCCGCGATCGACGCGATCGTGGAGAACGCGTGGGCGTCGGACGAGACGCTCGCCGCGATCCGCGGCTACGTCGCGCGCACGTTCAAGCGATCGTGACGATCAGCGCCGCCGGGCGCGGGAATCACGAAGACACGAAGAAACACGAAGACACGAAGATCGAAGGCGCGTGCGGACGGGCCCGCGACGCGGCGGCTGGCGAAGCCAGCCGTCCGTCCGCACGCGCGCCAGCCTGCGCGTCTCTGCGTGCTCTGCGTGCTCTGTGGTTGCTTTCCCCGCGGGCGCCGCCGCGGCGTACAATGCGCGGCGGAGGCGGGCGATGGACACGCACGTCAAAGTGCTCGGCGCGCTGCAGATTGCGATGGGCGCGATGTGCCTGTTCGGCGCGCTCGTCCTCACGCTCGTCTTCGCCGGCGGAATGAGCGCCGCGTCGCTGAGCGACGATCCCGACGCCGCCTTCGCGCTCCCGTTCATCGGCATCACCGGCGCGGCGTTCGTCGCGTTCCTGCTGGTGCTGGCGCTGCCGGGGATCGTCATCGGCATCGGGCTGCTGCAGCGCCGGCCGTGGGCGCGCATCGCCGGCATCGTGCTCTCCATGCTCGCGCTCATGGCGATGCCGATCGGGACGATCGTCGGCGTCTACGGCTTGTGGGTGCTCTTCTCCAGGGAGACCGAACGCCTGTTCGCGGCGCGGGCCTCGTCCGCGACGTCCGCGTGACGCGCGCGCCTCACCATCTTCGATGCCGATTCTGGGACTCCACCACGTCACCGCCACCGTCGACGATGCGCAGGACGATCTCGATTTCTGCCTCGGCGGGCTCGGCCTCCGGCTCGTGAAGAAGACGGTGAACTTCGACAACCACTTCGTCTACCACTTCTATTACGGCGACGAGCGCGGCACGCCCGGCACCATTTGGACGACGTTTCCGTACAAGGGCCACGGCGTACGCGAGGGCACGAAGGGCGCGGGCCAGGTGACCGTGACGTCGTTCTCCGTGCCGACCGGCGCGCTCGATTTCTGGCGCACCCGGCTGGCCGCGCGCGGCGTCGCCGTCACCGATCTGCCGCCGCGGTTCGGCGAGCCGGTCATCCGCTTCAACGACCGGTCGGGCCTCACCTTCGAGCTCGTCGCGACGCCGCACGACGCGCGCACGCCCTGGGTCGCCGAGGGCTTCTCGAGCGAGAACGCGATCCGCGGCCTGCACAGCGTGACGCTCGTCGTGCGCGACGCCGCGCCGACGATCGATCTGATGACGCGGCTCCTCGGCTACACCGTCGTCGATCGGATGGACGTGCGCTTCCGCCTCGCGGTGAACGGCGTGGGCCCGGGGCGGACGATCGACGTCGCCGAGCACCACGAAGCGGAGGTCGCGGTCAACGGGATCGGCACGGTCCACCACGTCGCGATGGCGATCACGACCGCCGAGGAGCAGCTCGCGCTGCGGGGCGAGCTCATTCGCTACGGCTGCAAGGTGACCGAGGTGCGCGACCGCTGCTACTTTCAGTCGATCTATTTCCGCGAGCCGGGCGGCGTGCTGCTCGAGGTGGCGACGATCGCGCCCGGCTTCACCGCGGACGAAGACGTGTCGGCGCTCGGCCGATCGCTGAAGCTGCCGCCGTGGGAGGAACCGGGCCGCGCGAGCATCGAGGCGATGCTCCCGCCGGTGACGTCCTGATGCCGCTCTTCGCGCTCACCTACGACGTGGTGCCAGACTTCAAGGATCGGCGGATGCCGTTTCGCGAGGCGCATCTGCAGCGCGTGCGCGAGGCGCACGATCGCGGCGTGCTGCTGCTGGCCGGCGCGGTCGGCGATCCGCCGGACGCGGCGCTGCTCGTGTTCCGCAGCGACAGCGCCGCGGCGGTCGAGGAGTTCGCGCGCGCCGATCCGTACGTGCGCGAAGGCCTGGTCGTGTCCTGGCGCGCGCGGCCGTGGAACGTCGTCGTCGGGGCGGAGCTGATGCCGCCGAAAGCGCTCTGATGATCGAGCGCGTCTGGTCGGCGCGGACCACGCGGGAGGGGGCGCGGGCGTACGCCGATCACTTCCGCCGCGTGGTCGTGCCGGAGCTCGGGGCGATCGCCGGTTACCGTGGCGCGCGGCTGATGGAGCGCGAGCAGGACGGCGGCATCGAGATCGTCGTCGTGACGCGGTGGCAGACGCTCGACGCGATTCGCGCCTTCGCGGGCAACGAGATCGACCGCGCCGTCGTGCACGACGAGGCGGCCGCGCTCTTCACCGATCACGATCGGACGGTGCGCCACTACGGCATCGTCGTCGCCGACGGCGAGTGAGGCTCGTTCGGCAAGGAGTCGATCTCGTCATCCGCGTACCGACCGCGTAATCGCGGCCGCAGCGTGCCCGCCTTCCGTTCCTGCCCGCGTACGCGAACCACGCACGCCGCGCGCTGAATTGCACGCCATGGCCTGCGCGTTTTCGAAATCGGCTGAACGAAATTGTCGCGCCGCGACAATCGGCGCGCGGGCGGTTGTCCGCCGCAGTCCGGCACGCCCGTTGCGGATCCCGAACGCATGAATCCGCGCCGAGCCTGCGCCGCCGCCGTCGCGATCGTCGCCGCGTGCGCAGCCACCGCCGCCGCGCAGGACGACTACTTTCCGCGCGGCCGGATCGTCGGCTCGGTGGAGATTCCCGCGCTCCAGGGCGCGGTCAATCGCGGCGGGCCGGAGCCGGCGCGCACGAAGCCGGTGACGCTCTACACCGCGCCGGTGACCGGCGCGCGCGCGATGACGGTGGTTCGCACGCGGTCGCAGGTCCTCTCGGTGGAGCACGGCTACGAGCAGGTGTCGGCCGGCGTCGTCGAGATCCGGATGCAGGGCGACCGCCGCTGGTATCGCGTGCAGTTCCAGGTGGGCACGTGGATGGGCACCGGCTGGCTCTCGCCGCGCGACGCGGGCGTGTATCATCCGCTCGCGGCCATGCTGCAGAGCGGCCTCGCGTTTCTCACCGACGGCTGGGACGGATCGCTCTACAGCACGCCGCGCGCCGGCGCGAAGCGGCGCGTCGTCGAGCGCGGGCGCGAGCATCAGGACATCCGCGTGCTCGCGACCAGCGGCGACGGCGAGCACCTGTGGCTCCGCGTCCAGATCATCGATCGCAGCCCATGCTCAGCGGCGACGGCGCCCGCCGTCGTCGCCACCGGGTGGATGCCCGCGTATTCGCGCGACGGCCGCATCGCGGCCTGGCATCACTCGCGCGGCTGCTGACGGCGCGGTCCCGATCTTCCAGACCCCGCTTGCGCGCGGCGGCCCGGTAGGGCCATTATCACGGCGCTCAGATCCCTTGCTATCGAAGCTGGCTGTGGCCTCAGTGATCCGCGCATGACGGACGCCGGCACGAACCGGTTGACGCTCCGCCCGTTGTCGGCCGACGATGCGCCGTTCATCCTGGCGCTCTTGAACGAACCGTCGTTCGTGCAGTTCATCGGCGACAAAGGCGTCCGCACGATCGAGGACGCGCGCGAGTACATCCGCACCGACGCGCGCGAGGGCTACTCGCGCCGCGCACTGTATCTCGCCGCGCGCAAGGAGGACGGCACGCCGGTCGGCATGTGCAGCCTCGTCAAGCGGCCCGGGCTCGACGAGGTCGATCTCGGCTTCGCGATGCTCGCGAAATACCGCGGCTGCGGCTACGCGACCGAGGCGGCGGCGTGGACGATGGCGTGCGCGCGAGAGGTGCACGGCGTCGCGCGGCTCGCCGCGATCACGACGCTGGACAACGCCGCGTCGGCGCGCGTGCTCGAGAAGCTCGGCTTCACCTTCGTGCGGCGCATCCGGCTGAAGCCGGGCGAGGGCGAGCTCCAGCTGTTCGAGGCGGACGGCGAGCCCGCGGCCGGCAGCGAGCGTTGACGCCATGGCGATTGAAGAGGATCCGGAGGAGCACGAGCTCGACGCGCTGTATGCCGTGGTGTCGTTCGCGGGGCGGCGCGTCCTCGAGGTGGGCTGCGGCGACGGCCGGCTGACGCTCCGCTACGCGCATGCGGCCGCGTCCGTCGTGGCGATCGATCCCGACGAGGAGAGCGTGGCGGCGCTCGCGGCCGAGGGGCTGCCGAACGTCGAGACGCGCGCGGTCGGCGTCGAGCGCGTCGAGCTCGCGCCGCGCAGCATCGACGTCGTGCTGTTCGCGTGGTCGTTGTGATGAATGCCTCAGGAGGGCATGGTCGATGCCCTGCGACGCGCGCACCGGATGCTGGCGGCCGACGGCGTCGTCGTCGATCTGCATCCGACGGCGGCGGAGAGCGCGATCGAGGTCGGCGCGGAGGAAACCGGCTACGTCGAGGCCGGTGACGCGATAGAGCGCCACGCCGCGGCAGACACGGCGCTCGCCGCGGTGCTCGAGAGCGGCCTGTTCGTCGTCGATCAGGTCGTCGCGTTCACCTTCTACACCTACGGCGACACGATCGACGAGCTGCGCGAATACATCGAGGAGAACTGGAACGACGCGCGGCTCGACGACGAAACCGTTGCGCGGACGCGCGACGCGCTGCGGCGCACGCCCGGCGCCCGCTCCCGGACCCGCGAGCGCGTCGTCGTCACGACGCTGCGCCCGGCCGGTGTCTGACAGGCACCATTGTGGGTTATTGCGGCGGAATCGGCGCGATCGCGTCGGACAGTGGACCGTCGAGCTCTTCGTAGACGCGGTGGAGGTACCAGTCGACGAGCTGCTGCTTGAACGCCTGGTTCACCGCGGGTACGTCGCCGGTGATCGCCACCATCAGATCGTGCAGGCCGGGGAAGATCGCCTCCTTCGCCTGATCGACGGTCAGGCCGCGCTCTTTCGCCGACCGCCCTTCCCTCAACAGCACGCGGAACACGTCCATCGTCGCGTGCAGCGGACGCTTGTCGCGCAGCGGCGCGCCGTGGCCGGTGACGATCGTCTCGATCTCGAGCGCATCGATCCGTTCGAGCACGCGCAGCCACTCGGTGGGGTAGCCGCTCAACGCGAACGTGACGGGGTTCACGATCAGATCTCCGATCAGCAGGATCTTTTCCTTCGGCAGGTACACGAATGCGTCGCCGGGCGTCACGCCGCGCCCGTAGTGCAGCACCTCGGCGTGCCGCTCGCCGAGGTCGAGGCCGAGGCGGTCGGTGAAGGTGATGGTGGGGAACACGTGGCGGGCGCGCGACTTCTGCTCGAGGAAGAAGCGGTCCTCGTCGAGCGTCGCCTTCAATGCGGGATTCGTGGCCGCGCGCCGCTCGAGGCTCGCGAGGTACGCAGGCAGCTCGGTCTCGAGGCCGGGACGATTGAACTCGAGCGCCGGTCCCATCATCATCGCGCGCGTCTTCTCGTGCGCGATGACGGCGGCGTTCGGGAACGCGTCGACGTACGTCTCGGTGCCGTACCAGTGATCCCAGTGCCAGTGCGAGTTGACGATCCAGCGCACGGGCCGATCGGTGACGCCGCGGATCTGGCCGAGGACCGCCGCCGCCGCCGCCGGCGTGCCGTTGGTGTCGAACACCAGCACGCCGTCGCGCGACGTGACGGCGATCGAGTTGCCGTCCAGCCCGACGTCGCCGTAGCTCGGCGTCGTGAAGAGAAAGATGCCCGGCGCGAGCTCCGTGCGCGTCGGCGGCGTCCGGTTCTGGGCAATGAGCGAAACCGAACACAGCGCGAGACACACGACGACCCGCCACGGTGTCGACATGTCAGCTGCTTTGACGGTGAAGACCCCCGCGAAGTTTGACGATCCTCAGATCACGACCGGGCCGCGCCGGGGAATCACGAAGACACGAAGACACACGAAGATCACGAAGAAAGACGGTGCGCGCGGCGGCCCGCTTCGCGGGCCGCGCGACGCGCGCTCATCTCTGCGCGCTCTGCGTGCTCTGCGGTTGCTCGTCGTCACCGCCCCGCCGTCCATCGGATCGCGGCGGCGAGCTGGCGCTGGAACCACGAATCGTTCCACGTCTCGGAGAAATGGCCGAGCGCGTTGTAGTACGAGCGGCCGCGGCCGATCGTCTGCGTCCACGCGAGCGGGAAGTCGCCGTCCGCGCCGACCGACCGCGGATCGAGCGACGCGAGCACGTGGACCGTGCCGCGCGGGTTGCGCTGGAACGTGTAGAACTCCTCGAGCAGCCGGAACGGCGTCTCGACGCCGGCCGCCGCCGGATGCGCGCCGTCCTCGACGACGACCGTCGCCGTCTGCGTCCAGGGATGCTCCTTGAAGTACGCGCCGACGATGCGGCCGTAGTCGGGCCATTCGTAGAGCGTGTCGGTGGCGCTATGGACGCCGATGAAGCCGCCGCCCTGCTCGACGAAGCCGACGATCGCCGCCTTCTGCGACGCGTCGAGCGCGAGCTCGCCGCTCGTCAGCGCGAACATCAGCACGTCGGTCGACGCGAGGCGCGCCGCGCTGAGGTCGGCGAGATTCTCCGTCGCGGCGACCGTGAAGTCGCCGGCCCGCGCGGCGAGCGCCGCGACGACGCCTCGTGCGGTTGGAATCGAATCGTGGCGGAAGCCGGCCGTCGCCGTCAGCATCAGCACGCGCACCGGCGCCGCAGGCGGGGATGTCGAGGGCGCCGGCGCCGGCTGGGCGGGCGACGAGGAACGCCCACAGCCGCACAGCATCGCTGCAACGAGCAGGACGCCGCCGCGCCATCGAGCGGGCATAAAAGCAGGGCCGCGGCCCTGGCTGAAGCCCGGGCCCGACGATCATGATACGCGGCTAGCCCCCAGCCCCTAGCCCCTAGCCCCTACGGAAGCTTGAACGCGAGCAGCTCGGCCGAATAGGACGCGCCGCTCACGGCGAGCACGACGTACTGCTTGCCGTTGTGGAAGTACGTCATCGGCGAGCCGGTCTGCGGCGCAGGCATGTAGACCGCACCGACTTCCCGGCCGCTCGCCTTGTCGTACGCGCGCAGCATCGCGCCGCGCTGGCCGTTGGGCGTCGTGAAAAACCCGCCCTCGCCCGCGATGACGAGCGTCTTCGTCACGAGCACGCCGATGCGCCCCTGCCGGCCCGTGCGCGGAATCGTGAGCCCCTTGAGCGCCGGATGATTCTTGATGTTGTCCGGCGTCTCGCCGTGCGCGATCTGCCACGCGAGCGTGCCGTTGTTCATGTCGAGCGCCGTGATGCGGCCGTAGGGCGGCTTGATGATCGGCAGCCCCTGCACGTTCGGCCCGCCGCCGCCGCCTTCACCGCCGCCGCCACCGCCGCGTCCGCCGCCCTCGATCGGCGAGCCCGCCGCGGAGATCGCCGGCGGACCGCCGCGCGAGGCTTGCTCCGAGCTTGCCGGCGGCGCTTGCCCTGCGCTCGTCGAAGCACCGGCGTTGCCTCTGCCGGCGCCGCGGCCGCCCGCGCTCGGCACCGGCGCGTTGGGATCGCGCGCCTGCCCCTGCACCCAGTCGAAATCCGATTTCGTGGGATCCGGCTTCACGAGGCCGAGCGGCGTCGGCGACGTGTTCGAGAAGATGTAGAACATCTTCGTTTCGGGATCGAACGCGCCGCCCTGCCAGTTCGCGCCGCCCGTCGCGTTGGGCAGCATCAGCGTCGCCAGCGGCGACGGGAACTTGCTGACGACCGGCGGCGTGAAGATCGGTCCGATCTTGTAGCGCGACGCGACCTTGATCGCTTCCTCGCGCAGCGCCGGCGTGAAGTCGATCAGATCGTCGATCGCGACGCCCTGCCGCTCGAACGGCGGCGGCTTGGTGACGAACGGCTGCGTCGGCGAGTACCACTCGCCGGGCACGTCGCCCTTCGCGACCGGCCGCTCCTCGATCGGCCATACCGGTTTGCCCGTGATGCGATCGAACGTGTAGATCCATCCCTGCTTCGTCGGCTGGCCGATCGCCTTGATCTGCCGGCCGTCGACGACGAGATCCATCAGAATCGGCGCGCACGGGATGTCCATGTCCCAGATGCCGTGGTGCACGAGCTGGAAGTGCCACTTGCGCTGGCCGGTCTTCAGATCGACCGCGACGAGGCTCTCGCCGTACAACCCCGCGCCCGGACGATGGCCGCCGTAGTAGTCGCCCGTCGGCAGCTCCACCGGCAGGAACACGGTATTGGTCTCCTCGTCCACCGTCATCTGCGCCCAGACGCCCGCGTTGCCGGTGTAGGACCACGAGTCGCGCTCCCACGTGTCGTTGCCGAACTCGCCCGCGAGCGGAATCGTGTGGAAGATCCACAACCGCTTGCCGGTCTTCGCGTCGTAGCCGCGCACGAAGCCTTTCTCGTGGATGCGGCTCTTCGGCGCGCCGCCCGGCAGATGCGCCGCGCCGACGACGATCACGTCCTTCGCGATGATCGGCGTCGCGTGCAGCCCCATCTCGCCCTTCTCGAGATCGATCGGCTGATCGTCCTCCTCTTTCAGATCGACGATGCCGTTTCGGCCGAAGCCCGCGGCGGGATCGCCGGTCTTCGCGTCGAGCGCGATCATCTGATACCCCGGCGTCACGTAGACGATGCGCGGCCGCTCGCCGCCGCTGCCCGGCCAGTACGAGAGGCCGCGGCCCGACAGCTGGCGCGGCGCCGCTTCGCCGCGCTTCCCTTCGTGCTCGCTGTGCATCCACAGCATCTCGCCCGTCGCCGCGTCGAGCGCGACGACGGCGCGCCGCGTGCCGGCCGTCGAGTAGACGATGCCGTCCACCATCAGCGGCGTGCCTTCGAAGTTGAACTCCGGCCGCGGGCCGAGCGCGTCGGCCTTGAAGCGCCATGCGATCTCGAGCTTGCTGAAGTTGTCGGCGGTGATTTGATCGAGCGGCGAGTAGCGCGTGCTGGCCAGATCGCCGCCGTAGGTCGGCCACTCCGCGCCCTTCGGCTTCGCCGGCTGCTGGCCGCGCAGGTCCGCGGAGATGAAGGCGAGGGCGGCGACGAGGAGGCCGAACGCGGTGTTGCGCGTCGCGTGGTTGCGAATCATCGGTAAGATCCTCGGTTCGAGAATGGGCGCCATCATATCGCGGTTCGCGCCGGCGCCAACCGGCTTCCTCCACCTGGGACACGTCGTC
>Ga0075425_100002429_pt1 | contig 18695 bp, 9 predicted proteins | sample SoiMethybrSBSTD4_FD_75300 | JGI IMG/M metagenome (GOLD analysis project Ga0075425, IMG submission 75300) | Bulk soil microbial communities from a Populus tree surrounding site in Tennessee, USA - Soil MetaG P. TD hybrid SBSTD4 | ecosystem: Environmental > Terrestrial > Soil > Tree plantation... | reverse complement strand
GACGGCGTGCTCGTGCACGCGACTGCCGGCGTCGAGGCGACGGCAGACGCCACGACACACGTCAGCAGAAGTGCCAGCACGCGGACCATGACGCGTTTCATTTGAGCGCTGAATTCCAATACTACTGCCTCAGCACGGGTGGTGCCAGAACGACAGCCATACGCATCGCGGCATTTCGCGAACCGAACCTGAGATTGTGCGAGTTTTTCGGCGCGTGCGGGGGAAACCCCGAAACGCCGGGCACTGTCCGGGATCGCTGCTGCGCAGAATCGGCGATGAATTCGGGGAATCCGCCATGCGAATTGACCGCCCCTGCGGAACCGCGTATAACTCGCCACCTCGGGCGGGTCGGGTAGCATCTGCACCTGCGCAGTCATATCGCTGCACGGGACGCAGAATTCTTGGGAGGTCTTCATGACCACGCGTGCGTATTCATTTGCCTTTCTGCTGTGTACAGCGATCCTGCTGGCGCCGGGCATCGTCCTCGCGCAGTCGTCCATCGCGGGTGTCGTGAAGGACACATCCGGTGCCGTCCTTCCAGGCGTCACGGTCGAAGCGTCGAGCGATGTGTTGATCGAGAAAGTCAGGTCGGCGGTGACCGACAACAGCGGTCAGTACCGGATCGTCGATCTGCGGCCGGGCACCTACGTGGTGACGTTCACGCTGCCCGGTTTCAACACGTTCAAGCGCGAAGGGCTCGAGATCGCCACTGAGTTCAACGCCACGGTCAACGCCGAGATGCGTGTGGGCGGACTGCAGGAAACGATCACGGTCACCGGCGAAAGTCCGATCGTCGACGTACAGAGCGCGAAGCGTCAGCGCACGCTCGACAGCGAGCTGGTGCAGTCGCTGCCGACGGCCAAAGGCTACGCCGGCCTGATGGTGCTGATCCCGTCGATGGTGCAGAGCAACGGCGGCGTACCGAATGTGCAGCTGAGCCCCGGCATGGTGGTGTTCGGCGGACGCGGCGGACGCGGCAACGAAGGTCGCGCGCAGGTCGATGGGTTGAACACGGGCGCGTCGTTGAACGGCGGCGGCGTCTCGGGTTACCGCCAGGACGTCGAGAATGCGCAGGAAGTCGCGATCACAACCGCGGGCGGACTTGGAGAAACCGAGGTCGGCGGTCCGACGATCAACATCGTGCCGCGCGCCGGCGGCAATACCTTCAAGTCGCACGTGTTCTTCACGGGACTCAAAGGCGGCATGCAGGCCAGCAATTTCTCCGACTCGCTGAAAGCCGCGGGCCTGCGCACACCGGCGAAGACGAACTACATCTACGACACGAGCTACTCGCTCGGCGGTCCCATCAAGCAGGACAAGATCTGGTTCTACTTCCTCGGCTACTACCGCGGCAGCGAGAACACCATCCCCGGCATGTTCTACAACAAGAACGAGTGGGATCCGACGAAGTGGGGCTACGTGGCGGACACCAGCCGGCCGGCGCTCTCGGGTGGGCGTGGTCCGCTGCAGCCGGCGCTGCGTATGACGTTCCAGGTGTCGCGCCGCGACAAGTTGAACGTGTTCTGGGACGAGCAGATCAGCAACAACAGTCTCGGCGCAGGCTCGGCCACCAGTGCTCCTGAAACCGGCGGGCGCAATCACGGATGGCAGCGCGTGCAGCAGGTGAAGTGGACGTCGACGGCGACGAACAAGCTGCTGCTCGAAGCGGGCCTCGGCACCTATCTCTCCAACTGGAACACGCGCGAGCGATACGCGACCGACTCGCCGCTCTCGGTGGACGCACGACGCAACCTGATTCAGGTGAACGAGCAGTGCGCCGGCACGCAGCCGTTCGACGCCTTCGGTCGCGGCGGTACGTGTGCCGACAACGGCAACATCGCCGGCCTCACCTATCGGAACCAGGCGGCATGGAACGCCGACTGGATCGGCGCGCACACCTGGAATTCGGCGGCGACGTTCGTGAGCGGCGCCAACAGCCTGAAGATCGGCTACCAGGGCGCCTACCACGCGGACAACCGCACGCAGGAAGGCGGCACCAACGATCTGACCTACCGCTTCAACGAAGGCATTCCGAACCAGCTGACGCAGCGCCTCGAGCCGTACAAGACGTTCTCGCGCGTGCGCTACAACGCGCTCTACGTGCAGGACCAGCTGACGCGCGGCCGCATGACGATGAGCGGCGCGCTCCGTTATGACCACTCGTGGAGCTATTACCCCGAGCAGTCGATCGGCGGTGGGGGCGTGCGCTTCCAGCCGACGAAATTCACGTGGGACCGAACGACCGGCGTCATCGGCTACAACGACATCACGCCGCGCATGGGCGTCGTCTACGATCTCTTCGGCACCGGCAAGACGGCGATCAAGTTCAACGCCGGCAAATACCTCGAAGCCGCGGTCAACGGCAACGGCAACTACTCGGCGCTGCTCCCTAGCTCGCGCATCGATCTCACGCAGTCGCGAGCGTGGACCGACTCCAACGGTAACTACACCCCCGACTGCGATCTGACGAGCGGCGCCTCGCAGGATCTGCGCGCGGGCGGCGGCGACGTCTGCGGTCCGTGGGGCAATCCGAACTTCGGCAAGGCGGTGGACGCCAACGGCAATCCGATCTACAGCCTCGGCTACGCGGAGAAGATCCTCAAGGGGTGGGGCACTCGGCCGTCCGACTGGCAGATCGGCTTCACGCTGCAGCAGGAGATCCTGCCCCGCGTGTCGGTTGAAGTCGGCTACGCGCGGCGATGGCTGCAGAACTTCACGGTCACCGACAATCTGTCGGTCAGCCCAAGCGATTTCGATCAGTTCAGTCTGGTCGCACCGTCGGATCCGCGGTTGCCTGGCGGCGGCGGCTACACGGTCAGCGGCCTCTACAACGTGAAGAACGAGAAGTTCTCGGTCGCGCCGAACAACCTGCGCACCTACGCACCGGACTACGGGACGATCACGCAGGTCTACAACGGGTTCGACGTCAACATCAACGCGCGGATGCGGAACGGCGTGCAGCTGCAAGCCGGCACGACCACCGGCCAGCGCGTCACCGACTACTGCGACGTGCGCGGCAAGCTGCCGGAGCAGACGGGCGGGTTCTCCACCGGGAGTGAGGTGGCCGCATACAGTCCGCTGAATCCGTTCTGCCATGTCGCCCCAGGCCTGACCACGCGGTTCACGAGCGCCGGCACGTATACAGTGCCGAAGATCGACGTGATGGTCTCGGGCACGCTTCAGAGCTCGCCGGCCGAACCGCTGCAGGCGAACTGGACGGTCTCGAGCGCGATCGTGGCGCAGACATTGGGACGACCGCTCGCGGGCGGCACGCCCAACGTCACCGTCAACCTCCTCGCGCCGGATCAGATGCGAGGGCCGCGCGTGAATCAGCTCGATCTGCGCGTCGGCAAGGTGCTGCGGATCGCGCGCCAGCGCGCCACGGTATCGGTCGACATGTTCAACGCCCTCAACGCTGACACGGTGTTGACCTACAACCAGAACTTCGCGCCCGGCGGCGCCTGGCTCGTGCCGACGAGCGTGCTCACCGCGCGCACGGCGAAGATCACCGTGCAGTACGACTTCTAAGCCACGAAGGACACGAAGGACACGAAGCTCACTCGTAGAGGCGGGTCTTCAGGCCCGCCTCTACTCTCGACCCGCTGTGAATGTCCTGCAAACGTCGTGACTTTCTGTCCCTAAGCGGCCACGCCGCGTTGGGACTGCCATTGCTGTCGCTTGCGTCCTGCACGCGACGCGACTCCCAGTTGCCATCGCCAACGGCTCGCTGGCAATCGCTGATCGCGTACCTCGAGAAGGAGATCCCGTCGCTGCTGCAGCGCGCGCCCGCAACCCCTGGCGCCGCGATGGCGCTCGTCGCCGATGCGAAGCTGCTGTGGTCGCGCGGATTCGGGGTGAAGGATCGCACGACGAACGCGCCGGTGGACGCCGACACGGTGTTCGAGTTCGCTTCGGTCAGTAAGACCGTGTTCGCCTACGTGGTCATGAAAGCGTGCGAGAAGGGCATCCTCGATCTCGACACGCCGCTCACGAAGTACACGCCCGAGCGGGTGCTGATCGGCGATCCTCGACTCGATCTGATCACGCCGCGGCTCGTGCTGTCGCACCGCACGGGCTTTCAGAACTGGCGCGCAAAAACCGACCCACTGAAGATCACTTTCACTCCCGGCGCAGGGTGGGGCTATTCCGGCGAGGGGTATTACTACCTGCAGTCAGTGCTCACGCAGGTGACTGGCCACGTCGACTCCAACGACTGCAAGACCTACGACGATGGCCTGCGAGTGTGCGCAACCGACTTCGATGCGTACATGCGATCGAACCTGTTGATGCCGTTCGGCATGACGACCAGCGGCTACATCTATCGCGACGGTATGGCGAGGCCCCATGACGAGAAGGGGCGCATGCTCGCCGACCGGAAATCGACACGCGTCGATGCGGCGCGCTACGGATCGGCGGGACAGCTGCACTCAACGGTGCACGATTACGCGAAGTTCCTCATCGAGATCATCGCGCCGAAACCGCCCGATGCGTACCGCCTGAATGCGGCTTCCCTGCAGGAGATGCTTCGTCCGCAGATCAAGGTGTTCGGACCCATTTCCTGGGGCTTGGGGTGGGCTATCGAGCAGCATCCAGGCATGGGCGACATCCTCAACCACTCCGGCGACAATCCCGGATTCAAGACGATGACCGCGGCATCCGCGCGCCGACAATCGGCGTTCATCATCGTGACCAATGGCGACCGCGGCTTCGACGACATCATCAGGCCAATTCTTCGGAGCGGCCCGATGCGCGAGTTCCTGCCGGTCACCGTTTAGCCACGAAGAACACGAAGGTTGAGCCACGAAGACACGAAGAAGACGAAGCTTAGACTCCTTCGTGAACTTCGTGTTCTTCGTGGCTGTGACATTCCTGCGACAACAGGGTGAGTCGATGCGCTGACGTAAATACCGTGTCCCGGCTTCCTGGTATGGCTCTTATAGGAAGGTCGGTATGCGTTCGACGCTGTTCGTAGTGTCCGGCTTCAGTCGGACCGTCTTCATCTGTCTCGCCGTCGTCTCGCTGACAACGGCGTGCACGCAGACATCAGCACAACAAGCCAACACATCTCAGGGCGGGCGCCGCGGCGGGGGACGCGGCGGCGGGCGCGGTGGAGCACAACCGGTCGTCGTCGCCATCGCGAGGCGGCAGGATGTGCCTGTCGAGATCTCCGCGGTCGGGAACGTGGAAGCGTCGAACACTATCGCCGTTCGGTCGCAGGTCAATGGCGTTCTCGAGCAAGTTGGGTTTCACGAAGGCGACTTCGTGAAGAAGGGCGCTGTGCTTTTCACGATCGACCGACGGCCGCTCCAGGATGCGCTCGATCAGGCACAGGCCAACCTGGTGCGCGATCAATCGCTGGTCAGTCAGGCGGAAGCGCAGCTCGCTCGTGACAATTCGACCGCCGAGTACCAGGTTCTCAGCGCTCAACGTCAGGCGACGCTGGTTGAAAAGGGCATCGTGCCGCGGGATACCGGCGATCAGGCGCGCTCGCAGGCGGACGTGTCCGCTCTGACGGTGAAGGCGGATCGCGCCGCCATCGACAGCGCGAAGGCACAGCTCAACGTGCAACAGGCCGCGGTTGCGGCGGCTCGCGTGCAACTCGAGTACTCCGTGATTCGCTCCCCCATCGATGGCCGGACGGGAGACCTCGCGGTCAAGCCTGGAAACCTTGTCGCCACCAACACGACGCAGTTGATGACCATCGTGCAGGTCGAGCCGATCTTCGTCACCTTCGCCGTGCCAGCGGTCCATCTGGCCACGATCAAAGCCGCCGCCGGCGCAGGCCGCCGGTTGAAGGTGATCGCCGTGCCGCAGGACGGCGACCCTCACTCCGTTGAAGGGGAGCTCACCTTCTGGGACAACGTGATCGATCCCTCCACCGACACCATCAAGCTCAAGGCAAGCATGTCGAACAAGGACCACCGTCTGTGGCCCGGCCAGTTCGCGCGTGTGACTCTCGAGCTCGACACGCTCCCGAATGCCACGGTCATTCCTCAGCAGGCACTGCAGATCGGTCAGGACGGCGCTTTCGTCTTCGTCGTCACCGATCGGTCGACGGTAGAGCAACGGCCTGTCACCGCCGGGCAGCACGTGGGCGACGACGTCGTCATTCAAAAAGGGATCGACCCAGGCGAACGCGTCGTCACTGAAGGCCAACTCCGCCTGGAACAGGGCACTCGCATCCAGCGTGCCGACGCGAATGGAACCCCGTCGGCCGGACGTGGTGGACGCAGTGGCCGCGGCCGTCGCGGCGGCGACGCCGCCGGTGGCAACCCCGGGCAATGAACGTCTCGGCGATCTTCATCCGTCGGCCCATCGCCACCAGTTTGTTGATGGCGGCGATTGCGATGTTCGGCGCGATCGCGTATCGCGGCCTTCCCGTCAGCGACCTGCCGGCGGTCGACTATCCCACCATCAACGTTCAGGCCAGTCTTCCTGGCGCCGATCCCGCGACCATGGCGTCGACGGTCGCCAGCCCCCTCGAACGCCAGTTCACGACGATTGCCGGCATCGACGAGATGACCTCGTCCAGCAGCGCGGGCAGCACTCAAATTACGCTCTCGTTCGATCTCGATCGCAACATCGACAGCGCCGTCGTCGACGTGCAGACGGCCATCGCCGCGGCGATGCCGCTGCTGCCGTCGACCCTGCTCGCACCACCGTCGTTCCGCAAGCAGAACCCGGCCGACCAGCCAATCCTGCAGCTCAATCTCACCTCCGACACGCTCTCGATGTCGGCGGTCGATGAGTTCGCGGAAAACATCCTCGCCCCGCGGATCTCGATGATTGATGGCGTCTCGCAGGTGCAGGTGCAGGGTGCGCAGAAGTACGCGGTGCGGGTGCAGATCGATCCCAACAAGATGGAGGCGCAGAAGGTCGGCATCAACGAGGTCGACCAGGCGCTCTCCAACTGGAATGCGAACGAGCCCACCGGACAGCTGTACGGCTCGGCATCAACGTACACGATCACCGCCAACGGGCTGCTCCAGCGACCCGACGGAAACATCCTCGGCACGGCCGAGAGGTTCCGGCCAATCGTGATCTCGTATCAGCAGGGCCGACCCGTCCGGCTCGAGCAGGTGGCGAACGTCGTCGACAGCGTCGAAACCGTGACGCAGGCGGCATGGCTGTACACGAAGAAGGGCCGCCAGCGCGCGATCACGCTGCAGGTGCAGAAACAGCCCGGCACGAACGTCATCGAAGTGACCGACCGCGTGCGCGCACTGCTTCCATCGCTCGAATCACAGCTGCCGCCGTCGGTGCACTTGAACATTCGACAGGATCGCTCAAAGACGATTCGCGAAGCGTTCAAAGACATCCAGGTGACGATGGTGATCACGCTGGCCCTCGTGATCGCGGTGATCTTCCTGTTCCTCCACAACGGATCGGCCACGCTCATTCCAGCGCTCGCCCTTCCCTTCTCGATCCTCGGCACGTTCGCCGTGATGGCGATGATGGGCTACAGCCTCGACAACCTGTCGCTGATGGCGCTCATCCTCTCCATTGGCTTCGTCGTCGACGACGCGATCGTGATGCTGGAGAACATCGTGCGCCACATGGAAGCGGGCGCGACGCCGCTTCAGGCCGCGCTCACCGGATCCAGGGAAATCGGCTTCACCATCCTGACGATGACGACGTCGCTGGCGGCTGTCTTCATTCCCATCTTGTTCATGGCCGGCATTCTCGGTCGTCTGTTCCGAGAGTTCGCGGTGACGATCACTGCGGCGATCCTGATCTCGGGCGTCGTGTCGGTGACACTCACGCCGATGCTATGCAGCCGGTTTCTCAAGGTGGTGCATTCGAAGGTCGGTTTCGCGGGGTTGATGGATCGCGCCTTCGATGCGTTGCAGCGTGGATACGGCCGCAGCCTGCGTCTGGTGCTGCAGTACCGGTTGGCGATGCTGGTCCTCTTCGCCGTCGTTCTCTGGGCGACGCTCGAGATGTACGGCGTCGTGCCGAAGGGGTTCATCCCCGACACCGACAACGATGCGCTGTTCATCAATCTCAGGGCCGCGCAGGGCACGTCGTACTACGAGATGGTCGACACCACCGAGCGCGTGGCTGGCACCATCAACGGCAATCCGTACATCGACGCGATGATGGCCAACACCGGCGGCGGCAACGCCAGCGGCATGAACCAGGCGCGCGTGTTCATTCAATTGACGCCGCGCGCGACGCGGCCGATGAGCGCGCCGCTCATTGCCCAGCAGCTGCGCGGCGTGCTGCAGCGGTTTCCCCAGTTCAGGGCCGGCGTCAACATTCCGCAGGCCCTGCAGATCGGCGGATTCCGCGGCGACAGCAGCTACAACCTGATGGTGCAGAGCGTGAACACCGACGACCTCTACACCTGGACGCCGCGACTCATGGACGCGATCTCGGCACTGCCCGAAGTACAAGACGTGTCGACGAATCTCGAGTCGCGGAGTCCGAGAGTCGATCTGGTGATCGATCGTGACCAGGCCGCCGCGGTTGGTCTCAACGCCTCGACGATCGCCAACTCGCTCAGCGACGCGCTCGGTCCGCGCTGGGCGACGACGCTCTACGGGCAGCGGTCGCAATATCGCGTGCTGCTGGAGCTCGACCCGAAGTATCAGCAGCAGACGGATTCATTGCGGAAGATCGCGTTCAAGACGCCGTCGGGCAACATGGTGCCGCTCGAGTCGGTGGTGTCGTTCAAGGAGACCGTCGGTCCCCAGTCCGTCAACCATCTGGGGCAGCTGCCGGCGGTGTCGATCTCGTTCAACGTGAAACCAGGCGTCTCGCTTGGTCAGGCGGTCGACCGAGTGACGGCGCTCGCCAAGCAGATGCTGCCGGCTCGCGTGACCACCAGCTTTCAGGGATCGGCGAAGGTCTTCCAAGCGTCGCTCGCCAATCTCTCGCTCCTGCTCGTGATCGCGATCGGCGTCGTCTACATCGTGCTCGGGATGCTCTATGAGAGCTACATCCACCCGATCACGATCCTCTCGGGTCTGCCGTCTGCCGGCCTCGGTGCGCTGGTCACGCTCTGGCTGTTCGGCAACGAGCTGAACATCTACTCGTTCGTCGGTCTGATCATGTTGATCGGCATCGTCAAGAAGAACGCGATCATGCAGATCGACTTCGCCCTCGATCAGGAGCGGCAGCACGGCAAGAGTCCGGTCGACGCCATCTACGAAGGCTGCATCATTCGATTCCGCCCGATCATGATGACGACCGCCGCCGCGCTGCTCGGTGCGCTGCCGATCGCGTTCGGCTACGGATCCGGCGGCGAAGCGCGTCGTCCGCTGGGCCTGGCGGTCGTGGGCGGTCTTGCGGTGTCGCAGCTGATCACGCTGTATCTGACGCCGGTCGTCTACACCTATCTCGCGGGTCTCGTGAAAACCAGAAAGATTCCCGCGGTCACGCCAAAACCAGCCACCGCCTAGTCATGAACATCTCCCAGGGTTTCATCCAACGTCCGATTGCGACCAGCCTGCTGATGGCGGCCATCGCCCTGTTCGGCGCCGTCGCCTACCGATCGCTTCCGGTGAGCGATCTGCCCAACGTCGACTTCCCCACCCTGCTGGTGACCGCGCAGCTTCCCGGGGCAAGCCCGCAAACCATGGGCGCCTCGGTCGCGACGCCGCTCGAAAACCAGTTCTCGACGATCGCCGGACTCGAGTCGATGACTTCGGTGAACTCGCTTGGGTCTACGCAGATCACGCTCGAGTTCAATCTCGATCGCAGCCTCGACGGCGCAGCCGTCGACGTACAGGGGGCGATCACGCAGGCCGCACGTCTGCTCCCCCAGGGTATGCCGACGCCGCCGACGTTCACGAAAGTGAACCCGGCCGACCAGCCGATCCTGTATCTCGTGATGCGCTCGAAGACGCTGCCCGCATGGTCACTCGACGAGTGGGCCGAGACGCGCGTCGCGCAGCGCATCTCCCAGGTGAGCGGCGTGGCGCAAGTGCAGGTGCTCGGCAGTCAGAAGTTCGCCGTGCACGCGCAGCTCGATCCGCACGCGCTGGCCGCACGCCAGGTCGGCATCAACGAAGTCGAGAACGCGCTCAGGGCATGGAACGTCAACGTGCCCGCCGGCAACATCATCGGCCCGCATCGCGCCTACACGCTGCAAGCCAGCGGGCAGCTGATGAACGCCGACGAGTTCAAGAGCATGGTGGTCGCCTACCGCAACGGCGCCCCTATTCGGCTCGAGCAGCTCGGTCAGGTGGTCGACGGAGCGGAGGACCCGCACACCGGCTCGTGGTACTACACACCCGACACTCAGGAACGCGCCATCACGCTCGGCATTCAGCGGCAACCCGGCACGAACACGATCACGGTCGCTGACGCCGTGAAGACGTTGCTCCCCCAATTTCAGGCGGAGCTGCCGAGCAGCGTGCACATGGACGTCCTCTACGACCGGTCGGAAACGATCCGCGAGTCATACCGCGACGTGCAGTTCACGATGCTGCTGACCCTGGCGCTCGTCATCTTCGTGATCTTCGTGTTCCTGCGCAACGTGTGGGCGACCGTCATCCCAAGCCTCGCGCTCCCGTTCTCGATCATCGGCACGTTCGCGGTGATGTATCTGCTCGACTACAGCCTCGACAACCTGTCGATGATGGCGCTCATCCTCTCGGTCGGCTTCGTCGTCGACGACGCGATTGTGATGCTCGAGAACATCTATCGCCACGTCGAGCTCGGCGAAGACCCGTTCACCGCGTCGCTCGTCGGCTCGAAGGAGATCGGCTTCACGATCGTCTCGATGACGCTGTCACTCGCGGCCGTTTTCATTCCGGTCCTGTTCATGGGCGGCGTGCTCGGCCGTCTATTCCGCGAGTTCTCGGTGACCATCTGCATCGCGATCCTGATCTCCGGCGTCGTGTCCGTGACGCTCACGCCGATGCTGTGCAGTCGCTTTCTCAGGCGGCCGGGACAAGGTCCGGCTAAAGCCGGACGCTACGTACTGTCGCTCGCCGCGGCGACCGAGCGCTACTTCGCGGCGATGCTGGGCTTCTACGACCGGACGCTGCAGATCGTGATGCGGCATCGGCCAGCCACTATCACCGCGGCGGGAGTCGTCCTCGCACTCACGGTCGTGCTTTTCGTGGTCGTACCCAAAGGATTCATCCCGGATCAGGACACCGATCAGATCGCGGTCACGACCGAATCGGCGCAAGGCACCTCGTATGACAACGCGGTCAAGTATCAGGCGCAGATTTCAGACGTCATTCGCGAAAATCCGAACGTCGTCGCCCTGGTGTCGACCATCGGCGGCGCGGCGGCCAACACGCTCGGCGCGCCCAACCTGGGCCAGATCGTCACCACGCTCAAGCCTCGCGACGAGCGGCACGCGAGCGTCGACGATGTGATCGAGCAGCTCCGCCCCGCGCTCGCTCGCATTCCGGGCATGGAGGTGTTCATGCAGAACCCGCCGACGATCCGCATCGGCGGTCAGGTGAGCAAGAGCCCGTATCAATACTCGCTGCAGTCCGCCGACGCGCAGCAGTTGTATGCGACGACACGCACGCTGCTGAAGCGGCTGGCCGATGTGCCCGGGATCCAGGACCTCACGAGCGATCTCGAGATCGCAAGCCCGCAGGTCAACGTGAACATCGATCGCGACAAGGCGGCAGCGCTTGGCGTCACGGCCAGTCAGATCGAGAACGCGTTCTACGATGCGTACGGGCCGCGATGGGTGTCGACGATTTACGCGCCGGTCAATGAATACAAGGTACTGCTCGAACTCGGACCGCAATTCCAGTCGGATCCGAGCGCGTTGTCACTGCTGTACTTCAAGGGCGGGCCCGCCACCACCAACACCAACGCCACCACGACGAATGCCGCCCCCACCGCCCCCACCGCCACCGGGCCGCTGGTGCCGCTCGACACGCTCGCCGCAGTGAAGCAACAGGTCGGGCCGCAGACAGTGGATCACTTTGGCCAGCTGCCCGCTGCGACCATCTCGTTCGGGCTCGCGCGAGGCGCCGCCCTCGGCACGGTGCTGTCGCGCGTGAAGACCATCGCTGACGCGTCGCTCCCCGAGGGCGTCGCCGGTCAGTTCCTCGGCGCCGCGCAAGCGTTCCAGGGCGCGCTCACGAACCTCGCGGCGCTGCTCGTCATCGCGGTGCTCGTGGTCTACATCGTGCTCGGCATCCTGTACGAGAGCTACATTCATCCGCTGACGATTCTCTCGGGGCTGCCATCGGCGGCATTTGGCGCGCTGGTCACCCTGCTCGTGTTCCACATGGATCTCAACATCTACGCCTTCGTCGGCATGATCATGCTGATCGGCATCGTCGAGAAGAACGCGATCATGCAGATCGACTTCGCGCTCGATGCCGAGCGGCGCGGTATGACCTCGGAACAGGCGATCTACCAGGGCTGCCTGATTCGATTCCGGCCGATCATGATGACGACGATGGCGGCGATGCTCGGTGCGGTGCCGATCGCAATCGGCTATGGAGCTGGTGGAGAGGCGCGTCAACCGCTCGGTTTGGTCGTGGTCGGCGGGCTGCTGTTCTCCCAGCTCGTAACGCTCTATCTGACGCCGGTGGTCTTCACCTACATGGCGCAGCTGCAGCACTGGCTGCAGACACGACGTGGCGTCGTACGTGCTGTGCCTGCGACATCGTAGCGCAGCCTGCGCAGCCGTTCGGTGTTCGAGGTTCGAGGTTCGAGGTTCGACGGAACGCGGAACGTCGAGAACATCGAACGTCGAACCTCGAACATCGAACAGCGGCTGTTACGCGTTACGTGCCGATCGTCCGGGATGACGCCCGTTCGCGCTGGACGAGCACGCGCCGCAGAATCTTGCCCGACGGTGATTTGGGAATACTGTCGACGAACTCGACCTGCGCCAGCCGCTTGTAGTGCGCGACATGCGCCTCGACGAAGGCGCAGATTTCATCCGCTGTCGCTGCTTCGCTGGCGACGATGAACGCCTTCGGCCGCTCGCCGCACGCTTCGTCGGGCACCGGGATGACAGCGGCATCGGCAACCTTCGGATGCTTGAGCAGCAGCCCTTCGAGCTCGGCCGGCGCCACTTGATAGCCTTTGACCTTGATCAACTCCTTCAAGCGATCGGTCACTTCGAGGAAGCCATCTTCGTCGACGAACCCAATGTCGCCGGTGTGCAGCCAGCCGTCGCTGTCGACCGTTGCAGCGGTAGCCTCGGGGTTGTTCAGGTATCCCTTCATCACCTGCGGACCGCGCGCCCAGACTTCGCCCACTTCGCCGGCATCGACATCGAGCCCCGTTGACGGATCGACGATGCGGCACTCGGTGCCAGACACCACCGCACCCACTTTGCCGGCGCGCACAAAGGCACCGGCGCTGTAGTGCGTCGCGGGACTGGCTTCGGTCATCCCATATCCCTGTCTCACCGTCACGGACAGACGCTGCTCGACAGCTGCGGTGAGCTCGACGCCGAGCGGTGCGGCTCCGGAGAACACCCACTTCAGAGCCGAGAGGTCGTAGCTGTCGACGAGGGGATGCTTCGCGAGTGCCACCGCAATCGGCGGAGCGACGTGAGCGATAGGAATCCGCCAGTCCTGCAGCACACGGAGAAAGACCTCCAGATCAAAGCGCGGCAGAAGCACGGTGGTCGCGCCGCGCATGATGCCGAAGTTCATGAGGACGTTCATGCCGTAGATGTGAAACAGCGGCAGCACACCCACGAACGCCGACAGGTCGGGCTCTTCGATGGCGTCGATCTGCACCAGGTTGGCAACGAGGTTCCGGTGGGTCAGCATCACGCCCTTCGGCAACCCCGTCGTGCCCGATGAATACGGAAGCACCGCAACGTCGTTGGCTGGATCGACGGCAATCATCGGTGGATCGACATCGCTGACGATCGACGTCAGCGACGGCAGCCCAGGGACATCGTCGATGGTGATGATCTCGATCGAGAGGGCGGCAACGTCGACCGCTTCACGTGCACGCGCGGCGAGTGCGGCCGTCGTGACCAGCAGCTTCACGTTCGCATCGCGCAGTTGAAACGACACTTCGGGAGTCGTGTATGCGGGATTGATCGTCGTGAGGATCGCACCCATGCTCACCACCGCATGGAACACGACGGGATACTCGAGCACGTTGGGCGCCCAGATCGCCACCACATCGCCCTTGTTGACGCGATGCGACAAGCCAGCGGCGAGACAACGCGTCTGATCGCGGAGGGCGCGAAAGGACACCGTGCGTCCGGAGATGCCGTCGACGAACGCTGGCCGATCCCCAAATTCGTATGCCCTACCCAACACGAATTCGGTGAGAGACACGTCCGGGATGTCTACGTGGGGATGCGGGCTGCGGAATGTCATGGCGCGCGCAATGATCTGCGCGCGTCAACCGTCTGTCAATCGAGCAGCTGTCGGCTCTATCTTCAGCAGAGCGGAGTCGTTCTCCTCAGTCAACACGTACAGGTTTCCGTCCGGTCCCTGGCGTACGTCGCGCATGCGTTGGTGCAGATCACGAAGCAACGCTTCCTCGCGCAACAACTCCCACTTCTCATTGAAGACCAGCCGCTTGAGTTGCCCCGTGGGCGAGAACTCCCCTTCGCGCAGGCCGCCGACGAACAGGTTGCGCTTCCAGTTCGGGAATCGATCGCCTGTGTAGAAGGCCGTGCCGGATGGACTGATCGCCGGTGTCCAGAACCAGATTGGCTCCTCGAAGCCGTGCGCGGCGTGGGCAGAGTCGTATCTGGGCCCGAGGTAGTTGCGGCCGTAGCTGACCACGGGCCAGCCGTAGTTCTTGCCGCCGTGGACGATGTTCAGTTCGTCGCCGCCATTGGGACCGATTTCGGTGACCCACATCTCCTTGGTCCAGGGATTGATCGTCATGCCGAGCACGTTGCGGAATCCCAGCGCGAACACGTACGGCTTGTATCCCTGCTTGCCGGCGAATGGATTGTCCTTCGGCACGCTGCCATCGTCGCGCATCCGGACGATCTTCCCTGCGTAGTCGCTGCCCTTCTGCGCCCGCATCACGCTTGCCTCGGGCCCTTCGCCCGGAGCCCCGATCGACATGTAGAGTGCGCCGTCAGCGCCAAAAACGAGGCGACTCACCTCGGTGTCGACGTCATCGGAGACGAAGATCTCGCGCACGTCGGTGAGCGTGGTCCCGCTCCATGTCCCGCGGCCGACGGCGCTGCTGGCGAGGTCGTTGCCGATCGGCTTGTGGTAGGCGAAGTAGACCCAGTGGTTCTTGGCAAAGTCGGGGTGCAGTGCGATGTCCATGAGGCCCGCTTCTGTGCCGCGATAGATCATCTGTGGCAGGCCTTCGATTGGCGCGGGCTCGAGCGTGCCTCCCCGAATGATCCGCAACTTCCCGATCCGCTCGCTCACCAGGATTGCACCATCAGGCAGGAACGCGAACGCGTACGGATGCGAGATGCCCCGCGCCACGATAGACACTTTGATGTCGGCTTCGGTCGTGTGGAACGTCCACGGTCCGGCGGCGAGCGGCGGCGACGGCAGCAGCCTCGGACCCGGAGGAATGGTGGCGCCGAGATCGCGCTTGGTGGGATACGGGTACTTGGGCGTCTGCGCCTGGATGTGTTGCGGTTGCTGGATGATGAACAGTGAGACGATGGCAACGACCACTGCCGTCAGCGTCGAGCGTCTCGAACGTTGAATTGGATTCATGGGGCCTCAAACGTCAACGAGCCGCGCGAAGGCGGCTCGTTGTTGATCGTTCTGTAGGCCGCCTAAAGGCGGCCTCCACGTACAGCTACGTGCAAAGGCCGCCTGAAGGCGGCCTCTACGTACTAACGTTCGACGTCGCGCTCGCCGGTTGCGGCGCCCGGGACGGGCGGCGCTCCGCCGCGGCCGCCGCGGCCGCCGCCAGGCGCCGCGGCGCCAACGCCTGCGCCGTCATCCTGCACGGTGCGCCGCTTACGGACGATGCCCTTCGCCGCATCTGCTGCGACGGCCCGGTCTTCGGCGCGTTCAGCCGACAACGACATCGAGATCGCGGTGTTGCCCGGATGGCAGTCGTACGGGAGCAGCACGCCGCCGTCGAGCGGAGTGAGCGGGAATGACACGGTGAACGGCTTCTCGTAGGTCGCCGGGTCGTCGTAGGTCGCCTGATACTGAATGACGTCGGCGGCCACGCGACGGAAGCGCTCCGTGATCACCATCTGCGTGCTGTGCCGCACGCCGTTGCCATTGACGCCAATCGCGGTCTTGTCGGTGAGATTCGTGGTCTCGACGACGAGCTCTTCGCCCTCCCAATGCGCGGTCGAGTCGCCGAGGTACTGACGAATCGACTGGCCGATGTGCTTGCGCCCATCGGTGTAGAAGATGCGCGTGTCGGGCAGCATCTCGGTCGAGAACGCGACCACGCCGGGCGCCTGGACGATGCGGTTGCCGTTGCCGTAGATGACGCGAAGGATCGAGCCCGCGATGCCGCGAGTGATGCAGCGCTCGTAAAGCGAGAAGTCCTCCCATGAATTCAGCGGGCCCGGGCCGTAGGTGCCGCGCGGCATCCCTCGCTCCTGCTGGTTCACCTTGATCGCCGGAAGACGCCCGTCCGGTGGATCCACGATCAAGCGCGTCTGCGGAAAGACGCGGCGCGCATAGTCGAATCGGAAGCTGCTTTCGGCGCTGGTGTCGCGCTGTTTTGCCGCAGACTCGACCTGCTTCTTACGGGCGGTCAGCGCCGCCTCGTCCAGGTACAGCGGTGGAACCTGTCCCGGCGCCAGCTGCGGCGCGGGGGCACCGCGTCCAGGACCGCCGCGCCCTCCGCCGGCGGCCATCTGAATGTTCTCCATGTCGTCGCTTGACCAGACGCCCTGGAGATCCGGATCACCCCATGGTGTACGCGGCGCCTTGTACTCCACCGGCTTGCCGCCCGTCGCAGTGATGACGAGCGCCGGTGGCGTGGCTCGCGCTTGGCCCGACACGGGCGTGCCGACGAATACGGACAACGCGACGATTGCCAAAGCCGTGCTCATTGCAGCGATCAAACGACTGGTCATCACGGTCGCCTTTCGGAATAAGGACAATGACAGATTCTACTCCGCCCGAGGGGCCAAGCCCAACGAATCGACCCGTAGGGCGCGCCTGCTGTAGCGTTTTGATGATGGCCTTGGACAATGAAGTGATGAACGAAAAGACCACACAGACGCGTTTCCTCCATGTCGCCAACGGCTCGTCAACGACGACGACGATCGAGGCGGCAGGGATTCCGGGCAGGTGCTCGATCTGGGCGGATGTCCTGTACGAGGGACCCGTACCCGGAGAGCTGAGCGATGCCGAACTCGTCGAGGTGCGAAAACAGTTTCTCGCCGGCCCTGCGGATCACACTGGGTTGGCGTGGGCCGGAAACGATCCGACGCTCGACCCGGTCAACGACCTCGGGCGATGGCGAGCGGTCATCGAGGCGCACGAGGACTACGACGAGCTGATCTTGTGGTTCGAGCACGATCTGTTCGATCAACTGAATCTCATTCAGCTGCTGCCGTGGATTCGCGATCGCCTTCCCGCCAGCAAGCCGGTGTCGTTGATCTGCATCGGAGCGTTTCCCGGTCGTCCCGACTTCAAGGGCCTTGGCGAGCTCACTCCTGGCGAGCTCGCATCGCTACTCGACACCCGCGAGCGCATCAGCGATGCGCAGTACGAGCTCGCAGGGCGCGCGTGGCACGCGTTCCGAGCGCCCACACCCGAGGCGCTCGACCGACTTCGCCGCGACGACACGTCGGCGCTGCCCTATCTGGCGGCGGCACTCACACGTTTTCTGCAGGAGTTTCCGTGGGCCAGCGACGGACTGTCGAGAACCGAGCGTCGACTTCTCGCGCTCGCCGCCGGCGACAACATCGCGTTGTGGACAGCGTTTCCGCGCATGCACGAGGGTGAGCAGTTCTACTACGTCAGCGATGGAACGATGGCGTCGATGGCAGAGACACTCGCAGGCACCACGCCGGCGCTCCTGGTCCTCGATGTGTCAGCGGCAAGTGGCCACGTCCTCCGCGGCACGATCGCGCTGACCGACAGCGGTCGATCGGTGCTGGCGGGTCAGCTCGACAGAGTGGCGGCGTGCGGCATCGATCGGTGGCTGGGCGGAGTACACCTGCAAGGTCGACGTGATGTGTGGCGCTGGGACGAGGAGAGCGGCCGAGTCGTGCGGATATGACGCCAAACGCCATGGCCGAATTCGTACCGATCATGCGGTGTCGGTATCGCGTTCCAGAGTAGGTGGCGTTACCCTAGGGGTATCCGCAGTCTATCGAGCGGATCAGAGTGACCCGATAGACTCTACGGTTTGACGCCCACTCCTTCGGGGCGCCACGAGGAGCGACTATGCATCGGATGATGTCGGCGATGAAGACCCTGCTGCTCGGCGCCGCCGCTGCCGTGATTTTCGTGACCATCGCGCACGGTCAAATCAACGACTCCATTCGGGGCGTCCCGAGTGAAGCCAATCACTTCATCGGCACACCAAATGGCTGGGTGCACCCGAAGACACCGTGGGGTGAGCCCGACATTCAAGCCACGCTGAACATGATGCAGGCGGCAGGCGTCCCGCTCGAGCGCTGCGCCAACGCGTACCGCTTCGGCGGTCCGGCCTGCGACATGAACAAGGCCTGGTGGACTGAGGAGGAATACAACGGGCGCATCACCGCCGCACGCGGACGCGGCGATCTGGGGCGCCAGCTGATCGCCGAAGGCAACTTCGGCCGGGCGCTGCTCGCCGGCGTCACCGATCCGGCCACGCCGCAGCGGCAGACAACGCTC
>Ga0075425_100002428_pt1 | contig 18695 bp, 14 predicted proteins | sample SoiMethybrSBSTD4_FD_75300 | JGI IMG/M metagenome (GOLD analysis project Ga0075425, IMG submission 75300) | Bulk soil microbial communities from a Populus tree surrounding site in Tennessee, USA - Soil MetaG P. TD hybrid SBSTD4 | ecosystem: Environmental > Terrestrial > Soil > Tree plantation... | reverse complement strand
CCGCACAGATCGGATACGCGGTCGTCTCTTCCAACGAAGCGCAACGACGGTGTGTTGTAGACGATTTCGTCAACACGGACGCGATCGCCGAGCCGGTATCGATACAGTCCGCCGCCAGTCGTAAGGAGCACGCTGTATTCGAGGTTCCGCTCGAGTTGGTGCGCGAGTCTGATTTGACCGTCGGCGCCGACGAATTCGTAGAAATGCGAGCACATGGCGACTGGATGACATCCTTCGAACGGAATGGTGACCACACCCTCGGTCGCAAGGAGGCCCTTTCGTTGCACCGTAATGCCGCCGCATCGATTCGCCAGGTGCGACGCTGCGGCGGTCGAAGGGCCATCGGCCCAGCAACTAATCAGCGACAGGCGCGGCCAGAGCTGGCGCGGATGTGCGCCGGCCTTTCGCAGTTCCTCGGCACGCTTGCGGTTCGGGCGAAGAAAAGAAGTCACCGCTCCCGCGATTTCGGGTGCAAGCGGCGGCGAAACGGACAGCGTTCCGCGTTCAATGTCGTAAGTCAATCGATCGTGGTTGACCGCAACAGAGTCGAGGAGCCTGTCAAAAAATGACGGATGCCACACGGAGACGAGACGGAGATTGCGGGCGTGCAGCAGAAAGAGCGCGGTCACGTATTGAAACGCCTTGACGTCGGAAATTCGTGCGACGACATCCGGCACCGCCAGAATGCATCGGGCGAGCGCCTGCCGTGCACCACCGAGATACCGGCTATCGCTGTCGAATCCGATTGGAACGACACTTCCCGGAATCGACGGCTGGTTCGTAGCGGCAGGAGAAATCGACCAGTAGGACGGCCCCCCCATGAGCGACGAGTCGTGTCTGAACAGATCGACAAGCCACGCATCAATGGCTGCCGTCAACTCCGAACGCAGCTCGGCAGTGAACGGAATGAACTTGGCGGCGGAGGTGGATCCGGATGACGGAACCAGCCGCTCGATTGCCGATTTCGTGAGGACGTGCGATTCCCCGCGGGCTGCGCGATGCACCAGGGCAGCGAGGTCGTCGTACGAGGCCGGGGGAACCTGCTGCTGGTAGTCGGCGATCGACTGTATTCTGTCGAACCGGTGTGCCCGTCCGAATGTGGTACCTGCGTTTCGGCGCAGGCACGCCAGGAGCACACGCTCCTGGACGATCGCGGGTGTGTGCAGCCCGCGGCGAAACCCAAGCCAGGCTGGTGAGCTTGCGGCGCCCCAAATCGCGTTAACAGTCGCGGAAGCGAGCGGCATGTCAGTCCTTTACCAACGATGCGCGCGTCATCCGCCGGGCGGCGGGCGTCAGGTTTGAATCGTCAATGCGTGCAAGGCATGCGAGTTCGTCGCCACCGACGAAGCCCGGGTTTCGGGTCAGGAAGAATGCGACGTGTGGATCCGTCAAGCGGCCTGGCGGAAGGGTGATCAGATCGTGAGCCAGGACCTGAGGTTTCGTCAGCCTGACAATTCCCGTCGCGTCGTCGTACTGTGAGCCGAAACGCTCGCGTGCCAATGCGGAAAGCAGTCCGCGCTCGCGACACGCTCGAGAGTCGTAGCGTGGATAGAAATCACGAAAGAAGACCGGCAGAAACCGGTAAGTTCTAAATCCTGACGTCAGCAGCAACCAGTAGACTTCTGGCACATTCGCGGGCGCGAGTTGACGTACCGCCCGGACCCAGGTTCGCGCGAGAGCCGGAGTTCCCCACCACGCGCGATCGATAATCGTGTCGCCGGAATACACGACCCACACGGAACGGCCCGCCGCATGGCTTTCATACGCCACCATCGTCGAGAAACCGCGGAGACGACTGGCACCGTCCTCGAGCAGAATCGCACAGCTTTTCTCGTCAAGATCCCGCTCGAACGTCGTCCTGTCGACACCGACAAAGTGGGACGTCAGCAATGTGAACATCGCGTCACGCAGGCTCGCGCTGAGCGTCTGTGTGCCGACGACACGCCCATGCAGCCGCTCGGCCGGCGGAGCGCAGATTAGTGGAGTCATAGAATTGCTACCTCCGGATGCGGGAGCCGTGAGTCGATCGATTCGACGAGGTGCCGGCCATCTGGCCAGAACGCCAGATAGAGGCCACTGCGATACGTGCGATGTGGAGCGACCCGGCGCGCGACGGCCAGCAGCGGACCGCTTTCTGCGAACGCGGTCACTAAGTGACTGACGCCTGCCGGCAACTGCCGGCGAGCTTCTGCAATGAGCGCCTCCATGAGCTCGGCGCGGTCGTCGTCAACGGCAACATGAGAGAGATGAACGAACTCGAGCGGCGAGCCAATCTGCGGCAATGCCGGAACGCCCACCAGCGGTCCGGCAAGATTGATGAAGCGGCGCCATTTGGCCAGCCGGGGTGAATAGCCGCGAACGACGACCTGTTTGAAACCGCGCTGGTCCCACAGAGCGGCACAGGCGACAACGCGCCCGCTGTGTATCGCGACGAGGAAATCGCCAGGCGCTAGTCCCGGAGTGCGCTTCGTCGAAAGCAAGTCATCAATCGTCCACAGCGGCGCGAACTGGTGACGCCGTCCGTTGCGATTCAAACACGCCACGATGTCATCCAGCAGTTCGGTCGATCCTCGGCGAACCTCGATGTCCTGACGGCCTTGTCGCAGGCGGGAATGCCGACGGGGGATCGCAAGCGTCACCAGCGTTCCGACCCGCTCGAAAGCTGGGGCATCGGCCGAACGAAGACCAGACAGCACGCGGCGGGCGGCGTGATTCTCTTCGACGATGGCCATCAAGTAAGCAGGCACCTCCCCGCGATTGTGCAGAGCTCGACAGAATGTAAATCCCTCGCCGAGCAGCGACATCACGCGAGGTCCTCGAACATTCGTGCGAAGCTGCCCGAGATAGCCGATACGTGTGACGCGCCCGTTGATGAATACCGGCCGCTCGGCGCGACTGGCCATTCCGGTGATCCGCCCGCTGACTCGTTCGCGCGCGATCATTGTCTGATGCACCTCGCCTTCAATGGCGGAAGCGATGCGGCCATCCGGTTCACGCTCCAACGTGAGTGTGACGTCTCCGGGCAGCGCATGTTCGCGAAGAAGGCGTCGAATCTCGACGTCATCAGCCGCTTCGGCAAGCCGGATGTCGAATCCCGGCGCCGATAACGTTTCACGCGCGGTCAGTGCACGCGCAGTAGCTGCCTGCCCCATGCCTCGTCACCAAGAGGAAAGCCGTCGCGTCGATTGGTATCGACCCGAAGCATGCCGTTGATCGGAAAGAAATTCCGGAACATGAAAAGGTCGGATCGGTTCACCGGATCGAATGCCCGCCTGGTGATGCTCGACCACGAATAAAAAGCGCGGCGCGCTTCGAGGCAGTGGCGCTGCAGCGCGTCGGCGCTCATCGCCGCCGGACGGAAGGGCACCATGTTGTATCTGTAGCGATCGTCGAGCCACCAGCGTTCGAAGAGGAGCCGGTTTTCGGCCGAGAGTCTCGCGTAGAGCGGAGTACCCGGAAACGGCGTGAGATGATTGAACGCGGCAATGTAGAGGCGGTGCGCTGCGGCGAACTCTACGGATCGGCGGAAACTGTCGGGAGTATCGGCATCGTAACCGAAGATAAACGTGCCGTACAGCCGGAGGTGATATCGCCTGAGATTTGTCAGCGCGACCTCATAGCCTCCCCGCATGGCGTTGAAGCTCTTGTTCATTGCGGCGAGCGCGACCGGATCAAGACTTTCGAATCCAATCAGCACCCCCTGGCACCCGCTCTTCGACAAGAGCCAGAGAAACTCTTCATCATGCGCCGCGTTGATGCTCGACTGGCTTACCCACCTGATCCCTAGCGGCTGCAGTGCGCGAAGAAAATCCTTGGCCTGCGACAGATTGGACGTGATGTTGTCGTCGACGAAGAAGAACAATTTCTTGGCGGTGCGAATGGATGCAATCTCCGCGATCACTTCATCAAGCGGGCGGCGTGTCTGTGTCGAGCCGAACATTGCCTGCACCGCACAGAAGTCGCACTTGAAGTGGCAACCCCGTCCGGCTTCGACGAGGCCAAGCGGCAGATAGCGCTTGCCTCGAAAGATGCTTCGATTGGGGCGAAGTCCCTTCAATGACGGACGGGACGTCGAGCGATACCGGCGCTTCATCCGGCCATGACGGAAGTCGTCCACCAGCTCGGGCCAAACGCCTTCAGCCTCTCCGACGACGATGGCTTCCGCGTACTCCTGCACTTCATCTGGACAGAGTGTCGGGTGAAAGCCGCCCATGACGACGGGGATCCCGCGGCGCCGGTATTCGCTGGCGATCTGGTACGACCGTTTTGCGGTGTATGTCTCGACGCTGATCGCGACAAGATCGGTCGCCTCGTCGTAGGGAATCAGTTCCATTCGATCGTCGTAGAATCGAACGGTCACATCCGGGGGCGTCAGCCCTGCGATTGTCGCCGGCGGCAGCGGCTCCATCTGCCACGACCGAATGTAGCGTTGTCCTGGCTGCCGGCCGATGCACGGATGAATCAAGGTCAATCGCATAACCACTCCGAGGGGCTTCGCCCCTCGAACTCCCCGACACGCTCGCTCGCGGGGTCCCAAGATCCCCGCTCCGCTCGCGTGGGCTCACTCGCGCGCTCGTTCGCCCAGTCGCAACCTGACGGTGAAACCCTTCTAGTCATCACGACAATTGGGCTACAGCGGACGATCGACTCCCGCCGCCGATGATCCAGTCGCAGTTGTAGAACCGTTCGAGATTGTGGGCGTAATGTCGATATCCCAGGTTCGCGCTGAGTGCGATCCACTTCGAGGCGGGTGATACTTTGAGCCGGCGCGCGATCGAGGGGATTGAGTACGTGTACCGCCATGCCTCCTCGGTGCCTTCCTGCAACTCTCGAACAGTCATCCCGCGCGGTTGAAACACGACGTGCTGGCCATCGTAAAGCTCCCAGTTCCGCGTCAGAATTCGTCCTTCGCGATCGAGGCGGTGATGGAGCGATGTGCCCGGAAAAGGCGTGACGATCGCGAATCGCGGCAGGTCGATGCCTGCCTCGACGGCGAAACGCGCCGTTTGCATAAACACATCCGGCGTGTCGTGATCCAGGCCGAAGACGAAGCAGCCGTAAACGGCGATGCCGTGCAAATGGAGGAGATCGACGACCCGAGCAAAGTGAGCAGGTTTGTTGAAGACTTTGCTGGAATCGCGCAGGTTGCTCGCGACGATCGATTCGAATCCAAGCAGGAGCCCTCGACATCCGCTGCGCGCCGCGAGCTCGAGCAGCGGCGGGTCATCGGCGAGCAACACGGTCGATAGTCCATACCACTGCACACGAAGCGGGGTCAGCGCCTCAAAGAGTCGGGCGGCATACTCACGGTCCGCGATCAGATTGAGATCAACGAAGATCAGTTTGCGTGCCCGTTGATGCTGGATATCGGCGACGACGTCCTCGACCGGTTTTTGATACGGTTTTCGCCCCCAGGCGGCCGGCACCGTGCAGAAGTCGCAGTTGTGAATGCAGCCGCGCGTAGCCTCGAACACGTTGTTGGTGAGGAAGCGCGCTTGTGGCAGCAGGTCCCTGCGAGCGAATGGTCGCCCCGCAAGCGACAGCGTGGGCGCCTGGACATACCGCGGCCGCAGTCGTCCCGCCTGGAGATCGCGCAGGAGCTCCGGCCACGTGTCTTCGGCGTAGCCAACGACAACGCTGTCGGCGTGCGGCTGCGCATCGTCTGGCACGAGCGTCACGTGTGGACCGCCGAGGACGACCGGGATCCCCCGCGATCGAAAATGCGCGGCCAGTTCATAGGCCCGCGAGGCGGTGCCGGTGATCACGGTCATGCCGACGACATCGGCGGCGAGGTTGAGATCGATGTCGTCGATCCCCTCGTCGACGAGGACGAAGTCCGGATTGAGTTCAGGCGGGACGAGCGACGCCAGCGTCGTCAGCGTCAGCGGCGCGTACCGAAGAGAGCGCCGGAAAATGCCGCCACGATGACGATAGAGCGGTCCTTTGGGCGACACCAACGCGATCTGCATCCCGCTTGCGCTCCTTTCTGCGTAAGACAGCGTACCCGACGGAGTTGGTGCGCGTCGTGAGCGTTCGATGAAGAAGGATGAGAAGTCGTGAAGTCGTTTTTGTTAAGCGCCCGAGCGGGCCAACCGCGCGGCGGTTTCAAAAATGGAATTCAGCATGGCGGGTGTGAGCTTGCGCGTATTCGTGTTCTGCCGGCTGGGATGATACGAGGCGATCACGACAGGACCGCCGCTGGGATGGTAGACGAGCCCGTGTCCGAATGCCGGCCTGGGACGAAGCGCGATGCCGCGCTCACCGAGCAGGCGCCACGCGGCATCAAACGCGATTCGGCCAAGTGCGACGATCACGCTTGTGCGTCGTAATGCCGCCGCCTCGGCAACCAGATGCGGATGGCACGCCGCAATCTCGTGCGGGGTCGGTTTGTTTCCTGGTGGCGCGCATCGCACCGCAGCCAGGATGTACGCGTCGTTCAGGACCAGCCCATCGTCTGAATGCCGGGACGTCGCGATGTTCGCGAACCCAGCCTCGTGCATCGCCCGCATGAGAAAGTCGCCGGATCCGTCTCCCGTAAAAACGCGCCCGGTGCGATTGGCCCCGTGGGCAGCGGGCGCCAGACCCACGACGAGCACGCGGGCGCGTGGATCGCCGAATCCTGGAACGGGCCGGCCCCAGTACGTGTCGTCTCGATGCGCGGCTTTCTTGTCCTGCGCGACTTGCTGGCAGTACGAGCGCAGCCGTGCACACCGGTTGCACCGGACGATGTCTCGAACGACTACCGCCAGCGGAGATTGAGGCATCCGGCGCGAAGGCTTAACGCGCGCTGGCGAGCGATTGCACCTGCTCGTGCGCGTGATATGACGAGCGCACGAGTGGTCCCGATTCGACGTGGCCGAAGCCGAGGTCGAGCCCGATGCGCTTGAGTTCGGCGAACTCCGCCGGTGTGTAGTAGCGCGACATCGGGAGATTCGCAATCGATGGACGAAGATACTGGCCGATCGTGACGATCTGGCAGCCGGCATCACGGAGATCGCGAAGAGTCGACACCACTTCGTCCCATTCCTCGCCGAGGCCAACCATGATGCCTGACTTGGTGGGAATGGCTGGAGCGTAGCGACGCGATCGATCGAGCAGTTGGAGCGCGCGATCGTAGCGGCCGCCGGGACGCGCCAGCCGATACATCCGCGGCACTGTTTCGATGTTGTGATTCAGGATGTCGGGTCCGGCATCGAGCACCGTGCGCAGTGCGGCCTCGTCTCCCTTGAAGTCGGGAATCAACACCTCGACGCTGCAGTCCGGGATTCGCGCGCGTGTTTCCGCGATCGTTCGTGCAAAGTGGCCCGCGCCATAATCGGACAGATCGTCTCGATCGACCGACGTGATGACGACGTGCGCGAGGGCCATCGCTTCGATTGCGCTGGCAACATGCGCGGGTTCGTGCGGATCGGGTGCGGCCGGCGTACCGTGAATCACATTGCAGTAGCCGCACGACCTCGTGCACGTGTCGCCGAGGATCATGAAGGTCGCGGTCCCGTGATGCCAGCATTCGCCGATGTTGGGACAGTTGGCCTCCTCGCACACCGTATGGAGACCGAGCGTCCGCATCAATCCCTTCAGGCGGTGGTAGTTCTCTGACCCGGGCGCGCGCACCTTCAACCAGTCGGGTTTCGGTATGCGCGGAAGTTCGTCGGCGCGCTTCCTCCGGCCGCGAATGAGGTTCACGGGAATAACCTGCATGAACCTTCATTATAAGGGTTAGGGCTCAGGGCTTAGGGCTGTCTCCCTCCGCACCCGCGCGGCGCGCGGCGCACGGGTTCCAATCGGCCGCCGGGCGGGGGGAGGATGACCGGACCGAAAGGACCCGTGCAACGAGCGTTGTATCCGCGGCTCAGTCATGTTCTGTCCGGGCAACCGGCATTCCGTCGCCGGCGAGTGAATTCGCGCGTGTTTTCCAGCCGCACGCACGTCGACTGTCTCTGAATGGATAGCCGTTGCCAGCCGATCGGATAAGGGGCGCGTGCTCGAGCTAATCAGCTCGGCAGTCCTCTTGCTTACTTCGTGATCCGTCGTATGGCAGCGAAGTTAGTCGTCCTTTCAGGGGCACTTTGCGGTGAGTCGTTGGCACTTAGTGCCTTCCAGACCGCCATCGGCCGCGATCTCGACAATCACCTCAGCATTGCCGACCAGCTCTTATCTCGACGCCATTGCGTGGTCGAGGCGGCGGCCGAAGGGTTTCTCGTTCGCGATCTCGGAAGCGCAAACGGAACCTACGTCAACGGCACAGCTGTGGGCGAGCGTGTGTTGCAGCACGGAGACCGGATTCGCGCCGGGAACTCCCTTCTGTTGTTCGTCGACACGGAGTCGGGTGACGACAGTGAGCGCAGGTCGGTCACGGAGGCGATCGACGCGCTGACTGCGCGTATTGAGCGTGGTGGCGAAGCGAGGCGGCCTGAGTCAGCACTGGATTTGTCGGCGGTGATCGCAGTGGCGTCGCTCCAGCGCAACGGGTTGATTGGCGACGCGCCCGCGATGCGTCCTGTGTACGAATGCATTCGCAAAGTCGCCGGCGCCGATTGCACGGTGTTGATCTCTGGAGAGACAGGGACGGGCAAAGAGCTCGCGGCGCGTGCGATTCACGACAGCAGCGCTCGCGTCCGCGGCCCGTTCGTTGCGATCAATTGTGCCGCCCTCACCGAAACGCTTCTCGAGAGCGAACTGTTTGGCCACGAGAGAGGGGCTTTCACCGGCGCCGTCGGACTGAAGAAAGGGAAGCTTGAACTTGCCGACCGCGGCACCCTCTTCCTCGACGAGATCGGTGATCTTGCTCCCGGCCTGCAGGCAAAGGTGCTCCGCGCATTGCAGCATCATGAGTTCGAACGAGTCGGCGGTACCCGCACCATTTGCGTCGATGTCCGCATCATTGCCGCGACGAACGCGGATCTGCAGAAGGCGGTCGCGGAGGGCCGGTTCCGGCAGGATCTCTGGTATCGCCTGAACGTGGTGAACATCACCATGCCGCCGCTGCGCGCGCGGCGCAGTGACATCCCGCCCTTAGCTGCCCATTTCGCAAGTAAGTACGGACGTGGTCGAACGATGGAAATCTCGACCGCAGCTATGCACGCCCTGACCGCGTACGAATGGCCTGGCAACGTGCGCGAGCTCGAGAATGCGATTGAACGCGCAGCAGTCCTCGGGCGCTCCAACCGTATTGGAACAGACGATCTTCCACAGGGTGTGCGAGACGCCGCGGTAGGGCCACGTGAACAACCGGGCGCGCCCTATCACCGGAATGTTGTCGAGACGAAACGGCGGCTCATTCTCGAGGCCATCGATCGATCGGGCGGCAACCACACGGCTGCGGCGCGGCTGCTTGGAATCAATCCGACCTATCTGCATCGTCTGCTCCGAAATCTTCAACTCCGGGACGCGACCGGCCGGTAGAGCTGACCCATGACGGTGACGTCAGGAAGCCGGCTGGGGCCTTACGAAGTGGTCACCGCCGTTGGCGCCGGCGGGATGGGAGAGGTGTACCGCGCGCGAGATACCCGGCTGGGTCGCACGGTGGCAATCAAGATCATGCGACAACGCCTTGGGGTCTTCGAGGCTGGAACGCTCGAACGTGAAGCGCGCACGATCGCGGCACTCAATCATCCGCATGTCTGCGCCCTTCACGACGTCGGCCGGCACGATGGCACGCCGTTCCTCGTCATGGAATATGCCGAGGGGGAGACGCTGGCCACCCGGTTGAGACGCGGTCCGATGCCAGCCGGCGAAATGCTTCGGTGCGCGATTCAAATCGCCGAAGCTCTCGATCACGCCCATCGCCACGGCGTGATCCATCGAGATCTGAAACCATCCAACATCATGTTGACCAAAGCGGGCGTCAAGGTGCTCGACTTCGGTCTCGCCACACTTGGTGGCAGCGAGTCTTGGAGCGCCGCCGCCTGTGACGACGGTTCGTCGACGATCAGGGTTCACCTGGCTTCCGAGCGAACGCTGCTGGGAACCGTTCACTACATGGCACCGGAACGCTTGCAGGGGAGTGACGCGACTCCGGCCTCGGACCTCTTTGCCTTTGGCGCCGTGATGTACGAAATGGCAGTTGGCCGGCGCGCGTTTGAGGGAACGGCCGACGAAGTTGTCGGCGCAATTCTGCACGGTGACCCTCCGGCGCCCTCATCGATTCGTTCCGATTTGTCCGCGTCGTTTGACTGGTTCGTACAGAAAGCACTGACAAAGAATCCCGAAAGCCGATGGTCTGCCGCAGGTGATGTCGTCGAAGTACTGCGCTGGATGGCGCGGCGTGAGGGCGAGATTTCACACGACGCGGGCCCGCGCAATCTGCTTCCGGCGGCGATCGGCGTGTGCGTCGCCGCGGCACTCCTGCTTGCGTTGACAGTCGAGCACCGTGGCGGTGGAGTGAGCGCAGCGCGGCTCATGTTTTCCATCCCGCCACCCGAAGGGGGGGCCTTCGCGCCGTCGCCGTCTTCGGTGCAGACACCACAGTTTGCACTTTCGCCCGATGGACGACGCCTGGTATTCGCGGCGGCGGCCGGCCACGAAACGCCGCAACTCTGGGTCCGATCGCTCGACGCGCTTCAACCTGAACCGGTCGCGGGTACGTCAGGTGCCGAATATCCATTCTGGTCGCCCGATGGCCGGGCAGTTGGGTTCTTCGCCGGGGGATCGCTGAAGCGGATCGATCCTGGCGGCGGGCCGGCGCGGGTCCTGGCAGCGGCGCCCAACGGCCGCGGCGGTGCATGGAGCCGCGACGGCTTCATCATCTTCGCACCGACCACCCAGGGCGGCTTGTTCCGCGTGCCGTCTGCGGGAGGCGAGGTCAGTCCGGTGACACAGGTGGACGCGAAGAACCATGAGGCGTCGCATCGCTGGCCGCAGGTGCTTCCTGACAATCGACACTTTCTGTATTTCGTGCAAAGCACGTCGCCAGAGACGCACGCGATCTACCTCGGAGACTTGCGCATGCCGTCGGCGGCACGCAAGATCGTCAACGCGCCGCTGAGTGGCGCGTTTGCAGCTCCAGACTCCCTGCTGTTTGTCGTCGACGATGCGCTCATGGTTGCGCGGCTCGACTTGAAGACGGCGCAGCTACGTGGTGACTCCGTTCCTCTTGTCACGAAGGTCGCGGGCTCGAGCAACTTCTTTGCGGCATTCTCGGTGTCCGACAACGGGGTCCTCGTTTACGCGACGAGCGTTCCAAGCTCTGAGTTCGTGTGGCAGGACCGTGAGGGCCATCGGCTGGGGACGGTGGGGCTGCCAGCGGAGTACGTCGATTTCCGTCTCTCTCCGCGCGACGACGAGCTCGCGGTGGCAGAGGTTGATCCTGAGAGCCGGCGGCCGGAAGTGCGCGTCCTCGATCTGGCGCGCGGCGCGAAGGTCCGAATCACATACGATCGAGCGACCGATGCTTCACCAATCTGGTCCCCCGACGGCGCGCGATTGGTGTTTCGATCGAACAGAAACGGGCTGAACGATCTGTTTCAAAGTTCGGCCAACGGCGCGGGTGCCAACGCGATCCTCTTTCAAAGTCAGAACGCGAAATACCCGACTGACTGGATGCCGGACGGTAGCGGAATCGTTTTCCATACGTATCAAAAAGGAACCGGATCGGACATCTGGTTGCTCGAGACAGCCGGGACGCGCGCGGTGCCCCTTGTCCAGACTGCCTTCGATGAAATGCAAGGACAGATTTCATCTGATGGCAAGTGGCTCGCCTACACGTCGGCCGAAAGCGGGACCGCCGAGGTCTACATCCGAAGCATGTTGGACGCGAGCCGGCGATGGCAAGTCTCAGCCGGCGGCGGCAGCGATCCGCGGTGGCGGGGAGACGGCCGTGAACTGTTCTACATATCTGCCGATTCGTGGGTGACGGCGGTTGAGTTTTCTGACCGCCACCCGGCTCCGCCCCACCGCTTGTTCGAAGCTCACGTGACCCCTCCGGGCGATCCGTACATGAGCAACTACGACGTCACCAGCGATGGACGGCGCTTTCTCGTGAAGCAGCCGGTCCACGACGTCACATCCGCTCCGCTCGTTGCCGTCAGCAACTGGACGGCGTCGTTGCGCGAGCGGTGAGGCGCGACAGTCGCGCGCCCGGTTGTCGAACCGCACCCGGCGATCACACAATAGGCGCATGAAGATGCAGAAGCTGGCCATTACCTGGTACGGGCACTCGACGTTCGTGATTACGACGCCGGGCGGGAAGCGAATCGTGACCGATCCGTTTCTCGAGCAGAATCCAGTGTGCCCGCCGAACATGAAGAAAATCACGGCGGCCGACGTCATTCTCGTCTCGCACGGCCACTCGGATCACACCAGCGACGTGCCGGCCGTGTCGCGGGCAACGAATGCGCCGATTGTCGCGGTGTACGAGCTCGCCCTGTGGCTGGAGCGCAAAGGGCTGTCGAATGTCCAGGGCATGAGCATCGGTGGCACCGTGCGCGTCGCCGGACTCGAGATCTCGATGGTGCCGGCGATCCACTCGAGCAGCGTCGTCGAGAACGAGACGACGGTTTATCTCGGCCAGCCTGCAGGATTCGTCGTGCGGATGGAGGACGAGCAGTCGTTCTATTTTGCCGGCGACACGGACGTCTTTGGAGACATGCGCCTGATCGCTGAAATGTACTCGCCCAGAATCGCGTTTCTGCCGATCGGCGATCACTTCACGATGAGTCCGGTTGGCGCAGCGGTCGCGTCGCGGCTGCTCGGTGTGCGGCAAATCGTGCCGATGCACTACGGCACATTCCCGGTGCTGACCGGAACGCCGGACCAGCTCAAGCGGCTCGTCGAGCCGCACGGGGTCGACGTCCTGACGCTGAAACCGGGCGAGACCGCGCAGTAAACCGTAAAAGGTGGCTGGCACCTTTCCCGGAAAGGTGCCAGCCACCTTTTAAGATATGCGCAATGCATCGATCCCATGCGCGAATGAGATGGGATGGCTATCTACCGCCGGCATCGATTCCATCAGAAAGTTATGCGCGACACATGGCACTCGGGTTTCCTATGATGCAAGCATCATGAATCCTGAGTCGAATCCCACGCGAACCTTGACTCTCGTTCTGCCGGAGGCGGACTGGAAGGCGTTGCGCGAGGCTGAGCCGGACGCGATCGGGTGGTTGCGCGCGCAGATTCAAAATCGGCTGGCGACGTCCGGCACCCCATGGTCGAGCCCGACCGCGGCATCAACGGCCGAGTCCTGGTGGGGCAACGAGGACGAATACTAGCGTGAGTGTTCCAGTTCCCAGTTTCCGTTCCACTTGGGCTGGAAACCGGCGACTGGCGACTTGCAACTGGTAACCGGTCTTTTGACAGCTCTCCAAGTGCGCAAGTACGCTTGGCGTGATGGACACCGCAATCACGCCAGGCTCGCGGATCTCCTTCGAAACATCTCCTGATCGGTATCGGCACTGGAAGCTCAACGTCGATGGTGCTGTTGCGACGCTGTCGATGGACGTCCAGGAGGATGGCGGTCTGTCCTCCGACTACCGGCTCAAGCTTAATTCCTACGATCTCGGCGTCGACATCGAGCTCGCTGATGCGATTCAGCGTCTTCGGCTTGAACATCCGGAGGTCCACGCCGTTGTTGTCACGAGCCTGAAGGAACGAGTGTTTTGCGCGGGCGCGAACATCTTCATGCTGCGCGGCTCATCGCACGCGGCAAAGGTGAACTTCTGCAAGTTCACCAACGAAACCAGATTGGCGATCGAAGACGCCAGTCAGAATTCCGGAATCAAGTTTCTTGCGGCCCTCAATGGAATCTGTGCCGGAGGCGGATACGAGCTCGCTCTCGCGTGTGACGAAATCGTCCTCGTCGACGATGGCAACTCTGCCGTCAGCCTTCCGGAAACTCCACTGCTCGGCGTGCTCCCCGGCACTGGCGGATTGACCCGCGTCGTCGACAAACGCAAGGTCCGCCGAGATCTTGCCGACGTGTTCGGCACGGTGGCCGAGGGCATCAAAGGGAAGCGTGCGGTCGAGTGGCGGCTCGTCGATGGCGTCTACCCGACGAGCCAGTTCAAAGAGCGCGTCGAGCGCCGCGCCCAGGAACTCGCACGACTTTCGGATCGTCCTGCGGCCGGACCTGGGGTGCAGCTCGGACCTCTGACGCGGAAAATTACCGACGATACCGTGGTCTATTCACGCGTGCGGCTCGACCTCGATCGTCAGCGTCGCGTGGCGACCTTGACGGTTCGTGCGCCCGACGGCCCGGAACCGGCGACGCCGGACGAGATCCTCGCCGCCGGCGATCGATTCTGGCCGCTGCGGGTCTTTCGTGAGCTGGACGATGCGCTGCTTCAACTGAGAATCAACGAGCTGTTGATCGGCACGGTGGTTGTGAAAACTGAAGGGGACCCGGCGCATGTCCTTGCCGTCGATCGGACGCTGAGCGAGCACGCGAGTCATTGGCTCGTGCGTGAGATCACGTTGTTGATCAAGCGGACGCTCAAGCGAATGGACCTGACCTCGCGGAGCTTCTTTGCGCTCATCGAGCCCGGCAGCGCATTCGCCGGCACGCTGTTCGAGCTGGCGCTGGCGTCCGATCGATCGTACATGCTCGACGATCCGGATCGCCCGAACAGTATCGCGCTGTCGCCGATGAACGCAGGGCCGCTCAAAATGAGCAACGGCCTCACACGGCTGGAGACGCGTTTCCTTGCCGAACCAGAACGGGTAGCGGAAGTTCTCGCCGAGCAGGAACCGTTCGATGCCCGGCAGGCGAATGACGCTGGACTGGTATCGTTCGCCCCAGACGAGCTCGACTGGGACGATGAGGTCAGGCTTGCGATTGAAGGCCGCGCAGCGCTATCGCCCGACGCACTGACCGGGATGGAAGCGAATCTTCGGTTTGCGGGTCCGGAAACAATGGAAACAAAGATCTTCGGCCGATTGACGGCGTGGCAGAACTGGATCTTTCAACGCCCGAATGCCGTTGGCGAGAAGGGTGCGCTGACCGCGTACGGCACACAGGCACGGCCGGAGTTTGACTTTAGAAGAACGTAATTGGCGCGGTCTAAAGACCGCGCCCTACAACCTGCCCCGAATGGGTTTGTAGGGCAGGGCCGAGGCATCGCCGAATCAACAACGAATTGGTTTGTAGGGCGGGGCCCTTAGGCCTCGCCAAATCAACAATCAGCAATCGACAATCAGCAATTTCAGAGATATACGCATGATTTCTGCCGAGAAAATCCCCAACAACGTTGGGCTTTCCAGTAATAAACGTCTCCAACGCGCGCTTGAACACTGGCAGCCGAAGTACATCCAATGGTGGAAGGACATGGGGCCGCAAGGGTTCCAGGACTACCACCAGGTCTACGTTCGGACGGCGGTGAGCGTCGATCCATCCGGATGGGCGCACTTCGAGTACGTAAAGCTTCCAGAATACCGGTGGGGCATCTTTCTGGCCGATCCGGTTCACGACCGGCGCATCGGATTCGGCGACCTGGCCGGCCAGCCGGTCTGGCAGGAAGTGCCCGGCGAATTCCGCAATCAGCTTCGTCGCCTGATCGTGACTCAGGGCGATACTGAGCCCGCCAGCGTCGAGCAGCAGCGCTGGCTCGGCCAGCGGTGCCCGAGTTTGTACGATCTCAGAAACCTGTTTCAGGTGAACGTCGAGGAAGGCCGTCATCTGTGGGCGATGGTGTATCTGCTGCATTCGTATTTCGGCCGGGACGGCCGCGACGAGGCAGAGGAACTTCTGGCTCGCCAGAGCGGGAATCGCGACAAGCCACGGATTCTCGACGCCTTCAACGAACCGATCGAGAACTGGCTGGATTTCTTCATGTTCACGATGTTCACCGACCGCGACGGCAAGTCGCAATTGCTGTCGCTCTCTGAGAGCTCGCTCGATCCGTTGTCGCGCACGACGCGATTCATGCTCACCGAAGAGGCGCACCACATGTTCGTCGGCGAAACCGGCGTCGCGCGGATAGTCGAACGGGCGTGTCAGCTAATGAAGACCGCGGGCTATTCCGAGGATGTGCGCAAACTTGGCGGCATTGATGTTCCCACGATCCAGAAATTCATCAACCTGTGGTTCAGTCTGAGCCTCGATCTGCACGGCAACGAGATTTCCACCAACGCGGCGTCGTACTTCAGCAACGGGCTCAAGGGGCGGGCACAAGAGGAGAAGTGGGACGATCATCAGGCGCTCGAGGCGATCTACGAGCTCGAGCTGCCGTCGAACAGCGGTCTCGAGCGCAAAGCGGTCCCGATGCGAACGGCGATGAACGAAGTGCTGCGTGATTGGTACGTCGGCGATTGCGAAGCCGGCGTGCAGCGATGGAACAAGATCTTCGAACGCCACGGGATGTCGGAGCGTCTTCGGCTTCCCGATCGCAAGTTCAATCGCGGCATCGGCATGTTCTCATCGCTCCATTACGATCCGCTCGGCGCGCCGTTGTCGAACGAGGAGTGGACACGCCGCAAGCACGAATGGCTCCCGGCAGCGTCGGATCGTGACTACCTCCTCAGCATCATGGATCGGCCGGTCTATGAACCGGGAAAGTTTGCCAACTACATCGCTCCGCCGCTGCGGGGCATCAATCGACAGCCGGTGAGCTTCGAGTACGTCAGAACGGAAGCGTGACAATTGCGGATTGCTGAATGCCGACTGCCGATTTTCTGATTGCCGACTGCCGATTGTGATTGCCGACTGCCGATTGTGATTGCGGACTGCCGATTGTGATTGCCGATTGAAGATTTGATTGTGCAGCACCAACTTCTGATCAACAACGAGTGGCGCCCTTCAGCGTCAGGAAAGACGATGACCGTCGTCAATCCGGCGACCGAGGAAGCGATCGGCGAAGTTCCGTCGGCTGCCGCACCTGATCTCGATCTGGCGGTCAATGCCGCCCGTGCGGCGCTCGATGGGCCGTGGGGCCAGATGTCGGCCCGCGAGCGGGGACGGCTCGTGCGCAAACTCGGCGAGCGGTTACTGGATCGCGCCGACGAAGTGGCGAGGCTCGAGACGCTTCACAACGGCAAGCCAATCAGCGAGTCGCGGCAGATCGAGATTCCGGCCGCGGCGGAATGCTTCGAGTACTACGGTGGATGGTCCGACAAGGTCATGGGGGAGACGATCCCCGTCAAGGGCAACCATCTCACTTACACGCTGCGTGAACCAGTCGGCGTCGTCGCCGCCATTGTCCCGTGGAACTTTCCCCTCTTGTTGGCTGCCTGGAAGATTGCTCCGGCGCTGGCCTGCGGAAATACCGTCATTGTCAAACCCGCGAGCCAGACACCGTTGACGGCGCTCGCGCTTGGCGAGATCGCGATTGAAGTGGGACTGCCCGCCGGCGTACTGAACGTGCTGACCGGTCCTGGCGCCGAACTGGGGCAGGCGATCGTCGAGCACCCGGGAATCGACAAGATTGCGTTTACCGGAGATACCACCACCGGTAAGGGAATCATGCGCGGTGCCGCCGGAACGCTGAAGCGGATCACGCTCGAACTTGGAGGGAAATCACCCAACATCGTCTTTGCCGACGCCGACATCGAGGCCGCGATCCGGGGAGCCACCATCGGGATCTTTTACGGAAAGGGAGAAGTCTGCGCTGCCGGGTCGCGACTGTTGGTCGATCGTTCCATCAAGTCCGAGTTCATCGACAAACTTGCGGCGCGGACGCGGAAGATGACGGCTGGCGATCCGATGGATCCCAAAACCCGCTTCGGGGCGTTGTCGTCGAAAAAGCAGCTCGACACGGTGCTCGGTTACATCGACTCGGGCAAACGCGAGGGGGCAACGCTGGTGGCCGGCGGTGCGCGCACCGACATCGGAACCGGGAAGGGCTACTTCGTGCAGCCGACCGTCTTCACGGACGTGCGCCCGGAAATGACAATTGCCCGCGAAGAGATCTTCGGACCTGTCCTCGCGTCACTCGAGTTTTCAGACATCGACGAAGCCATCGCTCGCGCGAACGACAGCGGCTACGGTCTCGCCGCCGGCGTCTGGACGCGCGACATCAAAAAGGCGCACTACGTGGCGCGCAAGCTTCAGGCTGGAACGGTCTGGATCAATACCTACAACGTGTACGATACGGCGGCGCCGTTCGGCGGCTACAAGCAGAGCGGCTTCGGCCGCGAGATGAGCATGCACGCGCTCGAGCACTACACGCAGGTGAAGAGCGTGTGGGTGGATCTGAATCAGTAGGAACTGGGGGCTAGGGGCTGGGGGCTCGGTGAGCCGATTCGTTCTTCGATCTCGCACTTCGAGGTGAGGAGGACAGATCATGCACCGCTTCATCGCCCTGACCCTGGTTGCGCTGTTTGTTACCGCGCCGGCGGCGTCCGCCGGGCCGTCGCGGGTCTTCGGCCCTGCCACCGCTGCGAACGCATCGGCGCCGGGCATCCGCACGTCGATTGCGACCGCCCGTTTCCCGGCAGATCGCGCCAGCCAGCCCGCGGCGGCGCCGGCTCCCCACAAGAACAGCATCGCGACGAAAGCGTCGGCAGCATTCGTGATCGGGATGCTCGGGGCGGTCGGCGGAGCGCTGGTCGGCGCGTCGATCGGCGGCGCGGTCGGTTCGAGTCGCGAATATGGTGGAACGTACGGCGCGGCGATTGGCGTTCCCGTCGGGACGACGCTGGGCGCGATCGCCGGATGGCAGCTCGCTCGGTGATGGGCCGCTGCTCGCATGCCGGCGACTGAGCGATAATCATCGGCGGAGCCTGGACATGACGGACTCGAATCGATGGTCGCGGCGCGGGCTGCT